>Ga0210401_10000225_pt1 | contig 70954 bp, 64 predicted proteins | sample IncBWH32MmetaG_FD_150866 | JGI IMG/M metagenome (GOLD analysis project Ga0210401, IMG submission 150866) | Forest soil microbial communities from Barre Woods Harvard Forest LTER site, Petersham, Massachusetts, United States - Inc-BW-H-32-M | ecosystem: Environmental > Terrestrial > Soil >...
GAGCGCTGTCGCGATCGAGATCCTTCGCGCAAAAAGAAGCCACCTCGCTTTGCAAGTCAACGCGACCATCTGGCCCGGCCAACCCTGATTCAGCTGGCCAGCCGATAGGTCCCGCCGATCACCGGATCGCCATCGGTTGCGACGACGCCGCGCCCGACCAGGTCCTCCAGATGCGCCAGCACCGAATAGCCAGCCGCCGTCGTCAGGCGCGGGTCGATGCCGATATAGATCGCACGCACCATGGTCGGGATGTCGGCCTCGCCCTTGGCGAGGCGATGCAGGATCGAGGCCTCGCGCGCCTGGCGGTGCTTGATCAGAAAGCGCACATAGCGCGGCCCCTCCGGAATCTCGGGCCCGTGGCCCGAGAAGTACAGACCCTCCGCGCGGCCCGCGAGCCGCTCCAGCGAGGCCATGTAGTCGATCATCGATCCATCCGGCGGCGCCACGATCGAGGTCGACCAGCCCATCACATGATCGCCGACGAACGAGAGGTTTCGCTCCGGCCAGGCAAAAGCGAGATGGTTGGCGGTATGTCCTGGTGTCGCCACCGCCTCCAGCCGAAAACCGCTGCCTTCGACGATGTCGCCGTGGCGAAGTGCGACGTCGGGCTTGAACTCGCGATCGGCGCCCGACTCCGGATTGTGCTTCTCGCTTTCGAACCGCGGCCGCGACGCCCGGTGCGGCCCCTCGGCATAGACGGTGGCGCCCGTCGCCGCCTTGATCCGCGCGGTGTTCGGCGAATGGTCGCGATGGGTGTGCGTGACCAGGATATGCGTCACGGTCTCGCCGCGCACGGCGTCGAGCAGCGCGGCCGCATGGGCCTCATGGTCGGGACCGGGATCGATGATCGCGACCTTGCCCTGGCCCACGATGTAGCTGACCGTGCCGGTGAAGGTGAACGGGCTCGGGTTGTCGCAGAGGACGCGCCGCACCCCCGGCCGCACCTGTTCGACGATGCCGGGCTTGAGCGGGAAGTCGCGGTTGAACGGGATGTCGTCGTCGGCCATGGCCTTTTCTCGACGTCATTCCGGGACGGTCCGAAGGACCGGACCCGGAATCTCGATGAAGTTGGAAAAGAATGCGGCTCGAGATTCCGGGTTCGATGTTTCGCATCGCCCCGGAATGACGGCGCACGGAATTACGAAAACGCCTGGATGCCGGTGATGGCGCGGCCGAGGATCAGCGCGTGGACGTCGTGGGTGCCTTCATAAGTGTTCACCGTCTCCAGGTTCTGCGCATGTCGCATCACATGGAACTCCGAGGAAATGCCATTGCCGCCGTGCATGTCACGCGCCATGCGTGCGATGTCGAGTGCCTTGCCGCAATTGTTGCGCTTGACGATGGAGATCATCTCCGGGGCCATCTTGCCCTCGTCCATCAGCCGGCCGACGCGCAAAGATGCCTGAAGCCCGAGCGCGATCTCGGTCTGCATGTCCGCAAGCTTCTTCTGCACGAGCTGGGTCGCGGCCAAGGGCCGGTTGAACTGCTTGCGGTCGAGGGTGTACTGCCGGGCGCGCTGGAAGCAGTCTTCGGCTGCGCCCATCGCGCCCCAGGAAATGCCATAGCGCGCGCGGTTGAGGCAGCCGAACGGACCCTTCAGGCCGGAGACATTGGGCAGCAGCGCGTCCTCGGGAACCACGACGCCGTCCATCACGACTTCACCCGTGATCGAGGCGCGCAGCGACAGCTTGCCCTGGATTTTGGGAGCCGACAGCCCCTTCATGCCCTTTTCCAGGACGAAGCCGCGGATCTGGTTGTTGTGCTCCACCGACTTCGCCCAGATCACGAACACGTCCGCGATCGGCGCGTTGGAGATCCACATCTTGCTGCCGGTGAGCCGGTAGCCGTCGGAGACTTTCTCGGCGCGGGTCTTCATCCCTCCGGGGTCGGAACCGGCATCCGGCTCGGTCAGGCCAAAGCAGCCGACCCACTCGCCGGTCGCGAGCTTCGGCAGATATTTCTTGCGCTGGTTCTCGTCGCCATAGGCGTAGATCGGGTGCATCACCAGCGATGACTGCACCGAATTCATCGAGCGATAGCCGGAATCGACCCGCTCGATCTCGCGCGCGACGAGGCCATAGGCGACATAGCCGGCATTGGCGCAGCCATAGTCCTCCGGCAGTGTGATACCGATCAATCCGAGCTCGCCCATCTCATGGAAGATCTCGCGATCGGTCTTCTCTTCCAGATAGGCCTTGGTGACGCGCGGCAACAGCTTGTCTTGCGCATAGGCCCGCGCGGTATCGCGCACCATGCGCTCGTCTTCAGTGAGCTGCTCGTCGAGCATGAACGGATCGTCCCATTGGAAGCTTGCCGTGGACGGCTTGTCCTTGGCCTGAGGGCGCACGCTCATGAGAAGGTCCTTTTCGGTTGTCTCGTATCGCGGATCTGATACTCGCCACGGTAGGCCGGCAAGCACGCAAAGCGAATGTCAGATCCTAAGCCACACGAGAATCTAAGCTTTCCTGGTGTCCTTCGGTTCTGACATTCGTCAACGGGCCCGGCGCGAAATGATACAAGGTCAGAACCGGGGCACCAGGGAATTGGCTGACAAAATAAAACGTGATCGAGGCAAGTGCAATCGCAATGGGACGTGGGCGCCGCGAAGCGCGAACCCGGAATGACGATCGTCAGATTTCGAGCTTCTCATTCGAGACGATCTCGATGCCGAAACCGGCCAGTCCCTTGTAGTCGTGCACCGACGAGGTCAGGTTCCGGATCGATGTGATGCCGAGATCCCGCAGTATCTGCGCGCCGACCCCGACTTCGCGCCATTGCCGGTTGCGGTCGGCCTCGGCCGACTTCGGCTGCTCGACCGGCTGCACCGGTACGCCGGCCGCGCCGTCGCGCAGGTAAACCAGCACGCCGCGGTCCGCGCGCTTGAAGTGCTGCAGCACCATTTGCATGCGCGCCGGCCCCGAGAACAGATCCTTGACGATATTGGGCTTGTGCAGCCGCGTCAGCACGTTCCGGCCGTCACCGACGCCGTTATAGACGAAGGCGGCATGCGCGATCTCGTCGAAGGGCGAGCGATAGGCGTAGCCCTGCAGCGGCCCGATCGGGCTCTCGACGACAAAGGTCGAGACCCGTTCGATCAGCTTCTCGCGCGCCTGGCGATAGGCGATCAGGTCGGCGATGGTGATGTGCTTGATGTTGTGGGCCGCAGCAAAGCGGACCACCTGCTCACCCTTCATCACGGTGCCGTCGTCGTTCATCAACTCGGAGATGACGCCGACCGGAGGAAAACCCGCGAGCTTGCAGAGGTCGACGGCGGCTTCGGTATGGCCGGCGCGGAGCAGCACGCCGCCGTCGCGCGCGATCAGCGGGAAGATGTGGCCGGGCCGCGCGAAGTCGCTGGCGCCGGCATTCGGGTTGGCAAGCGCCCGGCAGCAGGAGGCGCGCTCCTCCGCCGAAATACCGGTGCCGCCATCCGGCTTGTAGTCGATCGAGACGGTGAAGGCGGTGGTGTGGCTGGAGTCGTTGTGGGCCACCATCGGATCGAGCCGCAGCCGCCGCGCATCCTCCGTGGTGATCGGCGCGCAGACGATGCCGGAGGTATGGCGGATGATGAACGCCATCTTCTCCGGCGTGCACAGCGACGCCGCCACGATCAGATCGCCCTCGCCTTCGCGGTCTTCGTCATCGGTGACGACGACGAGCTCGCCGGCGGCAAAGGCTTGCAGCACTTCCTGAACCGTGTTGGCCATTTGTCTTGCGTCTCTGTTTTTTCCGCTGGCTGCATTAGCCGGGTTTGTCTATCCGCGCCAGTACGATGGCAGCTTCATTCCGCAGAGCAGAACAGCGCTGACGATAGGCGCGACCCAAGGACAAGCCGTTAAGGATTGTCTAAGATTGCAATCAACCAAAAACAAGGGAGCGCCCTCAAATGACATCGGCCCTGTTCGACTTCGGCCCGCTTCTCGCCGCGGGGCTGCCGCCGCCGGCGGCGAAATGGACCGGGCTCGCCAAATTCTCCTTCATTGGCGGCAACAACGACCCCGAGCAGGTCCCTGTCGACGGGCTGATCGCAGCCCTCACGGCGGCCTTGCAGCGCGAGGGCAAGACGCTCGCGACCTATGGACTGGCCGGCGGGCCGCAGGGCTATCGGCCCCTGCGCGAATTTCTCGCCGCGAAACTGGGGCGCGATGCCGGCATCGCCGCGACGGCGGACGACATACTGATCGTGTCCGGCTCGCTGCAGGCGCTCGATCTGGTCAACCACACGCTGCTCCAGCGCGGCGACACCGTGATCGTCGAACAGGAGACCTATCAGGGCGCGCTGACGCGGCTGGGCCGGCTCGGCGTCAGCACGGTCGGCATCCCGCTCGACCGCGACGGCATGAGGATGGACGCACTCGCGTCCACGCTCGCGGAGCTCAGGGGCGGCGGCGTCAGGCCGAAATACATCTATACCATCCCGACGGTGCAGAACCCGACCGGCACCATCATGCCGGAGGCGCGCCGCGCCGAGCTGTTGCGGCTTTCCCAGGAGCACGGCGTGCCGATCTTCGAGGACGATTGCTATGCCGACCTGGTCTGGGACGGCCAGCGCCCGCCGGCGATCCACGCCATGGCGGTCAACGGCGGCGTCATCCATATCGGCTCGTTCTCGAAATCGATCGCGCCGGCGCTGCGGGTCGGCTTCATCGTCGCGCCCTGGGAGATGCTGTCGCGCATGCTGGCGCTGAAGACCGACGCCGGCTCGGGCGCGCTGGAGCAGATGGCGCTGGCGGAATATTGCGCGCCGCATTTCGCGACCCATGTGCCAAAGCTGACGCGCGGCCTGCGGGTCAAGCTCGACGTGCTGATGGAGGCGCTCAACGCGCAGTTCGGCACGACGGCCGAGTTCGAGGCGCCCAAAGGCGGCATCTTCCTCTGGGTCAAGCTGCCCGACAATGTCGATACGCTAAAACTCTGCCAGGCCGCGCTTGCGGCCGGCGTCGCCATCAATCCCGGGCCGGAATGGTCGACCAACAAGGTCGATGCGGCGAGCCGGCTGCGGCTGTGCTTTGCGAACCCCTCGTCCGAGCAGATCCGCGAGGGTGTGGCCGTGCTCGCCGATGTCTGCCGACGCGAGTTCGGCGTACCGGTCCGAATAGCAAATGTCGAGCGGGCCGCCCGCGCGTGAGCTCGATTGCAGACGTTGATGCGGCGCGACGCAAGGCCATCGCCCTCGTCGTCGCCGCCGCCATCGCATGGAGCACCGCGCCGTTCTTCACGCGCCTGCTTCACTACGATTCCTGGACCATCCTGTTCTGGCGGGGGATCTTCGGCGGCGGCACGATCATCGCGCTCATGCTCCTGACCCAGAGTCGCGATGGCCTGAAGGATCTGGCGGCCATGGGACGGAGCGGCTGGCTGGTCGCTGGCCTCTCGACCCTGGGCATGGTGTGCTTCATCCCGGCGCTGCAGCTCACCAGCGTCTCCAATGTGGCGATCATCATCGCGACGGGGCCGTTCGCGACCGCCGCGCTGGCCTGGTTCTGGCTTGGCGAAGTTCCCCGCCGACGCACGGTTCTGGCGAGTTTCGTCGCACTCTGCGGCGTCGTCATCATCGTCGGAGGTCCGCGCCCCACGGCTGACATCCTCGGCATCGCACTGGCCTGCCTCATGACGGTGGCGATCGCCGCGATGACGGTCGTGATCCGGCGCCACCGGGATACGCCGATGGTCGCGGCCGCCGCGCTTTCGAATCTGCTCGGCTGCGTCGTCAGCATCCCCCTTGCCGGCGGAATAACCACTGTGACGCTGGCCGACGTGGTGACGTTCGCGATGTTCGGGTTCTTTCAGGTCGCATTGGGACTGACCCTGTTCGTGCTCGGCTCACGGCATCTGCCGTCCGGACAGGCCGCGCTGATCGCGACGCTGGAAACACCGCTGATGCCGTTCTGGGTCTGGCTCGCGTTTCACGAAATCCCGGCGGCGAGCGCGTTCGGCGGCGGTGTGCTGGTGATGGGCGCCGTCATCGCCGACATCCTCGGCGATCTGCGCGCGCAGCGATAGAGCATGCAGCAGCCTTCACCGCACCGCGAACGGCGACTGGTAGGGCCGTCCGAACGGCACGCCATTGATCACGGTCTGTACCGGTTTCAGCAGCAGCTTGCCGTCACGCTTGTTATTACGGGTGTCGACGAACGTCACTGGCCCCTCGACCAGGTCCATGATCGTGACATCGCCGGGCGCACCGATCTGCAGCGTGCCGATCTTTGGCGCACGATTGATGATTTTTGCAGGCGCTGACGTCGCCATCGCCACGACCTGCTCCAGCGGAAAGCCCAGTGCCAAAAACTTGCTCATCACGTTCGGCAGGAACGGCGTGCCCGGCGTATTGCCGGAGAACACGTGGATGTCGGAGGAAATGGTATCCGGCGTGCAGCCCGCGGGGATCGCGACCTCCGCCACCGTGAAATCAAAACTACCGCCGCCATGGCCGATGTCGAACAGCACGCCGCGCTGCTTGGCGGCGAGCGCCGCCGGCAACAGCTTGCCGTCCTGGACGATATTGGTGAAGGCGCCGGCCATGTTCGGCGCCCCGGAATAGCAATGGGTCAGGACGTCGCCTGGCCGCAGCAGATTGAGAATGTCGCTCATCAACTCCCTGGTCTCGACGCCGCCGATATGCACCATCATCCGGGCCGGCCAGCCGCACATCTCGCAGGCCTGGATGCCGCGCCTGAGCGGCTCGATACCATGCTTGAAGATCACGTTCTCGGACATCCGGACCTTCACGCCGATCAAGAAATCCGGATTTTCTGCGAGCGCCATCGCGCAGGCTTCGACTTGCGCGTTATCGATATTGTAGAGTTCCGCGACCGGGAACGCGGAGAGACCATTGTTGGCGATGTGCAGGAAGGCGTACATCCGCGCCCGCGTCTGTGCGACGATGAAGCGGCGGAGTGCGGCGAGATTGTTCACACCGGCATCGCCCGCCGAGACCACGGTGGTGGTGCCCTGGAACTGCACCAATTCATCGGCAGGAATGCCGATCGCCGAACCGTAGGGATAGACGTGGCAGTGCAAGTCGACCAGCCCCGGCGTGACGAGCTTGCCGGTGGCATCGATGGTCTTCAGCGCGCGCTCGGCGGGAATTGACTCCTCCACCGCCTCGACCACGCCCCAGCGGATCCCGATATCGCGCTTGCCTCGGATCTGTTGGCTCGGATCCAGCACGTCGCCGCCCCTGATCACGAGATCGAACTTGTCGTTCGGCCCCATCGCGGCTTCGGCGCGGCCTGCAAGCGCGGCGGCTGCGCCTCCGGCGAGCACAAGGACATTGCGGCGCGACAGCGCGGTCATGGCATCCCCCCCGGTTGTTTTATGCGGCGATGATGCGCCGGGAGAGAGTGTTAAGCAAGCCATCGATCGTGTCTGGACTTCATCGATGGCGCGATGCAAAAAGTCAGATGTCAGGAGCGGCCGGCGCGAAGATAGAAGGTTCAAGACGTTGAATGGATTTGTTGTCCGCCCTGTGCGCGCGCTGCGAGGATCGGCGGCGCTGCTGCCTGCGACGCTCTTCTTCACGCTTGCCGCAGGCGGCGTGTCAGCGGGAACGGTGGCGGAAACCGCGATCCGATGGGGGCTGATCGGGCGCTGGTCGATCGATTGCCGCATTGCTGCCGATCACGATCGGGGCGCGGTGCTGAGCTATCAGGTCGTCGGCCGCAGCAAGGTCGTGCTCCACCGCGATTTCGGCGATTCCGAAGATCAGGCCGACGTGATCGCGGCGCAGATATCCGGCGACAATCTGCTCGACCTGCGGATCTATTTTCCGCTGCTCAAGCAGACGCGCGAACTGGGCTTGCAGAGGCTGCCGGATGGCGGGATCCGCGCGATCTACAACCGCACGCGCAACGGCGCGTATTCGATCATGGACGGCAGGATCACGGCGAGCGGCGAGCCGACGCCGCCGCAATTCAGATGCGGGCAATAGCCACCGCGCTGGCTCAGTCCCACGCGGGCCCGAAACCAGGACTGACGCAGCGTTGGCCCTTCGGCAGCGCCGCGATCGCCTTGCGGTCGGCATCGTCGAGGTTCACCTTGAGCGCATCCAAATTGGCCTTCTGGCTCTCGCCGCGCGACGCCTTCGGGATCGCCGCGACGCCGTCCTGATCGAGCAGCCATTTCAGCGCCACCTGTGCGGCGGTCGCGTTGTGCTTGCGGCCGATCGCGACCAGCGTCGGATCGGCGGCGACGCGGCCCTGCGCCAGCGGGCAATAGGCCACCAGCGGGATCGCCTGCGCCCTGAGATAGGCCAGGAGCTTGGTCTGGTCGAGCATCACGTGATACTCGACCTGGTCGCAGGCGATCGGCGCCCTGATCTCCTCGACCACGGTTTTGAGCAGCGCGGTCGTGAAGTTGGCGACGCCGATGGCGCGGACGCGCCCCTCCTCCTTCAAGGCCATCAGGGTCTCGAAGATCGCCTTGAGGTTCATCTGCCGCGACGGCCAATGCACCAGATAGAGGTCGACATGGTCGAGCCGGAGCTTCTTCAGACTGGTGTCGAACGCTTTCCGGATCGCCGCCGGCGCGAGGTTCTCATGCCAGACTTTTGTGGTCACATGCAGTTCGCCCCGCGCGACGCCGGAGGCGGCGATCGCCGCTCCGATTGAGTCCTCATTGGCGTACATTTCCGCGGTGTCGATGTGCCGATAGCCCAGGGCCAGCGCGCTTTCGACCGCCGCGCGGCAGGTCTCGCCCTGCATGCGGAAGGTGCCGAGCCCGAGCCGCGGCAGGCTGATGCCCTGGGTGTGCAGATTGTCCATGCGAACTCCTTGGGCGACGGGGGATCAAGCGGAGGAAGAAAACGGAATATTGAAGGCGCACGCAACTTCGTCAAAACACCATGAAATATCAGTCGCCACGCGCCTCGCTCGGCAGCTGCTTCCAGTTGCAGATGCCGCCGGACCTGCATGGCCAGGTCTGGATGCGGCGATCCAGGGCCTGGGCGCGGGCCTCGAACGGATTGCCGTGGCGACGCGCGAGCCGGGTTCGCGCGGCGCCGCGGTGCTCCTCGGCAAATATGTGCAGCGGCTTTGCGTGGCTTCTCGCAGCACGCTCGGGCATTACCCATGCCCGTGAGGCGTAGCTATCGTCAGTCCTGCCATTGCTCTTGGAGCCACCCCTGCCGTCGCCCTTGGCCTCCACTGGCATTGGTACGAACTGATTACGAGGCCCGAGCGGCGTCGGCGACAGCACCGCCTTGGGGAGGTCGAGGGTGAGGAAGTCGTCCGGGCGATACTCGGCCGCCAGCGAGCCGCTGGCGGCCGCCAGCAACGCACCAAAAACAGCAAACAACATGTTCTTCAGGAACATCCCATGCCTCCTGAAAACCCCAATAAAAACTTGTCGCGTATTTAAGGTGATCGCCGCGCAATTCCAGAAGGAGTTGCGCATAGGGTTACCGCAGGATGTCGCCGCAACGCACGATCCGCCCAGGTAGTGCTCTTGGAGCGAATGCCCGATGGACTAAGCAGGCCCGGGAACCGCCGCCTCGGCGAACGTCGCCATGCCATTATGCAGCGCGCAGGCGAGCCGCAGCAGCGGCAGCGCAAGCGCGGCACCCGAGCCCTCGCCGAGCCGCAAGTCGAGGTCGAGCAGCGGCCGAGCCTCCAATGCATCAAGCACAAGCCGGTGGCCTTGTTCCGCGGAACGGTGCGAAAAGATCAGATAGGGCCGGCATGACGGGTTCAGGCGCACGGCCGCGAGCGCCGCGACCGAAACGATGAAGCCGTCGATCAGCACGGGAATCCGGCGTTGCGCGGCAGCGATGATGGCCCCGGACATCGCCAATATTTCCAGCCCACCGACGGCACACAACACCCGCTCGACAGCCGCGTTCCCTGCGCCAAGGCCATGACGCGCGAGCGCCGCGGCGATCAGGCGCGCCTTGCGGTCGCGTCCGGCTGGATCAAGGCCGGTGCCGCTGCCGGCCAGGCGATCCGGGCTGGTCGCCAGCAGCGCGGCGGCGATCGCGGCGGCTGTCGTGGTGTTGCCGATCCCCATTTCGCCAAAAATCAGGAGATCGGGGGACGATGCGCGCGCCACGGCGCGCTCACCGCAGGCAAAGGCAAAGGCGACCTCGTTCGGCGCGAGCGCTTCCTCCGTGCTGAAATCGCGCGTGCCGCGGCGCGGCTTATCGATGACGATTCCCGGCAGCGCGGTTTCCGCCAGCGTCCCCGCATCGATCACCTCGAGGGTCGCGCCGAGTTCGCGCGCCAGGACCGAGATCGCCGCGCCTCCGGCAGAAAAATTCGCCATCATGGCGATCGTGACCTGCTGCGGATAGGCCGATACGCCTTGGGCAGCGATGCCGTGATCGCCGGCAAAGATGATGATCGGCACGCGCGCGGCCTTCGGCCGCTCGATGTGCTGCAGGCCGGCGAGTTCGACGGCGAGCGTCTCGAGCCGGCCGAGCGAACCCGCGGGCTTGGTCAGTTCGGCCTGCCGTTGCAACGCGGCATCACGATCAGGGAGGGACATGACGGGGCAGTCGCGAAAAACCCATTCAGGAAGCGTGTGTGTGTCTTGCATCTTGTCGCTCAGGCCGATGTTCGTTTCAGGATGTAGCTGTCCATGATCCAACCATGCTTCTCGCGCGCGCTGCGCCGGTTCTCGGCAATCTGCGCGGCGATATCAGCCAAGGGTCCGGACAGGGTGATCTGTTCGGGCATGCCGAGATAGGCGCCCCACCAGATCTGCACCCCCCGCGGATCGAGCGACTGGAATGCTGTTCCACCGTCGAGCATGACCACGACCGTGTCGGCGCCATCAGGCCAGCCGCGTTCGCGCAGCCGCCGGCCGGTCGTGACCAGGAAGGGCTCGCCGATCTCGTTGAGCGGCAGCGCATGAACAGCGCACAGCGCCTGGATCGCCGTGATGCCGGGAACGACGTCGATCGCCGGCAGCGGGTGAAGCCGCCGCGCGATGCGCAGGCTCGAATCGTAGAGCGACGGGTCGCCCCAGATCAAAAGCGCGACGCGGCCCTGCCGGCCGAGATGGCTGGCGATCTGCTCCGCCCAGGCCGCGGCGACCGCGTCATGCCATGCATCGACGCCGGCCTTGTAGTCCTCGCGCTCGGCGCCGCGCACGGGCAAATCGAATTCCACGACGCGCGTGGTCTTGCTGGTCAGCACCTCGGCGCAGATGGCCCGGCGCAACTCGGCAAGATCGGATTTTTGGGCGCCCTTGCGCGGGATCAGCACCAGATCAGAAGCGTTGATGGCGCGGATCGCGGCCAGCGTCAGTTGCGCGGGATCGCCGCAACCGATGCCGATCAGGGAGAGCGCGTAAGACGCCGTCATGGCCCCTCGCCGGCCAGCGCGCCAAACAAAATCACGGCGGTCGCACTCGCAGAGCCCTCGCTGAGTTGCGCGGCGAGCCTTGCAATCGTGGTGCGGACCAGTTTCTCGTCCGCATGTCCGAGCGATTGGGCGAGCAGCGCCGGCGTGTCGGGCGAGAGGCCGCGCTCGATCAGCTTCGCCGCGAGCATCGGAAAGGTCCGCCTGCCCATATAGACAACGGTCGTCGATTGCGGATCCGTCAGAGCGGCCCAGTTGAGATCGTCTGGCAGCTCGCCGGTCACGTCGGCGCCGGTGATGTACTGCACCCGGCGCGCGGTGTGCCTGCGCGTCAGCGGAATGCCCGCGGTCGCCGCCGCCACGGAGGCCGAGGTGACGCCGGGGATGATCTCATAGGCGATGCCCGCCTCGCGCAGCGCCTCGATCTCCTCCTCCAGCCGGCCGAAAATCCCGGCATCGCCCGACTTCAGCCGCACCACGCGCACGCCTGACGCTGCATAGTCGATCAGAAGGCGATTGACGTGTTCCTGCTTGGCGGAGGGGCGGCCGGCGCGCTTGCCGACCGAGATCAGGCTCGCGCCCTCGCGCGCATGGTCGAGAATGGCGCCCGAAGCGAGGTCGTCATAGAGCACCACATCGGCATCGCGCAGCCGTCTGGCTGCCTTCAGCGTCAGAAGCTCGGGATCGCCGGGGCCGGCGGAGACGAAGGAAACGAAGCCGCTCACACAGCCTCCGCGATCAGGTGAAAGAAGGTGCCGCTGACATGGCCGCGATGCGACCCGGTCTCGGGGACATCGGCGCCATTGGCGTCGCGGACGCGCGCGAGCGGCGCGTCGGGCTGCGCCAGGATCGACGCATAATGGAATTCGTGCCCCCGCAGGCATGCACCGGACTGCTGTCCCGGCATCGGCACGTTGAGTTCAGCGTGGCGATAGCCAAGATGCATGCGCCGCTTGGCGAAGGATGTTTCGAGCCCGAGCAGTCCGGTCATTTCGTGCCGCTCTCCCTTGGCGTCGACCACACCAGATCCGAGCACCATATAGCCCCCGCACTCGCCATGCACCGGCCGCGTTTCGGCAAACGCTTGGAGCGCACCGCGGAAATGACGGTTGGCCGCGATGGTCCCGGCATGCAATTCCGGATAGCCGCCGGGCAGCCAGCAGACGTCGGCGGTATCGGGCGGCCCCTCGTCGGCCAGCGGCGAGAAGGTCATGATCTCGCTGCCTGCGGCGCGCCAGGCTTCGAGCAAATGCGGATAGATAAAGGAAAAGGCGGCATCGCGCGCCAGCGCAATGCGCTGGCCGGGCGGGGTCGCGCGCACCAACGAATGCGCGTCCTGCGACTTCCATTCGCATTCGGCCAATTGCAAGAGTGCATCGAGATCGATGCGCTCGGTGATCAGGCGCGCGGCCTCCGCGATCAGGTCGGAGAGGCGCGCCTGCTCTTCCGCCTGCACCAGGCCGAGATGCCGCTCCGGCAACGCGATCGGCGCGTGACGCGGCAGCGCGCCGAGCACGGGAATGCCGACACTCGCCATCGCGCGCCGCACGAGATCTTCATGGCGCGGGCTCGCAACGCGGTTGAGCACGACGCCGCCAAAGCGCACCCCGCGCCGGAAATCCCGCAACCCCGCGGCAACCGCGGCCGCCGTCTGCGCCTGCCCTGCGGGGTCGAGCACCAGCAGGACCGGCCAGCCCATCATCTCAGCGATGTCGGCACTGGCGCCAGTGCCGGATGCGCCCTCCGTCGCGACCCCGTCGAACAGCCCCATCGAACCCTCGGCCAGGATCAGATCGGCATCCTCCCCGCGCGCAGTAAGCGCTCCGATCATCGCCCTTGGCATCGCCCAGCTGTCGAGGTTGACGGACGGGCGTCCGGTCGCAGCGGTATGAAAGGCCGGATCGATATAATCAGGGCCACTCTTGAAACACTGCACGGCAAGCCCGCGATCGCGGCAGGCGCGTGCGAGCGCCAGGGTCAGCGTGGTCTTGCCGGTGCCGGAGGCCGGCGCCGAGATGACGAGGGCCTTCGCCATCATGACGCCTCCGGAAATCGCGGCGCGGCACCGACCGGCCGGTAGCGGCGATCGTAGTCGGCGGCATAGAGCCTGCTCTCGCCAAAATCCTCCGCGGCCAGCGTGCGGCCAACCAGGATCAGCGCGGTGCGTTCGAGCTCAGCGCCAACGGACGACTCCAGAGTCCCGAGCGTCGCACGGATGATGCGCTGGTCGGGCCAGCTCGCGCGCCAGACGATCGCGATCGGACAATCAGCACCATAATGCGGGGTGAGTTCGGCGATCACCTTGTCGAGCTGATGCACGGACAGATGGATCGCAAGCACGGCGCCGGTCGCGGCAAATGCCGCAAGCCGCTCGCCTTCGGGCATCGCGCTCGCCCGGCCGGATGTGCGCGTCAGCACCACCGATTGCGCAAGACCCGGCAGCGTCAGCTCGGTTCCGAGCGCCGCGGCCGCCGCGGAGAACGAAGGCACGCCGGGTGTGACCGTGTAGGGGATGTCGAGCGCGCGCAGGCGACGCAGCTGCTCGCCCATCGCCGACCAGACCGAGAGATCGCCGGAATGCAGCCGCGCGACATCCTTGCCTTGCTCATGGGCGGTGACGATCTCCGCGATGATCTCGTCGAGCGACAACGGCGCCGTGTTGACGATGCGCGCACTCGACGGGCAATGCGAAAGCACGCCCTCGGGCACCAGCGAGCCGGCATAGAGGCAGACCGGCGAGGCCGCGATCAGGTCGCGCCCACGCAAGGTGAGGAGGTCGGCGGCGCCGGGTCCGGCGCCGATGAAATGCACGGTCACGCGCCCTCTCCCGCTTTCACGACGCTCCATTGCACGACCGGCCGCGCCGCCTCCCACGAACGCAGGCGTCCGAGCGGCGCGGCATGGGACATCTCGATCCGCATCAGATCGCCGGAATACCGGAGCTGCAGCTCTGCGAGCAGCCCCTCGGTCTCCAGGGTCACCGAATGCGCAACGACACGGGCGCCCGTTGGCAGCAGCGGCCAAAGCGCGCCGAACATCGCCTCATCCAGCCCGCCACCGATGAAAACCGCGTCCGGTTTCTCCAGACCCGCAAGCACCGCGGGCGCGCTGGCATTGACGATCGTGATCCGATGCGAAAGGCCAAAGGCCGTGGCGTTGGCGCGGATATTGGCGGCGCGATCCTCGCGCGTTTCCACCGCAACCGACGTCCCGCCGGCCAGCGCCCATTCGACCGAGATCGCGCCGGAGCCGGCGCCGATGTCCCACAAACGCTCGTGCGGCCGTGGCGCCAGCGCCGACAGCGCCAGCGCGCGCATCGACCGCTTGGTGATCTGACCATCATGCACGAAGAGATCGTCGGCAAGGCCGGACGAGCGCGGCAACCCGCCGACGCCTTCGGCTTCGATCGCAACAGCCAGCAAGTCCGCGCTCGCGTCGCCGGTATGGCTTTGTGCACGCGCCTCGCCGATCGATTCCCGCGGTCCGCCCAGCGCGGTCAAGGTCCACAACCGCGACGCGCCCCAGCCGCGCGCGGTGAGCCACTGTGCGAGATCGGCCGCAGCCTTGCCATCGCGCAGGAGACAGATAATGCGCGCGCCCCGTGACAGCAGCGGTACCAGTCGCTCGAACGGCGCCGCATGCAGCCCGAGGCAGGTGACGCATTCGAGCCGCCAGCCGAGCCGCGCGGCAGCCAGCGACAAGGTCGACGGAGCGGGATGCGCGGTCCACTCACTCTTCTCCAGCTGCGCGGCGAGGCTGGCGCCAACGCCGTGCCAGAATGGATCGCCTGAGGCGAGCACGACCGTCGGACGACCGCGGCAGGCGAGCACGGCACTCGCATCGAAGGGCACGGGCCAGGATTTGCCGCGACGCTCGACCCGGGCAAGTCTCAGATGGCGCTCGCCGCCAAACACCGTTTCGGCCGCTGCAAGCGCCTTTCGGCTTGCCTCCGAGAGCCCGGCAAGGCCATCTTCGCCGATGCCGATGATGGTCAACCAGGGATCAGACATGACGCGCGCCCTCATCCTGGGCGGAACGGGCAATGCCAACGCGCTTGCCGCGGCGCTGCTGCGCGCAAAGATCGACGCCATCTATTCCTACGCAGGACGCACCCAGATTCCGCTGCCGCATGCGTTGCCGACCCGGATCGGCGGCTTTGGCGGCGCGCAAGGCCTGGCCGACTTCATCCGCGAGGCTGACATCACGCATGTCGTCGACGCGACGCATCCCTTTGCCGCCGAGATGAGTCGCAACGCCGTCGAGGCCTGTGCGGCTGCCGGTGTGCCGCTGCTCGCGTTGGAGCGGGCACCATGGACCAGAGCGCGCGGCGATCGCTGGATCGAGGTGTCTGACATCGCGGCTGCCGTCGCGGCTTTGCCCGAGGCGCCGGCGCGGGTATTCCTTGCCATCGGCCGCCAGCACATCGCGCCGTTCGCAGCCAAGCCGCAGCATGCCTACACGCTGCGGTTTGTCGATGCGCCTGACGACACGCTGCCGCTGCCCGGCGCCGAGCTGATCGTGTCGCGCGGACCCTTCACGCGCGAGGGCGATCTCGCGCTGATGCGCGACCGCCGTATCGAATGGGTCGTGGCGCGTAATGCCGGCGGCGATGGCGCCCGTGCCAAGATCGACGCGGCGCGCAAGCTCAGCCTGCCCGTGATCATGATCGCACGACCAGAACTTGGCGAGCGGCCGCGGGTCGAGAGCGTCGATGCGGTGCTGGACTGGCTCGGTCATGACGCGCGCCTCGGCGCATAGATCCAGCGGCCGACGCGGCGCGTCTGCGAATTGCCGACAATGACCAGGGTGCGCATGTCGGCCATGTCAGGCGTCGCCTCGGAGAGCGGCAGCGAAATGATGCGCTCGTCGGCGGTCGTCACCGCCTGCGCAAAGATCACGATGCGCGCGCCGCAGCCGGCCTGCGTCAGGATCTCGAATGCGCGTTCCAGATCATCCGGCCGGCTCACCGAGCGCGGATTGTACAGCGCGATCGCAAAATCCGCTTCCGCCGCGAGCCGCAGCCGTTTCTCGATCGTCTCCCACGGCTTCAGATTGTCGGAGAGATTGATGGCGCAGAAATCATGACCGAGCGGCGCCCCCGCGCGCGCGGCAGCGGCCAGCATCGCCGTCACCCCAGGTAGAACGCGGATCGGCAGCGCCTGCCATTGCGGCGATCCCTCCAGGGCCTCGAACACCGCGGACGCCATCGCGAAAATGCCGGGATCACCTGACGAAACGACCACGACGTGGCGACCTTCGGCCGCCAGCCGCATCGCATCGAACGCGCGCTGCACCTCCTGGCGATTATCCGAAGGATGCAGGGTCAGGCCCGCACGCGGCGCCACGCGCGCAACATAGGGGCCATAGCCGAACACGTCGGTCGCCTCGGCCAACGCCGCGGAGACTTCCGGCGTGATCAGCGCCTCGGCGCCCGGCCCCAAGCCCGCAATGGTCAGCGAGCCCATCATTCGGAAAGCTCCGGCCGGCGGCCCTGGCCATGCACCAGCACGATCGCAAAATAAGGACATTCGGCCGCGTCGACCTCACTGAGCCGCGCGACGCGTTCGCCCGGCATGGTGCCGCGCTCGATCAGCCAGGCCTCGCCAAGGCGTCCTGCGGCAGCAAGCGCGCGGCGCACTTTTTCGAGATTGCGCCCGGTCTTCATGATCACGAGGGCATCGGAGGTGCGCACGCGCTGTTCCAGCTCCGCTTCCGGCAGCGTGCCCATCAACACCGTCATCACGTCGTCGCCGAGCGCGATCGGCCGGCCGAGCGCATTCCAGCAGCCCGCCATGCCGGGAATGCCCGCGATCACCTCGATTTCGGCGTGATCCTGCAGCCGCGTGTAGAGATGCATGAACGAGCCATAGAAGAACGGATCACCCTCACAGAGTACGACGACATCGGTGTCGCGGGCGAGCGCGGCGAGGCGCGCGGCCCATTCGTCGTAAAAGCTCGCGAGCCAGCGGGCATAGTCCGGGCTGTCGAAAGCAATCTCCGTGGTGACCGGATATTCCATCGGAAATTCGCGCACATTGTGCGCCAGCATGCCGTCGACGATGCGGCGCGCCTGGCCGGGGCGTCCTTTCTTGCGGAAATAGGCGATGTGAGAGGCCGCGCGGACGGCGCGATCGGCCTTGACGCTCATCAACTCCGGATCGCCCGGCCCAAGGCCGCAGCAGATGATGCGCCCCATCGTCGTCAGCTCCGGCTTGCAAGCGCATTCACGGCCGCGACCGTGATCGCAGATCCGCCGAGACGTCCCTCGACCGACAGTGCCGGCGCGGGCGGGGCCGCCATCAACGCGGCTTTCGACTCGGCGGCGCCGACGAAGCCGACGGGACAGCCGATGATGGCTGCGGGCCGCGGGCAGGATTCATCTTCCAGCATGTTGAGCAGATGAAACAACGCGGTCGGCGCATTGCCGATGGCGACCACAGCGCCTGCAAGATGCGGCCGCCACAGCTCCAGCGCCACCGCGGAGCGGGTGTTGCGCATGACCTGCGCAAGACCGGGAACAGCGGGATCATCGAGCGTGCAGATCACGGCGTTGTTTGCTGGAAGTCTTGCGCGCGTAATTCCCGCGGAGACCATGCGCGCGTCGCACAGGATCGGCGCGCCGTTCTGCAAGGCAGTTCGGGCGATTCCGACGATATCCGGCGTGAAGCGGACGAAGGCTTCCAGACCAACCATCCCCGCGGCATGGATCATGCGCACGACCACCGGCTCCTCGTCCACTGTGAAGCGCGCAAGGTCCGCCTCGGCACGGATGGTCGCGAACGATTTTCGGTAGATCGCCGCACCGTCAATCTCGTAGACATATGGCATCAGGAAACCCCAGCGAGCGCGGAGGGATCGGCGAGAAGCGACTCCCGGGTCAGTCCCTGCACAAGCGGCTTGTCGCCGGCGGAACCGGTGCGGATGAGATCAAAACCGTCGTCCGTCGCAACCAGCGTGATCGCCGCGATGCCCGGACGCGCGCAGCCTTTGGCACAGCCAGAGACATGCAGGCTCAAGCCAGTGCCGAGATGTGGCGCGAGCGCGGTCGCGAGCGCGCGCGTGTCCGAATGGGCCTGTGGGCAAACCGGTGCGCCGGTGCAGGCGTCGATGCGCAAGCGCGGATCGTCGGGGTCCGTCACGAGACCTTCGAAGTGCGGCATCTCCTGCACGCTTTCGACGAGGATCATGCGCCATGGTGTAATGCGTAGGCCTGCCGATCGGCGCGCCAGAAGGGCGAGCGCCGCCGCGTTCAATTGTCCGAACGCAATCCCGAACAGCGCACCACCGCTAACGAGTCCCGGGCGCAGCCGCGGCATCGCCGGCGCGGGCCTCGCGCTGCCGGCCAAGGCGGTGGGCAGTCTTGCTCCGGTGCCGAGATGCGCCGTCATCCGCCCTCGCCCGCCTTTAATGCCGCCGGACGCCACAAACCATTCTGCCAGCGCGAGCGCCGTCGCCACCGCTTCCGTCCGCGCGACCGGACGCCCCATCGCCGCGCTATCGGCGCGCACGATCAGGTCTCCCATCGCGCTGCGCTCGATGCGGATATCGGCGGAGGCTTCGGCAAGCGCGCGTTGGCTGCCGCAATCGACCGCAAAACCGAATTTTCCCGGCAGGTCGAGAGGACGGGTAGCCAGTGCGAGTTCGAGCTCGGTCGCGATCGAACGTGTCTCGTCGTGCCCGCTCCAGAACGGTGTGACGACGACGTTGCGCCGGGACTCGGCGCCGGCATCGGCATCAAGCAGATCGAGCTGCACCAGGCCCGGCATCAACGGCGCGTAGCTGTCCGTGCTGATGCCACGAAGCTGCAGATTGGCGCGATTGGTCAGATCAATCAGGCCATTGCCGAACCGATCCGAGAGCTCCGCGAGTCCTGCCGCCTGGGCGGAAGAGAGCCTGCCGCCGCGCGGGCGGATGCGTACGATGAGGCCGTCGCCCGATGGCATCGGACGCCACGCGCCGGGACACCAGCCCTTGACCGCGATTGCACTCATGAGGCGTCCCGCAAGCTCGCCGCGATGGAGTTGCGCCGCGTCGTCCACAACGCCGCCTCGTGCAGCCGCCCAAAACAGGATTCCAGCGCCAACAGCGCCGCCGGATTCTCACGCGCCATGAAGGCGCGGACCTCGTCATCGCCGAGCGTCGCATCATGGTAAAGGTCGAACAGGTGCGCCGGTACGACGTTGGCGAGATGCGCGAACGTCGCCATATGCTCCAGCGTCGCCGTGATCTCGGCGGCGCCGCGAAAGCCATGCCGCATCATGCCCGCAATCCACTTCGGATTTGCCGCGCGGGCGCGTACGACACGCGAAATCTCCTCGTTGAGCGTGCGCGCCTGCGGTGCCTGCGGGCGTGTCGCGTCGAGGTGATAGAGACTTAAGCCCGCACCGAGCCGCTTCGCGGCCGCGGCAACGCCGGCTTGATGCGCGGCATAATCGGCTGACAGCAGCAGGTCGGTCTCGGGCAGATCCTGCAAATGCACGAATGTATCGGCGGAGGCGAGCCGCGCCTCGATTCCGGCGCGATCGGGCTTGAGCTCGCCGCCGACGTCGAGCGCCCAGGACGACGCCGCAAGCCAGGCCTCGCCGGCCGCATCGCGCGCCTCATGCGTGAAGACATCGGCCAGCTGCGCAATGCCGACGCCGTAATGGCCAGGGCGCGGCGCAAAGACGCGCGCGCCGCGCCTGACATAGGGATTGTCGTCACCCTCGACGTCGCGCGTCGCCAGCGCGTCGGCGGCCTGCTCGAACAGTTGCGCGAGGACCGTAAAGACGTCGCGGAACAGGCCGGAGACGCGCAAGGTCACGTCGATGCGCGGCCGGCCGAGCTCAGCTGACGCGATGATCTCGAAACCGGAGACACGGCCGGAGGCGTGATCCCAGCGCGGCGCGACGCCGGCCAGATGCAGCGCCATCGCAAACTCCTCGCCGGCCGTGCGCATGGTCGCCGATCCCCAGAGATCGACGACCAGCCCCTTCGGCCAGTCGCCGTGATCCTGCAGATGCCGCCGCAACAGCTCCTCGGCGAGCCTGATGCCCTGCGCGTGTGCAGCGCGCGTCGGCACGGCGCGCGGATCGACCGCGAACAGATTGCGGCCCGTAGGCAGCACGTCGCTGCGCCCGCGATGCGGCGAGCCCGCCGGCCCCGGCGCCACGCGCCGGCCTGATAGCGCCGTGAGCAGCCCGTCGCGCTCCGCATCACCGCAAGGACCACGGCCAAACACATGCAGCCCGTCGCCGAACTGGCTCTCCTTGAGATCGCAGACGAAGCGATCGATGCGCGGGATGGCCTCAGCGGGCGCGGCCGAAGCCGCAAGGCCGAGATCATCGTCGATGCCGGCGGCGCGCGCCTCCCCGCGGATCGCGGCGATCAGGCGGCCGCGGCGCGCCGGATCAAGCCCGTCGGCGGTCGAATATTCGTCGAGCAACTGCTCCAGCCGGAGCAGCCGTTCCGGCAACGCGGATCGCGCGAGCGGCGGCGGCAGATGGCCTGTCGTGACAGCGCCGATCCGACGCTTGGCCTGCGCCGCCTCGCCGGGATCGTTGACGATGAAGGGATAGATCACCGGCATGTCGCCGACCAGCGCCTCCGGCCAGCAGGAGGCCGATAGCGCGACGGACTTGCCCGGCAGCCATTCCAGCGTGCCGTGCGCGCCCATGTGAATCAGTGCGTCGATGCGCAGCCGCTTGAGCCAGAGATAGAACGCGACATAGGCATGGCGCGGCGTGCGCGAAAGGTCGTGATAATCGGCGTCGCGGCGCAAAACCTCGCCGCGGTCGGGCTGCACGGCGATGATGGCATGGCCAGTGCGAACGCCGCTGAAACGGAACTCACCGTCCACGACCAGCGGATCATCGTCCGGCGCGCCCCAGGCCTCAGCAAGCGTACTTTGCAATTCCGCCGGAAGCGTTGCGAGCATCTGCCGATACTCCGCGACGCTGACCACCAGTTTCCCCTGCGCGAGCTCCTGTCCCAAGGCGCCGCGCGCTTCGACATCGTAGCCGGCACAAGCGAGATCGCCGAGCAGCGCTTCGACGGATGCCAACGCGTCGAGCCCGACTGCATGGGCGAGTTGATGCGGCCGGCCGGGATAGCTCGACAGGATGATGGCCAACTGCTTGTCACGCGCCGGTTTCGCCGCGAGGCGATGCCAGGACGCGATCCGATCGACCACAGCCGCGACACGCTCGGCGTCGGCACGATGGGCGAGAGGCGAAAACTGCAAATCGCCATCGCGCTCGGCTGCCTGCTTGAAGCTGACGACACCTGAAAACATGCGCCCGTCGACCTCCGGCAGCACCACATGCATGGCGAGATCGGCGGCCGACAGGCCGCGCGCGGAGCTTGCCCAATCGGCGCGGCGCGCGGTCGACAGCGCGACCTGGAATACCGGGCACGCGGCCGCGTCGAACGGCGTCGAGCCGTCATCGCCTGTGGCCGAGAATGCAGTCGCGTTGACGATGAGTGCGAGCGGCGGCGCGGCGAAGTGCGCCTTGAGCCACTCGGCGACGCCGGCCGCCTTCAGCGATGTGACGAAGGCGCCATGGGCGTCAAAACCCTTCTCACGCAGCGCCGAGATCAGCGCGTCGACCGGACCGGTATCAGCCGCAGTGAGATAGGAGCGATAGAAGCTGACCAGCGCGCGCGGTCGCCGGTCGGACGGTGGCAGTGTTTTCAGTACGCCTCGCCCCGGATCATAGAATCCCATCTCGGGAATATCGGTCTCGCCGATCACAGGCCCGGCATAGAGACCCGAGGCGAGCGCAAGCTGTGCAATGGCCGCCTGCGCCGCGGTCGCGCCGCCCTTGTCGCAGAGGATCTTCAAACGCTGCAGCGTCGAGACCGGCAGGGTCGAGAGCGCGTCCAGCCGCGGATCGTCGCGACCGTCGGCCGGCAGCACCGCAAGCGCGATGCCGCGCGCTTTCGCGAGCTGATGCAGGGCCGCGAGTCCATAGGCCCAATAAGCCTCGCCGCCGATCAGCCGCAGCAGAACGCCGCGCGCCCGCGACAGCGTGCGCTCGACATAAGTATCGACCGACAGCGGATGTCGCAGCGCGCTCAGATTTGCCAGCCGAAGCGACGGCAGGCTCGCACATCCCCTACGCCAGCCGGCCGCAAAGGCCGCGAGGTCGCTGTCGGAGAACGACAACATCACGAGATCAGCCGGGTCCTGACCGAGATCGACAGGCGTCGCGGTCTCTTCCAGGCCAAAACTCTCGCGAAAGATGACGTGCATCAGATGCCGAGTCCCGCCCTGATCGCGTGTTCGTCGATGTCGCCCTGCTCGCCGATCACGACCAGTTTCGACTGCCGTGGCTCCGCGCCCCACGGCCGGTCGAATTGATGCCGCACCCGCTCGCCGACCGATTGCAGGAGCAGCCGCATCGGCTTTCCTGCGACGGCAAGATAGCCCTTGACGCGCAAGATATTCTGCTCGCGCGCCAGCCGCTGGACCGACGCAACCAGCGCCTCGATGTCGCTGACCTCCGGCAGCTCGACGACGACGGAGGCGAAGTCGTCATGCTCATGCTCGTCCGCGCCGTCGTGATGCGAGGGCCGCGCGGCGAGATCGTTTTCGGCCGCGGCCGCGAGGCCGAGGATGACGCGCGGATCGATCGCGCCGTCGGTCACCGGCAGCATCGGAACCGGGCGCGGCATTTCGGCCGCGATGGCGGCGCGCGCCGCCGCAAGGCCCTCATCGCCCGCGAGGTCGGCCTTGGTCAGCAGCACGATATCGGCGCAGCAGATCTGGTCCTCGAACACTTCGGACAGCGGCGTCTCGTGATCGAGATTTGCGTCGGCCGCGCGCTGGGCTTCGACCGCGGCGGGATCGGGCGCAAAGCGGCCGGCCGCGACAGCCTCCGCATCCGCCAGCGCAATCACACCATCGACAGTGATCCGCGAACGAATCTCGGGCCAGTCGAATGCCTTCAACAGCGGCTTCGGCAGCGCCAGCCCCGAGGTCTCGATCAGGATATGGTCGGGCTTCACAGATCGCGACAACAGCTGCTCGATGGTCGGAATGAAATCATCGGCCACCGTGCAGCAGATGCAGCCATTGGCGAGCTCGACGATGTTTTCCTCCGGACAGTTGGCGTCGGCGCAGGATTTCAGGATCGCGCCATCGACGCCTTCGCTGCCGAACTCGTTGACGAGCACGGCGAGCTTCTTGCCATTGGCGTTCGCCATCAGATGACGGATCAGTGTGGTCTTGCCGGACCCGAGAAACCCAGTGACGACGGTGACGGGGATCTTTGCAAGCGCGCTCACTCGGCGGCCTCCGGCATGAAATTGATGGGGGGAACGCGGGCAAGCGACTGCTTGCGAAAAATCTCAGGTCGCGTGCGCCAGGGTACGATGCCGTCGGGCGCCGCCGCATAGGCGGCAGCACCGGCGACGATGTCGGGCGCGTTCGTCTCGGACATGCGGCCATAGACATAGGACCAGCGTCCGGGCGCGCTCAGCGCGACCGAGCAGCCCTGGTTGCAGGCGGAGAGGCACTCGACCGGAACGATGGTCACACCATCGGGCGCGCCCGTGTCGAGAATTGCGGCATGCAGTCTGGCGCCGGGCGTGGTCTCGCCCTCGCCGAGCGCCTGGCCGGCGCGGCAGGTAATGCAGACATGAAGCGTAACGGTCATCGCCCTCTTCCAAAAAATCAGCGGGAGGCGATGAGGCACACGAATCCTGAATCGTGGGATTCGCTCCCCGTCGCGGAACACCCCGTCCGCCGGTTCAGTTCGAGGCGCTGGCAGGTCTCCCGGCTTGCGGAGCAGGGTTTCCCCTCCGATCCCCGCCTTCCCGACCTTTCGGTCAGTGGCTGTTTGAGGATCTCTCCGGTCACGGTCGCGGGGGCGGCTGCTTTTCAGACCAAAGGCCATAGCGGCTTTCGGTCCACTCGCATTCCCTCTTCGCCTGTCGTAGGACAGGAACCAGCGCCTGATCCACCATTTGCCCAAGTAGCGGACTTGTCAAGCCGCGGGGAGTGCCAACGATGGTTTCCGATGAGGATGTGACTGACAACGAGGACACGGTCGATCAGGACGCGCGGCATGCGGCCAAGATGGCCAAGAAGAAGGCTGCGCGCGACCGCATGATGGCGACCAAGAGCGGCGAGAAGGGCCTCATCATCGTCCACACCGGCGCGGGCAAGGGAAAATCCTCCTCGGCCTTCGGCATGATCCTGCGCTGCGTCGCGCATGGTTTCCCCTGCGCGGTCGTGCAGTTCATCAAGGGCGCCTGGGACACCGGCGAGCGGCGACTGTTGACCGGACATTTCGGTGATCTCTGCCAGTTCTACGCGATGGGCGAAGGCTTTACCTGGGAAACGCAGGACCGCGCCCGCGACATCGCGGCGGCCCGCGCCGGCTGGGAGAAGGCCAAGCAGCTGATCACGGACGAGGCCTTGCGCATGGTCGTGCTCGACGAGATCAACATCGCGCTGCGCTACGATTATCTCGATATTGCGGAGGTGGTGGATTTCCTTGAGCACGCCAAGCCGCCGCTGACCCATGTCGTGCTGACCGGCCGCAACGCCAAGCAGGAGCTGATCGACGCAGCCGACCTCGTCACCGAGATGACGCTGGTCAAACATCCGTTCCGCTCCGGCATCAAGGCCCAGCCGGGCGTGGAGTTCTGACGCGGTATCATGATGCGCGCGCTGATGATCCAGGGAGCGGGCTCGGACGTCGGCAAATCGCTCGTTGTCGCGGGGCTCGCGCGCGCCGCGACGCGTCGCCGCATAAAGGTGTTGCCTTTCAAGCCGCAGAACATGTCGAACAACGCGGCCGTCACCGTCGATGGCGGCGAGATCGGCCGCGCGCAGGCGCTGCAGGCACTCGCCGCCTGTGCCGAGCCGCACACCGACATGAATCCCGTGCTGCTGAAGCCGGAGACCGATGTCGGCGCGCAGATCGTCGTGCAGGGGCGGCGCGTCGCGACGTTGCGCGCGCGCGACTATGCGGCGATGAAACCCAAGCTGATGACGCCTGTCCTGGAAAGCTTTGAGCGGCTGAAGGCACGCGCCGATCTCGTGCTGGTCGAGGGCGCCGGCAGTCCCGCCGAGGTGAATCTTCGCGCCAACGACATCGCCAATATGGGTTTCGCCCGCAAGGCGAACGTTCCCGTCGTGCTGGTCGGCGACATCGAACGCGGCGGCGTCATCGCCCAGCTGGTCGGGATCAAGACCATCATCGATCCCGACGACGCCGCGCAGATCGAGGGCTTCATCATCAACAAGTTCCGTGGCGATCAGAGCCTGTTCGATGACGGCTATCGGCTGATCGAACAACACACCTCCTGGCGCGGCTTTGGCGTGCTGCCGCACTTTGCGCGCGCGCGCGAGCTGCCGGCAGAGGATGCGCTGGGGCTCGCCGACGCGCACAAGCCAGGCAAAACCAGGATCGCGTGTCTCGCACTGTCGCGGATCGCGAACTTCGACGATTGCGATCCGCTGAAGCTCGAACCTGACGTGGACCTCGTGATGGTGCGCGCGGGCGATGCGATCCCCGGCGATGCCCGCCTCGTCATCATCCCCGGCTCAAAATCGACGCGCGGCGATCTCGCCTTCCTGCGCGCGCAGGGCTGGGACATCGATCTTCTCGCGCATCACCGCCGCGGCGGCCATGTGCTTGGACTCTGTGGTGGCTATCAGATGCTAGGGCGGAGCGTCACGGATCCCGAAGGGATCGAAGGCGCGGCCGGCGAAACGCCGGGACTGGGATTGCTGGACGTGACGACGCTCATGACGCCGCACAAGAGCCTGACGCATGTCGATGCGGTTCATGCCGAAACGCGCGAGTTTGTGCAGGGCTATGAAATCCACATCGGCGAGACCAAGGGGTCGGATCGCGCTCGGCCGTTCGCGTTCGTCGATGGCGCGCCGGAGGGCGCGATGTCGGCCGATGGCCGCGTCCACGGCACCTATCTGCACGGCCTGTTTGCCTCGGACGGCTTTCGCCGCGCCTATCTCGAAAGGCTTGGCGTCGCGGCCAGTGATCAGCGTTATGGCGGACGCGTCGAAGATGCACTCGATGCGCTGGCTGACCATATCGAAGCGCATCTCGATGTCGACGGACTGCTCGCGCTCGCGCGCTAGAGAAGGGCGGCGGTCAGCGTGCAAGCGCCGCGGCCAGCCTCGCCCATTCCGCTTCGTCGCCGGGCAAACCGAGACGCAACCAGCCCGGCCAATCCCTGAAGATGCGCGACCAGATTTTTGCTCGCGCCAGTCTTTCCTGCGCGGCAGACGCGTCGCCGACCCCATAGAGCCGGAACAGCGGCGTTCCACCCACGAGAGTCCAACCCGCTGCCTGGGCCATGTTGTCGAGATGCGGTGCCTGCACGGCCAGACGCGCCGATGTCGCGTTGGCCCATGTGCGGTCAAGCAACGCGCGGTGCCCGATCGCGATCGCAGGGCCCGAGACCGGCCAGGGGCCCGCCAGTTGCGCGAGCGCTGCGACATCGGCCTCCGCGCCGAGCACGAAGCCGAGACGCACCCCGGCAAGGCCGTAGAACTTGCCAAGGGAGCGCAGGATCAGAAGCCCGGAGCGACCAGCTTCCGGCGCAAGCGACAGGCAGGGCACCGCATCCGCAAAGCTTTCATCGACGACGAGCCGGCCGACTTTTGGCAGCAACGCAAGCAGCGCTGCCGGATCGTGACGGCGCCCATCGGGATTGTTCGGATTGACGACGATGGCGAGATCGGCACCGGCAAGGGCGCCCAGGTTAGATACTTCGGCTACGTCCCAGCCGGCCCCGCGCAGCACCGCGCCATATTCATTGTATGTAGGGGCGAGAACCCGCGCGGCCCCGCGTGGGGCAAGGTGCGGCAACGATTGAATAGCCGCCTGCGCGCCGGCGAGCGCCAGGACGCGCGCCGGCGTGGCGTAAGCCTGCCGCGCCGCGTCTTGCAACGCCTCGATCTCGGCGCGCGACGGCAGCGCGCTCCAATGCCGCAAAGCGAGTTCAGGCACCGGATAAGGGTTGCGGTTGATGCCGGTCGAAAGATCGATCCAATCCTCGAACCGGCCGCCGAAACGCCGCAACGCGTGGTCGAGATTGCCGCCGTGATCCAACATCGATTCCCCGCTCATGCAAACGCCAGAACGACAAGCAGCGCGGCCAGTGCGATCATCGCGCGGACATAGAGTTTTAGGCCAAGCGCGATATCGGCAGCATCGGGATCGCGCGCGTTCCGGTTCAACCACGGCTCCTCTGCGACGCGGCCGTGATAGATGCGAGGTCCCGAGAGCCGCACACCCAGCGCGCCGGCGACAGCCGCTTCCGGCCAACCGGCATTGACGGAGCGATGCCGCCGCGCGTCCCGCATCATGCAGGACATGGCCTCCGACGGCCGCGACGCAAGCAGCGCGAACAGCAGGCCCGTGATCCGCGCCGGGATGAAGTTCGCGACATCATCGATCCGCGCCGCGGCCCAGCCGAACCGTTCGTGCCGCGCGCTGCGATGGCCGATCATGGAATCGAGCGTGTTGACGGCCTTGTAGCCGATGATGCCGGGCAGACCGAACAGCGCGCCCCAAAACACCGGGGCTACGACGCCATCGGACGTGTTTTCTGCGAGACTCTCGACCGCCGCGCGCGCGATGCCAGCCTCATCAAGCAATGCCGGGTCGCGCCCGACAATTTTTGCGACCGCCGACCGCGCCGCGTAGAGGTCTCCCGCCGCCAGCGGATACGCGACGGCAGCGACGTGATCGTAAAGCGAGCGCAGCGCCAGGAAGGGCCAGGCTAGAATGCCGACGAGGAGGATGCGACCCCAGCCGGCATCGACCACCGACTGCACCGCCCAGCCCAGCCCGACCGAAAGCGCGATCACGACCATCGCGGCCGCCACCCCTGCCGCGCGCCGCATCACCGGCGAACCGCCCTCACGATTGCAGCGTTCATCGAGGGCGGCGATGAGCCGGCCGAGCCAGGTCACGGGATGGCCGATGCGCGCGAACAGGACGTCCGGCCAGCCCAGCACGGCGTCCACCGCCATCGCCACCGCAAGCGCGCCAGCAAAACCCACACTCATCTCCTGTCTGCCGCTGTCCTGATGCGCAAGAATGGGGCTCGAGCGCAAGGGGCGATTTTGCCTTTGTACTCCCGCGCGATTGATGGTTATTGCGGGGTTCGAGGACCATCATGACCGTCATCCTGATCACCGGGGGCGCCCGGTCGGGCAAGAGCGTGCGTGCCGAAACGCGGGTGCGCGCCTTTGCCGGCCGGCCTGTCTATCTTGCGACCGCGGAGGCGCTCGATGCCGAGATGAGCGAGCGCATCGCGCAGCACCGCGCGCGGCGCGGGGCGGAATGGATCGCGCGCGACGTTGCGCTGGACCTTGCGCAGGCGCTCCTCGAGACCGACGGCGGCGGCGCGCGGCTGGTCGATTGCCTGACGCTCTGGCTGTCCAACATCATCCATGCGGAGCGCGACGTCGCCAAGGAGACGTTTCAGCTTGCGGAAACGCTGGCGCGACAGCAGAGCCCGGTCGTCCTCGTCACCAACGAAGTCGGACTCGGCATCGTGCCGGACAATGCGCTGGCGCGCCGCTTTCGCGACGCGGCGGGCGTGATGAACCAGATGATCGCCGGCGTTGCCGACGAGGTGGAGTTCGTCGTCGCGGGTCTGCCGATGCGGGTGAAATAGCGCTTCAGCTTCAAAGCCGATTCACCCAGACGACGCGCCAGCCGCCCTCCAACCGGTCGAGCCGGGTCGACGACCAGGGGTCGATCACGAAGCCCAGCGCGGTTTCGGCGGCAATCCCCAACGCGATGGCAAGCGCGGCCCTGATGGTGCCGGCGTGCGCGACGATCACCAGGTCGCCTTGGGGCAGCGCATCGATCGCGCCACGTACGCGCGCGATCTGGTCGGCAAAACTCTCGCCGCCGGGTGGCCGCTCGCGCGCCGGCGCGCACCAGAAATCGTCATGGGCTGCAGCGAATACCTGCCGGACTTCGTCATGGGTGCGGCCGGTCCATTGGCCGAAATCCTGCTCGTCGAAGGCGGGCTCGACACGCGGCTGCAGGCCGAGCGCGAGCGCGGTCTCTTGCGCGCGCCGCGCGGATGATGTGATCGCGGCGCGATCGGCTGGAAGCTGTGCCCTGAGGCGGGACACGGCACCAATATCGCCGACATCAGCTGGCGCATCGAGATCGGGAAGCATGCCGGGCGGTCCTAGGACCGGTGCATGGCGGATCAGCCAGAGCCGCCTCTCCAGCGTCACGTTCAAACCTGCGCGGCATGGGCGGAGAGCAGCACCAGCAGCGCGACCTCGCCGACCTGCTCCGCCGCGCCCAGCACATCCCCGGTCTGGCCACCGATCTGCCGCTGCGCCAGAACGGCGAGGCCGGACGCGGCGGCGGCCGCGACCAGCATGGCCTTGACCGCCTGGCCGAACGGCAGGCAGATCAGCACGATGACCGCCGCCACGACGCAGGCCGCAAAGGCCGTTTTCGCGTCGGGCCGTCCGGCTGCGACCGCGAGCCCCTCGTCGCGCGCATAAGACATGCGCGCGGCAATCACCGCGAGCGGCGCACGGGCCAGCGCGTGAACCGCCACCAGGTCCAGGATGACATCTCCGCGCGGCAAGGCGGCCAGCGCGCCGACCTTGGTAACAAACATGACCACAAGGGCCAGTGCGCCATACGTGCCGAGGCGGCTGTCGCCCATGATCTCCAGCTTCCTGGCCTTGTCGCGCCCGCCGCCAAACCCGTCCGCGACATCTGCGACCCCGTCTTCGTGAAGCGCCCCGGTGAGCAGCATGCCAACGCCGAGCGCGAGCGCGGCGGCGGGGATCACGGGCAGTCCGATCCTCAGCAGCAGGAGTTCAGCGCACGCGATCACGGCCCCGATCACCGCGCCGACCAGCGGGAATGCGCGATAGGCGCGCCCGAGATCGGGTGCGGCCGCCTCGGCACGGCTCGGCACGGGAAGGCGTGTCAGGAACGCCGTCGCGTTCAGGAGGTCGTCAAGCCATTGGTTGATGATCGGGTTCATACCCGCCATTTACGGAAACCAGCCACGCGAAACCAGCAAAAATGCGATTACCGCGGTGTGCGACCTTCGAAAAAATCCGCCATCAGGCCGATGTTGCTCTCGAACATACCGATGCCGGTCTGAATGCTGCATCCTCTGTCCTGCGCGGCCCTGAGCAGCGGCGTGATTTCCGGTACCGTGATGACATCGCCGACAAAGGTCGTCGCGTTGAGGCCGGCGGTGTCGAGCGGCAAGGGATCATTCGCTCTCATACCGATCGGCGTGGCATTCACCAGAACGTCGACACCTGCCACATCACCGGCTCCTTGCCGGACCCGGTCGCCGAATCGGCCCGCGAGCTTTGCGATCAGCGCATCGCGCCTGTCGGCATCGATGTCTCGGACGGCGAGCCTGGCTATGCCATGATCAAGCAAAGACAGCGCGATCGCGCTGCCGGCACCACCCGCCCCGATCAGAAGCGCCCGGGCGCCTTGCATGCGGCATCCAGCGCGCGCCGCCGCTTCCGCAAAACCTTCGCCATCGAGCATGTCGCCATGCCAGCTCCCATCCGCGTTGCGACGCGCGACATTGGCGGCACCGAGAAAGCGCGCGCGCTCCGACAGCGTCGCACAATGCGACGCGAGTACAAATTTGTGCGGCACCGTTGCAATCAGCCCATCGACATTGCCGGCACGCGACAACACCGAGATGCCGGCGCCGACCTCGACCGGCGCAAATTGCAACGGCACGACGATCCAATCCCGGCCGCGGTGGGCGAACTCGCGCGTCAGCCCGCTGGGTGCTTTCACCTGGGCGATCGGATCGCCGATGATGACATAGAGCCGCGTTGCGCCGCTGTAGCCGTCGAGCATCACTGAACCCAAATCAACCAACCGGTAAATTACGGAACCGACGAAGTCCCAGGCTGGCACGAACCCTGCAAGGTTGAAAGCAACCGGGTATTTTCCCAAGCAATGAAGGCAACCATGCTTGTTACTCTCGTCGCCATCCTCTGCAACGGCCAGCTTTGTATGGAGAAGGTCGTGACCAACAGTGAACAGTCTGGCATTACCATGGCTTCCTGCGCAATGAATGGGCAGATCGGTATTGCGGACTGGCTCGCACACGGACCGTACCGCGATTGGAAGCTGGAGCGCTACAAATGCGTCGCCGGGCAATATTTGCCGAAACGCGACGCGTAAGTCGCCGCGACCGGCGTCGGCTGGCGTGATCGGAAACGCTTGCGCCCCCGCGCTTTTGCGGGCGTGGTCGCCGCTCCAGACCAATCCTCTGGAGCTGCGGACCTTTACTCCATCTTCAGCATCCCGCGATCGTGCAAGGCCGCGTTTACCGCATCTGAACCGGGCGGTGAGCCTGATGGTTTATCGCAAGGTAAATGTTGCGGAACAGGTCATGTCAGCGAGAACGGACATCCGCGTACTCATCAACGAGGCGCATGCGCGTGCGATCTGCAATGAGATCGGCGACCGGCTGCGCGAGACTCTGAACCGCGCGATGCCGCATCATTTGCCGCCGCGCCTGCGGGAGCTGATCGATCTGCTGGCCGCGGCCGATCATGACACGGCCCCGTCGATCGTGCCGTCGCTCGACGACCTCCGGAGCATCGCGATCCCGACGGCTTCTTCCGCCGCGACCTGACGTCGCGGTTACCAGCCGGTGAAACGCGGATCCGGCCCCTCGTGCATCTCCTTCAAATAAGCGCGGGCATATTCGGTCAGTCGATGCGGATCGCATTGGCCGGCCAACATGAGGCTGTCAATGTAGCGCGTCACCCTCTCACGCCAGAGAGCCACCTGCGCTGCGTCCATGGCCTCAGTCAACTCATAGCTCTTGAAAGCCTGCTCGATGACTTCTCTCATCGAAACTCCAACGCTGCACCGCACTCGACGCATTGCAGCATCCAAATTCCGGAGCGTCAAGCCTGCTCGCGTCGTAGCCCGCTACCTAACCCGGGTTAGTCTTACTTCAGCGGGCGGGTTAGTCAGACAGGTCAAACTCCTGCTGGCGCGCGGCCACCAGGTCGGACAAAACGTTGCTGCATCGGTCGCGATCCGCCTTGCCGAACTTGGTGCCCTTTACCGCCCAGTTCGCGGCGTCAGGCCATGGCGGCACGATGCGCTCGACGACAACGGCGACGAACGCGTCGCATTCAGGATGACTGGCCCTGACGGCATCAGCCAGTGCGCGTTCCAGTTCCGCAACCGTCATTGCCTTGCGCGCCGACGTCGATTGATCCTGGCTTTTTGATTTCATCATATCCAATACGTCGTGCTCGAAATGAAGGGATCGAAATAGCCCGAACAATAAAATGTGCCTGGTTATTTCAGACGCAAGATCTCCTCGATGTAAAGCTCCGCGCTGCGCCGCCAGGAGAACATGCCGACACGCCGGCGCCCTTTTGCGATCATGGTCGCGCGGCGGCCGTCATCTTTCGACAAGGCAGTGATCGCCGTTCTCCAGCCGTCGCCATCGTCGGGGCCGACATAGACCACGGCGTCGCCACCGACTTCGCAAAGGCTGGCGGCATCGGAGGAGATGACCGGACATCCCCGCGTCATCGCCTCCAGCGGCGGGATTCCAAAGCCCTCGGTCCGTGACGGAAACACCAGGCACAGAGCGCGCTCATACAGCGCCGCCAGATCATCGTCGTCGACGAATCCGGTGTGATGGATGTTGGGCCGGCGGATCGCGGCATTCGCCGCGAAGATGCTCGACGCGCCGCCGGCGACAACGACGTCGATCCCCGCGTCGTCGAGTCCCTGCGCCTGGTTGAGGATGACCTCGATGTTCTTGTGCCTGGCGCTGGAGCCGAGCAGGAGGACATAGGGGCGCACGAGCTCATCGATCAGCGCGAGCCGGGCGCGCCGCGCATCCCAGCGCAATGCGTGCTCGTGCCCGTTCGGCGCGATGAAGATCTTGTCCGACTGGCAGACGCGGTGCTGAACCAGGGCATCGGCGGAGAAGCGCGACACCGTTGCGACCCGGCGCGCACGTCGGCCGATCAATGGCAGCAGGTTGCGATAGGTTGCACCGAAGACGCGCGAATAGCTTTCCGGCTGAATGAACGTGTTCGCATCATGGATGCAGACGATGTGGTTGCGCGCGAGCACAGGGCCGAGATTTCCCAGGCTTAATACTCCGCTACCGGCATAGAACGGCAGAATGAACTGGTCCCAGGCATGTCCGGATCCGAAGCGGGACCGGACACTGCTGATCATGCCCTTTCCCGGCTTGGCTTCGACAGTGGGCGGTAATATGAGCCGCATTGCGAGCGCGGCGGCGAGATGCCGATCCTGCGTGAGGATATCGTCGATGGCCGCGACGATCTCGGACGCGTAGCGCTGCACGCCGGTCATCCGCTGAGTCAGAAAGCGTCCATTGATCGCCCATTTTCGGGGCGCAGCACGGTCATCAGGGCTTGGCATTATCAACATAAACAAAAGCTGGCTGGTCTCAAAGCGCATCCGCAGGCGATCAGCCGCGGAGGGACCGACATATAGCGGAGATTTCGTTTGAATATATCAAGCGATCAGGAATGACGTTGCCATCAACCTTAATGCGAGGCTCCGATTTGAAGCGCGCGGCGAAAGCGATAGCGTCGGTCGCCTCGGCATCCGGCATCCGTTTGCGCCGTGCCGAAGGCCACTCGTGTTCGATCCTTGCCGCCGCGCCGCCCGATTCAGGCAGAATTGCGACGATTGGCCGATTGCTATGCCTGCCGCAGGATGCGTGATAGTTTTTTTGAGACTGCCTGAGATGACAATAGATGTTGAACCAAGATGGCGAGCACAGATGGCAGACCCCGCGCCGCGATTTGGCGATCGACCACGACGGACCGACCGACATCCGCTTCGAGCAGTTCGACGATGCGTGGATCGAACGCCCGATCAGCTCGATCTTCGATGATGTCGCGGCGCGCCATGGTGACAAGCTCGCGACCGTCGACGAAACGACCCGGCTGACTTATCGCCAATTGCAGCGAGCGTCACGGCACCTCGCCCGCCGTATCGATGGGCTCGTTCCCGCAAAACGGCCGGTCGGAATTCTGCTGCCGAACAACGCGCTGTTTCCGCTCGCGGCGCTCGCCTGTCTCACGGCGGGGCGGCCCTATGTGCCGATCGATCCGACCTATCCGTCGGCGCGCATCGACCAGATCAGGGACGAGGCCGGTTTGGCTGCCATGATCATCGACCGGATCGACGGCGAAGTCTTCCACGGCGGCGGGTCGCTGCCCTGCCTCGATATCGGCTCGTCGCTTGACGACGCAAGCGACCAGCAAGAGCTTGCCGTTTCCGGCGACGGCCCCGCCATCATCCTCTACACCTCGGGCAGCACGGGGCGGCCCAAGGGCATCTGCAACGAGCAGCGTGCGATCCTGCAGCGTGTCGCGCAGGCGACGAACTCCTGTCACCTCAACGCCGGCGATCGCTTTTTCCTGTTCAGCTCGCCCGGCACCATCGCAGGCGTCAGGGAGACGTTTGCGGCCCTGCTCAACGGCGCGACGCTTTACGTCGCCGATCCGAACCGGCTTGGCATCAACGGCGTTCTGCAGATGATTGGCAATGCCGGTGTCACGGTCGGCTACGTCGTGCCGGCGCTGTTGCGACAGCTTCTGGCTGCGCCGCAGGCGCGCGCCGCGTTCGAACAAGCCAGGATCGTCCGGATCGGCGGCGACATCCCGCTCAATAGCGATCTGGCGCTCTGCCGCGCCGTCCTGCCGGCATCCTGCCACATCCTGTTTGCGTTCTCCTCGACCGAAATTCCCACCATCTTCCAATGGTTCGTGCCGCGCGACTGGCAGCCCGACGGAGCGCGCCTGCCGATCGGCTACGGCCGTCCCGGCATGGACTACAGACTGGAAAGCGACGGACGCGACGATGGCGCCGGCGAGCTCGTCGTCAGGAGCCGCTACCTCGCGCTCGGCTATTGGCAAGGCGGACAACTGCAGCAAGGACCGTTCGAGACCGATCCGGCCGATCCGACCTTGCGTATCCTGCATACCGGAGACCGGGTACGGCTGCGCGCAGATGGCCTCGCCGAGATGACCGGACGCATGGACCGGCAAATCAAGATGCGCGGCATGCGCGTCGATCTTGCCGAGATCGAGGTCGCCTTGCGTGGCTGCGACGGCGTCGCTGACGCCGCCGTGATCCCGCGACGCCAGAACGAGGATGTCACCGCGCTCATCGGCTTTGTCGTGCCGCGAGGCACGCCGGGGCCGACCTTCGAGGCCGAGCTCAAGGCAAGGTTGATCGCGCGCCTGCCGCGACGGATGTGCCCGGCGCAGTTCCGCCTGCTCGAGGCCCTGCCACAGCTCCGTGGCTTCAAGACCGATTATCAGGCGCTTGCGCTGCTCGATCAGCGCGAGCGGACGTCAACCGATGCAGCGAAAGACCAGCTGCCGGCCCCTTCCATCGTACCCCATGCGCTGCCGTTTTCGCGGGTCCATGACGCGGTGGCGCTGGCGTGGTCGACCATTGCCGGCGAAGCATCGTTTCGCGCCAATAGGCCATGGGACGAGGCCGGCGGCGATTCGCTGAGCGCCCTGCATCTGTGGTGCCTGATCGAGGAAACACTCGGCACGCGGCTCGTCATCAACGGCCTCGAACTGAATGCGACGCCGGCCATGCTGATCGCCGAGGTCGAAAAGCAGCTCGCCTGGTCACAGGCGGCCGCATCGACGGCGCCGCTGGTGTACTTTCTGCCATCAGCCGACGGCGACACGCCGCTGCAGGCGCAGTTCCGCGCCGCGTTCCACAACCAGATCCGCTTCGAGGTCGTGCAGTATCCGCAATGGCGCGACATGATCAATGCGGGCGCGAGCTTTGCGGTGCTGATCTCGGCCGCCGTCGACCAGATTCTCGCGGCGGGGGGCGACGATATCTTGCTCGCCGGCTTCTCGTTCGGCGGCTTCGTCGCCTCGGAGGTGGCGCGCCGGCTGATCGAGCTCAACCGCCGCGTCGCCTTCGTCGGTCTGATCGACACGCAGTTCGGTTTCCAGTTGCACCCGCGAGAGAGCCGGCTCGACAAGGTGGGCAATCTGGTCCGCAAGATTCTCTTCAATCCAACCGCGCTCGAAGTGACCTGGTTCAAGTTCCTGGCCCGACGCTCGGCCTTCGGAGCGCTGCGCTGGTTCGGCGAACTGTCCAGGCGATTGCCGGCCAAGACGGCATTCAGATGGCAATACCGAATCAACTATCATTTGCGCGTGCAAGCCATGCACCGCTCCTCGATCGGAGCGATCGATGCGCCGACCTATCTGTTCCGCACTGACGAGTTTCCGCAGTCCTCGGCGCAGTCGACCTGGGGCGAGCTCGCAAAACATCTCGAGATCATTCCGGTCGGTGGCGCGCATATGTCGATCCTGCGGCCGCCGGCGCGCGAGACGCTGTGCCGGCATTTCCTGAAGGCAGTGAACGCTGCCGCAAGTACCAGCCCGCAGCCAACGGCGACCATTGCAGCAGAGTGAACCACGGCCGCATGGCGCGGCAGCCGCCGTGGCCTTTCGAACATGTCGGACCGCGGCCGATCGGTGGATTCAAAGACGAAGAGTAGAGTGAGTATTTTGACGAAGCGCCCGATTCAGGTGTTTGTTCACCTTGCTTATGGTTTTGGAGTGCAGTCCTGGGAACGCCGCTGGAACGACGGCAAGATCCTCGGCCTCAACGAGCCAAAGCCCTATGGCTATTATCGCGCGGAGACGATGGGATGTTCAGTCACCTATTCGGAACACCGCGAGGAATCCCTGGCCGGGAAGCTGCTTCGTCTCGTCCTGCGAGTCTTGCTCGGCTTCGACCTGGTCCATGCCTGGCGCAACTTCGACACCATGAAGGACGCCGACGTCGTCTGGACGCATACCGAGTCGCAGTTTCTCGCCATCCTGATGCTGTTCTACTTGAAGCGGAATGTGAGGCGGCCGAAACTGATCGCGCAAAGCGTCTGGCTGTTCGATCACTGGCATCGCTTTGCCGCGCCGCGGCGATGGCTGTTCTCATCCCTGATCCGGCAGGCCGACATCCTCACGGTGCTCTCGCCGACGAACCTTGCCGTCGCGAAGCGGCTGTTTCCGAAGATCCGCTCCGAGCTCGTGCTGTTCGGGATCGCGGCCGACACCAAGGTCGAGCCCGCATTTCGTCCCGTCAAGGGCACCCTAAACGTCATTTCACTCGGCAACGACGTGCACCGCGACTGGGATCTGTTGATCGAGGCGATGGCCAGTGAGCCGGACTGGAACCTCAAGATCGCGTCCCAGAAGGTCAAACCATCGTCGATCGCCCATGCGCGGAACATCGAGGTCACGAGCCTGAGGACCAACGACGAGCTGTTCGCGCTGTACCGCTGGGCCGACCTGCTCGTGCTGGCGATCAAACCCAATCTGCACGCGTCCGGGATCACCGTGCTCGAGGAGGCGGCTCTGCTCGGGGTGCCCATTATCTGCTCAGACGCGGGTGGGCTTCGCGCCTATTTCTCCGACCCCGAAATCCGCTTCGTTCCGCCACAGGACATCACCGCGCTCAAAGCCGCCATCCGGCAATTGGCCGCCGATCCCTCGGCCCGCCTCGCGCTCGCCGAGAAGGCGCAGGCCCGCATGGGACCGAGCGGCCTGAGCTCGGAATCCTACGTGCGACGGCATGTCGAGATCTCGCGGGACTTGCTCGGGCGCGCTCAGGAACGCGACCCATAAACGGGGGCGTTACCGCACCTCTTAGTCGTATTCTGCGAACCGGTTGGGACACACCAGCGGCGCCTCGACATAGGTCACGAGATCCGCCCTGGGATCTCCGAGATCGAGCAAGTTCGAACCGAGGATGAAGAAGGTGACGACCTTGCGCTCCAGTTGGGAGAATGACGCGGCCGTCCACTTCCCGCGCGCGAGTGTATCGAGCCCGACGAAGCCGGCCGCACGCGCGCCGCCCTCGAGCGCAAGCCGGCGGCCAAAGGTCTGAAACTTCGCCTCTTTCACGTCGCGCGTGAGCGCGGCAATCCCGACCGCGTCGATCTTCACGCCCGGAAACTGGCGCGCCAGAATCTTGCCGACCAGCGCTTCCGGGGTGGTCTTGAGGGCGTAAACCCCGCTCGCCACCACGGCGCCGGCGGCCGCGAGCAGGCCCAGGACGGTGCGGCGGGACGGATGTCCAGTCATCTCAGGCCTCTCCGATCAGCTTTCCAGCAAATGCGCCGCGCGCAGCGACAGCGCCGCGACCGTCAGGCTCGGCGGCGCCGAGCCGGAGCTCGGAAACACCGAAGAGCCGACGACGACGAGGTTGCGGACGTCGTGGTGCACCTGGCCGCCATCGATTACGCTCTCGGCGCGATCGTTGCCCATGCGCAGTGTGCCCTGCAAGTGCACGGAGATCGAATCCACCTGCCTGACCTCGATGCGTTCGATGGGAAGCGGCGCCAGAACCTTTGGCAGCTTGTCGAGCGCCGCCTGGACGCCTTTCAGGCCATAGTCCGACTGCTTCGGAAATGACACGTGCGGCCGGCCGTCGGATCCGCGCACCACCACGCTCTCGAACTGCGGCAACGCCTCCACGTTGATGGTGATGGGGAGAACCTCGCGCCAGCGTCCATACTCCGGCCGCATCCCGTACATCCAGCTGTTCTCGAACAACAGCAGCGCCGCGCCATGGTCCTTCCTGTGATCGCCGTCGAGCAGCGACAGGTTCATGCAGGTCGTGATCGTGCTGCCGGAGAAATTCTTCACGCCATCGAGATAGGCTTCGACCGTGCACTCGATCTTCTCGTGGATGTAGCGTCCGATCAGCGGATGATTGAATCCCGACTGCATCAAGAGAATCGGACTATGAATGCCATTGGCGCCGAGCACGACGAGGTCGCCGCGGGCGGAATATTCCTTGCCGTCATGGAAGAACCTGACGCCCTTGGCGACATTGTTCTCGACATCGATATATTCGACCTTCGACTCGACGCAGATATCGAGGTCGGGATGCTCGATGACGTGCTGCATCGAATTGAGCGCCGTGAATTTCGCGTCGACCGGACACCAGCGGCACTCGGCGGTGCCGCAGCAGGCGTTGCGCGGCCCGAAGGCGCGGCTCAGCCGGCCGTTCGGCATCGGGAAATGCATGTCCGGCTGCGCCGCCTTCATGATCCGATCGATGTCGTTCATGCGATGCGGCGGCTGCGCATACGGCGCCGTCCCCGGATAATGGACGGCGAGTTCGTCGGAGGCGGCGATCAGCATGACCTGCTCGGCCTCGCGGTAGAACGGCGCAAGCTCCTCATAGGACATCGGCCAATCCGTCCCGACGCCGTATTTCGACTTGAGGCGGAAATCATTTGGATGGTTGCGGGGACATTGCGCCCACCAGCAATTGGTCCCGCCGCCGAAGGCGATCGAATAATGCCAGGGTTTTTCGTCCGAATTCCTGGTGTAGAGCTGATCGGTATCGAGGACCGAGTTGGCCTTGTTTTTCACCTGCCAGTCATGGTTCTTGTAGGCACCCCATTCGACCACCAGCACCCGGCCGGGCCGTTTCTTCTTCAAGAACTCCTGCAGGAAAAAGAACGAGCCGAAGCCCGAGCCGATGACGACGGCCTCATAACTCTTGCTGATCCTGTCGGGATGAATGAAGGGCACTGCAATTCCGCAATCGCGTTAACTCATCGAACCATCGAACTCTTGCGAAATGCCCGATCCGAAGTCACCGCGATCTGCACCGCAAAAGAGGCCGAATTTGGCCTCCCTAAAGCTGCAGAATCCGGCCCGGCGAATCCCGCCCCCGCGCGATATCGATCAGCGCAAGCAGGTTGCCTTTCAACCGTCCCTTGCGATCGACCCACGGCTCCGGAAAGAAGCTGCGCGCAATGTTGGCGGCGATATTGCGCCACATCAGCTTGTTGGCGTGCCGCCACGACATCGAGCCCTTACGGATCAGATAGACCGGGTTGGCGATCTGCGAATAGCCGAAGCGGACGCCGGACGTCCGACCGAGCTTGATCCCCAGATGAACGCCGCACAGGCTTTCGGATTTGACGATCCGCCCATAGGGCATGACGCGCAGCGAAAAATCGATGTCTTCCTGCCAGCCATAAAGCGGAAGGTTTTCGTCGAACAGGATGCCGTGCTCGATCACAGGCTTCAGGCGGAACGCCATGTTGCAGCCATAGGTGCCGTAATATTCGATGAGGTCGTCGCCTGCGCCCGATGATGCCGGACGCGCGGTAAGCAGCGCGAGCCCCTCCTCCATGTTCAAACCTGGGCCGCGGGCGCCGTCGGCGATCAAGGTGCCCGTGACGGCGACGATATCGGGACGCGAGACGAACAGGGTCTCGAGATTTTCGATGTAACGGTCGTCGGCAAAGAAGTCATCGTCAAAGAAGACGATGATGTCATCGGCCTTGCACTCGGCGAGAATCCTATTGCGCTGGGCCGGCAGGCCGACCGGCCCGCTCACGACGAGGGTCGGCTTCGGGTATTTCCCCAGCGAGATCTCGTCGACATCGCCAGGCTTGACCGGGCAGACCAGGACGCGGTCCGGCAGCCGGGTCTGGCGCGCCAGGGCCGAAATGTTGCGGGCCAAGACGTCGCGGCGACCCGAGGTCGCAATCCCGACAACGATACTAGGTTTTTCCGCCGGCATGGTCTGGTTCGGCAATCTTGAAAGAATGGAGGGACTATGACGCTGGGCCAGCTTTCGTGCTCGCAAGGGATCACTGATGATCCGCGAATACCGAGAGCCCGCCCCTTTGTCTAACCTTGCTTCGCATATACGTTAACGCCATGTCCGAGCCATGACCGCGCGACGGTACCGAGCGGCCGCTCCAGCAAAAACCAGCAGCAGAATCCCGATATGGTCACCAGGATGGTCAGGATCACGACGTTGGCGTCGAAGGCGATGTCCTTGGCGCCCGCCGCCTGCATCACACGCGCCCAGCCGGGCAAGGCGAAGAACTGGAACAGGTAGATCGAATACGAGGCGTCGCCGAGGCTGGACAAAAGTTTTCTCGAGTACCCCTCGGGGATCTCGATGCTGCTCATGGCCCAGACGATCAGCGCCGTCGGAATGCCCCACTTCAGAACCCGAAGCGGCCCCTCTTCAGGCGGCGGCCAGGCGATGGCCACAGCGAGGCACAGGACACCGGCTGCGAGCAGCGCGAGGGCCGGGCCGGTGGCCAATCTGCCCCTGACCAGGAGCCACCAGGCGACCGCAACTCCCATGAGAAAGTCCAACAGTAGCCAGTTGGTTACGAGACCGAGCACGGGAAGCGAGGGCTGCAAGACCGCGCCGATCGCGACCAGGCATCCGAAGCCCGCGAACATAAGCCGAAGTCCGAGCCTGCACGGCAAGAACAGCGCAAGTGCAAAGACGACATAGAAGAACATCTCGAAATTGAGCGTCCACCCGACCCCGACCACCGGGGTCGCATTCCATCCCGGCGGCGCGATCGGCACGAACAGGTAGGAGCCGATGATCCAGGGCAGGTCGATCCCCCGGTAATGCGTCGTGAAGAGTTGCGGCGCGACCATCAGCACGATCAGCGCGACCGTCGTCAAGAACCAGTAGATGGGCACGATACGCAGGATGCGCTTGGTCATGAAATTCAGCGGCGCTCGCATCTGGCCGAAATTGTTCCGGTGCACGTGAAGCATGATGAAGCCGGAAATGACGAAGAACAGGTCGACCCCGGCGTCGCCGGCGGTCAATTGGCCGTCGGTACCCGTCAACAGCGAATGATGGCTGGCATCGGGGAAGACCGTGCTGATCCGCGTGATCGCGTGCGTGAAGACCACGCCGATCGCCGCAATCGCCCGCAGCACCTGGATGGATTCGAGACGGCCGGCGCGCAATGCCGGACGCTCATCGGTGCCGGCAACTGTCGTGGTGGTCATCGTGGTCACGCAACACGTACCTTATTTAGAGAATGGCCGTTCCGCCATCCTGCGCATCGGCTGGGCCCTCTAATGTAGCGCGATGCGCCGCAGGATCCAATTTTTAGTCCGACAAACGGTGAGTCGGTTCGACTTCGCCTCAAAATCGAACAGAGGAGACGACCCAACCACCGACGCCGATCACGATAGGGTCTCGAGGCCTATCCCGCCTTCGCGACAGCCGCCCGCTCCGTCAGATAGCCGGGAATCTCTCGCGCGGACATCGGCGGCGAATAATAGAAGCCCTGCACCAGCTCCCCGCCCAGCTTGCGCAGCGTCGCCATCTCCTCCTTCGTCTCAACCCCTTCGACGATGCAATCGACCTTCATGTCGCCCGAGAGCGCAAGCAGCGACTTGACGATCTTGTAGCTCGCCGGCCGCTCGTGCAGATTGGTCACAAAACCACGATCGACCTTGATCTTGGTGAGCGGCAGCGCGTGCAGGCGGGAGAGGCTCGAATAGCCGGTGCCGAAATCATCCAGCGAGATCCCGCAGCCGAGATTGCGCAGGATCTCGATCGATTTCTGCACCTGGCCGAAATCGTGCATGAACGCCGTCTCGGTAATTTCCAGATCGAGCCGGCGGGCATCAAATCCGCTCTTTTCGATCGTGGAGACCACCCCCAAGGCGCTCTCGGGCGAGGTGAGATCGTAGGCCGAGAGGTTGAACGACAGGCGCATGTCGGCCGGCCAGTGCTGCGCGGTCGTCAGCGCCTTTTCCAGCAGCGGCCGCGTCAGGCGGCTGATGATCCCGGCGCGCTCGGCCACGGGAATGAACAGCGCCGGCGATACCGGACCGAGGACGGGGCTGGTCCATCGTGCGAGCGCCTCGAAACCGATCGCGCGCTCGGTCCGGATGTCCACGATGGGCTGAAAAACCACGTCGAGCTCGGTTGCGAAGTTGGCAATCTTCAGCGCCTGCTCGATCCGGGCATCGCGATGGATTTCCGCATTGTGATCGGCCGAGAACAGGATGGCATTGCCGCGCTTGCTGCGCTTGCCGTGATAAAGCGCATAGTCGGCCCGATCGAACAGTTCTTCGGACGAGGCGGCCATCTCCGGATAGACCGCGAAGCCGACCGACCCAGAGATCTGGACCATCGCTTCCGGCAGGTAGAACGGTGCGCGCAGCGCCGCGCATAGCTCCTCGCCATGCGCGCCGAGATCGGCGTCGTTGAGCACCTCGGAAACAATGAGCGCGAATTCGTCGCCGCCCAGCCGCGACAGATGAATGTTCCGCGGTGCGCAGAGCCCCGCCAGTCGCTGGCCGACTACGACGAGGAGCCGATCGCCGGCCGCATGGCCGTAGAGGTCGTTCACGGGCTTGAAGCCGTCGAGGTCGATGATTCCCACGGCAAGTCGGCTGCCGTCCCTCTCGGCCGCGTCGAAACACTTGCTCAGGTGGGCGAAGAAAGCGCGCCGGTTGGGCAAATCGGTCAGGCTGTCGAGATTGGCAAGCCGAAGGTTCTCATTGCCGAGCGCTTCGGTCCTGAGCTGCGCGTCGATCATGCGGGTGAAATCCCGATAGTTGATCATCAGGATGACCAGCATGCCGATCGAGACCAGCGCGATGTTGATGGCCGTGGCGAGCAAGGTCGGCTGCCCGGTCATGGCGAAGAAGACGATGAAGGCGCTGTCGACGATCACCGTCACCTTGATCGCCGCCGGGCGCAAATGCGTCAGGCAGAAGATGCAGCTGATCACGGTGATCGCCATGTAGAAGGCAAGGTGCGACTTCGCATAGGCATCGCCGTAGGGAAACAGCAGCAGCGACCATGTGACGAAGGTGATCGCGATGCCGCTGGCCATCCGGTTGGTCCGGTTGAGCGCCTGGGCCGCAATCTCGGGCGTCGGCGCGATGCGGCGGGATCGCCACCAGTGCGCCACGCGATAGCCGCTGAACACCGTCATTGCCATCGGCATGCCGATTGTCAGCCAGTACGGCGCATAGGCCATGTGGGTCGCAGCCACCGCCCATGTCGAAGTCATCAGAATGAGATACATCATCGGCAGCTGCCGGGAGAATGCGCGATATTGCGCCTTCAGCAGCTCCGGATTGCCGGCCGGTATCGACATGAAGGCGCGAATACGTTCGCGCAACAGATAAAGCCGCGCGCCGACGCCGCGCGGAGAAACGCTCTCGTGGTTTTCGGCTTGGCTGATATCATTCATCTCATCGTCTCGGAAGCCGCCTGGCCACGCGGCTCCAGTGCTGAAAATCGGATTTTTGGAAAGATTGAACGTGAACGTGGCTGCTACGATCGTAGACGACCGACCTTACCCAATCGCTGAGAGTCATCTGTCAATCGCGCATGCCTCGGTCTTGCTCCGGCATGGCAGCGTCAAAAGGCGCGATGGAATGGTGGAGATTCAGTAGTCCTTGCGGCGTCCGGTATCTTGCTACTCAACGATCCAGAGGAATGATACAGAGCGTCTTAACTGTGAATCCAAAACCCGAAACTGAGGACGCGATCGGTGCTGCCCGATCACAGGCGATTGCCCCGCTTCAGGATCTCGGCGCAAAGGTGCGCCCGAGATATCCCTCCAGACGTCCCAATGCGACGTTGAAGAGATATTTGCACCGTTCAAGATCCCCGGTCGCGCCTGAGAGCAGGAGACTGATGACAGGACGACCAATCCAGTTCGCGGCCGAAACGAGACCATAGCGGCGGACGCGCAGGACGTAGCCAAGGCCGCGTCCATAGGAGCGGCCCTTGGCCTGCATGGCCTTGGCCGAGATGTCGTCGAACCGCGGATGATGACCGAAGAATGTCGGATCAAAACGGCATTTCAGACCCTTGTCCAAAGCGCGCAGCAGGATGTCCTGGCCTTCACAGGCCTGCCATGGCGTGGACGCGCCGACACCGACATCGTCGTCGAATCCGTTCACCGCAAGCAGCGCAGTCTTCCTGAACAGCATCACCCACTCGATCCCGGAGACCCAGACATTGGCCCGGGTGATGGTGTGCGGCGCGCGTGAGTATTTGCCGTTGATGTCGTTGCCCGCCTCGTCCGCCGCGCGTCCGGTCAGAACGTCGACCTGCGCGGTGGACATCAGTTCGATCCCGCGCGACAGGAAGGATCGCGGATACCAGCAGTCGTCATCGGGAAAAAGCAGCAACTCGCCCTTGGCGACCTTCAGGCCGGCGTTGCGCGCGCGGCTCAAGCCCCGCGCCGTCGGCGTATGGATCCGGCTCACCGGAAACGGCCACGCCGCCGTGCACAGAGGAGCCAGCCGATCATCGGTATTCTGGTCCACGACGATGACTTCGAAATCGGAGCGGTCCTGATCGGCGAGGCTCTTGAAGAGCTTTTCCAGCTCGACAATCCTGCCGAGGGTCGCGACAACGAGGGAGGTCTTGATCTGGTCCGAGGCCATTAAGGATATGCCACTGCTGCGGCGTTCAATCGCATCAACTTCGCCGATGCTGTTCGGTAGGCCCTCTCGATGACGAGGGTCAAGCAATGCGGCCAATCCTTTGCCGTAGTGGTTAATCTGAACCATGTCGTCGGATTTGTTGACCTTGAAGCGATGGAACATGTCAATGAGATGTCGTCGCATCGCCTCGATTGATCCCGAGGACCGCGTGCGTCTTTGAATGCAATGATTTATTGACTGGAATCCGTTCTTGGTTGGCGTCGATGGACATCGAAGACCTCACCCGATTCGACCGCAACTCCTTGTTCGAGACCGATCTCGTCATCGTCGGCGGCGGTCCCGCCGGGCTCACCATCGCGCGCGAGTTCTTCGATAGCTCCGTTCGCGTTCTGGTGCTCGAGAGCGGCCTGCTCGACGAGACACCAGATCACGCGGCTCTCACGGAAGTCGAAAGCATCGGCGAACCGAATGGCGTGCAAAAGCGAGAGCGGCGAACGCGCTTTCATGGCGCAAGCGCGCCGTTCTGGTCGCAGGAGTTGCAGCCCTATGGGGTTCGCTGTCGTGCGCTCGGCGGATCGACCCATGCATGGGCCGGCAAGTCGGCGGCCTTTGACGCGATCGATTTCGCGGCGCGGCCCTGGGTCCCTCATTCGGGCTGGCCGGTCGCGCAGGCTGCGCTTGCGTCCTATATCGATCGCGCCGCGTTCGTCCTGAACCTTGGCCCGAACGCCTATGACGAGACGATCTGGAAACTGGTCGGCATGCGCCCGCCGGAGCCACGCCTTCACGCCGAGGGACTGCGCGACTTCTTCTGGCAATTTGCCCGCTCGCGCATCGATCAGCTGGACATCATGCGGTTTGGTCGCGAATTCACAACCTTCCAGGCGAAGAATGTGCGCGTTCTGCTCAACGCCACCGTGACCAACATCGAGCTTGCCGCCGACGGCTCGAGTTTTCAGGGCCTGGACATCGCGACCATCGACGGCATCGCCTCAAAGGTCCGCGCCAAATGCGCCGTCGTCGCCGCAAGCGCCATCGAGAATCCGCGCCTGCTCCTGGCGTCGAACAAGGTGCAGGCCGCGGGCATCGGCAATAGCCGCGATCAGGTCGGCCGTTACCTGATGGATCACGCCAGCGCGCGGATCGGGCGGTTCGAACCCGGGGATCTCGGACCGGTCATCAAGCGCTTCGGCTTCTACGGCGTGCGGCACGACGGCCAGACCCACATGTACATGCATGGCCTTGCGCTGTCGCCCGAACTGCAGGAGCGCGAGCGGCTGCTCAACTCCGCCGTCTATTTCCTGCCCGAACGCTCACCCGACGATCCCTGGGATGCATTGAAGCGCCTGTTGCGACGAAAGAGCGCGCATCCCGCGCAGGATATGCTGGCGGTGATGGCCGGCGCCGGACTGCTCACCAAAGGCGTTGGCATGCGGATGCTCGCCAGCAGCGCGATGCCGGCTCCCCTGAAGGATTTCATCGTCAACACCGCGATCCGCTACAGCCCCAATCTCGTCGCCGGGGAATTCCAGGATCGGGGCTTGCCGCACAAGCTGACCGGCCTGTGGGTCGACGCGATCACCGAGCAGCGTCCCGACCCGGCAAGCCGCATCACTCTATCCGAACGGACGGACCGGCTCGGCGTGCCGTTGGCATGCGTCAACTGGCGCATCGGCGACGACGAGCGGCAAACCATCGTGCGGATTGCCGACATGGTCAGCGACGCCTTTGGACGGGCCGGCCTGCCAAAGCCCATTCTGGAAGGCTGGGTGGCGCAGAAGCGCCTCACCGATGCGATGATCATCGACATGGCCCACACGCTCGGCACCACGCGCATGTCGCAGACCCCAAACTCCGGCGTGGTCGATGTGAACTGCCGGGTCCACGGGGTCCGCGGACTCTATGTCGCCGGTGGCTCCGTGTTTCCGACCAGCGGTCACGCCAATCCGACGCTGATGATCCTTGCGCTTGCAATCCGCCTCGCCGACACGCTGAAGGCCGAGTTCGCTCAGCTCGACGTCGCGGCCTGAGCGCTGGCGCCACCCGCCCCCTTCATCAGTCGGCGGATGACGTCCCAGTCCTCGGTGAGCCCCTTTCGATCGACCAGGAACATCGAGGCCGTGAAGATGGCAAGGCCGGCGGCGAGGCTCACCAGCGTCGCGGCGAGGCTCGGCGCCAGCCATTGCAGCATCGCAAGACAGCCGGCAGCCGCGACAAGGCTCGATAGCGCGGGCCCCGCGAGGCCACGCAGCATCGGCGAAACCCGGCATCCGGTCAGCGGCGCCGCCAACGTGATCAGGATGGCGAAATACAGGAGCGTCACCCCGGCCATGGCACCGACCACGCCGGCAAGGCCGATCCACGGTCCGGCGCAGACGGCAACGATGCGTGCGATCCCCAGCCCAACCGAGCATGCGAAAAAGATCCCGAACCGATCGATGGCGAGCAGGATCGGTCCAGCCTGCACGGCGATGACCTGCAAGGCTGAGATCGGCAGCAGGATCCTGAGCAGAAGCGCCAGTCCACTCCATTTCGGACCGAGCAGTGCATCGATCAGCTCGGGTGCCGCCGCCGCGGCCAAGAATGTCGCGGGGAAGAGAATGCCCGCAAGCATCCGGCACAGCCGGCGATGAATATCGACCACGCTGGCCCGTTCAGCGGTCAGCGCCTGGACATAGAGCGCGGACCACGACACGTTGCCGACCGTCTCGGTCGCAAATCGCGAAATCTGGTTGGCGAAGGTGAAGCTGCCGAGAAGCGCCGTGCCGAAAATGCGGTCGATCAGCACGTTCTCGCCGACCCGGCCGACATATTCGGCCAACCGCGTGCCGATGAGCAGGCCACCCGAGGCCATGTGCGGACGGATCGAACTCATGCTGAACTCGAACCGCGGCATCTCGAACGCGCTGATATTGAGCATGACGGCGCGGACCGCATAGGTCGCAAGATATTGCGCGACCAGGCTCCATGCGCCCGCGCCGCCCACGGCGAGCGCGACCGCCACGACCGCACCGATCAGGTTGGCGGCAAGCTCCGCGGCGGCGCCGACGCCGAGATTGCGCCGTCGCGTGAGACGCGCGGCCGCCGGCACCGAGAGCACGAGAAAGACGAGACTGAGCGACAGCAGCGCGATCATCGCCGAGACCCGCGGCTGCTGAACGATGTGGCCTAGAAAGAAGCCGAAGATGCTGGCGCCGAGCGCGAGCGCGCATCCGGTGAACAGGAGAAACCAGAATGCACTCGACCAGACCCGAGACGAGGTCTCGGGTTCGCGGGCGAGGGTTGCACCGAGGCCACCGTCCGCGAGCAGCGCGACAAAAGAGACCGTCGGAAGCGCCAGCGCGTAGACCCCGAATTCGTCCGGCCCGAGCAGGCGGGCCATGACCGGCAGCAGCAACAGTTGCAGGGCCACCTTGACGACGTTGACGGTGCCGGACGCGATCGCGCCGAACGCCAGCTTGCGATTGCTCGCCACCCGCGCCGTCGCTCCCCCGCTCAACTCGCCGCCCTGACTGTTCTCGGTCAATCAAACGTTCCTCTGCAATGACCTGATGCGTTGGCTTGGCCCGCGGTTCGACCCGCCGGCGGCCAAACACGCGAGGCGAGCAAGCGGCCCGGCAAACACGTGCCGTGCGAACAGCGTCAATAGCGCGGGCGGGCTCATGAGATAAGCCCGACGAAGGCTCCACTTAGCATCCGAGGCGGAAGCCTGCACGGCCGATTTCGTCGCATGCCTATCGGATCTGGTTAACGGCCAGTGCATGAGCGATCGCTGCACAACTCGAACCGATTCAGCATGTTCGTGACCTAATCTTGATGGCGACATATTCGATCTATAATGAAGGCATCATTCTTTTGTGCACAAAATTAGGGTCGAGGTAGTCGAATGCCGCGCGTCGGAGTTTCTGAATTGGTCACTCTCAGCAGAGTGATCGCTGGCGGCCAGCTTCTGCGTTATCGGGGTGGCGAGCAAGGCTTCACCTCTCAATTCGAAGAGAAGCTGACGAAGCAACTCGGCGTCAAGCATGCACTCACCGTCAACAGCGGCACCAGCGCGCTGATTTCGGCGCTGGCGGCTGCCGGCATCGGGCCGGGCGACGAGGTGCTGGTGCCGGCCTATACGTGGGTCGCGACCGCGATCGCGCCGCTTGCGGTCGGCGCCGTGCCGGTTCTGGTCGACGTCAACGAAAGCCTGACCATCGATCCCGAAGACATCAAGCGCAAGATCACGCCCTACACCAAGGCGATCATGCCGGTGCACATGCTCAACCTCGTCTGCGACATGGACGCGATCACGGCGATCGCCAAGCAGCATCGGCTGAAGGTCATCGAGGATGCCTGCCAGGCCGTCGGCGTCACCTACAAGGGACGCCGCGTCGGCACCATCGGCGAGGCCGGGGCATTCAGCTTCAACCAGTTCAAGAACCTCAACTCCGGCGAGGGCGGCGCCGTCCTCACCAATGACGACCGCATCTTCACCCGCGCGCGAATGTTTCATGACGCCGGAAGCTATACGCGCGAATACGCCTTCGAGAGCAATGAGGCAGTGTTCTGCGGCATGAATCTGCGGGTCTCGGAGCTGACCGGCGCGGTGCTCCACGCCCAGCTGCCGAAGCTCGATCCGCTGCTCAAACGGCTGCGCAAGCGTCACACCATGATGACCAAGCAGCTGTCCAAGACCAAGAAGCTGCGGATCTCGCCGCACAACGATCCTGACAACGCGGTCGGCCTCACCGTCATCTTCGACCGTCCGGATGACGCGAAGAATTTCGCCGGCCATCACGGCGTCGAGCGACTGATCGATACCGGCCGCCATGTCTACACCAACTGGCAGCCGATCATGACCCAGCGCACCTTTCACGACAAGATGAACCCGTGGAAATGGGCCAATCGCGAGATCACCTATTCGAACGACATGTGCAGCAAGACGCTCGACATCCTGTCGCGCACCTGCCGCGTCGCGCTGGGTGCGCAATATCCCATGCCGGTCATGCAGATGAGGGCCAGGATGCTGGCCAAGGCAATCTCGTAGGGAATGAATTTTCCTTTCAGACCGGCTTTCACCGCTTTCTGATGAGAAGGCCAAGCCGCGTGGCCCGTTCAAACGCAGAAGTCCGGGCCACCGAGCAGCAGGAACGACGATGTCGAATGATCTTTTGACCAAGCCCGCGCCGGACCAGGCCTCGCTAATCCATGCGCCGGTGCTCGGACCGGCGAACGCGACCGTGGAGATCGTCGTCATCAGCCTGCCGGGCGCGATCCAGCGCCGCCGCAACATCGAGGCCATGTTCGAGGGGACCGGACTCACCTGGTCCTATTTCGACGCCCACAATGGGCTCAAGCATCCCGGGCTGCGCTACGACCTTGGCGAGGTGAAACGGTTGTTCGGACGCACGCTGACCGGCCCGGAGATCGCGGTCTGCTCCAGTCATGTCGCCGTGCTCAGTGATTTCCTGGAGCGCGGACAGGCTGATCATGTCCTGGTGCTGGAAGATGACGTCATCTTCGACACGGACTTTCCGCTCGACGCGTTCAGCGCATTCTGTGCGGAGAACGGCATGGACTATGTCAGGCTGTTTGGCAAACACTACGCCAGCGCCGTTCGGCTGGGGTTCTTCTTCGACCGCTCGATCGTCCGCTTCACGACCAGCCCCGCCGGTGCCCAGGCCTACCTGATGTCGAAATCGGGCGCCCGCAAGTTTCTCGACAGCTATACCTCGATCGACGCGACCGTCGATCTCGCGATGGACGAGTTCTGGAAAACCCAGCTGCCGATATATTCGATCTTCCCCTACCCCATCATTGAACGCTATTCGCCGACCTCCATTCCCGTGAACGAGTCCCGCAGCGAACTCAGCCTTTCCGAGAAGCTGCAGCGCCTCGCCAACCGCGCCATCGCCAAAGGACGCAAGGTTGCCGGCAACATCGCGCTTCGCGGCAGCGATCGCGAGATGCAGCAGAAATCCTGGCGTTTCCGGCAGATCCACGCCGCAGGCACCAAATAGCGAGCCGATACGAAGGCGTGACAACCTCCAGTCCCGCATCACGCCTGGTAGGCGAGAGTTAGCATTCGCGAGCCACGGCATGACGGTCGAGCCCATTGGTCTCATTGCGCTCCTGATCGGGATCATCGGCCTGTTCCGCGCGCCGACCTTCCTTGTCTACGCCTTCGTGACATCGACCCTGCTCGGGGCTGCCGCCGCATTCAACGTCACCGCGATCGGTGGCGTGAGCATACCGCCAGCGCATTTGCTGTTCGGCTTCCTCGCCATCCGCCTGGTCGGCACCCGCGAGATCAGGCACGAGATCGGCGAAGCGCTGTCACCCGGCCGGCCCGGCTTCTGGCTGGCGCTCACCGTCATCCTCAGTCTCGTGACCGCCTACTTCATGCCGCGGCTGTTTGCCGGCGCAACCTTCGTGTTTCCCGTGCGCGCGCAATTTGCGGGCCTCGTTCCGCTGGAACCCGCGACCTCCAACGTCACGCAATCGGTTTATTTCATCGCGGATGCGACCTGCTTCCTGATCCTGTCGGGCTTCGCCGCGACGCGGGGCGGGATCAGGGTTCTGCTCGGCGCGGCGCTGCTCGCGGCCACCGTCAACCTGGTCTTCGCCGCGCTCGACCTCATCACCTATTTCACCAACACGGCCGAGCTTCTCTCGTTCATCCGCAACGCCAACTACACGATGCTGGTGGAGACCGACGTCGCCGGGTTCAAGCGCATTGTCGGCTCCTTCGTGGAGGCCTCCTCGTTTGGTGGCGCCACGCTCGGCTATTTCGCATTCACCGGCCGGCTCTGGCTGCTCGGGGTCCAGCCGCGACTGACCGCGACGCTCGCCCTGCTGTCGCTGGCCGCCGTGCTGTTTGCGACCTCCACGACCGCCTATGTCGGGCTCGCCGTCTTTCTCGGGCTGAGCTATCTCGACGTCCTGATCCGGACCATGAGCGGCCCGTCCCCACCGCAGATGCGGCTGTTCGTCGTGGGCGCGCCGCTGATGGTCGTGGTGCTCGGTTTTGCCGTTGCGCTCAGCGACACCTATTCGGTGATGGTGCGCGACCTGCTCGACACCTTCTTCTTCAACAAGATGTCGACCGCGTCCGGCCAGGAGCGCGGCGCTTGGAACCAGATGGCGCTGCAGAGCTTCTTCGACACCATGGGGTTCGGCTTCGGCAATGGCAGCGGCAGGGCGTCGAGCTTCATCATCGCCGCGCTGTCGAGCCTCGGCCTGTTTGGTTCGGTGCCGTTTGCGATGTTCTTCATCAGCCTGTTTTTCGGCCGCGGCAGCAACACCAAGCTCGACGCGACCGAAGAGGCCGCACGCCAGAGCGCCAAGTCGATGTGCCTGGCGTGGCTGATCACGGGCACCGTCTCCGATCCGCTGATCGAACTCGGGCTCGGCTTCTATACTTTTGCGGCGCTGGCCGGCGCGAGCGGCTTTCGCATGAGCCCCGAGGCGCTCAGGACGCTGGCGCCGTCGTCGCAACGGTATCGCTTCCGCGGCGATGTCACGCAAAGATCATCGTTGTTGCCGAGCGCGGACCGCCGCCACGCCGTTCAGCCTTTTCGCGATCGCTCCGTGTAACTCTCAGCTCCGCGCCCGCCGCACCGCGCCGGGAATCCAGTGTGCCCGGCTCAGCGCATAACGGAGCGGCTCATCGAAGACCCGCAGCACAAGATAGCTGCCGATCAAGATCCCCGCCAGCAGCATAGGCCCCTCGAACAGGATGTTCTGATGCTGCCTGGTCGCGAACTGATAGAGCCCGTTCATCCAGCAGAAAATCGGGTAATGCAGCGCGTAGAGCGGATAGGACAAGGCTCCGCCGAGCAGCGCGACCGACTGCAGCTGCCCCGACAGCCGCACCCGCGAACCGGTCCACACGACGAGCGGCGACACGATCGCGATCCAGACGAGATGAACGGTGAGCGGCAGTTCGCCCGGATAGTAGAAGATCACCGCCATCACCAGGGCGGCGAGCCAGAATACCGGCGCGAGATCCGGGGTCCGGGGATTTCGCCGCTCGTAATAATAGATCAGCACGCCGGCAAAGAACGAGGCACCGACGCGGGGAAAGCCGGTCCAAAAGGTTGCCGCTTCGTCGCCGCCAAGTCCGACGACGGGCAGCGACACCAGGCAGAGCACGAAGACCAGCAGCGACAGCCACGGCTGGAAAAACCGGCGCGCGATCGACCAGAACACGTTCACGACGATTTCAAGAAACAGCGAGTATTGCGGTCCATTCAGGGGGAAGACCTGCGGACCGCCGATCGCGGTGCTCGCGGAGAGGAATGGCAGGTTGGCAAGCCCAAGCAGCGTCGCGACCAGGAGTTCGCCGTGCGAGACGAAAACGCCGTTCACATGCGAGCGGAACAGCACGTAGAGTGCGCTGACCAGCGTGGCCAGCACGGTGAGCGGCATCAGCCTGATCAGGCGGATGCGCAGGAACTGCAGCGGCGAAAGCGAGGTGGGGAAGCGCTCCTCATAGGCCAGCGGCAGGACGAAGCCGCTCAGGCAGAAGAAGAAGTCAACCGCGAGATGGCTGTTGGCCGCCAGCGCGGGCATGTGCATCCAATGGCCGAAATGAAACAGCACGACCGAAAGCGCGGCAAAGCCGCGTAAACCATCAAGCGTGGCGTAGTGATTTCTCTTGTCCACTGCCGATTCCAGACTTCGCTTCGCCGATCATCAGCGCATGCTCGCACGATCGCCGTCATACCAGTTGACCTCATACGCCGGCAGTACGGCGTAACCGAGGTTTGATGCCACCGTCGCGGCCCAGCGCAGATAATTCGCAGCACTTGGTAAATTTGACACTCTCCATGGTTGCATTCCGGCAGAACGACACGATGCAGATGATCGTTCGGGCCCGGGGTTCGCCGCACCGGGCATGGTCACCCATTTTATGCCTGATTTCCGCGATACCCGCCCGGCGCGCATCTCTCGCCTGGAGATGCCGTTTGCGAGATAATGAGCGTTGCAAGGCCTGGCCTTTGAAGCCGTACCGAACTGATTTCAGCGAGGAATTGTGATGCATCGTCTGCGCGTTGCCGGCACGGCCGTGTTCATCTTCAATTGTCTGGCCGCCGAGCGGCTCGCGGCGCAGACATCGAACCCATCCTGCGCGCTGCGCCCCGTCTTCATGGAGAATTTCGACGAGGAAACCGCGCCCAACCGGCGCATCGAGACGATTTCCTCCGACCGGATCGGGCCGGCGCGCTGGACCGCGCACACACCCTGGAACGGCGATTTCGGCGACGCGCAGTTTGCCGACCCACTGCCGCAAGGCGGACCGTTCAAGATCAGCGGCGGCATTCTGTCGATCACGGCGTCCAAGGACAGCGAAGGACATTGGAGTTCGGGCCTGATCGCGGCGGCGGATTCGACCGGCGCGGGCTTTGGCACGCGCTACGGCTATTTCGAAGCGCGCATGAAGCTGCCGCCTGGGCCCGGCACATGGCCGGCCTTCTGGCTGGGGGCGCTCAAGCCGGCCGGAAGCGCGGACGGCAATGTCGAGATCGACGTCATCGAATATTATGGGCAGTTCACCGCTTCGTACCGCTCCGCGATCCACGTTTGGTACAAGGACGACAGCAAAACCAGGGGCAAGGACCAGGAGATCAAGGTGCCCGATGGCGCGCTGGTCCAGGACTATCACACCTACGGCGTCGACATCTCGCCGCAGGCGATCGTGTTCTTTCTCGACCGCAAGCAGATCTGGAGCCAGCCAACGCCGCTCGAATTGGACGGGCCGATGTATCCACTCGTTAACCTTGCACTCGGCAGCGGCTGGCCGATCGACAAGACGCCCAACCCGTCCACGCTCCTGGTCGATTACGTCCATGTCTATGGCCGGGACGCAGGTCCTCCCGAGGGATGCCCGCCGGGACCACCGCGCTAAAAAACACGGGCGGGCCGGCCGCCCGTCCGCGCGGCGGATACCATGTCCGCGAAACGCGCTTGCGGTCGCAACATCAGTCGCCGACATTCCCGACAGCCCGTACAGAACCTTCCGGCGCTGCACCGACCGAACGGCCGTCGGCCGCGCGCTGCCGATTTCAAATTTCAACCGCGTAGCCCATGCCGATATCGACGCAAGGACCTTTTTTGATGAAAGTCGCAATCATTCACTATTGGCTGGTCGGGATGCGGGGCGGCGAGAAGGTGATCGAGGCGCTGTGCGAGATGTATCCGCAGGCCGATATTTTCACGCATGTCTATGTTCCGGACGCGGTGTCGAGCCGGATCCGGCAGCACCGCATCATCCCGACCTTCATCAATTCGCTGCCGCGCGCGGCCAGGATGTACAAGACCTATCTGCCGCTGATGCCGCTCGCGCTCGAACAGCTCGATTTGCGCGGCTATGATCTCGTCATCTCCAGCGAGTCCGGGCCGTCCAAGGGCATCATTCCGCCCTCGGATGCCGTGCACGTCTGCTATTGCCACACCCCGATGCGCTACATCTGGAACATGTATCACGACTATCGCGATTCCGCGGGCCCTCTGACGCGATGGATGATGCCGCCATTGGCGCATTACTTGAGGATGTGGGACGTGACGTCCGCCGCGCGCGTCGACAGTTTCGTCGCCAACTCGACCACCGTCGCGAGGCGGATTCGCCGCTTCTACGGCGCGGAGTCCGCCGTGATCCATCCGCCGGTCGACACTGCTTCGTTTTCGATCGCGCCTGCGGCCGAACTCGGCGACTACCATCTGATGGCCGGCGAGCTCGTGTCCTACAAGCGGCCGGATCTCGCGATCCGCGCCTTCAACGAGATGAAACTGAAGCTCACCGTGATCGGTGGCGGCGAGATGCTCGACGAGGTCCGCCGCCTCGCGGGCCCGACCGTCACGGTGATGGGCCCGCAGCCGTTCGACGTGCTCAGACAGCATTATGCGCGATGCCGCGCGCTGGTCTTTCCCGGCGAAGAGGATTTTGGGATGGTTCCGGTCGAGGCCATGGCGAGCGGACGTCCGGTGGTCGCCTTTGGCAAGGGCGGCGCAACCGAGACGGTCGTGGATGGCTTGTCCGGCACTTTCTTCGCCGAACAGTCGGTGGAGGCGATCTCATCGGCGGTCATGCGTCTCGCCGCTCTCGATCTGGACCCGGCGAAGATCGCGGCCCACGCCGATCAGTTCGGCCGCGCTCAGTTCTTTCGAAGGATGCAGAGCCACATCGACGGACTGCTCGCCGGACGAACCGGCGCGCATTGATCGCGTGCGATCCGCCTCACGGCTCAGAGCGCCTGCTTGCGACCGGCGCTTGCACCCGTGTCCATCACGGCCAGCGACGTCTGGTCGATGACGAGGCAGGTGAGCCTGCCGGTCGCAAAGGCGCCGGTGTCGATGTTGATCCGGTTCGGCGCAACCTCGACCTCGCTGCCGGGTGTATGCCCGTGAACGATGATCTTGCCGAAATCCTCGCTTGAAGAGAGGAACTCCTCCCTGATCCAGAGCAGGTCGCTCTCCTTCTGGCGCGACAGATCGACCTTGGGTCTCACTCCGGCGTGAACAAAGAAGAAATCGCCGCAGGCAAAGGACTTCTGCAGATCCCGGAAGAAGCGGAAATGCGCCTGCGGCAACGCATCGTGAAAGGCGGCCTGCAACCTGACGATCTGCTCTTCGTCCAGCAGCGGCTTTGGAAACACCCCGTACGACACCAGCGTATCGACGCCGCCGAAGCGCATCCATTGATCGAACAGGCTGCGGTCGCTCAGGCACCTGATCGCGACCTGCTCGTGGTTGCCCTTCAGGAAGACGCACTCGTTGTGCTGACCGAGCGCGATCAGGCGATCGATGGTCTCGCGCGATGACGGTCCGCGATCGATATAGTCGCCGAGAAAAACAAACAGCGGCCTCGCCACCGGGCGAACCGAGATGTCGTGCGCAGCGCGACTCAGCAATTCGTCGAGCAGATCCAGTCGACCGTGAATGTCGCCGAAAGCGTAAATCCGCAATCCTGCCGGCAGTGCGGGGCGTCGCCCACGAACTGAAAGCCGCTGGATGCCCGAAAGCGAAGTCTGCACGCCTCAACTCGCCATTTCAGAACGATTTCCGAATCGATGAATCCAAGTCCATCGACCACACGGTATTCGGTTCGGGCCCAATCCGAGGTGACCCGTTGCTGGTAAAATATTCCATCTTTTTTGTCATCCAATTCGCGTGAAATACCGCCGCAATTAGCCTTAAGCCGGTGTTGCAATTATGCAAACCAGCCCCGATGACAGCTCGCCCGTGCCGCCGCCGGCCTCGGAAAAGCCGGTATCTTAGCCAGAAAACGCCTGCTTCCACGCCAAAGCTCGTGAGATCAACCATAGTGTCGAAGTACGGTTGATAGGTTTGAGTAGCCTCCTATAGTGGTCGTTTCCAGATTGCAATTTGCAATCAGAACAAGTGTTTGGAGTTAGTTCCATGCGTACCCGGGTGATCGCGAGCAAGTTGTGCGCCCAGTTGTTGTTGGCAGTTCTCGCAATTCTATCCGGAACAATTTCCGCCCGCGCAGCGCCTTGTGTCGCACCACCAGCCACCGCCCAGGCGATCGCCGACTTCAAGTCCAATCCGCAGGCCCTCGTTGCTCCAAACGCCGACACGCGCACGATCGAAGCAACGGTGACGGAACTCGTTGGAACTGATCCGGGTCTCGCGGTGGATATGGTCCACCTGGCCGAAGATGCCATTCCGCGCTTCCGCACCGCGATCGCCGCCGGCCTCGCCCAGGCCGCGGTCGCCTGCACGAATATCGACCAGCAGGCCGCGCTCACCATTCAGCAGGCGGTCGCGAGTTTCGAGAACGGTGATTTTCAGGCGTCATTCGCCGCGGTTGCCGGAGATCTTTCCACCGCTGCGGCCGAAGCGGCAGCCGCTTCCGCCACGGCTTCGGTGGGCAGCGTGGTCATCGTCAACCCGAACCCATCGCCCGCGACGGCCACAAATCCTGGCGGAGGCGCGGGCCCGACGCTGGTACAGATTACCGCCACAACCGCGACGACGGGCAGCACGACAACGACACCGACAACGTCGACCACGGCCGCGAGCCCGGTCAGCGCAACGCGTTGAACTTCCCTGGGCGCGCCACGCCCCATGACTGACACAAGCGTCGGTGCGAGGAATTGTTGATGAACGTAGCCGGCCAATTCGCACCTTACACACCGGTGGTCGACAACGATTCCAAGGCGGCCGGCATGCCGCTGCTGCAGGTTCGCGATTTCCTGGGCCGGCAATGGCGTCTCATCGCGCTGATGACGGGGCTCGCGATCATTGTCGGCGTGGCGTACCTGGCGGTGACGCCTGCAAGGTTCACCGCGCAGGCCGACATGGTCATCGACACCAAAAGGGTGACCTGGACGCAATCGGAGCTTGCGACCGAGAACCGCAACGTCGAGGACGCGGCGGTGGATAGCGAGATCGAAACGACGAAATCGGAGAAGGTCGCCCTCTCGGTGATCCGTCGGCTGCATCTGGAGGACGATCCGGAATTTGCCGGCGCCGGCCGCGGCCTGAAGCGCCGCATCCTGGCGCTGCTGCATCTGGTTCCGGCCGTCGACGTCGAGCCGTCGACCGAACAGGTGCAGCGCCGCGCGCTCGCCTCCGTCAAGGACAACCTGCGCGTCACGCGCCTCGGACGCAGCTACATCGAGCAGATCGCCTTCACCTCGCTCGACCCGGACAAGGCTGCGAAGATCGCCAACGCGTTTGCCGACGCCTATATCGAGGACCAGCTCCAGGCAAAGTTCGAGGCCACGAGGCGCGCCAGCGCGTGGCTGGAGCAGCGGATCGGCGAGCTGCGCCAGCAGGCCAGCGACGCCTACAAGGAAGTCCAGGATTTCAAATCCAACAACGGCATCATCATCGGCGTCGACGGCAAGCTCGCAAGCGAAGTCGAGCTCGACCAGTTGGGGATCGCGCTGGCGAAAGCCCGCGCCGACACCAGCCAGGCCCGCGCCAAGCTCGATCGCATCTCGCGCGTTCTGGAGCAGCGGCCGGATTCCAACAAAGAGAGTTTTGATATTCCAGACCCGATCGTGACCGACGCGCTGAACAATCCGGTCATCACCAAGCTTCGGCAGCAGTTTCTCGACGATCAAAGCCGCGAGTCGGAATGGAGCGCCCGCTACGGCACCGACCATCAGGCCGCGAGAAACCTGCGCGCCGAAATGGCAGCGCTGCAGCGCGCGATCTGGGACGAAATCTCGCGGATCGCGGAAAGCTACAAGAGCGAGCTGCAGATCACCAAGAGCCAGGAAGACTCCATCGACAAGCGCATGATCGATGTGTTTCAGCACTCGGCAACAACCCGGCAATCCCAGGTCCGCCTGCGCGAGCTCGAGACCGCGGCCAATACCTATCGCAACATCTACGAGACCTTCCTGTCCCGCTTCACCCAGTCGGTGCAGCAGCAGTCGTTTCCTTCCACCGAGGCACGCGTCGTCACGGTGGCCACACCGCCCAGCGGACCAAGCTCGCCCAAAACCAGCCTGACGCTGGCGCTGGCGGCGATCCTGGGATTTGGCCTCGGCATCATGTCCGCATTCGCCCGTGAGCAGATGAACCGGCAGATTCACACGCGCGCGCAGCTCGAGGGCCTGCTGGGAACGAGCTGTCTTGCCGTCATTCCGGCCTTTGCCGGGCAAAAGTCGAGGTTGCGCAAACGAGGCGCGACCAGGGAATCCAACGCATTTCGTCAGATCAGCGAAGTTGCGCCGTTCTCGGCGACCGCCGAGGCGCTGCGCTACATCAAGGTTGCGATCGACCTGCATCCCTCCGGCGGAAAAGTCATCGGTATCGTTTCAGCACTCCCCGGCGAAGGAAAAACGACCGTCGCCGCGGGATTTGCCTCGTTCGTCGCGCGCAGCGGCGGCCGGACGTTGCTGGTCGACGCCGACCTGCGCAACCCGTCGCTGAGCCGAACGCTCGGCTATACCAACACGCCGGGATTGCTGGAGCTGGTCGCCGACAAGACGTCTTTCGAAGACCTCCTCATCACCGACAGCAAGTACAAGTTTGATTTCCTGCCCTCGGCGTCGCGGATCAAGCCATCCAACAGTTCCGACATTTTAAACTCGCCGGCGGTGAAGCAGATGCTGAAAAGCGCGGCCAGCAGCTACGATTATGTCCTCGTTGACCTGCCGCCGGTCCTGCCGGTGGTTGACGTCAAGGCGGTGGCGCACTTGTTCGATGCTTTCGTGCTGGTCGTCGAATGGGGCAGCACGTCGACGGAAGAGGTCGTCAAGGCCGTCGCAGCCTCGCCGATCCTGTCGGAGCGACTGCTCGGGGCGGTCCTCAACAAGGCGGACGAGGCCGTGATGCGGCGCTTCGAAGGTTATTCAGACCGCAGCTACAGCTACTATACGAACGAAAAGATTCCGGTCGCGTAGCCAAGCCGCTCACCGCGAGCAACCGAGTTGCGGCTGTCCCGGGCTGGCATTCGCAGCGGCTTGCGCCCGGACTCGTTGACGAATGTCAGAACGACTCGAGCCAAACCAAGATTCTAGCGTGATCCAGCGATTGTCAGATTGGCGGCACGACACCTTGCCCTCCCCTTTCAAAAAACGGTTTTCTATCCGCCCGTTTGCGCTGCAAAGCCTCACAGCCGTTGTCGGCTGCCTGGGCATCGCCTGGGGCGTGTCGAATATCGCGCGCGGCGAGGCCGCAGACGATTTTCGGGATATCGAGACCCGCGTTCTGCAATTTGAGGGTTTTAGCCAGGCGACCGAGACTCGGGTACTGGCGAGCACCGCTGCGCAGGACGTGAGCGCCTGCGACAATCACGCACAGCATGCACTTCTGCTCATGGAAATTCCCCTCGTCGACGCGGCATTGCGATCCGGAGCCCTCGACGCGCTCAATCAGCGAACCACCTCCCTCGGGGCCCGGGCCAAGCAAGCCCTGTCCTGCACGCCGCGGGATTCGTTGGTCTGGCTGGTACTGTTCGGCCTCCAGACCGCACATGGCGTGCTGGACGCGCACACCTTCGAACTGCTCGCGATGTCCTACCAGACAGCGCCGAATGAAGCCTGGATCGCCGTCCGTCGCATCCTGCTGGCGGTCCCAGTGATCCGATCGGCACCCGGGCCGATGCAGGAGACGATCCTGACCGAATTTCAGAATCTGATCACAAACGGTTATGTCGATATGCCTGCCCGCGCCTACCGGAATGCCTCCGAGACGGTTCGCAAGGAATTGCAGGCGCGGGTGGAGCAGCTGGATACCAGGCGCCAAAAATCCTTTGCTGACGCCGTGCAGAAGCTCCGCTCCTGACTGACCTTGCGAAGGCGCTAGCGCGGAGGAAGTCGTCGCGAAGGCGGAAACGACCCTCTTCACCGCAAGCCTGGTCAGGCCTTGATGGATGCCACCAGCCGCGCCGGGAACGCTCCGGCGCTTCGGCAGGGTGACATCATTGCGACGACGAAGGGCTTCATGGTTTTCACGGGTCAGGATGAGCCGCCATCAGTTCGGCGATGATGGGTCGCTGCCACCGCATCGATGATTGTGGCGGAGCGCTCGAGTGCGATCCGGCCCCGCGAGCCGCCTTGAGCCGCGACGTGCGAAACGATTTTGCGAAACGCAGATCCTCGGACTCGCCCCGAGGGATCATGCCTAAACGATAACCCAAAGCCCTGAAAAAGCCCGAGAAGTGGCCGTTCGGCGGAGCGATCCGTGCGATGCAAAAGAGCACGGGCTCGGGACGAAGCCGCTTCAACTCGCAACCTGCGGTCTGCCGCGAAGCTGTCGCTCTTTGTTCTGCTTTGTCGTCGACCGGCCGCAAAAAAGCCCGCCGAAGCTGCCAAAAAGTTCACATAAAAATCAAAACAAAATCAAAACAATCTGAAACTTTTGAGCAGGTCAGGCGACGCGCAGCAGTACTCCGTTCCGGACAATCCGTAGTTTCCCGGTGCAGTTCACAATCCACGCAAAATGCTTAACAAATCCAATGAGTTAAGGGTTTATCTTAATGAGATTTTATCTCAAATCCGGGCTTGCCCGCTTTGTGCGACGCACCCTAGTTTGATCGCGAGGATACGATGAACGAAACGTAAAAAAATTCATCGCGGGGTTTTGAGAAATTGTTTTCGAGTACAGAGGTAAGCGTCTTGGCCAATACGCGTAGTGTTCTGCAGTTTGCATCTGTCGGGTCACGAGGTCCAATCGGATTGACCCCGAAGCGGACCATCGACATCCTTCTGGCGCTCTCTGGAATCATGCTCCTCGCTCCGCTGCTGATCATCTGCATCGCAGCGATCATGCTGGTGTCGCCTGGGCCCGTGCTGTTTCGCCATCGGCGCGTCGGCTACAATGGAAAGTCTTTCGACTGCCTGAAATTCCGGACCATGGCGACGGATGCGTCGGAGCGCTTGCGTCGACTGCTGGAGACGGACCAGGCGGCGGCCGCGGAGTGGACGACCAATCGCAAGCTGCGAAGCGATCCTCGGATAACCGCGATTGGATCGATCCTGCGCAAGTCGAGCCTGGATGAGCTGCCGCAGCTGTTCAATGTCCTCAGGGGCGACATGAGCATCGTCGGACCGCGTCCCGTGACCGACGAGGAGCTCGAAAGATATTCAAGCTCCGTCAGCGCTTACCTTGCGTGCCGACCGGGGATCACGGGGCTCTGGCAGGTCAGCGGCCGAAGCTCGACGACCTACGACAAGCGCGTGGCCTGCGACGCATTCTATGCCCGCAACTGGTCGATGGCGCTCGACGTCAAGATCATGATCGTGACGATCCCATCGCTGCTGGCCTCCGATAGCGCCTTCTGATCCGTCATCGTCGACAGGGTTCGACGACAGCACTTCAAATTTGCGGGCGGACTTCGCTGGTCTCGCAGGACGCAACCGATCGAGCCGCGACCGCGGCTCGCCTGCGCCCGCAGCCTCCGTGAACAATCGGCCGCCTCGTGCACGTTCGCGGACACTGGCTTTACGTTAATTGATCGTTGATATTGCCCGACGCAGCGGTGCCGGCTAGTCATCGCACATTCAACTGCGGCGGAAGCGAATGAGCAATCCGAGGCCCATCAACCTGCGAGAGTCCGGCGCCGGGCGTCGCACCCCATCCGCGCAGATCGGCAAGAAGACCATCATCGGAGCGCTCGCCACGTTGATCGTATCGACAATGATCGCCTGGTGCGGCCTTCTCGGTTGGGGAATGGTCGAGCTCTTGCGGCTTACCGCGACCGCCCTCTACCGGCTCTGGACTGGATTGTCCTGACGCCGCACGATGACTTTTCTCAAAACACCTTCGACCTCGCGCAACTCTTTCGCGCATCCTCGCGGAGCTTCCGGCAAATGACGAACATCCTTGTGGCGGGCGGCGCAGGCTATATCGGGGCGCATACCTGTCTTGACCTCTTCAGCAAGAGCTTTACGCCGATCGTCTATGACAACCTGTCGAACGGTCACGCGGAGTTCGTCAAATGGGGACCGCTCGAGGTCGGCGACATTCGCGACCGGCGCCGGCTGGACGAGGTGTTCGCGAAGTACAGCCCCGCGGCCATCGTGCATTTTGCCGCGGCGATCGAGGTCGGCGAATCCGTTCGCGACCCCGGCCTCTATTTCGACAACAATGTCGGCGGAACGCTGACGCTGCTGCGGGCCGCTCAAGCGGCCGGCGTCGACAAGATCGTGTTCTCTTCCACCTGCGCGACCTACGGGGTTCCGACGTCGATTCCGATGAACGAGGCCCACCCGCAATCGCCGATCAATCCCTATGGCCGCAGCAAGCTGATTGTCGAGCAGATGCTGCAAGACCTGGATCGCTACCAAGGCTTCCGATCGATCGCGCTGCGCTACTTCAACGCCGCAGGCGCCGATCCGGAGGCACGAATTGGCGAGTGGCACTCGCCGGAAACGCACGCCATTCCGATCGCGCTGGACGCAGCCCTGGGGCGCCGTCCACATTTTCAGGTGCTCGGCACCGACTACGATACGCGCGATGGATCTTGTGTGCGCGACTTCATTCACGTTCTCGATCTTGCCGATGCGCACACCCGCGCCATCGAACATCTGATCAAGAATGGCACGAGCCACGCCCTCAATCTGGGAACCGGCCACGGCACGACCGTGAAGGAACTGCTCGCCGCCGTCCGACGCGTCGTCGGCCGCGACTTCGATATCAAGTATGGGCCGCGCCGCGAAGGCGACTCACCAGCGCTGGTGGCGGATAATGCGCTCGCCAAGCGTACGATCGGCTGGTCGCCGCGGCATGATCTGCAATCCATTATCGAGACGGCGTGGAACTGGCACGCAAATCATCTTCCGCATTGAAACCTTTTCGTTCCCATAATACCGGCTCGTTTCCCATAATACGGGCCAAGCGTCGAATGCACTAACACGTGTTAGCGCAGCCTTAATGCCGCCACGGGACAATCCGAGATCGATTGCGCGCATCCCGCGCGATCGCATTTTTCTCAACCAAAGTGGCATGCATATCATGGCGCGACCTCTTATGATCTCGCTGTTCACCGTGTTTGCGGGTTGTCTTCTCGCCGGCAACGCGGAGGCGCACGACAGACTTTCGCTGCGAGCGGATCCTGCGCCGGCAATCGTCGAAGCATCGCCGGTGCTGGCGCCGTTCCAGCACGTCCGCTTCTGTCTTCGTTATCCGGCCGACTGCAAGACGGATCCGGCGGAGAACGACCGCGTCGAGCTGAGCGACCAGACCTTGGAGCTCCTCAATCGCGTGAACCGCAGCGTTAACGGCGCGATAACACCGACGCTCAAGACCTACGGCACCAATATCGAGGATCGCTGGACGATCGCGCCGTCGCGTGGCGACTGCAACGACTACGCAGTGACCAAGCGGCATGAACTCATTGCCGACGGACTGCCCGCGCGCGTGTTGCGGCTGTCCGTGGTCAAGACCGCTGCGGGAATTGGACATCTCGTCCTCGTCGTGGCCACGACCAAGGGCGATCTGGTGCTGGACAATCTCACCGACGCGATCCGCCCCTGGCAGCGGACCGGCTATGAGTGGCTGAAGATACAATCAGCCGCGGACGCGAGGTTCTGGTACGCCATCAAACCCGCACGTGCTGGAACGGTCGCATCGCAGGCCGATCGCAATCTTCGTCTCGCCAGCCGCTGATCGCGCGCCCGTTCGTCAGGTGGCCGAGGCCACTTCACCGGACCGCGCGGTGTCGATCGTCACCGGCGCCGCGGAGGCGCGCGCGAGGCCGCCGCCGAGCAGGATGGCGAACACGATGAGATAGCCGGGAATCTGCAGCGAGAAATCGATCAGCGAGTGGACATAGGTGAGAACAGCGATGCCGGTGATGGCGGATAGCGCGCTGCGGCTTCTGCCCTGGGAATGAAGCGCGGCACGCGCAAGGATGACAAGCGAGGCAGCCGCGGCGACCACGACCATCGCGGCGATCGGGAGTCCCATTTCGACGGCAAGCTCGAGAATGGTCGAGTGAGCATAGTCCCAGACGCCCCAGCCGCTCGATTCGGCGCTTCGCAGCGAAGGAAAGATGTCGGCGAACGTGCCAATTCCTGTCCCCAGCAGCGGCCGCTGGCGGATGGCTTCGACGCAGGATTGGTAGACGAACCATCGCCCGTCGTCGAACAGTCCCTTGCTCCCGATGCGGCCGACCTGGGTCAGCCATCCACCGATCAGGATCACGGCCAGGCCGCCTGAACCGAGGATATAGCCGAACCGGGCCTTTAGCCTGTTGGCGGCCATCAAGCCGATTGCAACAAACAGGCCCAGGCAGGTCGCAATCAAGCCGCCGCGCGAGCCGGTGAACAGCAACGCAAAGAAGCAGGCAAAGCCCGCCGCCGAGCGCAGCAGGATCTTGAAGGCGATGGTTTCGTTCGAGGGGACCAGGAGCAGCAGCCGGATCGAGGACAGGCGGATCGATTGCAGCGAGAGGCACGCCGAACAAAACCACAGGATCGCTCCGGTGCCGACCAGGGTCGCGGCGGTGTTGTGATTGACGAAGGTGGCGGTCAGGCTGCCACGGTAGGCGAGCTTCGGCGCCCACAGCACGAGGTTGGGCGTGAGCACCAGCGCGGCCATGCCGTAAGCCGCATAGAGCAGGATGGCATACTGTGCCGATGTGAACAGAATATCGCTGTTGCGCCGCGACGTAGCCGCGAAGAAGCCGCTGGCAAAGGCGGTGACGAGAAGCAGAAAATGTCCGATCGCCTCCGGCGGAATCTCCGCGCGCGCCGAAATGCGCGACGGCAGCTGAAGCCCGAGCAGGTCGTTGACACGCAGCCAGATCGGATCGTCAAGCTGGCCGATGAACCCGGGCGCCACCTGCACCAGCGCGACGGACGCGTAGGCCGCGCAGATGCCGAGGAATATCCAGAGAATGCGGCCCTGCGCGGGTTCGACCGGCTTGGCCGGACCGATCAGGGTCGTTGCCGAAAGCAGCACGGTCCAAATCGCGACCGAGAGCTGATCGACCGACCCGAACAACAGCGGTGCAAGCGCGAGCGACGCGACGCTCAGCCACAACTGAATAGACCGCAACGTCTCTACCGGAAGCTTCAATAGCCGGCTGGTCATTGCAGTGCGATCGAGACGTTCAGGCTTTGCTTACCACCTGGTCTTTTCGGCCGTGTTGACAACCGTCACCGTGTTTGCGGTGTTGGCGACCGTGTTCGCGGTGTTGTTGACGAGCGTCAGGAACTTATAATAGTCCACGACCTTGGCGTTGGCGACGTACATCACGTCCTTGGTCCGCATCTGGAAGGCGGAGGCGAGCAGCATGCCAGAGGGATCACGCAGGTTTATATGGTAAATCGTCGGGACGCTCTCGGTGATGAACCGCGAGGTATCCACGCCGATCTTCTGCAGGAACGGGCGATCCTCATGCCGATAGACATAGACCTCGCCTGGATCGGAAAAATTGTCGTTGAGCCCGCCGGCCTTGCCGATGGCCTGGGCCAGCGTCAGCGTCTCGACGTCGAAGGCGATCTCCGAATTGAAGCCAAAGATGTTCTGATTGAGCGCGCCGAGCGCGGTGAAGGTGGGCGCCTCGCGCGTGATGAAGATCACGTCGTTCGGGCGAATGAAGATGTTCTCGCTCGGGTCATGCACGATCCGAGCGAGCAGAACCTTGACCCGTCTACCGTCACGCTGCAGCGTCACGTAGCTCTCGATCGCCTCGAATTTCGGGCCACCGGCGCGCGCGATCATCGCCAGCATCCGCTCGCCGACGCTGTTGAGCGGCTGCACGCCGGGCGTATTCACGTCGCCGAGTATGCTGACGATGCTGGAATGCTGCTCGCTCAGTCTGACGACCACCTGCGGCTCGATGGCGCGATTGCGCAAGCGGGCCACGATGGCGTCCTGGATTTCCGGGAGCGTGCGCGCCGCGGCGGGAATCTCGCCGGCATAGGGAATGGCGATGTTGCCTTTCTGGTCGACCGCCTGCGCCGGCAGGTCGACGAAGTTGCCGGGCCGGGCGCCCGCGGCCTGCGCGGGGGTGAACAAGCCTCCCGGCGCGGCTTCGAAGATCGAGATCGTAAGAACGTCGCCGACGCCGACGACCTGCACCGGCTTGGGCCGCTTGTCAGAGAACGCCCCTTTGAACGTCACCAGGTTTGGCTGCGACAGGAAGCCGATGGTGTCGGCGGAGATGTCGACCAGCGCGTAAGGCAGCGCGGCATCGGATCGGATGCCGGCGGTGGCTTGGCTCTCGACGGCGTCGCTCTTCGGTCCCGCCCCGGGCAGAAGCGAGCATGCGGGCAGCAGCGCAGCGGCGACCACCGCCAACAGTGGAGTCCCAAGGCGTTTCAACATATCCACCCGTCTCGCTTCCCGTCGACCCTTGACGACGAAACCGCGCGAGCGGCCAAGCAGCGCCACGTGATCGTCCCCAAAAACCGCAAATCCCGCCCCTCAAGTGCCATTTCAGTATCGAGCGTCACCGCTCAGTATCGAGCGTCACCGCTAACTTGATGTTAATTAGCCAGAAAACAGCCCACTAAAATCCACGCCATCGGAACCCTACAGGGCGATTCTGCTGCATCAAAGCGTGGAGTTCCTTGGTGCTCTTGATTTGCGGAACGAGTTGCAATCGGGTCACAGTCATCCGGCTCGCGCGTTACGAAAAAACGCCTTGTAATACCGGTGGTTAGGCCCGTTCCGCGGAGCTCCGGTAAAATCGGCGGCGGCCCCGAGCGACGGGAAATGACTTCACATAGAGGCGATCTAGGCCAAACGCCTCACTATCGCCGGCATCCCTGAAAAACAGCGCTTGGCCCGTCGCTATTTTGTCATGAACACGCCGCTTGAACCGCCCCGATCGTTCGTTACAACGCCATCTGGATATCGTGAGCCTGTCCCGATTCTGCGGAACCAAAACGGTCGTTGTCCGCTTTAGGTGATATCGATGGATGATATCGACAGGGTATAGCCGCACAATTTTAAGCGGTAATCCAACGGGGATTCGCGCAGCTTGCGCCGCCGTGAGGATTGTGGCTAAATTTCGTTAAACTACGAACGACGGGGACACAGGAATGCTATACGCGGCCATTGCGCTCGCCCTCGTGGGATTCGTGGTCGGCGTCGTGTTCCGATTCAAGGTGCTGTTGCCGATTCTCTTGCTGCTGCTCCTCGTTTCGATCATCTTTTCGGTCGGCCGCGGCTTTGGCTTCGGCGATACGCTGCTGACCGTCTTCGTTGCCCAGTCCATCGTCCAGGGCAGCTATTTCCTGGGACTGGTCGCGCGGGCAGTGTTCTCGGCGACCGACCGCATGCGGCAGATCCTCTGAGGCCGAGCCATCCGCGCGAGCCAAGTCAGCGCTCAAGTCAGAGCGGGCATCAGAGCTTCTGGCACTCCGAGTAGAATGCCCCATTCGCCGCCTCGGTCCGCTCGAGACATTGCGCGAGATCCGTAACGTTTCCCCCGACAGTAAAATCATACCCCTGCCCCTTCAGGACCAGCACATAGCGGCCCGGGGGGAGCGTGAAGTCGGCCTTTTCCGCTTGAACCAGCAGCATTTCGGGATTGCCCGCCACCGGCCGCACCCTGAACTCGTAGGACACATTGCGGATGCTCCAGGTGTCGGTGACGGGCTGAAGCGCCGGCTTGCCCTTGGCATCGAACGTCAAGGCGCGAACCACGCGCGCGACCACGCGCACCTCGATGCGATCAGGTGCATTGCCGACGAGATCGCGTCGAAACACGATGAACTTGGCTTTGCCGTCCGGCAACGTCGTGAGGCTTGGCTGATTGACCGGCGTCGACACGGCGATGCGCTTGTCCGGTACCTGCGTCGACAGAGCCGTAAGCTCGCTGAGCGCCCCATTGCTCAGGATGTAGATGCCGTAGTCGCCGGGCAGCGGAAACGGCGGCTGGTTCGGCGGCGAGGCCGCGGACTTCGCATCGGCGACTGCAGCAGCCGGGGCAGACGGTGACGTGATGCCGTCCGACCCGCTCAGGGCAGCGCTCAGGCGGTCGCGCCATTCAGGCAGGCTCTGCTTGTTGTAGGCGACCGTCACCACCAGGCCGAACAGCAGCATGCCGATCGCGAAGCGGACCAGCATCGACGCCAAAGCGGCCGGCCGTGACTCCAGCACGATCCGCACCTCCTGGTGGGTCCGCTCCGGCGGCAGAATATCTCCGTCGACCGGCGTCACCGGATAGACGGTTGTCGTCATCGGCATCTCCGATTCGGCGGCGGCCGGGCCGGTCAGCGCGATCCGCAGGGTCGGTGCGGGCGGCGCGAGCGCGGGGCGCTCTTTTCCATCCTGCCGCAACGAGAACCTTTCCACGCCCTTGATCGCCGTCTCCAGCGCGTCCACGAGCCGCTGGCGTTCGCCCTCATCGGCGATGGACGTATCGACCTTCAGCCTGGCGCGGGCATACTCGTAGACGGTCGCCCGCAACTGCGCGGGATCGTCCTTCACGGAATCGATCAGGCGCGCGAGAATCAGCGCATACTCGATCTCCTGCCCATGCGGCGAGACCGGCTCGTCCGGAGCGATGCTGGGGACTTTCTGATTCACGGCCGCAAACAACTCGCCGACAATACGTCATCCATTTGAACTAACGCAGCTTTTCATCAACCTGTGATCCCCGCCGATTGCCACTTTCGAATCCCGAGGCGGCAAAAACCCCGAAGCAGTATTTCGCGACTTGAGGGCTCACAACCTGTCCGATTGGCCACCGGTTTGAAAGCGCAGGCCCACTGCATGCGCTTGGCACTTGCAGAGGTTACAGTCTATTGTGGCCGCGACCAAGCATCACCGTCCGCCTGGGACGCATTCGGGATCAGCACATGCCGCACACGACCAAGATCGCCCTCGCCGCCGCCGTCGCCTTGTTCGCCGGCCTGTCGAACCCGGCCGAAGCGCGCGGACGCCACTATCCGCTGACCCGCTGCGGCCCCGACCTCGCGTCTCTCTGCCCGATCCACGGCTATTTCGACAGCGCGCCGTT
>Ga0210401_10000227_pt1 | contig 70704 bp, 69 predicted proteins | sample IncBWH32MmetaG_FD_150866 | JGI IMG/M metagenome (GOLD analysis project Ga0210401, IMG submission 150866) | Forest soil microbial communities from Barre Woods Harvard Forest LTER site, Petersham, Massachusetts, United States - Inc-BW-H-32-M | ecosystem: Environmental > Terrestrial > Soil >...
CCCACGGTCAGCGTATGGTCAGTCCTTACGCCGGTGTGCACGTTCCTCAATTGGTCGAAGCTGCGCAGCAGCAGGCCGGCGGCAACCAGTACCATTAACGAAAGCGCGACCTCGGCCGATACCAGGACGTCTCGGAAGCGGGCGTGCGAGCGGCCCGGAGTCGATGAGCGCCCGGAATCCTTGAGATTGCTGGCAAGATCGAAGCGTGAGGCCTGGGCGGCCGGAAAAAGCCCGGCGGCGATCCCCGTGAGCAGCGCGATTCCGAAGGTGAACAGGAACACCCGGTAATCCACCGCAATGTTGTCCACCTGCGGCAGGTATGCGGCATTGGGAGCTTTCGCAGCCAGATAGCTGGTGGAGAACGAAGCCACGGCAAGCCCAAGCCCACCGCCCAGAATCGCCAACAGGACGCTTTCGGTGAGCAGTTGCCCGATGATTCGACCGCGGCTGGCGCCGACCGCCGCCCGAATCGCGACTTCGCGCTGCCGCCCCAAAGCCTGCGCCAGCAGCAGGTTTGCAACATTGACGCAAGCGATGATCAAAACACATACCACGGCGCCAAACAAGACCAGCAACGAGGTTCGGATATCGCGCACGGTCGTATCACCCAGCGAAACAACATTGGCGCCCTTGCCCGCAACTGCCTCGGGATGAGCGTGTTTGTAACGCTTTTGGATGCCGTCGATCTCAGCCCGCCCCTGTTCTACGTCGGCTCCAGGACGCAGCCGGCCAATCACATCCAGGAAGTGGTTTTCGTGTGATTCCAGTTGTTTAGGCGGCACGTGTTGTTCGAGCGGCACCCAGACCTGCGTGGTACGACTGGGGTACACGAACCAACTCGGCAGGATCCCGATAATCTGGTAGTCTTCGTTGTCGAGCCGGATCGGGCGTCCCAACACATCCGGTGCTCCACCGAAGCGGCGCTGCCACAGCCCGTAGCTGATCAGCGCGACGTGCGGAGCGCCCGGCCGATCCTCATCAGGGCGGAAATTGCGGCCTTGTATCGGTTGAACACCGAGAGTCGTCAGCAGATTGCCGGATGGGAAGGCGGCATCGATTCGCTCCGGGGCGAACCCGCCCGATGTGCTGGCGAGGTTGAACTCGCCCCCGTCGGCCGCTGCGATCTGTTCGAACTGGCGGGCGTATCGTCGCCAATCCAAGTAGTTAGCCGGCGCGACGGGATTGTAGGGCGCTTCGCCGGTGCCGATGACGTCTCGCTCGAATAGCTGAACCAGCCGGTCGGGGGCTTTATAAGGCAGCGGTTGGAGAAGCAGCGCATTCACCACGCTGAAGATGGCCGCGTTCGCGCCCAGACCAAGAGCGAGGACGGTGATGGCGATCAACGTTCGCCCGGGATTTTTCCGTAGCTGGCGGAGCGCGAAGGCGATGTCGTGAATCAGCGTAGACAGCATGGCAAGCCGTTCTCCATGCACGCTTTCTACCATCTACGGTTGTTGAAAAATAGCGGGCGGTCAACTTACGGACGCCCACATGTGAGAAAAGCCTGTTCGTTTACGAACAGGCGCTGATGTAACTGTTAGGCGGGCGGAAATCCGTGTTCAAAACGTGATGCCGAATTCATCGTTCTGAAATTTGAAGCTGATAGTCTCCCCGAGGGAGGAAATACCTTTGAAGAAACACCACACGACAAGACTAACCCTTTCATTGGCTTCATCTGCCATCCTGTTATCATCAATGGCGCACGCTGGGGACGTAAAGAAGGATCACGTCTTATTAATCAGCATCGACGGGATGCATGCGGTCGATTATGAGAACTGCGTCAAAGCCGGCACCTGCCCGAATCTGGCTGCATTGGGTAAGACCGGCATAAATTACACCCGCACCAGTACATCGCGACCATCGGATTCGTTCCCCGGCTTAATGGCCCTGGTTACGGGAGGAACTCCCAAGACGGTCGGCGCATTCTACGACGTCGCCTGGGACCGCGTCCTGGCGCCTCCGGCCGTCACTACGGGCAACGGACTCGCCGCCGGAACCTGCCATCCTAACCAAAACAACGGAACGCAGACGGAATACGAGGAAGGCGACGAAATCAATCAACTGCTGTTGAATGGAGGCAACCCGAACGGATCGCTCATTGACGGTGGCGTGCCATCCCTCAATCCCATGAGGTTCATACGCGATCCGTTCTCTAAACCGACTTCGTGCGCTCCGGTTTATCCCTGGAACTTTATCCGCACTAACACGATCTACGGTGTGATTCATGCTGCCGGCGGCTACACTGCCTGGTCTGACAAGCACGCCGTGTATGCGGCCGTTTCCGGCCCGACGGGAACCAACAAGCCGAGCAACGTCGACGATTATTATTCCCCGGAAGTCAATTCCAATCAAATTCCGCTGCCGGGCGTCACGACGGCAGGTACAAACTTCAATTGCGGAAACATCCAGGCGAGCGGGAACTCAACAACTCCAGGCAACGACTGGACGACCGATTTTCAGGCGATCCAGTGTTATGACCAGTTGAAAGTGAACGCGGTAGTGAACTGGATCAACGGCAAAACGCACCTGGGCACGAGCAGCGCTCCGGTGCCGACTATCTTCGGAATGAACTTCCAGGCGGTGAGCGTGGGTGAGAAGCTCATCGAGAATGGAGTGTTTGGCGGCTATACGGATGCCGCGGGGGACGCGACGCCGGCACTGACGAGCGAAATCGTCTTCGTTGACGCGTCCATCGGACAGATCGTCACCGCGCTCAAGAACCAGGGTCTGCTCAATTCGACGACGATTATCATCACGGCCAAGCACGGGCAGTCGCCGATCGATCCCAACCGCTTTTTCCCGATCCCCGGCCACTCCGGAACGAACGGTACGTCGCCGGCCAATCTTCTCCTGGCGGCGAACCTGGTCCCGGCACTGGAACTGGCCGGTCCCGGGCCGACCGAGGACGACATTTCTCAGTTGTGGCTCTCGCCCGGGAATACGACCTTGACTACCGCGCAGACCGTGCCGGCGGTAACGATTCTCGAAAACAACGCGAAGACTGCGGGCATCGGCGAGATTTTCTACGGCGCCTCGCTCGAGACGATGTTTAACGCGCCGGGCGTTCCGGCGGTCAATGGTCCTTGCTGCGCTTTGCTGCCTGGCGGAGATCCCCGCACGCCCGATATCGTCGTGGCCCCTAACATCGGTGTAATTTACACCGGCAGCGCGAAAAAACAGGAAGAGCACGGCGGTTTCGCCTTTGACGATACCAACGTGATGCTGCTGGTATCGAACCCCAGTATTCAGGCCCGGACCATCACGAGCTGGGTCGAGACGATGCAGGTCGCCCCGACCATTCTACAGCTGGTGGACCTCGATCCCAACTCGCTGGATGCGGTCCGAATCGAGGGCACGCAGGTTTTGCCGGGCCTGTTCAGCCAGAGCGATAACGGTAATGGCAACAGCCAAGGGCAGAACCAAAATCGGCAGTAGCTTGTAACTAACGGGGCGTCATTTCCGACGCCCCACCTTCCCTGAAATATCGATGAAACATCGCCCTATGACATAATCCCGAGAGGGATTCTATGTCGCAAGCGGTATCAACCCTTCCAGCCGGGGTTCAACTGGTGCCTGCCGAACCCGAGCACATTTCCGAACTTGGGCGCATCTGCTATGAGGCGTTCAAAGACATCGCGGACCAGCACGGCTTCACTCCTGATTTTCCCAGCGTCCAGGTGGCCCGTAAAACCATTGGCATGCTCATCGAGCGAGAAGATTTTTATGGTGTGGCCGTGATCGTCAATGGCGAGCTGGCCGGTTCGAATTATCTTTCGCTCACCGATCCGGTGGCCGGCGTCGGCCCCATCACGGTGGATTGCGCCTTTCAAGGCCGCGATCTGGGGCGCGCTCTCATGCAGAACGTGATCGACCATGCGCGCCGCAACAACATCGCGCGCGTTCGCCTTTTGCAGGATAGTTTTAACACCGCGTCGCTGTCTCTTTATGCCTCGCTCGGATTCGAAGTCAAGCATCCGGTGGCCGAGATGAGCTTCAATGCCGCGGTGAAGGCCGACGCTACGGTCCGCCCGGTGCAGGATGGCGATATCGATGCCCTCGACGCGCTTTGCCAAAAGAACTACAAGGCCAGCCGCCGAAACGAGCTGGAAGCAGCCGTCCGAGCAGAACTTTCGCCGGTGCTTCGAGAACGAAGCGGCAGGTTCACGGGCTATCTGATCCCTGGCATCTTTGGACACGGCGTCGCGGAAACGCCCGACGATGCGGTCGCGCTGGCCACGCAAGCCGCGCGCTTAATCCCGCACGAAAGAGCGCGAAGCCTCTGTCCGCTCAACGACGGGCCCCTTTTTCAAGCCTTCCTCAAGGCCGGCTGCCGAACCGTTAAGATGCTGAACCTCATGGCTATGGGGCCGTACGAAGCACCCGCTTCGGTTTGGATGCCCTCGATTTTATACTGAACCGCCTGACCCCGGCGTCCCCCTGCGCGAGGAGTGAGCGTTTACTCAATCCTGCCGTCCCTCATCCGCACGATCCTATGTCCATACGCCGCCGCTTCGGGATTGTGAGTAATCATGAGGATGGTCTGCCCGAGCCGCTCATTCAGGCCCCGCAGGAGTCCCAGCACCGCGGTCGAATTCTCGGTGTCAAGGTTACCGGTTGGTTCATCGGCTAGTAGAATCGCCGGATGATTCACGATGGCGCGCGCGATGGCCACGCGCTGCTGCTCACCGCCCGACAGCGCCCGGGGCTTATGATCCAGCCGCCCTTCGATTCCCAGCAGCTTCAGAACGTCGGTGAACGACGGATCCAGCGGTCCGTCTTTCCCCGCGATATCCCGGGCGATTTCGATGTTGTCTCGAGCCGTGAGCGTGGGCAGCAGGTTGTACTTTTGGAACACGAATCCTACACTGGTCTTGCGCAGTTCTGTTCGCTCGGAATCCGTCATGCCCAGCAGATCGCGCCCGGCGATATGGATGCTGCCGGAGGTCGGCGGGGCTAGTCCACCGAGGATGTTAAATAGCGTCGACTTTCCGGAGCCTGACGGTCCGACAATCGAGACAAAGTCGCCCCGTTGAACATCGAGATCGACGCCGCGCAGAGCCTGTACCTCCACTTCGCCGAGGCGATAAATTTTGCGCAAATCCCGAATGGAAATGATCGGCGGATCACTCATAGCTGAGCGCTTCGACGGCGTCCTGCCGCGCGGCCTTCAACCCGGGATAGATCGCACCGAGCAATGCGCCCACTAATGCAATACCCGCGGCAATCGGCCACCAACTGGGCACAATGGCCTGGATCAGAGTGCCGGGAATAAGGCTGCTTATTGCGAGTCGCGTAACGTAGGAAAGCAGAATCCCAAGCACCGAGCCCGCCAGAGCAAGTAGCGTAGTCTCTCTCAAAAGAATATTGAGCACGTAGCCCGGCGACGCCCCCAGCGCCTTCAAAACTCCGATCTCACGCGTGCGCTCCAGAACGGCCGTATACGTCGAAAGGAAGACCACCAAAAATCCAACCAGCACACCCAAGCCGATTACCACCCAGATGAACTCTTTCAGCATAGGGACATTCGCGACCGAGAAAAGCGAGGTGTACTCTTCCATCGAGTAAATCGGATAGTCCTTCAGCTTGTTCCGAAGTATTGCGATCACTTCGTCGGTTCGCGAGGAATCGTCCAGCTTCACGTAAATCATCGTGATTTTGCCGTTATTGGCGGTCAGGTCCTGCAGCACATCCAGCTGCACTACAATTCGGGTCAAGGTTCCAGCTTCATAAATCCCGCGAACACGCCACGACCGATTTAGTGTTTGAAGATAGTCGCCGACATGCAGCTTGTGCTCGCTGGCATAGTAACTGTCCACCATCACGTCGTCCGGGCTCTGGAAAGGCCCGCCCGCTAGGAAGTGGAATCCGCCGCTGAGCTTGTTGAATTGCGCCAGGTCGATCCCGGTTATGTAGCTGAACAAAGAGGTGCCCTGCGTCAGGACTCCGGTAACGGCGACGACATGCCGTTGCTTCTCCACCGCCTGCATGATGTCGGCCTGCATACTGCCGCTGAACGACATGATGGAACTGCTGGGCGCCCGGACCATAATGTCGGCGCCCACCCCACGAGCACGGCGGGCTTGATCATCCAATATCCCGCTGCTCAGACCAACCAGCGTTAGCACCATCGTCACTTGAATGCTGATCAAACCGACGATGAGCAGAGTGCGAAGAGGCCGGTGCCTCAGGTTCTCGACAACCAGTTTATTGGTCACGCTACTTGTAGGATACGATCACGCGCTGCGGCGATGGATCAAGCTGGATCAGTTCGTTCCGCGAAAAACCGGCGCTGCGGAACATCCGATCGTATTCCGAGAAAGTGTAGGCATCGCCGCTGGCCGTCGCTCCCAGCATTATCAGGCTGAATGACGCGTCTTGCGGCGGAGATATGCGATCCTCGTTGGGAATGAATTCCACTGTCAAGGCGCGACCGCCGGGAGCCATTGCGGCATGCACTTTTCGCAGCAGGCCCTCGTTGGCCGCCGGATCGAAATGGTGGAGGAAATTAGTGATCAGGACGATGTCGTAGCCGCTCCCGAGGTCGACTTCAAATGCGCTTCCTGGAATCTTGCGGAAACGGTCCGACACCCCGGCTTTCAGTGCATTCTCATCGGCGACTGCAAGAACGGGAGCCCAATCCACCGCGACGATCTCGGCGCTGGGATTGTTCTTGGCTATCGTGATGCCAAAGATGCCATGCCCGGCCGCGATATCCAGCACTTTCCATTTTGCTGCTTCCTTGGCACCGATCAACTCTGCGATCAGTTGAGCAGGCATGGTCGTCAAAGGCGCCATCGAGCGCGCGAATTCGACCCACAGCGGATGCTCCGCGCTTAACATTCCCTCCTGCCCTGCCTGCCCCTCCCGCCCCATTACTGTTCCGCCCTTGCGCACGATCGCAGCGATGTCCTGGAACTGCCGAGTGCTATTGAGAAACTTGCTGGCTGAGCCAACGTACGCCGGCGAGTTTCGATCCAGGAAGACTGACGATTCCGGGGTAAGCGAGTAATCGTCACTTTGCTTAATGAGGAAGCCCATGAGGGTCAGATAATCGCACAGCACGCGCGTGCCTTTTACCGACGCTTTAATTCGCTCCGCAATCATCCTGGCCGACGTGTTCCCTTCCGCAATGGCAGTGAACAGATCCAATTCGATGGCGGCGTGCAGCGCCCCGCTGCGCTGATAGGCATTCAATGTTTCAAAAATCAAGGCGGGCGATGGAGGGCGTGACGCAGTAGTCGACATGTCGCTACTTGTAGGAGATGATCAGACGCTGCGGCGATGGAGCAAGCTGTAACAACTCGCTGCGCGAGAAACCGGCATTCTGGAACATCCGTTCGTATTCGCTGACTGTATACGCATCGCCCTCCGCGGTAAAGGCCAGCGCGATCATTCCGAAGTTTGCGTCTGAGGGCGGAGAGACGCGGTCATCATTCGGAATGAAGCCCAGCGTGATCGCTCCTCCACCTGGCGCCAGCGCCGCGTGAACTTTCTGCATCAGTCTATCGATGGACTTGACATCCAGAAGCTGCAGGAAATTGGCCATCACGACGATGTCGTAGCCGCTGCCCAGATCCACCTCCAGAGCGTTTCCCGCAATCGTGGAAAACCGGTCGGACACATTCGCTTTGGCCGCGTTCTCGCGCGCCACTTCCAGCACCGGCGCCCAATCCAGGGCGGTGACATGGGCGTTGGGGTCCTGCTTCGCGATCGAGATTCCGAACAATCCGTGACCGGCGGCGATATCGAGAACTTTCCATTTGTCGGGCCTGCCGCCAATGATTTTCTGAGCCAGCAGCCCGGCCGGCATAGTCATCATGGGCGCCATGGATCGCGCGAACTCGACCCAGATCGGATCTTCGGGACTCATGATTCCCTGATCGCTGAGCACCGTCCCACCTTTGCGGACGGCCGCCGCAATGCCGTCGGAGGCGTTCAACTGTTGCTCCATCTGGCCGAAGAATCCGGTCGCGGTTCCGAGATACGCCGGGGAGTGGCGATTAAGAAACGTGGCCGAATCCGGCAGGAGCGAGTAGTTGTCGCCTTGCTTCGACAGGAAGCCAATGATCGTCAGAAAATCGCAGAGCACCCGAGTGCCTTTTTCAGAGGCTTGAATTCGAGCCGCGATGGTCTTAGCCGTCGTATTCCCGTCAGCGATAGCCGTGAAAAGGTCCAATTCGATGGCTGCGCGCAGAGCGCCGGTGCGTTGATAGGCATTCAGAGTTTCGAAAATCAGCGCCGGTGTAGGCGGACGGGATGGAGAAGTAGACGACATGTCCTTATGATAGCCATCCATGACACGAAGCGGAGTGAAATCGCTTCAGTTTGCGCCTATTTGTCGAAATCGATCCCAATCGTCACGTAACAAATAAACCAATGGCCGCGGCACTCATCGCCGCAAACGTGGCCCACCCCAACCAGCGCAGCAGCGGAGGATTCACATGCGGACCCATCACTTTCGAATCGCTGGTAAGAAGCACAGTCAGCAGAATCAAGGGCGGCGCGAGGACACCGTTGATCACGGCCGTCCAGAACAGCATCTGGACCACGTTAATCTTGAGATAATTCAGAGCCAATCCTAGAATCATCGCCACCGCGATGATGCTGTAGAAACGGGGAGCCCGCTGAGGAGGCTGATCGAGCGTCGCGCGCCACAGGCTGGCTTCCGCCAGGGCATATGCGCAAGAGCCCACCAGCACCGGGACGCCGAGCATGCCGGTGCCGATCACTCCCAGGGCAAAAAGCCAATATGCGCCGTTGCCCGCCAGCGGACGCAGCGCTTCAGCGGCTTGCCTGGCAGTGTCGATGTTCGTCACTCCGTGGGCGTGCAGCGTGGCGGCTGTCGTCAGAATGATGAAGTACATAATGACGTTCGACAACAGCATCCCCGTCAGCACATCCGTTCGCACGCGCCGGAGTTCCTTTTTGCCGGCTTCTTTGTGGATGGAGCCCTCGCTCTTTTTCTCCTCCACCTCCTGGGCCGCCTGCCAGAACAACAGGTAGGGAGAAATGGTGGTGCCAAGTATCGCGACCAGGACCGACATCGAGTCGCGTGTGAAGCTCACATGCGGTATCAAGGTCGCAGCCAGTACGGCGCTCCAATCGGGCTTGGCGAGAAATGCGGCAATAACGTAAGCAAACAGCACCAGCGTCAACCATTTGAAGATTTTGGCTATTTGCTTGTAAGTGGTCCAGAAAAGCAATACCACGATGAAAGCGGCATACAACGGTGTCCAAACCAACGAGTTGACGCCGCTGATCATGCCGCTAACCTCGCCCATGCCGCCCAGATCGGCTCCGACGTTGATCACATTAGCGATCACCAGCAGGCCACAGGCGCACCACAGCACACGCGCCGAATAGCGGCGGCGCACAGCACCTGCTAGACCCTGGCCTGTCACTACTCCCAGTCGAGCGCACATCAATTGAACGGCCGCCATCAGGGGAAATGAGACCAACGCGGTCCACAGCGGCGTGTAACCGAAGCGCGCACCGGCCATGGAATAGGTAGAAATTCCAGAGGGGTCGTCATCGGCGGCGCCTGTAACCAAGCCCGGCCCGAGATTAGCAAAGAACTTACGCACCACGGTCTGTCGCGGGGGCCCCGCGGCAAATTCGAGTGCACGTAATTGGCCAGTGTTCTGATAGAGTGAGAATTCGGCATGGGCTCTTCCATCAGCAGTATTCCTAGTGGAAAGTCGCTGGGAGCCGAAATTCAGGCCGTCGATCTCAGAAAAATTAACGATCGTGATTTCGCCGCCATTCACCAAGCCTGGCTGGATCACTCGGTGGTTCTGTTCCGCGGCCAGCAACTCTCGGACGAAGATTTAATCGCCTTCAGCCGCCGCCTGGGAGATCTCGATTGGGCGCCCATCCAAGAAACCGGCCGCCGCTTCGTGGAAGGCCATCCGGAAATCTACGTGGTGTCGAACGTAATTGAAAACGGATCGCCGATCGGCAGCCTCGGCGCGGGCGAAGCCACCTGGCACACCGACATGTCGTATCTGGAGCATCCGCCCAAAGCCAGCATGCTCTATGCGCTCGAAGTTCCTCCTACCGGCGGCAATACGTATTTCTGCAGCATGTATCACGCTTATGAATCGCTGCCGGACGATTTGAAGCGGCGCGTCCGGGGTCTCAAACTGAAGCACGACGGCACCTATAACAGCGGCGGATATGTGCGCCAGGGCGTGACCGCGACCGACGATCCACGAGACTCGCCCGGCGCGTACCATCCGCTGGTCTGCACCCATCCGGAAACCGGCCGCCACCTTCTCTATCTCGGCCGGCGGCGCAATGCCTACATCGCGGGCCTTCCGCTGCCGGAATCCGAAGCGATGCTCGATGACCTGTGGTCTTACGCGACGCGGGAAGAATCCGCCTGGCACAACGTGTGGAGGCCGGGCGATCTGGTTCTGTGGGACAACCGCTGCACCATGCACCGGCGCGACCACTTCGATGAGAATGCGCGCCGCGTCATGCATCGCACCCAGGTGAAAGGCGAAGCGCCTCCCACTGCCTAATCGCATACCACGCTGGCTCAGCCCACCGAGAGCGGTCCTTTTGTTGCTTTCGGCGATGTACTTCATCCTCTTTGTCGACCGCGTGAACATCGCGACGGCGGCGCCCGTCATCGCGGCGGATCTAAAGCTGGGCAATACCGAACTGGGGCTGGTGTTCTCCGCCTTCGCATTTCCGTACGCGCTCTTCCAGCTGATCGGCGGCTGGATTGGCGACCGTTTCGGCGCATGGCTGGTCTTGACCGCCTGCCTCATCATGGTCGCGTTGTCTACCGCTTTAACAGGCGCGGCCGGAGGTCTGGCGTCACTGTTTGCGATTCGTCTCGCCGTCGGATTCGGCGAAGGAGCTGCATTCCCTACTGCAACGCGGGCCATGGCAAGCTGGACGCCGGCGGGAAGTTGGGGTTTCGCGCAAGGCATCGTGCACGCCGCCGCTCGGATCGGCAACGCGGTGACTCCACCGCTCGTTACCGCGCTGCTCGCATTCGGATCCTGGCGCGCGGTCTTCGTGATTCTAGGCGTGGCGAGTCTGGTATGGCCCGCAATCTGGATGTGGTTTTTTCGCGATGACCCGCGCGAGCATCCTGCCATTACGGCCGAGCAGCTGGCTACGCTGCCCACCCGCGCAACGGGCGGCAGTTCCCGCAATGTGCCCTGGCTGCGGCTCGCCCGCCGGATGCTCCCGGTTACCATGGTCGATTTCTGCTACGGCTGGACCCTTTGGCTCTTTCTAAGCTGGATTCCGTCGTTCTTCTTCCAAAACTACCGGCTCAACTTGCAGGCCTCGGCATTGTTTTCCACCGGTGTGTTTCTGGCCGGAGTGGTGGGCGATACCCTGGGCGGCGTGGCCAGCGATGCTTTGCTTCGCAAGACCGGCAGCTTGGTCGCCGCGCGCCGCTATGTGATAGTCACGGGCTTTCTGGGAGCGTTCGTTTTTCTTTTGCCGGTGGTTTTTATCCACGAAGTGAACGTGGCGGCAATCTGTCTTTCACTGGCCTTCTTCTTCCTGGAGCTGATCGTCGGTCCGATCTGGTCTATCCCTATGGATATCGCGCCGCGCTACGCCGGCTCGGCCAGTGGCATCATGAACTTCGGCTTCGGAGTCGCTGGCATAATCTCGGTTTTCACCTTCGGCTACCTGGTCGACCGCACTGGCGGTTGGGTGTTCCCCTTCGTTGCCTCACTCGTGCTCTTGCCGATTGGTGCTATGCTGGCGCTCCGCCTGAGGCCTGACAAACCTCTCCTCGCAATGGAGTAGAATCAACATCCATGCCCCTCCGAATTACACTCGTTTGCATCCTTACCGGTCTCGGTCTAATGGCACAAACGCCCAGCGATGTGAAAGTGGACACACCTCAGGCGCGGGCCGTCGTTGCTACGCTGCAGCCGCACCAGACCAACCCGGCTCATGAGCATCCGACGAACCGTGTTCTTGTTTTTCTGGGTCCCGGTCGATTAACGCTGACTAGCCCGGCCGGTAAAGTCGAAAAGATCGCGTTCAAGGCCGGCGACGTGCGCTGGAGTCCGGCCGGTCCTGGCAATATAAGCGAGAACACCGGCGACCACCCGGTCCAGATCGTCGAAATCGAGTTAAAGAACACGCCGCCGCGCCCGCCCATGCCCACCACTCCACTCGACCCCACCGTCACCGATGCGAAACATTACAAAGTCGAGCTCGAAAACGAGCAGGTGCGTGTGCTACGCGTCCGCTACGGAGCGCGCGAAGGCGGGGCCAAGCACGAGCATATCCTGAACCGTGTAGTGGTGAATGTCACTGACCAAAGCAATGGCAAAGCCGGCGAAGTGCACATGTCGGGCGCCATGACCCACAGCGAAGAGAACTCGCTCGATCAGCCGGTGGAACGGATCGCTGTCGAACTAAAGTAACCAGCCCTAAGAGCAGTCGCTCAGCGCAGCAGGCAACGATTGGACTATATTTACAACCGAGGGTAGCTCTACTCGTAACCAGCCTGGAGGTAACCAGCAGATGAAGAAGGCCAGCACAACGCGGCGGAGCGTTCTTGGCGGATTAGGCGCCGGCCTGGCGGGAGCGTCGCTGCTCAAGCCGCAACAAGATCCGTTTCGCGATCATTCCCGTATCCCCGCCATGGAAGAGCTCAAAACCGCTGTAGAATTCGAACCAGTGGCGTTCGCCAAGTTGCCGCGGGTGACTTACACATACACGGCTTATGGCTCGGAGGGCGAATATACGTTGCGCCGGAACCGGGAAGCATTCGACTGGGTCGAACTTGTGCCCCGTGGGGTTGCGGACGTCAGCTCAGTCAAAACAGCCACCGAAGTTATCGGCACGCCGCTGAACTTTCCGATGATGGTGTCTCCGAGCGCCGCGCACGGCGCACTACATCCTGATGGGGAAATGGGCACGCACAAAGGCGCCACTTCGGCGGCCAACACGCCCATGATCATAAGCGCCAATGCGTCTTTTTCGGTCGATAAGATCGGGGCGGCCGCGACCAGTCCAATCTGGTGGCAGCTTTATCCCCAGGAAGACATGGATTCGACCAAAGAGCTGCTCGATAAAGCGCTGGCAGCGGGGGCCAAGGCGATCGTAATGACGGTCGATCAGCAGGCGTCTTACTACGAGCATTCGCTACATGACCGGCACTTGAACGGCGGACCCCTCGGCGGCGGCGGTGGAGGACGCGGAGGCGCACGCGGACGCGGCGCGGCTCCGGCAGCCAGCAATCCCTATCGCGTGCCCCCAGGAAGGCTCTGGTACAACTGGCAATATGCCGATCAGGTGCGCAAAATGCTCACTGTGCCTCTGGCGGTAAAAGGCGTCCTGACAGGCGAAGATGCGAAGGCTTTCGTCGAGCATGGTTTTGATGCTGTCTATGTTTCCAATCACGGTGGCCGCTCGCTCGATTATGACCCCTCCACGCTGGAGGTCCTGACGGAAATCGTGGATGCCGTGCCGGCCAGAATTCCAGTATTATTTGACAGCGGAATCCGCAGCGGCTCGGATATTTTGAAATCACTGGCGCTGGGAGCGAAGGCGGTCTGTCTCGGCCGAGTCATCCGCTGGGGTCTGGCGGCCTACGGACCACCCGGCGTTCAACGGATTCTCGAAATCCTGCAGTCGGAACTTGTGACGGCTATGGCCCAGACCGGCTGTCCAGATCTGGCATCGATTGACCGCACTCTAGTGAGGACTCATTTCCGATGAAGAAAAACATGGTGACAAGACGCAAAGCTCTCGCCGGTTTCGGATCTCTGGTAGCGGCTTCTCCGTTGGCCGCCGATCATCCGCCCCAGTTGGCCGGCGAGCCACCCGGCCGTATCGCCCCGAGCGTGGATCTCGTCAATGTGCTCGAATTTGAGACCATGGCCGAGCGCAAACTGGCGCCCGACGTTTTTGCGGGTATCGCCGGCAGTGATCGTTCCTTCTTCGATCGGATCACGTTCCGGCCTCGCATGATGGTGCCCACAACACACCTCGATCTGACGATTTCGCTTTTCGGGGAAAAGATGTTCGCGCCTATCATGGTTGGACCGATGGCGCGCCTTCAGAACTATCATGCGGATGCCGAAGCTGGAATGGCGCGTGCTGCTTCGGCGGCCAAATCGTGGATGGTGGTCAGCTGCGAATCGAGTCTGCCGGTGGAGAAGATCGCCGCGGAATCGAAAACGACGCTTTGGTATCAGGTGTTCCCCGAAGAGGATGTGCCAGCGGTCCGGGCCAAGATGGATCGGGCGGTGAAGGCCGGTTGTAAGGCGATCTGTCTAACGGTTGGCGCGCCGTTTCCCAACGCAAAAGTTCGGCCGGTCGTGAACTGGACTGTTATCGATCGGATGCGCAAAGGCGTCGGCGTACCGGTGCTGATTAAAGGCATCATGACACCGCGGGAGGCCGGCGCGGCGGTGAAGCAGGGCATCGACGGAATCGTGGTATCGAATTACGGCGGATTGTTGGCTCCCGTGATGGCGTCATCAATAGAGATGCTACCGTCGATCGTCGACGCGGTAGGTGGAAAGGCGCCAGTTCTGATAGATGGGAGCTTCCGCCGAGGTTCGGATATCTTCAAGGCGCTGGCCTACGGGGCGACGGCCGTGATGCTGGGCCGGCCCGTGGTTTGGGGGCTGGCCGCGTATGGACCCGAAGGGGCTCAGCAGGTGCTGGAGATGCTGCAGACCGAAGTCGCGCGCGATATGGCGCATTGCGGCCGGCCTACGATCAAGGATATCGACCGCGCTGTAGTGAAGCTGCACGAAGTGTAGCTGGCAGGCTGGAGACCTGCCGCACTACACTTTGGAAGCTCCTTATAGGCTCGTTCTGAGCGTGCCTTTCTTGGCGCTCTTAATGATATTTTCGGCCGCACGGAACGCGAGCGCCTGGATCGTCAGCGTCGGGTGATTACGGCCGCCCGTGACGAAAACACTGCCGTCCACGATGAACAAGTTGGGTACATCGTGCGCTTTGTGATACTTGTCCACTACGGACGTCTTGGGATCGTTCCCCATCCGGCAGGTTCCGCGGTTGTGCGCGCCGCCCCGGCTGTCGCCGACCGGCTGGGCCCAGACCTTCTTCGCTCCGGCAGCTTCCAGAACCTCAACGGACTTTTGCCGGAAGAACTCCATGTTCTTCTTGTCGTCGGGATGAGACGATAACGTGATGCGCATGGCCGGCAGACCCCACTCGTCCTTCACGTCGGGATCGAGATCGACACGATTGCTCTCGAGCGGCATCTGCGTGACGAAACAGCTGATCGTCATCCTGTGATTCGCTTCTTCCTGAAGCGCCTTTTTGTATCCCGCGCCCCAGCGCGGAGCATCCGGCGACAATCCGCCCAAGCCAAGCTCGAAGGGAGTTAGATATCCGCGGGCGGTCATGCGCCCGCCGCCGTAGAAGCCGCGCTTCGGGTCCGAAGGAACGTAGTCTACGATGGCCGCGCCGGAGATGACGCCCTTGTACTCGTTCAGAGGATGCTCGAAGAGCGCGCTGGCACCGGCGCCATTGCCGAACATCGCATACTTTCCGACGACTCCGTTCGAGTTCGCCAGCCCGTTTGGAAAACGCGCCGATTTAGACATCAGCAGCAGGCGGGCCGACTCGCCGGCATTGGCGGAGAGAATCACAGCTTTCGCCTTTTGACGCACTTCGCGTTTTTGGGCGTCGAAATAAATGACCCCGGTCACTCGACCCGCGTTGTCGACCGAGATCTCACGAACGTAGCTCTTCACTCGAATTTCACAGCGACCGGTCTTTTCGGCGAGCGGCAGCATGGTGACCGCGGAGCTAGACCGCGCGCGCACCTGACAGCCGTAGCCGGAACAGATTCCGCAGTTGACGCAAGCTTCGCGTCCCATATAGGGTTTCGTAATGATCGCAAGAGGCCCTGGGACGGAGGTCAATCCCAGTTTGGCGGCGGCGGAATTGAGCAGCGCGCCCGAGCTCTTCAGCGGCACGGGCGGCACTGGATAGTCTTTCGTCATCGGCGCGAGGAATGGTGAATTAACGCGCAGGCCGGATATGCCCATTTCCCATTCCGCCTGGGTGTAATAAGGTTCAAGTTCGTCGTAAGTGACCGGCCAGTCCGCCATGCCGGTGCCGGAAGGAATGGTCTGATCGTAAGATGCTTCGTTGAATTCATACGGCAGATGGCGCCAGCTGCTGCTACCGTACGTGACCGTACCGCCGCCCACTACACAACCATAGCTGTGTGTGCCTGCAGCAGCTTTCTCCTTGTCGTTGCGGCGGAACGTATTGCGCTGACGCGCGGGGTCGCTCATCAGCCGGTCGTCGTCGCTCAGGTTGAGATTCAGCCATTCGTCCTTGTTGTATTCGTGTTCCCGGCCGTACTTTCCCCACCCACCCTGCTCCAGGACCACCACAGAAAAGCCAGCCGTCGACAGCTGCTTGGCCATGATGCCCCCGCCGGCTCCTGAACCGATGACAACGAAATCGACCTCAGTTGATGTCGGATACTGTTTCATAGTATTTTCTCCTTCACCCTTTCTTGGCGGATAGAGCCTGCGCGTCGTAGTAACCGAACGGAGGCTTGAAGTTCAGGGAATCGTCGTAGCCGATGAGTTTCCAGCCGGCTTTGTCGTAGTTGCCCCCATGCACCGGGCGAGAAAGGAATCCGATGATCGTGTGCCTGCGGACCGTGTTGAAGAAGGGCGTCTTCTCAATCTCGGTGAGCACCTTGAGCTGCTGTTCGGGATTGAGCGCCGAGAATTTCCCGGCATCCGGGTAGAACTGCTGCGCCTTGGCTTGAAGATCCTGCAACCCTTGCAGATAGGCGGGCTGGCGGGCCTTATCGAAAGTGGACAGAGCGCGGTCGATGAAGTAGACGCAGTGGGCCTCGCGGGCGCCAGGAGTCTCGTCAGTGGGAATAATCTGGGCCGTCATGGCCTCGACCTCCGCCGCCTGCGCTTCGGTGAAGAAGGCGAGCTTCGGCAGCCCACCCGATTGAGTTGCCTGTCGCACGTGTTCTTGGGCGGCCAGGATGCCGGGGTAATTGGCTGTCACCCATGCCGCATTCAGGCCTGCCATGGAATTAACAAGAAATGATCGTCGTGATCTTCCTTTGGTGCTCATGCTCTCTCCCTTTCCTGCGTTCAGGAAGTTCAGCGCGGCACCCGCCGCAGGCTGCGCCTCCTCTGAAAGCTCTGATGCCTAGGATACCTCTTTATACAACACAACGCGTCACCCGCCTGTGTACATTGCCGGGCTCTTACAACTTGAACCGGCAGACGACTCCAACGTCGTCGCAGTACCACATCGTTCCTTGCCAAATGCTCATGCCGTGCGGCAACGGATCGGAATCGGCCAGTTGAATCTTCTCGACAATTTCACCGGTCTCCGGATCGTGCTTGTGGAACGCGTTCCAATTGGAATCCGTGACCCAGAGGTACTTGCCCTCCCAGCCGATTCCGTGCGGGCGATTGCCGGCCGTGTCGAATCGCTTCTGAATGACCCACGTTTTCGGATCCAGGCAGAAAACCATGCGCGCCGGAGGCACCGCCATCCAGAGCTTGCCGTCGCGAACCTCCTGGCCGTGAGCGCCGGTTCCCAAAGCACGGCTGCCGAGCAATTGACCAGCCTGGAATCCTCCCACTTTGGTGGGGTCGGCGTTTTGCTCCGGCTTCTTCGGCGGCGCCGGCTGACGCTTCGGCGCCAGTGGACTGCTGCGCGCCGGCGGATCTCCAGCCATCTGGTAGATCACCCCGGCTCCCGGCGTGAAATGCCGCTCCAGCGTCTGTCCTGTCATGGCGTCGCAACGAACGATTTCGCGGCTATAGGTGGAACCAATCCACAGCGTGCCGTCGTCGAACGTGATGCCGCTCGAGCGATCGGTCTCGGTTGCGAAAGAGCGAAGAATCTTGCCGTCTTCGTAACTGACCAGGTAGGCCTTGCTGCCGTCGCCCTGATCGATCATCCATAAGCCGTCCTTGGTAGCTTGTAAACCATTCGGTTTTGAGCCGGGTGGTGACTTGAAAGCGATCTCAACTTTTCCCGCCCGGCGGGTCTTCACCGCGCCCAGCGTCGGCGCCGCGGAAATCGCCGGCGCGGCGGCTCCCAGCACCAGAAAACTTCGTCGATTTAGCATGCGATCCTCCTTGAATGAGTCCCGGCACACTGGCTAGCTATCGATTATACGTCCACTCATGATTCCACGCCGCGGACATGGAACCGTTCAGGGAGCGATCGACCGCCCAGGCGATCGAAAACACGAACACACAGAAACTGCCTACGGCTTTTTTACCTTCACCACGAAATACGAGACCCCGTTGGTTTCCTTAAACCAATGCGGCACACCGGCGGGAATCGTAATGACGTCTCCTTTTGTCAAATGATAGGTTTCGCCGCCGTCGATCGCCGATCCGGTCATTTGGCCTGCTCTGGTCTGTTTCGGATTTACTAAGGTGCCGCCCGCGATGAACGTTGCATCTCCATCGACTACGTAGAAGACGTCTCTCTCCTTCACGTGAACTTCGATGTTCCCTGCCTTGTCGCGGTGCGTGCCTTGTACTTCAAAATCCGAGCCCGGAATCATGGTGCCGCTCTTCGTCATCATGAAGGGTGCTGCCTTGTCACGCGGCACGTAAGCTACTGCTCCGTCGTCCGCGAGTAGCGCGGCGGCCGGCGCCAGAGTCATGGTCAAAATCATCAGGAAGTTCATATCGCTCCTTGTTTAGTTGGTCTGATCGTAAGTCGTACTTCGGCAATGCTAGCATTTCTGCCGAACACTAACGCATGTTCTTCATGTACTTCATCCACGGATACCATTCCTTCCAATGCGACCTTAGCCCGTCGCCGTCCACGCGTTTGAATTCAATCCGATAGTAATGCAACGGGACGTCGCCTTTGTTCAGGATCGAATGGGGGGCCTGCGGTCCAACGGTGGTGCACGTCGGCACGCTCATGTTGAAAACGCTAGGTGCGGGACCATGCCCGGCGCCTTGCCCATTTAGCGGGCTATTCGGATCGAGCTTCGTGTCGACAATTTCCCGCGGATCGGGGACGGTATCAAACGCGAGCACCGACGCGTAAGGATGACCGTGCGTGGGTGTGGTTTCGCCCGGCCGCACAGTAACTTCTAGGAGCCGCACATGGCCGTCTTCGTACAGCATCTGATAGTCATCGGGCGCAGCGAGCACTGCATCGCAAAGGCGTGAATAGGGCCATTGCTCCGAAAGGTGTGGACCTAAAGCCGGACCAGGTGTGAGGTTTCGCACCGGCTTCACAGGTTTCAACAGCCACGGGTACCACTGCTTCCAATTACTGCGTAGACCTTCGGCATCCAGCCTCCGGAACTCGAGCCTATAGAAATGGACCGGCACAGCGTTGTGGTTCAATGGCCGGTGCGGACCTTCGGGCGGCGCAGTCGTGCAGCGCGGGAATTCGTATCCAGCGGGCGGCCCACCGTCGCTCCATCCCTTACCCGACCATGGGCTGTTGGGTTCGAGGTGCGAATCGTCGAGCGCGATGCCGGCGCCTCGAGCAGGCCCGGCGATTCCCGGCCCACCCATGCCAGTATCACGCGCGAATACCGATGGGTAAGGATGCCCGTGCATTTTGACGTCGAGTTCCGGCGGGTTCGCCACTTCCAGAAACATTACGTGCTCGTTCTCAAACAGCACGCGGTGAACGTCGGGATCTGCGATCTCGGCGTCATAGGCAGCCGGGTATGGATAGCCTCCCCACGGAGTACGCGGATATTGTGATGGTGGCTGGCTTTGGGCAGGTGTGAGGCAAGCAATCCCACAGATTACTAACGTTGTTGAGTAGAACTTTCCCGGCGCGCTGATCATTCGCAGAGTTTCACCAGCAAATAGCCTAGCTTGTTCGTACCAGGATCCATAAAGTGTGCTGTGTTACGCGGAATTATCACCATGTCGCCTGGGCCGATGGTGAAGCTACGCGCTCCGGTGACCCCCGTGCCCCGGATCTCCCCCGGCGGATCCTCTTTGCCGTTGACAAGAGTGCCATCGATTTGCGCGCGCGCAGTTCCCAAACGCATGAAGTAGAGGTCGTCGCAGGTTTGATGCACTTCCCAGGGGCCCGGCGCACCCTTATAGACAACATGATTGATCAAGGTCACGCCGGCGGAATGGAGCAGGACATTCTTGTCGGCGCTGGCAAGCGTGGCGTCGATTTTTGCTTTGTGCTCCACGGCTGCCATGAGGTGAGGCGTTCCAGCGGCTCCGATGCCTATTCCCAAACGGCGCTGGACCGGAAAAACGCGTACCGCCACGTATTCGAAGCCACCGGCGCTGGGAGTAATTTGATATGCCCTGCCGCGGGGAACGTTGACCACATCCCCCGCGGCCACGTCATAGCGTTGTTGGCCGGCGGCGCTGCCAACATCCGCTCCTAGAGACACGCTGGCAACACCCTGGCGTACGAACCAGAACTCGTCGGCATCGGGGTGTTTCTGCCAGGCGCCGGGCTTTCCGGAGGCAACGCGAAATACCACCGAGAAATTGGGCTTGACGAGGACCTCGAGCGACTGTCTGGCACGCGCGAACATCTTGTCGACCTCGTCACTTTTCATAATGTCTCGGATTTGGCAGCACGCCGGCCAGGATGCCAGCAACAGAATGGTGTGTGAGAAGCGCATTCTACCGGCAAGTATATACCCCTTCGTTCGAGACCCGAACGGGCTCTGTGCCCGCTCGCGCGGCATCCACCTAATGCGGATAGATCCTGCCTTTAATTTTTCTTGCATCTGAATTGTGTGTTCATCCTGTTTACATATCCGTGCCGCAGCGAAGTGCAGCAGAAAGGAGGGGCTTCGAGCTTTACATCTGCCCGTCTGGACCGGGATGGCAGGGGATCTTCACAACCGATATACTGCGCCTGCAAACGCTCTCGTACGATAACCAGGTGTACATATTTGTCGTTCTCTTATCCGAGTGAGCTGATGGGAAATGTTGGCATATTGTTGTGTGTCGTGGGTGACCGTCGGCAGCATCGTTCGACTACCAGCAGCTCTTCAGCTGGCCGGTGATGATCAGGAATGATTGCTTGCCTTGACCGCGCGACCATCTGCGAAGGAACCCCTCGGCTGCAGGCTGATCGCGGCGAGACTCAGCAGGACGCTCGCGACCGCCAACTATCGAGGATGCATTTGTCACGGGTTATCGCGCGGTGTTGTGGATAGCGGCCGGGCTGGCGCTCGCCAGTTCGTTGCGGAGGTGCTCATCGGAGAGCAGCGGCCAGATTATCGACGACTGCGACATTATTCGCCTAACAGCGCTTTCAGGTTGTCTCTGCTTTCGCGGACGGAGTCAGCGCGACGGCCGCCTCTGAAGTGAGCAGCAGAAACGTGAAGCTCTCCTGCAGATAGAGCCGGATAGCATTATCGGTATGGCTCAGGTACCCGATAGAGACGTCCTGACCGATGTGCAGCTCGAAATCGCCGCCGCGCGTGGTCAGCACAAAAGCCCCGTCTATAGCGGGCGCCCAAATGATTTTATCGTCGACCAGGTGCTTGACATGCTCCAGCACTGGATAACCGTGATCGCTGGTTTCAGCGAGTGAGGTATAGGCTTCGGCTCCAAGCAAAACAGTGTAAGGGCCGTTGACGCCGACAAGCCTCAATTGGCTCAGGGCTTGAGCAAAGACATCCGGGTACTGGCGAACGTCCGCCGGAAGGGGCATCTTCGGGTTGCTCGTCCCCTGACGAATTCCCACGATGCTGGCTGCCGTATAGCTGTCAAAAATCGCGCTGTCCTCGGCAAAGGCGATCTGGCGTGCCGCGTCCTTCGCCGGTTGCCAATCCGAGTCGTTCGCGCCGCGTTCGACGTCGTCGATTGCCTGGCGATCGAGTTCAAAAGCAAAACGCAACTCCACCAGCGCCTTCACCTCCCGCTGTCTGGCAAGAAGGCCGTCCCTTAGACCGGCAATCGGACGCAGATGGCCAGTGCCGACCGCTGAGAGAACAGTACCCGCCGGCCCCTGCACGTCGACCACACGCCGTCCGGCGAGGTAGCGTTTGAAGGTGCGAGCTGTTTCCTCTTCAATTTGAGCCCACGCCGCATCTGAAATGGGAGCTAGCTCGCGATGCAGATTATTCATCTGAAATTTCTCCTTTGAGGGAACCAATGCCGAGCGAGCCGTCGCTCTTCCGCGAAGTGGATAGAGAGCCCTCGACCGTCGCTGGGTCTACAGCAGGCGGGGCAGCAACTACGGCGGGCTGGTCCTCACCCACGCCTTCCAGAAATGTTACCGACGGAGCAAAGAATAGGCTTCCCGTGATGGCGCGGCTGAAATCCAGAATCCGGTCGTAGTTGCCGGGCGGCCGGCCAATGAACATGTTATCTAGCATCTGTTCGATGGTACGGGGTGAACGGCTGTAGCCAATGAAGTAGGTGCCAAATTCGCCCTCGGCTGCCCGGCCGAAGGGCATGTTGTCACGCAGGATCTTGATTTCGTTCCCGTTCTCGACGATGGTTGTGAGCGCGCTGTGCGCCGAGGTCGGTTTGATAGAATCGTCCAATTCGATGTCCGAGAGCTTGGTGCGGCCGATGATTCGCTCCTGCGCCTCCGTGGGCAGTGCATTCCATCCGTCTAGATCGTGTAGATATTTCTGCACGATGACGTAGCTGCCGCCGGCGAACCCGGCGTCCTCGTCGCCGACGAGCACTGCATCCACCACCGCCTGGCCCCTCGGATTCTCCGTCCCGTCGACGAAACCCATGAGATCGCGGTCGTCAAAGTAACGGAAGCCATGCACTTCGTCCACCGGCGAAACAGCGTCTCCGAGACGCGCCATGATCTGCATCGCAACTTCGAAGCACATATCCAAGCGCTTCGCGCGGATGTGAAACAACAAGTCGCCCGGCGTGGAAACCGCATAACGCTCGCCGGCGCGAATCTCCCGGAACGGGTGCAGTTCCACCGGCCGCGGCGGCCCAAAGAGCCGGTCCCACGCGTCGGACCCAAAGCCCACGACGCAGGATAGGCCCGCTTCCAGGTCGCGAAACTCCACTGCTCGCAACAACGCGGAGAGGTCAGCGCAGAACGACCGCAGGGTCGCTCGATGGTCGAAACCCGGGTTTACTGTCGCGACCAGGAAGATCGCGGCGCGTGTGAGCGGCGCGTCCACAGGTTGCGAAACCGCCCGCGGGCCGCGTCCCACTTCCGGCACACTCATCGGTTCGGGCTTCATCTGGGTGTCATCCCGGCAGGCGCTGCGAATTTTGCTATTTGAAGGACCGCGCCGCGCGTGCAAAGAGTATCGGCCAGCTTACTCACGGCTGATATCCGTCCGTCCTCCACTTGTCATACAGAGCGAGCTGCTCCGCGGTCCAGAATGGGCCGCCAGGCGGCATAGTTTGACCTGCCAAGCTATCCTGGACCGCTTGCGCATTCGCGTAATTGTTCGTCGCGTCAGACATGTACTGGTAATCGTCCAGATGCACGCCGTGAACCTTCATGTGATCGATATCGACTTTCCGAAACATGGGCTTGACGTCCTTTGCGAATGATACCGGCATGCCATTTCTCCTCTTCGATAGAGTACCTCGTAATTAGAATCACAGATCAATCTCAACTTCGCCCGATGGTTGTGAACAGCAAATCAATACGTTACCTCCGGCAGGCGGCCCTAGGAAGTGCCGGATGAAAGTCGACCGCACCTCCGATGAACGCGCATGCGCTGCTGTGGCAGACGCCCGCGCGACACGACCACCGTGCGGGAACGTCGCACGTTTCGGCGAGTTCCAGCAAGCTTTGGAAGTGTGAATCCCACGGAACCGTCAGGCCGCTTCGCTTGAAAGCAATCTGAGGGCCGATCCCCGGAGGTCCCGAGAGGCACATGCGGGGGGAAACCGGGAAGAGGGCGCGATCCGGTGTGATCGGCTCCTCCGGTCCGAACACCTCCGCGTGAATTCGGGTTGAGTCGGCGCCCATGTTGTCAGGCCCGCGGTAAAGTCGGGCAGAGCACGCTCCACTCGACCGGTACCCGAAGGGCTGACACCTTGAGCATCCACCATCCATGCGAACTGTCGGATTACGGTCTTCTCCGAGTGTTGCTTTTCGACATTCGGCACTGCAATCAGACATTCGGCACTGCATACATAGGCTCAAAATCTCGACTTAGCCGGACGTTCTGGAGTTAGAACTAACTCTGAGTCACTCTCGTCGAGAAGCGCTGGGCAGATCGAGACGATTAGCATGCCCCTCGCGACGTTTGGAAGCAGCGCATACAGGCCGGCGCGTGGCAAGCGCGAGTGACAATGCTAATCGTCGTCGGAGAAGATTGCAACCGACGTTCCATTTCGGTTTTCCGAGGAAGGAACGCGAGGCTCATGAACGCCCGGCACCTCGACTTGAGGAACCGGCAAAGTCTCGGACCCGGGCGGCGATCTCGTCGGCAGCAGTGTCCAGTGCGAAATGACCGCCGTCGAGAATGAGAACTTTAGCGTTCGGCACGTCCAGGCGATAGGCTTCCGGCTCCGAGGGGACGAACGAGGACTCGTACTTTCCCCAGAGCACCAATAGGCGAGGCTGCTTCTCGCGCATCCATGCTTGCCATTTGGGGTAGGCTTCGACGTTGGTCCGGTAATCGTAGAACAAGTCGCTTTGAATGTCGGCCTGGCCGGGCCGGTTGAGAAAGGCAAACTCGTCGGTCCAGAGATCCGGGTCATAGCGTTCCACGTTGGGATCGCTCCCGACATGGCGCGTCCGCGTAGTCGCGAGCGACAGGAGATTTACGCGAAGTGCGCTCTCGTTGGCGGTGCGGTCGGCCCAAAAAGCCCGCCGTGTCTTCCAATTCGCTCCCAGGCCTTCGTTGTGCGCCACGGCATCTTGAACGATGAGAGCTTCGATCCGTTCCGGATGCGCCAAGACCATGCGGAAACCGACGGGGCCGCCGTAATCCTGCATGTACAGCGTGTAGCGCGAGAGTCCGAGCGCTTCGGCAAAATGGTTCATGATCGCGGCGAGATGATCGAACGTGTACGCGAATTTCTTCGGGTCGGGCCAGTCGCTGTGTCCAAAGCCCGGGTAATCGGGTGCGACCAGGTGATAATGATCGGAAAGGCGGGCGAAGAGGGGCTCGAACATTCGGGATGAGGAGGGCAAGCCGTGCAGCAGCAGAAGCACGGGCGCATCTTTCGCCCCGGCCTCTCTGTAAAAGATGGAGAGACCGTCTATATGGATAGTGCGATAAAAAGTCGGGTGTTCCATGAAGCGTTCCTTTCCCTGGGCTTGGGCGAGAAGTGGAAACGAGGCGAGCGTCACACAAATCAGAATTTTCATTGAGCCAATTTGCAGGGGCTTCACATTGTCAAGACGAAGCGGAATTCTGGATCGCCGCTCCGCGTGAGCGCGTAACCCTCCGCCGCTTTTCCGATCATCTGCTGCAATGTTTTCATCCTGGCCTCCTCAAATTGTTTGTCTTTGCATGGCGAGTGCCATTTGGAGCCGCAGCCGCACGTTCGTGATCGCACTCGATGGCCTGTCGACTAATTGACTTTTCGTCACTAGATCGGATATAAGTGCCTTTCGAGTCACTCGGCCGAAGTGGTCTTGTGATTGCACTACGCCGCAGGACCAATGGAGGAGCGATGAGGCCCAATACGAATCGAGAGCTGGAAGATCGGTGCATCAACACCATCCGTATCCTATCTGCGGATGCAGTCCAGAACGCGAATTCCGGGCATCCCGGCATGCCGATGGGCGCGGCGGCCATGGCCTTCACTCTTTGGACCAGGTTCCTCAAACACAATCCCAGGAATCCGCACTGGTGTGACCGCGATCGTTTCGTTCTATCCGCGGGACATGGATCAATGCTGTTGTACAGCTTGCTGCATTTGACCGGTTACGACCTTCCGCTGGATGAGATCAAACGTTTTAGAAAATGGGGCAGCAGGACTCCGGGACACCCCGAACGTGGCCTGACGCCTGGCGTCGAGGTTGCCACCGGACCGCTGGGACAGGGTTTCGGGAACGGCGTAGGAATGGCGATAGCCGAGGCGTGGTTGGCTGCGCGTTATAACCGGCCCGGACATAAGATCGTGGATCACTACACGTACGCGATCTGCGGAGATGGCGACTTGATGGAGGGTATTAGTCAAGAAGCTGCGTCGCTGGCCGGACATCTGCGTCTGGGCAAGCTCATTTATCTGTACGACCAAAATCACATCTCGCTTGCAGGGGCCACGGGAATTGACTTTACCGAAGACGTAGCAAAGCGGCTCGATGCCGACGGCTGGCATACGCGCATCGTTCCGGATGGAAACAATACCGACGACGTAGCGCACGCAATTCAGGAGGCGCAAGCCGAAGATGGACGGCCATCCTTGATCCTCGCGCGGACTCACATCGGCTACGGCAGCCCGCACAAACAGGACAACTTCAGCGCGCACGGCGACCCGTTGGGAGAAGAAGAATTGCAGGCCACGAAAAAGGCCCTGGGGTGGCCGACCATGGACAAGTTCTACCTACCCCAGGATTCGTTGGAGTATTTCCGCCAGGCAGTTCCTGCCGGTACGCAACTTGAGGACGAGTGGAAGAAACGGTTCGACGCCTACGAGCAAGAGTTTCCAGAGGAAGCTGCTGAGTTCGAGCTTATTATGAGCGGCAAGCTCCCCGACAAGTGGGACGTTGATCTTCCCAAATGGAAACCGTCGGATAAACCGGCCGCCACCAGGGCCGCGGGCGGTGAAGCCATTAACGCCCTGGCCAAACACATTCCCAACCTCGCCGGCGGATCAGCGGACCTGAATCCGTCCACCAGGACTGCACTGAAGGGGTTGGGAGACTTCCAGCCATCAGAGTTGTCCGGGGCGGGAACTCTAGGCGCGGTTGGCGGCGAATGGAGTTATGCCGGCCGAAATATTGCCTTCGGTGTTCGCGAACACGCCATGGGGGCCGCAGTGAATGGGATGGCCGCACATGGTGGTGTGCTGCCCTTCAGCGCGACATTTCTGACGTTTTCCGATTACATGAAACCTGCCATCCGGCTGGGGGCGTTGAGCCATCTCAAAGCGATTTACATATTTACGCACGACAGTATAGGACTCGGGGAGGATGGCCCCACGCACCAACCAATTGAGCAGTTGGCAGGCCTCCGTGCGATACCTGGCCTCACGGTTATCCGCCCCGCCGACTCGACCGAAACCGCGGAGGCCTGGGCATTCGCTGTTCAGCATAACGGCCCCACGCTGATGGCGCTGACGCGTCAGACCGTTCCGCAACTCGATCGCAGCAACGCCAAAGATCCTGGAGTTGCGAGAGGCGCCTATATTCTCGCCGAAGCCGACGGTGGTGTGCCGGATGTCATTCTCATCGGCACTGGCTCGGAAGTAAGTCTTTGCGTGATGGCGCGGGAGCGATTGAAGAATCATGGAGTAAAGGCCCGCGTCGTTAGCATGCCGAGTTGGAACCTGTTCACCAGCCAGCCTGAGTTGTTTCAGGAGAGCGTCCTTCCGCGAAGAATTGCAAAGCGCGTCACCATTGAGGCAGCGTCGACGATGGGTTGGCACCGCTGGGCAGGCGACGAAGGTGTGGTAATCGGACTGGAGCGCTTCGGGGCGTCGGCGCCGGGACCGGAGGTCCTTGAACATCTGGGATTCACAGCGGAACACGTCACAGCCGCCGCGCTACGGGTCTTAGGCCGGAGTGTCGAGGCGGATCGGGAGTACAGCGCCGAGACAGCGCTCGGACCGGCATAGACCGCTCAAACTGATCTTATGTCTATGCCCTCGGTTGTGAATCATTGATTGGCGACATGCAGTGGAACTTCAGTCCAAGCGCTTGTATGCCCTGCTGGAGAGCGGGAGTTCGAGCGTTTGGGTAGCACCAGACCGTCGAAGTAACGTGCGGGTGGTGGCGGCGACAAACCAGGATCTCGGGCAAATCGTGACCAAGGACGCTGTCTTGGGCCGACTTGTTCTACCGGTTGAACGTAATTCCAATCTGTCTGGCTCCGTCGCATGAACGCGTTCAGGGCATCCTGCCGCTGACCGATTTGATTCCCCACAATCCGGTGCCGCAGGAGCTCGAGAATGAAGTCCGTCGTCGGAGCGAAACAGGATAGTAACATTACCTGGTGTGCATAACGTCTATAATAATTGCGTACTTGCGCTCGGTGTTGGCTCCTCTTTTTTCGAACTTAGTCGCGATTACCCACGACGTGAATCGGTCAAATGCGGGAGAGGGTGTAGTTGACAATTCTGCAAAAGCCGAGCGCTAGCAGCTCTACCCGCGAGGCTCGCGGTGTCTCTATTGCCACTACGCCGGTGTTGCCGGTGGGAATGGCCTCGACCCTGAGGCGCGCGTAGTCGGCATTTCATGGAGGTGAAAACGTGGCACAACCTGTCCAATCCAAAAATGCCCTTCCTCTGGCGAGTTCAATACCGGAGGGCGCGGCTTCCCTGGAATCGATCCTCTGCACGGAGGAACTGCAGCAGCGCCCTTCCCGCCCGCCGGATCACGCGAAAGAGAACATCGCGCTCGTAGCGCTCGCCAGCGCGTTAGCCGAGTCGCGGCAAACCATTCTTGAAATGTTGGCTGAGACAATCCTGCGTGTCACCGACGCTGACTCATCGGGCCTCAGTCTACTGACGTCGGACGGCGCAACCCCGGACGCTGAAGGGCAACGATTCTATTGGCCAGCGATCAAGGGCATGTGGAAAGAGCACGTCGGCGGCGGGACGCCGCGCAATTTTGGTCCATGCGGAGACGTCCTTGATCGTAACTGTACCCTGTTGTTCCGACACTTCGAGCGACGTTACCCCTATTTGCTGCCTGTCTCGCCGGCCGCAGAAGAGTGCTTACTGGTACCGTTTCACGTTCAAGGTAAAGCCGTCGGCACGATATGGGCGATGTTGCATAGCGATCGTCGCAGGTTCGATTCGGAAGATCAGCGGCTCATGATCGTTCTAGGGCAGTTCGCTTCCCTGGCGTATCAGACCCTGGGGACGATCGACGACCTCAAATCGGAAATTAACGCGCGCGAAAAGGCAGAAGCAAGATTGCGTGAGCTAGCCAGAGTTGAGGTCGGGGTGATACTTGATGGGCTGGAGGCGCAAGTTCGAACTGGGGAAGAATTCCATCGTGTAGTTGTCGAAACTGCGAGCGACGCCGTGGTGAGTATCGACCACAGAGGCGATATCCTGCGCGCCAATCACGCAACCACAACGACGTTCGGTTACGAACCATCGGAGTTGATTGGGCAACCGCTGACGATACTAATGCCGGAATACCTGCGCGACTTGCACAAGGCAGGCCTCAAGCGCTACCAGGAAACGAGTCATCGCCACATGAACTGGCAAAGCACCGAGTTGATTGGCCTTCGCAAGAATGGAGAAGAGTTTCCCATTGAGATTTCGTTCGGGGAGATCACCAACAACGGTCATCGGGTGTTTACGGGCTTCATCCGCGACATCAGTGGACGGAAGCAGGCTGAGGAAGCCCTACGCAGCAGTCAGGCGCAGTTATCGCGAGCGATACAAACTGCTACGGTTGGCGAATTTGCCGCCGCTATCGCGCACGAAGTTAACCAGCCTCTAGCTGCCGTGGTAACGAACGGTCAGGCCTGTCTGCGCTGGCTCGCGGCCCAGCCTGCAGGCTTGGCCAAAGCGCAGGAGGCCGCCGAAAGGATTGTTCGTGACGGTAAGGAAGCCGGAGAGGTAGTGCGGCGCATCCGGGCGCTCTTCAAGCAGGCAGCCGTTGAGAAAATCGAGCTCGACCTGAATGAGGTCATCGGCGAAGTACTCCACCTCCTGAATGAGGAGACTACAAGAAGGCGCGTCACCGTGGAGACGGATCTTGGCCAAGATTTGGCGCCCGTCGCGGGCGATCGCGTGCAGTTGCAGCAACTGGTTTTTAACCTGCTTCTCAACGCCATCGAGGCCATGGACTCAGCCGTGGATCGCCCCAAGAAACTCTTCATTTGTTCCAAACGTCCCAGCCCGGAAACGGTCTTGGTCGAGGTACAGGATTCCGGCAGTGGCCTGAAGGATCCGGAGAGAATCTTCGATGCCTTTTTTACGACGAAAGACAACGGAATGGGCATGGGATTGGCCATTTGCCGCTCCATCATCGATGCCCACCACGGCCGGCTGTGGGCGGCATCCGGTGAAGGAGTAGGTACCACCTTCTCTTTTACTCTTCCAGTCCGAGCGTAGGGTGATGAACTCCGACAGCCCCGTTGTCTTCGTTGTGGACGACGACCATCGTGTGCGGGACGCACTGTCCAGCCTCATTTCCTCGGTCGGACTTCGAGTGGCGGTCTTCGGCTCGGCTTCGGAATTTCTGGAATGCGAAAAACCGGATGCCCCCGCATGCCTGGTCCTGGACTTGCAACTTCCAGGTGCTAGCGGACTGGAACTCCAGCAGCAGTTGTTAGCCGGAGATACGCCGCCGATTGTCTTCATCTCAGGGCACGGCGATATCCCTTCTTCAGTGCGCGCCATCAAAGCCGGGGCGATCGAGTTCCTTCCAAAACCGTTCGACGATCAGGAACTACTTCGAGCGATTCACGCCGCCATCGATCAGGATCGAATCGCGCGGCAGAAAAGATCGGAACTCGCTGAATTGAAGAGGCGCTACAACCTTCTTACGCCTCGCGAGCGGGAGGTTCTTCCCTTCGTGGTGGCAGGTTTCGCCAACAAACAGACCGGCGCCGATCTGGGAACCAGCGAGATCACGATTGGCGTTCACCGGGGCCAAATCATGCGAAAAATGGCCGCTAAATCGCTCGCAGAGCTGGTAAGAATGGCCGATAAACTCGGAATCACCCGAGCAGCTGGAACTGCCTAAATAAACCTATAATAGTCGGCCTTCGAGGTTGCCGGGTACGATGGATGTACTGGGGATGACTCCTTACGATGGCAAACGAAGTAATACCGATCGTGGCGGCGGTGGATGACGACTTTCGAGTTCGAGAGTCCCTAAAAAGCCTGCTGGAATCAGCGGGATACGGACCTCTAGTGTTCTCGTCTGCCGAAGAGTTCCTCCAATCGGGGACTCTAGCGACAGCGACGTGTGTGATAAGCGATGTTCGGATGCCCGGAATGGATGGTATTGAGTTACAGCGTCGCATCAGGCTCGAACGTCCGGCGTTGCCGGTCATCCTAATATCTGCACACTATGACGCTGAAGTTCGACAGACAGCCATCGACGAAGGCGCCGTTGATGTTCTATATAAACCCTTCGATGCCACGGACCTTCTCAAAATAATCCAGTCGGCTCTGACCAACTCCCGGGAGAAATAGACGGTATTTCCGCAGAGCAGTCCCCACTCCGCATCCTTGCGGCGCTACTGCAGTAGTCTCCTAGGTTTGTGGTCTCTCACGCGCTGAATGGAGCCGCCAGACCACGACTCACTACAAACTAACTCTGGCGGGTATAACTTCGAGATTATCCATGCCATTGTTGCCTTCATAAATAAACCTATAATTGTCAACTTCGATTCTTGCCGCTATCTTCGAATGGTAGCTGGAGATGTTCTTCGTGATGGCAAACGTTGAAAAACATATCGTGGTAGCCGGAGCGGCTGACATTACGCTGGTGAATTGCGTCCGTATGTTCGCGAGTGGATCACGAGACAAAAAATGGAACTTGCCGCAGGCTGGTTTTGATCAGAGGAAGACGCGGAACAAATCTCGCTTCTCAAGAGGAATAACGCTATGACTACTTTAGATTTGATCGGGTCAAGCCCGAAATTCCGGGCATTGCTGACAGAGGTAGAGAGGGTTGCACCAGTGGATTGCGCTGTGTTGATCCAGGGCGAAACGGGCACCGGCAAAGAAGTGATTGCGAGAGCGATTCATGAGGCTAGCCCTCGCCGCAACCACCGCTTTGTGGCCCTTAACTGCGCGGCGATTCCGAGCGCGTTGTTGGAAAGCGAGCTGTTCGGCCATGAAAGAGGCGCGTTCACGGGCGCGTGCACACAAACCAAGGGACGGTTTCAGATGGCGGATGGCGGCACGCTCTTTCTGGATGAGATTGGAGACATGCCGCTGGAACTTCAGCCCAAGCTCTTACGCGTCCTGCAGGAGCGGGAGTTCGAGCGCTTGGGTAGCCCCCAGACCGTCCAAGTCAACGTGCGGGTGGTGGCGGCGACAAACCAGGATCTCGAACAACTCGTCAACAAGAAGCTGTTTCGTATAGACCTGTTCTACCGGTTGAACGTAATTCCAATCTGCCTGCCTCCGTTGCGTGAACGCGTTCAGGACATCCTGCCGCTGACCGAGTTCTTCGTGGCAAAATTTGCCGCCCGCCTCAACAAGCCCATCGATTTGATTCCCGATGAAGTGGTGGCGGTCCTCAGAGCACACGACTGGCCAGGCAATATTCGCGAACTACAGAATTTCATCGAGCGCGCGGTGCTATTTTCGCCCGGGTCGGTGCTGCGTCTGCCGCTGGATTTGAAGCAGACGGTGAAGCAGAGCTCGGAGAGCGTTTCACGCACTCTCGCCGACGCCGATCGCGAGCATATCCTGGAAACACTGGAGCAAACCGACTGGCTGATCGGAGGGCAGGACGGTGCGGCCAATCGGCTTGGATTGCCGCGTACTACGTTGATTTACAAGATGCGAAAGCTTGGAATTGAGACACGCCGGTCCTCGAGGGCACGCCTCATGTCGGCCGTTGGCGCATGAACACTGCCATGTCGCCGCGAACTGCTGAGGAGACGCCGCGTATTCGGGCGTGTTGCTGGATGCCAGCTACTGACGAGGCGTCATCATGATTGACTTCTCGGATTTTCGGATGAAAAGGACGCCGCTCAACCACAGAGCCGGCGATATGCCGGTACTCGGCTTTGGCACCTTGATTCCCGATGCAGCCACGACGGCAGGTGCAACCAGAGACGCGGTGGAAGCTGGATTTCGACATTTCGAGGAGCGATTTCGGAGCGAGCGTCAGGTTGGCCAGGCGTCACAGGCAGCGAGTCGAACCGGCTTTCGAGGCCAGTCTGGACAGACTTGCGCTCAACTATCAGAATCTCTATCTCATTCACTACTCCATCGGCAAGACGCCGGTAGAGGTGTTTGGCTTGGGCGGTACAGCATGGCACGGCTCTGCTTACAACGCCTAGACTGGGGCATTTTCAATGAAGTAGTGAAAACCGGCAGACCGGTTTCACTACAGCAGCGGTCGATTGTGGTTTGCTGGTGAAAGGAATTCAATCATGCGCCATGACCTCGTAGCCGGAAACGTTTTTCCTGACTATCAGTTGCCCGACCACACAGGCACACCGCGCAGGCTCAGCGAACTCCAAGGCGATGATCCCCTGATCCTGACGCTTGCGCGCGGTCACTACTGCCCGAAAGAACACCAGCAGCATCTGGAGCTTGCCGCGTTTTATCCGAAAATCGCAGTAGCATACACCCAGATTGCCACGATCTCCACCGATGACCACCACACTCTTCAGGAGTTCCGCGCGTCGGTGGGCGCCCAGTGGACCTTTCTCTCCGACCCCGACAGAACGGTTCAGAAGGACCTCGATATCGCGGAATATACCGACCCGGAGCATAATCCGATGATTCCGCACACACTCGTGCTCAAGCCGGGACTCATCATCCACAGCATCTATAACGGCTATTGGTTCTGGGGGCGGCCCTCTGTCGTCGACCTCTGGCGCGACCTGCGGGCCGTGACGAGCGAGATTCGTCCAGACTGGGACCTCAAGACTCCTGGACTCCGCGAGGCTTGGAACGCCGGCGACTTCTCGGCCTTCCATGGATGGAACAAGGGTCCAAAAGCTGTTTAGCCAGGTTACGGTGACCCCGATTTCGGTTTAGTGCAATCACTGAAGGCCCGCGAGCGTAAGCGCATACCACTGTCGTGGATCCGTCCAGGTCTGCTCGATCGTAAAGCCCGCATCATCCAACAATGCAACAAGCGCACTGTGGCTGAACTTGTAGCTGTTTTCAGTATGGATGGTTTCGAAGGCCGCGAATTGAACGCTAAGCTGCGCGGCCGGGATATTTACGCACTGATCGCGCGTACTCTCCAGGTGCATCTCGATGCGTGACTTGACACCATTCCAGCGCACCCGATGCCGGAAGCAGCTGGTATCGAAGTTCGCGCCGAGTTCCCGATTGAGGCGGTGCAAAATGTTCAAATTAAACGCTGCGGTGACACCAGCCTTATCGTCATACGCCCGCACGAGAGTCGCTTCGTCTTTCACCATATCTGTACCCAACAGCAGCGCATCGCCGGGCCTGAGCTGAGACCTCAGATTGCGAAGGATGGTGCGAGCCTCCTGCGGCGAGAAGTTGCCGATGCTCGAACCGATGTACATCGCGAGCGTGGTCCCCTTGAACCGTTCAAGCCTCGGCGGGTGAGTGACGTAGTTCGCCACCATCGGCTGAAGCTGCACATCCGGCAACAGACAACGGATGCTGTCGCACGCCGCACGGAGTGCATCTGACGAGACATCAACCGGAAAGTAGATTACTTCGTTTCGCAAGCGCGATGCGGCTTCGAGCAGAATACCAGTCTTGGCGGCTGTCCCCGCTCCCAACTCCAGCAGGCGCAAGGGCCGAGAGTAGTCAGAACCAGTCGCCGTGATAATCGCTTCGGCATAGTTCGCCAAAATGTCGCGTTCGGTTCGCGTGGGATAGTATTCCGGCAGGCTTGTGATGCACTCGAAAAGACGTGAACCCTCCGAATCGTAGAGCATCCACGGAACGAGGGATCGCGGACGTTTGGGCAGGCCGCGCCAAACCTCGTCAATCAGCGCCTCACGCGTTTCCAGAGGGGGGAGAGTTTTCGCTCCGAATGTCTGACAATCGATCGTTATGTTCATATTTGAGAGCCCTTAAGCGGCCAAGCGTATTCCTGTGAATTGCCACCTCGTCGCGGGCTGAAAGAAATTGCGATAGGTTGCGCGTAAATGACTCGCGGGCGTCACGCAGGATCCACCACGCAGAATCATCTGGCCGGACATAAACTTGCCGTTGTATTCGCCCAGGGCGCCGGGTAGGGGCTTGTAACCCGGATAACCCGTGTAAGGGCTTGCTGTCCACTCCCAGCAGTCCCCGAAGAGTTGGTCAAGGTCTTCGCCGCACGCGATTGCGGGATGCAGCCTTCCGGTGTCGAGTAAGTTCCCGTGAATCGAACTTCCATTCGCTGCAAATTCCCATTCCGTTTCGTTAGGAAGGCGGCAGCCTCTCCAGCGTGCGAACGCATCGGCCTCAAAAAAACTCACGTGGCAAACGGGCGTATCAAGCAACGCGGAAAGCGGATGCCAACCTCGAAGAGTGAAGATGCGCCAGCCAGTGCTGTCCGTGGCATCAGGTTCCCAATAGAGGGGGGCCCACCATCCCTGTTTCCTCTCCGCTTCCCAGCCCTCGGAAAGCCAAAGCTCGGGGCGCGAATACGCGGCATCAGACATAAACTCGAGATACTCCCGGCAGGTCACGCTTCGGCTAGCGATCCGAAAGGCTTCCAGGTACACCTTGTGGCGGGGAGCTTCGTTGTCAAAGCAAAAATCCAGGGAGTTCGTCGAGTCGATGGGGCAACCAATTTCAATGACACCGTCATCGAAGCGATGCCACATGAAGTCGGCTGGCGACACGTCGCGGCCTCCCGCTAAAGGGGTGGCGTCGTACGCAGGACGCAATGGATTCGAGAAGAAAGCATGCTTAATATCGGTCAGCATTAATTCCTGGTGTTGTTGCTCGTGGTTCAGGCCCAACATGATGCGTCGCGCTGCCTCTTCAGAGATCTGGCCGGTGAAAAGCTCTCCCATCGCCTCGTCCACATGCATGCGAAAGGCGAGAACCTCATCGAGCGACGGACGCGAAAACGAAGCGCGCAGGTGCTTCTCCGGAGGCGCCTCTCCAATCGAGTTGTAGTAGCTATTGAATAGCCAGCGAAACTCCTCGCGAAACGGCTTGTAATCAGGAAGAAAGGGACGCAGCACAAATGTCTCGAAAAACCAGGTTGTATGTGCCTGATGCCACTTCATCGGACTAGCCTCCGGGCAGGATTGCACCATCTGATCCTCAGCGGAGGTTCGTGCTGCAAGCGAGCGGGTCACCGACCGCACGGCTTTATACCTCATGCCAAGACAGCGATTAGTTTGCTTAAAGTCCGCGGGGTCCGATGCCAACGCCCGATGGAGTGATGTGGTTTGCGAAGTCACAACCTTGCCAAATGCATTTCAAGAACCAGCGCGCACTAATCGTGCGGAGAAAGGCAACATTCTCGAAATCAAAGCGTTTGCCGTCCGTCGAACGGCTGACCCATCGCGCGGAAGGCGGGAAAGTCATAGGCCTGACACCGACAGCCGACTGTTGGCAGAGATGAAGCGCAGCCAAACGTGCTCACGGCCGTAATCTCGAGATCGAGGCTTGATCGACAACCGGCAAGATACCGCGTCGGAGATTCGTCAGCCGTCACTTCACCCAACTCTACGGAAATTGACAGCATGTTCAATGCCCAATACCTACGACGCGATCATCATAGGAACCGGTCAGGCTGGTCTCTTCCTGGCACGGCGCCGAAGCCGTACAGTAAGCGTCGCGCACCGGGCATGACCTGGGCAAATACAAACGAGGCGATCGGCTCGGAAACCCAGAAGCTCGCAAAATAAAGTAGCATAATCCCCCCTCGCCACTGTCTAGCGGCACAGGCGCGCGGGAGTCGACAGATCGTCTCGCCGTGCGGTTCCTGTTCAGCAAGGTTGCTTCGATTCTGCTGTGCGAAGAGCGGGAATCAAAGAATGCGCCATTTGGAACTCCGAAAGCAAGGATCAGTCTATCTGGCTCAGGTTATAGGGTTGTCGAGAGACCCTTGGTATTACCGGCCTGCCGGACGCTCCTTTTCAAGCACAATATAACGATGGCGGGTGGCGTGCTCATAGCAGAGCGAGGATCACCGGATTGCACGCGGTGAATGCTGCGGGCGTTGCTGGGCAGGGCCCGCGTGGGATTACTGGAGTTTACTTATGACGATAAACGAACCAAAAAGGCTTTCCCTGGAGAAGCTACGCGGTCTTGCATCGGCTACTCCACCATGTATCTCGATCGTTCTTCTCGAACGCGAGGCTCGCGATGCGCGAATTGCCTTCAAAGACGCGCTTGCTCAGGTTCGCGCCAAGCTGGCAGCCAGCGCATCCAAGCATGACATCGCCTCCCTCCTCGGTCCCCTAGAGCTTGCGGCTACGGATGTGATCGATTCCTCGAAGGAGCCGGCGACGTTCATTTTTCTGCGTTCGCCGAACGTGTGCGAGTCATTCCGCACGCGATATCTCGTCGGCCAGCCCGTCGCCTCCGTTGGTGAGTGCTTCCAGCTTCGCCCGCTGCTGGCGCTTGCCAGCAAACACCTCGAGTTCTATATTCTGGCCTTAAAGCTGAATGATACGCGCATCTTCAAATGCACGGATCAATTCTGTGAGGCCGCGAGATTTCCGAAAAACGCGGGCACCGCGGCCGCCGGCTTCGTTCCTGGCGCATCCCAATCGTCGCTTCGCGCGGAGCCAGTGCATGATCGCGATCACCCTGAAAACCACCTTGGCCGTTTTTATCGTGAGATTGATCGCGACGTAAACGCTCTCCTGAAGGATGGACATCCACCCCTGGTTGTTGTAGGCGTCGAACACGAAGTCGCTCTTTTCCATCGTTTGACGACCTATCCAGCGTGCGTGGAACCGGGAATACGCGGATTACCCGGACATCTTGGGCAGAACGAAATGTATGAGCAATCCTTGGACCTGGTTCGGTCGGTGACTACCGGGCCGGCGCGTCGTGCCCTGGAGAGGTTCGACAAGCAGATCGGAACAGGCCACGCTTGGGCAGATGTACAGGAGATTGTGCGTGCCGCTTCCACAGGCAGAGTCGAACATCTGTTCCTGCTTGAGGCCGGGGCCGTTCCAGGCGCGGTCGACGACGGGGCCGACCTCCTGGACACAGCCGCCGTGCAAACGCTTCGCCACGGCGGCGACGTTCAAACCCTACTGGAGGCCAGCATGCCCTCCGAGGGTCCCATTTGCGCGACCTTCCGCTATGCGTCAGAGGGGTCCTGAAAATGAAACGCGGAGGCGAGACGATTCCCCTTTGTCGCCTTCGGCGTCTCCGTCGAACGGAACTCCCGATGGATACTGTGGAATTGGCGCGCTACCTGATTGGCAAAGTAGCAGTCCATGATACCGATGATGGCCGGCTCAGCGGGCGCATTGTCGAGACGGAGGCTTATCCGGTCGGTGATTCCGCAGGTCACGCATTTCGCGGGGAGACGCGGCGCAATGCCTCTCTATTTCTTGGGCACGGATATGCTTACGTATATTTCGTCTACGGTTCGTCGTTCATGCTGAATGTAACGAGCGAGGCGGTCGGATCCGGGGCGGGGGTCCTCTTGCGTGCCCTCGAACCACTCGATGGAATCGATCAGATGCAACGCTTGCGCGGCGGGGCAGGCCCGTTCGATTTAGCCCGGGGGCCGGGCCGGCTCACTCGAGCGATGCAAATTGATTTCAGGCAAGATGGTCAGGATCTGTGCGCTCCTGGTCCGCTCTGGCTCGCGACGAGTCAGCGCAAGACGGGCGCCATCGGCAAAAGTGTACGCATCGGCCTGACGCGCAACGTGGATCGAAAGTTGCGCTTCTACGAGCGAGGCAATCCCTACGTGAGTGGTCCAAAGAGGTTACGCGAGTAGTTCGACGGTCCACTGGCGAATACGATGCACTAACTGTCAAATGCACAGCACGAACAGATTGAGAAGCTGGCATACTGGTTCCGCGCTGAGCAGGAACGTATACAGCGCCCGGATTCGCCGTCACGAGCGCCCTTCTCGTCGCTAAGGTTGGAGCCCCTCGAGTGTTGATGACGCCGGGCCGCTTTTTTTCCGTAAAACCGTACGTGCCCTGCGTTAGACTTCGACCTGGCGAAAGAAATGTCGCCAGGTGGCTCTACAATCACAGATCAATTTCGACATCGCCAGATGGTCTCGAACAGCAGATCAGCACGTTGCCTTGGGCTGGTGGCTCGAGTGGATCAGGCTGATAGTGGACACTTCCTCCGATCAATGCGCACTCGCAGGTATGGCAGACCCCTATGCGGCACGACCACCGTACGGGGACGCCGCAAGCTTCTGCAAATTCCAGCAAACTGGAAAAGCGTGAATCCCACGGAACCGTGAGCCCGCTTCGTGTAAATGAAATCTGTGGTCCGCTGCCGGGTTCTCCCGCGGGAGCGTGAACCGGCGGGCGAGGGGATCGCGCAATTCCTGGTGTGATCGGCGTTTCCGGGCCAAACATCTCCGTGTGAATTCGTGTGGAATCGGCGCCCCATGTCTTCAAGCCCGCAGTCAGGTCGCGAAGGAATGAGGGTGGACCGCACAGGTAGAAATCCGCATCGCGAGCCACGCCGAGGCGATCGAGCAAAGGCGTGCCCACATGTCCTAGGGAGTCGTAATCGACACCTGCTTTATCGCCCGAATCGGGCTTGCTGTAGACAATGTGGCTTCGGCTATTCACGAGGCTTTGCAAGAGGCCGCGTGATTCTTTTGCAAACGGGTGCTCTGCGCGGTTACGCGCTCCGTAGATCCACCAGACTTCACGGCGTGACGCCGCGGAGGACAGCGAGTGCAACATGGCGAGTACGGGGGTTGCCCCGATACCGGCACTAAGCAAGACGACTGGAGCATCGCCTGATCTCAGAATAAAACCGCCCCGAGGCGCGCTCACCTCCAAAATATCGCTCGCCCCTACGTGATCGCAAAGAAACGAGCTGACAACCCCGTTCGTCTCTCGTTTGACGCTTACGCGATAAATGCCGGCGCCGGGCATGCCTGACATCGAGTAATTCCGGAGCAACATTGGGCCGTTGGGTGTTGTGCGCAACCGCAGAACGAGAAACTGTCCGGGTTGAGCTGCGGGCAGCGGTGCCCCGTCCGTTTGTCCGATGGACAACGAGACCACATTGGCGGCTTCTCGATCTATTTTGGCGACGCGCAATGGCCGAAAACCTGGCCACGCTGGTGGCGGGCCGCTTGAGGCCTTGAGCCCGGGATTCCCTCCCTCCGAAGTCTTCTGATCTGCAATTGCCTTTAAAGACGTTTTCCATCCCTGGCTGAGTGCCGGCACTCGCAGCGAGCGTTCAAGTTGTTCGCGCGAGGGGCTTGGCAAATACAGGAGCGCATCAATGTCTGCCACTGTGATGTGTTCGGGACCGTCCGCCAATTTCGTGATTTCGTCGCCAGCGCCGGCTTCACCTTCCTCCAGCACGCGAAAGTAGAATCCAGGCCGGCGATGCGACACGAGCAGAGCAGCCATTGACGGCTCAGCCATTCTGATACCCACGCGATAACATGTGACGCGCGGCTGAGTGACCTCGAAGAGCGCGTTTCCAATCCGGTATCGATCGCCGATGCAAACCTCATCATCGGGTAGGCCGGTTACTGTGAAGTTTTCACCAAACTGCCCAAACGTAAAATCTTTGCGTCCGAGTTGAGCCTCCCAGTAGCGATAAGCGTCCATTTGATACACCATCACCGCGCGGTGTTCGCCTCCATGCCCGGCGAGATCCCCTTGTCCATCGCCTTCCACGTTCAAGCGACGTACTGCAATCCTGCCCTGCACGGGCTGCTTCCAAATCGCGGTGTGGACTTTCTGGCCTCTCCATGCCACGTCACGAGGAAGCCCGACATTGATTGATAGAAGCTGTCCCATCAGGTGCCTTCCTGGAAATATATGCGGCGTTTCATCCTTCGACGTTAAACGACTGGATGGCAGATCTGATTCCAAGCGTTCCGTGCGCAGTATCTCTCCGTGTGCAGTATCTCAAAGATACATGGAGCATAAGCGAGAAGTGACGGCAGTGTCGGGGCGTTGACCGAAGACTCCGCCAGCGTACCCCGGGGTCGCGTCGACCCGCTGAGTCGGTCCGCGGACAATCAAACTCCAGCGATGACACGGCTTAAGCAGGATGCGGCAGCACAGAAGCAACTATCTCAGACAGTGAATCAGGGCGAGCCTCTCGTCAAAGGCAAGCGCGTAACCGGCTTCACCGACCGCGAAGAAGCCGCGATGAACTTAACCCACGTCGTGCCTTTCCTGGTTGAAGACGAGCTGAAGAGAATCGGGGGGCTCTATGAGAAAGCAGCCGACTGGGCGCCCTTCGCGTTAGTTGACGGTCGGGTCGTGACCGGCCAGAATCCAGCTTCGTCGACCGGCGCGGCCAATGCGCCGATCATTTGGTCGCAGCTCGGAAGGCTGCTTAGCCGTTATCCCAAGGCTGGCGGCGGAGCGGCTGTAGGTCAGGAAGCTATCTGGGGAGGCTGTTGAATGACGCACATGATCGAGAGCGCCCTGACGATGCTCCACGCCGGGCAATAGGTGCCAGTGACCGCGGCCCCGTGTCCTGATCGGCATCTTTTTCTGTTTTTCCGGAGCCCAGTTCGGCGTCCTTGAGCAGACTCTGGTCCAATTGCACACCCCCTCCCCGCTCGCAAATGCGCTCTGTGTCGCCACGGTCGAATGTGCACCGCAATGCTCATGGGAGACATGATCGTCGCGATCGCCACTAATCGGATCCACAGCATCCACGCGAGCGGTGTCCTCGCCTTGCTCGACGAGTTCCTGTACTCCCCGAAGTGCTACACACGTTGATCCTCTCTTTGGCGTCGAGCGCTAGTGTCCCGGAGCAGTACCACTGAATGAACTCGCCAATCGCATGTGCTTAAGTCGTTCTCTCTCCGGCGGGCCCACAATGACTTTCTCACCTTCGGGGCAGTCGCGTCGAACCACCGACTCAAATTGCGGACATGTGAGTATCGACCGACACGCGGGACTGCGGGTTTTCAGTAATTTAGCGACGGCCACTCCGTTGCTTCTGTCGTCGCTATGGTCACGAAAGGCGGACTCGAGGCGCTTCAACGCCGGCGCTTACGCAAGGGCCGGCGCGCCGCCCTCTGGCCAAATATAAGGAAAGGATCACTGAGATATGCCAGAACCGACTTGGAAACCTCACGAGAAACACGGACGGCTCACGATGCAGAGCGACCTACCAGACAGTGTCTACGCATTTCCGAAGCAGCGTAAAGAACCACTGACCGACGCAGAACATGTGCGTAACGCGGTGGCGCGATTCGATCAAGTCATCGACGTCTCCGATGCCGACCGTGCTCTGGCGTTCGCGAACATCGAGAAAGCTGCAAACTACTACGGCGTCAACCTCGCGGAAACATCATGGCACGACCTGGGCGTTCATCCTCAAAAGAGCAGAAGAAAGTCTGCCACCAAAGGCGCTGTTGACGCGTGAACGCCGAGCGCAGAGCTAAGAATCCAGCGGTCAGAGAGTCGGCCGACATAAGAAGTAATGGCAGAAGTGAAGTGGAATCTCAACCAACCAAAACCAAACTTGAAAAGGAGACAGAATATGACGGACACAAACGCAGTGGTCGCAGCGTATGACAACCACTCGGCAGCGGAAGACGCGGTTAAAAGAAGCTGTCAGTTGTGGGGAAGGATTATCACACGGACGAGCAAGTCGTTGGCTACTACAACGCGGAAGACCGCATGAAGTATTGGGGAAAGGTGGGCGCTTTCTGGGGCGGCTTCTGGAGCTTACTGTTTGGCGCTGCATTCTTTTGGGTGCCCGCGATAGGCCCTGTGCTGGTTGGCGGTCCATTGGCGGCCTGGATCGTCGCCGGCCTGGAGAACGCTGTGGTAGTCGGCGGTTTGAGTGCCATCGGTGCCGGTCTGTACAGCATAGGTATACCAAGAGACAGCATCGTGACCTACGAGAGCGCCATAAAGGCGGGCCAGTATCTGGTAGTTGCGCACGGAACTTCCGCTGAGGCGGCTAATGCCAGAAACATTTTGAGCACATTGAAACCAACCGACCTGACCGATCATGTTCTCGAGCCTGCCACGCAAGGGGCGACCCGTTGAATGCATCGTGAGGGTGGAGACCAGCTCGTTTGTGGAACCCCACTTGACGCCACTCGAATCGCAGAATCTTGGGGGCGCAGGGCACGGGTGACCAATTTTAGCTTCGCTCATCGAAGTTTTCTTAGTGACCGGGTGCGCGCCGCACGAGGAGATGAAATATGAAAGCAATTGTTGTCCACCAATATGGCGGTCCGGAAGTACTGAAGTTTGAGGACTATCCCGATCCGGTGGCGGGTTCGGGCGAGGTACTGGTGCGGGTCGCAGCCACGAGCGTGAATCCGATCGACTACAAGCGGCGTGCCGGATTAACCAAGGATTTTTATCCCATGCAGTTCCCGAGCCTAATAGGAGTCGATATGGCGGGGACTGTGGTCAAGATTGGGCCAGGAGTGGAGGGCTTTTCCGTCGGCGACCAGGTGTTCGATATGGCCGACGATACTTACGCCGAACTTTGTGTCGTGAATGCGGCGATCTTGGCGAAGATCCCGAAGGGGCTCGATTTGATCCGGGCGGCGGCGTTGCCGCTGGTGACGGTAACTGGCAACCAGCTCAGTTCCGCTACGGATATCAAAGCGGGCCAGGCGGTCATGGTCGTAGGTGCGGTAGGAAGTGTCGGGCGTTCGGCGGTATTCACTGCGAAGGAACGCGGGGCGACTGTGATCGCGGGGGTTTTGAAGAGGCAGATAGATGAGGCGAAGACTGTCGGCGCGGATCAGGTGGTCGCAACCGACGACGACACCGCGATTGCGAATCTTCCGCCGCTCGATGCGGTTGCGGATACAGTCGGCGGAAGAACCGCCGAGAAGCTGATCGCCAAGGTCAAGCCCGGAGGAATCTTTGCTTCGGTTGTCGGGGCGCCGCAGAACGCTGCGAAGTACCCATCTGTGAAGGTGGCGCCGGTATTCTCGAAATTCGACAGGAAAACGCTCGAGTTCATGGCCGAAGCGGTGCGAGACGGCAAGCTAGTAATCCCGATTAGCCAGACGCTGCCACTTAGTGAAGCGGCCCAGGCTCAAGCCGCGGCAGAAAAGGGTGGTAGCGGGAAGATCTTGCTGGTGGCTTGAACTCGTTGCTGGACATGCAGCGTCTAAGAGGTTGCTGAAAAAGTCTCTCGCAGGTCGGAGACCTGCGCCACGTGCAGAGCTAAGTCATTGACCTGGAGTTGTGGAGCAGGTCCCCGACCTGCCAATGTGAGCTCTTGAAAGACTTTTTCAGCAACCTCCTAAAGGAACAATCGAAAATGAAGAAAGATCACCGCGGATTCAATCTCGCTTCGAAACCAAGCGGCGACGGGTGCGTGGAATGCCTGGCGTCGCCGACGGGTTGGTGGCTTCATCTGCGTCGGTGTGCGGAGTGTGGGCACATCGGATGCTGTGACAGTTCTCCGAGTCAGCATGCATCCAAGCATGCGGCGGCGACCGGGCATCCGATCATAACCAGCTTTGAGCCGGGTGAGGACTGGTTCTTCGATTACGAGAAGCAGGGGATGATCAAGGGTGTGGAGTTGCTTCCGCCGCATTCGCATCCCGAAAGTCAGCCCGTACCTGGACCTGCCGGAAGGGTGCCAGCTGACTGGGAGTCGCTCCTGAATTAGCTGCCCGTCATAGGGTCGCCAGCAGATGAAAGGGTGCCTTTACCGTCGGCGTTTCGGCCGCACGCTAATTTATCGACAACAGGAGGCATCGCATGGTTGCAAACGAAGGCTTTCTAACGTTGCCGAACGTCGACCTTTCGCGCGACATCCTGGCCCAATAGGCGAAAAGACTCTTGGTCCTTCGCGATTCTGGCTCGGGATGGTGCGATCTCCGACCCCCTTCTCGGTATCGAAGAGCTAAAGCATTCCACGGCCGATCGCGCTTCGCCCGAATCACTGAGCGGCGCCTAGCCGAGCAGGAAAACCCGGTGTTAAACTGCGTCCCTGACCTCCCGACCGTGTACCTGACAATACCTGTCAACGGACGAAGAGCCGCTGGAAAGTCTACCCGCGGTGCCAGCCGGTCGACATCAGATATCTGGACAGCACCGCCCGACCCCACAAGCGTTCACGCTAAGCGGGCCAAAATGGCTGCAATTTCCAGCATTTCGCGCCGGGCGGCCAGACCTGGCCCGAAGCGTGCGCTTACAGTTGCGAAACGCGCTCCGCAGCGCAAAGTACATCGAGTAGGAGGAATTCATGTTTGACAAAATGTTTTTGCCGCGCGGTTTACGAGCCGTTTCAGCAGCCGCACTTGGCATAGCGCTAGCGGTCCTGGGCGGCAGGGTTTTCGCCGCGCAGGACAAGTACACACTGCGCGTACCAAATGGGCTCGCATTCTCTGACTTCAGGGGGTACGAGAACTGGCAGGTCGTCGCCGTCAGTCAGACTGAAGATCTGCTGAAGGTGATGGTCGCCAATCCCACGATGATTGACGCCTACCGGTCCGGCGTTCCCGGCAACGGCAAGCCTTTCCCCGACGGCTCCAAGATTGCAAAAATCGAGTGGAAGCCGAAAAAGAGTACGGAAGCCCCATTTTCAGTGAGGGTACCGGACGCCTTACAAGACATTTTCCTCATCGAGAAGAACAACAAGAGATTCCCGGACACCAAGGGATGGGCCTACGCCGTCTTTGACTATGATCCCGCGTCGGACACGTTCAAGCCCGATAAGACCGGCGTCGTCAATTGCGGCTTCGCGTGCCATACGAGAGTAGCGGCCAAGGATTACATTTTCACGGCGTACGGTAAGAGGTGAACGGAGGGAGCGGCGCATAGTGCCTGCTCGCGTAATACGCGGGCCCGAACCGGCGACGAGCTTGGAGTAGACCGATGATCATAGGAGAACTTATGTCAACTGAGAAAATGGGAGCCGCTACTGGGAGTCGAGCGCTGCAGCCCACGGAAACGAATCCCCTTGATTTTGTGCCCGACAAAATTCCTTTCGACACTCCGTATGGCCCACCGATATCACTAGACCGAGCTCAGGCGGTTATTCAGGCGGCGGTGGCAGAGGCGAAGAAGCGGAATTGGAAGATGAACGCAGCGGTGGTCGATTCCGGCGGCAATCTCGTGGCCTTCCAACGAATGGACGGCGCGATGCTTGCCTCCATTCAGATTGCCGAGCACAAGGCACGAGCGGCCGCGACATTCCGGCGCGAAACAAAAGTCTTCGAGGACGGTATCCAGCTTATGCATCTCAATTATCTGCTCGCGTTCGATGGAATCATTGCCTCTCGAGGCGGCATCCCGCTGATCGAACAGGGGATTATCGGCGCAATCGGTTGTTCGGGAGGCACGGATTCCCAGGACGAGATCGTTAGCAAGGCAGGCGCGGCAGTAATTAATTCATCGGAACCGTTCAATGAACCCACCACAAAGGAGAAATCATGACAGCTGTGAGTGCACCAACGAAACAGATCCACGTGGCCCGGCGGTCGCCGGCCTATTGGCGTGTCACAATCGACAACCCGCCGATCAACGTGATGGGCCCAGAAATGGTCCGGGAGTTCCAGGGGGTCATCGACGCTCTCGAGGCCGACGAGCATGTCAGGGTCATAGTCTTCGACAGCGCGGTCGACGACTACTTCCTGAATCACTCCGATTTCACCGCCAAGATCGAGGACCTGACCTCGATGCCGGCCGGTCCGACGGGTCTGCCGCCTTGGCCAGACTTTCTCGTGCGGCTGACCCGCGCACCAGTCGCCTCCATCGCCCTCATCCGTGGCCGGGCGACGGGCAATGGCAGTGAGATCACGCTGGCCTGCGACATGAGTTTCGCCAGCCGCGAAAAGGCCATCATCTCGCAATGGGAGGTGGGCGTAGGGATGGTTGCCGGTGGCGGCCCCATGGCCCGGCTGCCCGAACTCATCGGCCGAAACCGCGCCCTCGAGGTACTCTTGAGCTCGGACGACATCAGAGCAGACCAGGCCGAGGCCTACGGCTACGTGAATCGCGCCCTGCCCGACGCCGATCTAGATGCGTTCGTAGAGGCGCTCGCGACCCGCATCGCCGGATTCGATAAGTGGGCGATCGCAAACACCAAGCGCCTCGTCAATACCAGCCTGCCACCTGACGTCGAGCTCGGCGCCGGGTGGGATGCGTGCATCGCTTCGCTCGGGCGAGCTGCCGCCCAGGAGGGGATCAAGGCGCTTATGGCGCGCGGCTTCCACAAACCGGGGGATGTCGAAAATCGGCTCGGATACTACCTGGGCCAAATCGCGCGCTAAGCCGCAGCCCGACGCGATTCTCAGCTCCGGAACCCTGAGGATGGGAGACGTTTGAAGCCAATCTTGCGGGGGTGCTTCGAAAGTCTGTGGTGATGTTTTGCATATGTGCACGAAGGAGGTTTGTATGTCTCAGAAAGCCAGCGCCGTGGCGCGCGCTCAGCAAATCGAAGTCCAGCCTCACCAACTCGGGCAGGAGGTTTTCAAAAGCATCTTGTCCGAAGACGTAGATTGGAAACCGTTCCCGGCGTTCCCATCTTCCGTCCGGCTGGCCGTCGTCGTGGGTCAACCCTCGGATCCCGGCCCTTACACAATCAGGGTTAAAGTCCCCCACGGCGAGAAGCTGATGCCTCATAAGCACCCAGAGGATCGAGTCTATACCGTGATTTCCGGCGTCTTTTATATCGGACTGGGTTATGAATTCGACGCGAGTAAGTTGGAAGCATATCCGCCCGGCGCCGTGATCATTCTCCCTGGCAACACGCCCCATTTCCACTGGGCGAAATCCGGCGAGTACGTCTCGCAGGTAACCGCGATAGGGCCGCTTGGACTGGAATACCTCAGCGCGAAAGACGATCCGCGAAACAGCAACTCGTAGGAGGGGTGGGTAGCGCGACTTGACGAGTCGGCAGAGGCCGATTCAATCGGGATGCGCGTCGAGAAGAATACAGGAGAACAATATGAAAATACTGATGGTGCTAACGTCGCATGATCAACTGGGCAACACGGGCCGCCCGACTGGTTTCTGGCTTGAGGAATTCGCGGCCCCCTATTTCGTATTCAGGGATGCCGGCGTTGAGCTGACGCTCGCCTCTCCGAAAGGCGGGCAGCCTCCGCTCGATCCGAAAAGCGATCTGCCTGAAAATCAAACGCCGGCCATGACGCGGTTCAAGCAGGACGCGGCCGCCAAAAAGGCTCTCGCCAACACGGTCAAACTTGCGGACATGAAGGCGGAAGACTTCGACACCGTTTTCTATCCCGGTGGGCACGGCCCGATGTGGGATCTCGCCGAGAGCCCTGCGTCGATCGCACTGCTTGAGGCCTTCTACAATTCCGGCAAGCCAATCGCATTGGTGTGCCATTCGCCCGGAGTGCTTCGCCACGTTACCTATCAGGGCGCTCCGCTGGTGAAGGGAAAACACGTCGCTGGTTTCACGAACGGCGAGGAAGAGGCGATGCAGCTCACGAAGGTTGTGCCGTTCCTGGTCGAAGATGAACTGCTGCGGCTCGGCGCCATATTCGAGAAGAAGGCGAACTGGCAGCCTTTTTCCATCACGGACGGCCGTCTCATTACTGGCCAGAATCCTGCGTCGTCGACCTCGGCAGCTCAGGCGCTTCTGAAACTCATGAATGGATCGGAAGCGGACTCGTCAATACAAGGCGTTCAAATCGGACAGAAGAGCTATGAGATGCCTCCGCGGGACGGAATCAGCGTCGCACAGTTTCTCACCGTCGCCGACATCGAGCGATCGGCTCGCTACTACGAAAAGGTCTTCGACGCCCAAGTTCTAAGCTTGGGTGACGGCAACGCGCCTGGGTACCTTCAGCTAGCGAATATTTGGATGATTCTGAACGTCGGTGGCGGCCCGACCCCGGATAAACCGGCCGTAACGCTCAGCGTCCCCGACCCGAATCACATCAACAGCTTTATGAACCTCCGCGTTGCGGATATTCAAGCTTGCTACAAGCTGTGGAAAAGTCGAGGAGCCGAGTTCATCACGGAGCCAATACCCAAGTACGGCGAGATTCGCTGCTACATTCGCGATCCTGACGGTTATATTATCGAGGTCGGACAGAGCACCGCCCTGAAGTACGGTTAACGCCGGCCCTGCTAACTCAAGGAGACCACGCACATGACCACCGCGTCGAACACGCTCGGCGTCAACGTTTTTACCGCGCCGGGAAAGACCATGGTCGGCGAGCGGCCAAAGCCTTTGGGCGAACCATTCGGCTTTGACCCGATCACGTCGACTTTAATCTTCGGCGAGTACGACGCGGTGCTGGTGGACGCGATGGGGACAGTGGCTGAGGCCCAGGCGCTGGCGGATTGGATCGCTCTGCACAATCGCAACTTGGAGACCATCTATATAACGCATGCCCATTTTGACCACTTCTACGGCCTGAGCATTCTGCTCGAGCGTTTCCCGGGCGCCCGGGCAATTGCGACACCCAACGCAGTGAACGCCATGCGATCGTCTTTCACTCCCCCAGTGGAGCAGTTGGCCCGCCGGATCTTTCCTGGGCAAGTGCCCACCAAGTTAGTTCCCCCTCAGCCCTACGAGCACAACACGTTCACTCTCGAAGGCCACGAATTGCGCATCATCGAGCAGGGCCGCACCGATAGTCGCGATTCGACGTCGCTGTATGTTCCGTCGATCGACCTGATCGTCGCTGGCGACGTGGTGTACAACCAGTGCCACATGTACGTCGGCGACACCACGCCCGAGAGCCGCAAGAATTGGATCGCGGCGCTCGACCGGTTGGCGGCGCTGAAGCCGGCGATTGTTGTTGCCGGTCACAAGAAACCCGGTGCGCCCGACTCACCGTCGGCGATCGAGGACACTAAGCGATATCTGCTGGACTTCGATCGGCTGAAGCAGACCACGGCGTCCGACGAAGAGCTGTTCAGCCAGATGACCGAGCTTTACCCGCACTGGGTAGCCAGTCAGTCGTGGTTGATGTTCGGATTCCCGGGCGGTTGAAGTGAACGCTCGCTCGCGTATGATCGGAATCGGAGTCGTCCCTGAGCAGCGTACAAATCGAACAAAAGAGCTATGAGATGCCCCCGCGCGACGGGTTCACCGTCACACATTTCATCACCGTCGCCGACATCGACCGATCGGCTGATTTTTATGAAAGGGTCTTCGGCGGGCGCATTGTGAGCAGAGGCGACAGGAAAGGTGCGTCTGGGCACATTCAGATCGCGAATACTTGGCTGATTGTCAACGTCGGGGGCGGGCCCACCCCGGACAAGCCGTCGGTAACGCTCAGTTCCGCGGGCGACCCGGATAAGGTCAGCAGCTTCTTGAATATTCGCGTTGCGGATATGCAAGCGTGCTATGAATTATGGAAAAGTCGAGGAGCCGAGTTCATCACGGAGCCGAGGAAAAGTACGGCGAGATTCGCTGCTACACATTATCGAGGTCGGACAGAGCACCGACATCACGTAAGGCTGACGCTCGGCCGGGATGGGACGCGGATTTAAGCGCTGACGGGTGCGGATCGAAGCTTTAAGTTAATGAGGATTGTCGCCGACCATGTGCATTTACTGCGATGAAAAACTACCGGCCGACAGCTACTGTCGGTCTTAATCAACCAGACAGGCGATTGAGCTATTTTTTGTTGGAAGCGAAAAACCGGGTGAGCGAGTGGTACGCGTTTTGCTCGCGCTGTTCTTCGCCATCTCCGGGGCATTTGATTCCATTCTTACGTTTGCCACGCCTCTGCCGCTCGCGCTCTCGATGGTGCCGCTGTGGAGCGCGGTACTGGCTCATATAGCGTTGCAGATTCGCTGGAAGAATCGCTTTGTACTGGCCGTGTTCCAACATTACGCCATGGTGCAGGTGTACGTGCTCTTCTTTATCCTGCTGATCTGCTCCGGTCCGGGAAGGTTCAGTGTCGATTACTGGCTCGCCGGCAAGTTAATGAGGTGATCGATTGATGAAGCAGCTTGTTGCTAGACAGGAGCTTGATGGTCATTACCAGACTTTTTCAGCCGTCCGTTTTGTAGTCGTTTTAGGCTCTGCTAGAGTCTTGATGTTTGCCACTTGCAGTTCCTTTCCCTGCAAAGTGTGCCAATTCCGAGTCTCATTTTATTTAACTGGCGGTGATTGGACTGAACCCCAACAAATTCGCGATGCAGTCGGATGCAAGTGATATCGGCCACCCAAAGCTGGTTGATGCCCGTCAGTTTCATTCGGCTCGCCAGGTAGATGTAGACCTCCAAATGGTGATGGGAGTTCGTCGTCACCACGAAGGCCCGCGACTACACCGCCAGCAAGTTGTCCTCGCGCATAATCCTCGCCACGCGCTTGTGGTTCACTAGCATCCCGCACGTGCGAAGTTCCGCCGTGATTCTTCGATAGCCGTAGCGACGCCGGTTTCCACAGCGATCCGCTGAATCGCCGAGCGCACCTCCATCTCCGGTTGCCACCGAATTTTGAAATCCGAAGTCAATCCCTGCTTGCCAGGCAGCAGTACGGTTTGAATAAGGTTCAAACGATCTAGCGAACTACGACCTTCGCGCGGCGCAGAACTGCCGCAGTATTTGGTCCCGAATGGTTTGAGAGGGACCTGAGCTAGACTCGCGGATCTAACGGGTGTAGGACCAGCTCTTTTCTTTCTTTCGAGCCAACGCCACGACGGCGGCATCGACTCGTGCCGCCAAATGGGAAAAGGTCTTCTGTTTTCGGATTTATCGAACGCATCGAGAGTCATGTTGAGCGCGAAGTCACTTGCTCTCACGTTGGATGAGCGTTTGCAGCACGGTCTTCAGGGCGACCTCTCCTTTTCGAGAGCCGGCGGCACCGTTTTCGAACTCGATCCAGCCTTCGTTGAAGCCATCTAGCATACGAATTCGCGGTGTGGGGTTCTGCATGCCTTGCGATCGGAAAAGCGGCTCCCAAGTCCCGCGCGGCACAGATTCCGACCTCACGGGACGGCAAAGGAGCTCAGCAAGTGTGGCTGCGATCTCGTTCGGGGTCACGCGGCGTGGCCCTTCCAACTCGGCGACCCGGCGGCCCGTCCACGTTTCTTGGAGTAGTTGCGCAGCCATACGCCCGACGTCGGCGGCAGCGACCATTGGTACTGGCTTGTCAAGGGGCTGGAGGAAGCTCGAAATCAAACCGTTTTCGCGCGCCGGCCCAACATCCCAGCTGGAGTTTTCCATGAACCATGCAGGCCGGAGAAAAGTAATCGGCGTAGCCAACTCGCTCAGCGTTTGCTCGATGATGGTGTGCTGCGTAAGCAGGTTCCGTTCGCTCGCTTGTGCACCGATAGTGGACAGGTATACGACCCGGCCCGGTCGTGCTTTTTCGAGCGCGGATTTCAACGTGGCGGCGATCTCCTGCGCCTCAGGAAAACCTAACGCCGGATCGAAGTTCGGCGGAACAAGCACAAAGACGCCCTCCGCCCCTTTGAATGCCGACGCAAGCGCCGCGGCGTCCGTGATGTCCGCTATCGCCACTTCGCAATCGCGCTCTGCCCAGGCATCACCTTTGCGGCTGTCGCGCACCACGGCTCGAATGGGCCGCCCGGCAGCCAGTAGATGATACGCTACGTTGCCGCCAACATTGCCAGTGATTCCAGTTATCGAAAACATGGTATTTAGTGCGCTCCACTCGCAAACCAGCAGTTCACCTGTTTTGTGGCCTCCGCGTCATTTGGCCAGGCGCCGTTACGGAGGACAAGCAACTCGCTCGGTCAGAACCTCGTGCGCGTCGGTTTCGTCGATACACTTCTGGAGCGCGCGCATCAGTTCTGTTTGAACATGGGGCGAGTTCCAAGACTCTTACGCTCGTGTCCCTGAGCAGGTACGGTTGTGAGAGCGAAAACGAGTGGAGATCAGCTATGGTGGCACTGTATGCGGTGGTGACAGCGAGCGGGACAAACGCCGTCCTGATAGGCCCGAGCAGGTTCATCGACACGATCGAGGATATTAGCGCGTCGCCCACCGGGTTATGCACGCTGTCCACCTTCATGATGCCTGCATTGTTGATCAGCACATTCAGCTTCGGATACTGGTTCATCAACGAATTTGCCGCCAGCTACAGTGCTCTAGCGATCCTCGATGCCGTGGCCCCCGTGCCGACCAACACGGAGTTGTTCCTGGGCGGGTCGCCTGTCGCATTGTGCACTGCATACGCCTTTGTCAGCATTTAAGTCACTTGCCCGTTCGAGGATCTTTGAATCTTTAGCACAATCTCTCAACTCCGTCGGCATCTTCCCTCCTTCAAGGCTCTTAGCCACTGCTGCTGCATGCTCCTTGCGGCGGTCACACGTGTTCTGATGGCAGTCATGGTTCCAATCTTAAATTAATAAAAACAAGTGGATTAATAGATGTCTCTATTACTAAAGTTCGTGAGATTACGAAAGCTCGTAATGTCGGTGCCGTTCGGATACGTAACGCTATGCAGTCCTGAATCGGTTTTTGCTTATCTTTAGCGACTTGATCTTCGAATCCAGAGTAGTTCCCGGCATCCCCAGTTTGGCGGCCGCTCCTGATGGTCCGAACACCCGTCCTTTGGTTTCGCGGAGTGCGGCCTCAATCATCTCCTTCTCCTGGGCGGTAAGCTTTTCAAAGAAGTCAAACTGTCCTTTTGGCTCCGTAGGGGAAGGCCGTCGAGAGAGCCAACTCTCATCGACTGAGAAAGTCTCTGTTTCACATACAATGACGGACCGCTCAATCACGTTCTGCAATTCGCGAATATTACCCGGCCAGGAATACGACTGAAGCAGATCAAGGCTCTTTTTGTTCACCGTCTGAAAGCTCTTTCCTGCTTTCCTTGCGTAACGATCAATGAAATACTCGAACAGCACGGGAATGTCCTGTCTTCGTTCCCGGAGAGGAGGCACTTCAATCGGAAAAACATTGAGCCGGTAAAACAGGTCGCTCCTAAACACGCCAGCAGCGATGCCGGCTTCCAAATCGCGGTTGGTGGCGGCGATCACTCGAACATTCGTCCGCATCGATCCCGCTCCACCAACGCGCTCAAATTCGTGCTCTTGTAGCACACGCAACAAAGCGATCTGAGTTTCAGCAGTAAGCTCTCCGATTTCGTCGAGGAAGATCGTACCTCCCTCGGCCAGCTCAAAGCGCCCTAGGCGCCGCTGAATTGCCCCCGTAAAGGCGCCCTTCTCGTGGCCGAACAATTCCGACGCGATCAAGTCGCGCGGGATTGCTGCGCAATTCACGCTAACGAAGGCTCGTGACGAACGCTGGGACCGCCTGTGAATGGCGCGTGCAACGAGTTCCTTGCCCGTGCCGGTCTCGCCGGTGATCAAAACGCTGGAGTCGGTCGGAGCGACCTTCGATATTAGGTCGAGCACCGTTTGCAGCGGCACCGAGGTTCCCACAATCTGCTCGAACATCGATGCCTTATCGATTTCCTCGCGTAACGCAACGTTCTCGTCCCGGAGTCGCTGCTCAGTCTGCTTGCGATCCTCGATATCGGTCCCCGCGACATACCAACGCGTGAGGTGCCCTTGGTCATCTCGTATCGGGTTCCAGCGGTAGAGAAACCAGCGGTACCTTCCGTCATTTCTCAGCAAACGTAACTCAGTTTCGTACGGGTGGCCGTTCGAGAATATATCTTGAGCCTCGCTCATCACGCGTCCCCAATCATCTGGATGAGACAGCCGGCTACGATCGTAAGTCCGCCACTCCTCGCAGGTAAGACCGAGATAATCGAGAGCGGCTTGATTGGCATAAAGAAGGGTGCGGTTGGGATCAGGCCCCAACACATAGACATGCTGCGGCACTAACTCCATGATCTGTCGAAGCTCGCTTTCGCTTTGCCGGATCTTCTCCTCCGCTTGCTTTGCCGCGGTGACGTCTACCACCGTTCCGACAAACTCCACAAGGTCGCCTCTCTCATTGACGATAGGATGTCCGATCGCGTGGAGGTGCTTGACACCTCCGTCGGGAAGAACAATGCGGTAGTCCGATTCATAGTCTACTTTTTGGATTTCGCATTTTTCGAAAAGTTCCTGAATGCGTTTTGCGTCATCAGGATGATTTCTATTCAGCCAAAATTCAGTGTTCGACTGAACCTCATCGGGTCTCACACCGTATATTCGATACACTTCCGGTGAGACTATGACTCTCCCCGAAGCAAGGTCATGTTTCCAGCTGCCGGTATGGCTCAATCGCTGCGCTTCAAGCAACTCTGCTTCGCGGTGCCGTAGTTCCTCTTCCGCTTGCTTTGCGGCGGTCACGTCGGTTATGGCGCCCACTAATTCGAGATTCTCAGCCGAAGTCTTCAACGCGCGACCTACGACGTGGACGTACTTCACAGAACCATCCGCCATCAACAAACGGTTCTCAAGATCAAAATCCGCTCCGACCCCGGACGCACGGTCGAGGGTCTGTTGTACGCGATCCCGGTCGTTGGGATGAATTCGCTGGGTGATCCATTCCCGCGTGGGCTTGGTTACTCGATCGTGTTCGAAAATTTTGTAGGTCTCCTCCGACCAGTAAATTTCTCCGCTGGGAACGCTCCAGCCGAAGCTGCCCGTGTGGCTGAGAGTCTGTCCCTGGGCCAGGAAAGCTTCGCTGCGTTGTAGATCAGAATAGAGGCTGGCATTCTCAAGTGAAATGGCGGCTTGCGAAGCCAGCAACTCCAGCGCCGCGATCCGGGCCGGATTGAAGACGTGGGGGGTCAGGTTATTTTCGAGGTAGAGTACACCGATGAGTCTGGCCTGGTTAATCAAAGGCAAGCAGAGAACTGAACGGGCGCGATGCTGACGGATGTAAGTATCCGCGGAAAACGAGTTCTGGGCTGAGGCATCGTCGAGAATCACGCTCTCCCGGGTGCGCACGACATAATGGACGATTGACTCTGGCAGCGCGGCCCCAGCCGCGGACACATCTCGCTGGCGCACGCTGACAGTGTCGCCGCGGATAGTGGCTTCCGCCTCTATCCGCTGCTCAACACCTCGTCGAAGAATCAACAGACCTCGCTCAGCACCCGCGTGTTCAATCGCTGTGCGCATCAATGTGTCGATCAGTTTCTCCAGGACGATCTCGCCCGAAACTGCCTGCGAGACTTTGATAACGGTAGCAAGGTCCAGGTTTTCGACGGGCGTCGCGATCGTACTGGTTGGGCCGGGCACTGGCTCTTTCTCCCTGAGGTGCGGATATAACTGATCGAGTTGCCGCACCTTACCGTCGGCCCCCCAACGGAGGTAGCCGTACCGGGCATCCTGCAAATATGCATGCGCGATCTTCTCGAAACCACGTGCCGCATAGAAGTGCGCGGCGAGTTCGTTGGCGAGCGCCTCATTGTGGACAAAGCTGTTTTCGTGCGCCGAACGGATGGCTTGTTCGTAAAGGTGCTCGGCCTCGAGCTCACGGCCTTGGACGCGTGCAATCTCCGCGCTTACCAGCGCGGTGCGGTTTTCGAAATTCTCCGGACAATTCTCTGCCCATATTTCGAGCTGTCTGTGGTGTGCGGCCAGAGCCTCGACATGCTGCTGTCGTTGGTCGGCCGCTGCAGAGTCGCAGGACGCGGCCCGGGAAAGTGCGCCGTAAAATTCGTATTCCGCCGTTTCAAAAAGTGATGGTGATGTCCAGAGCAGCCGTTGGGCCCTCAATGATGCATCAATGGCCGACGCATAGTCCCCGGCAAAGAAGCGAGCTTGCAGCTTTCGGATCCAGTACCAGCACTCCGGCAGCGCCAAAACCGCGTCGCCTGACAAATGACGCTCGAACCGAAGCTCATCGAACCGCTCATCGTTGAAGGATCCGAATTTTGGAGTCAAGCCTCGGAGGGTCCGGATAAGCCCGATCTGCGCGGTGATGATGTCAATGACGAGACCGAACCGAGCCTTCTGCGCAAACTCGAGCCCACCCTCGGTTTCACGTTGCACCTCAACGAGTGGGTCTCCCACGGCGAGAAGGTTCGTGTTCAGGTGGACTGGACTATAAGCCGCAAACGTGAGGTCACCGATCTTGGTCGCTGCATCGATGGCGCGACGCACCAAATCGCGGCCAGTCCGAATATGTTTCGTCCATGGCATGACGATATTTCCGAAAGACATATATGTACGGGCCTGGAAGCGTTTCAATCCGCGTTTTTCGACCAGTTCATAGCCGAGCTGACCAAATCGAAATCCGGCCTTATAGTCTCCGAAGCGCGGTCCGGCGATGATGCCAAGCCATACATAGGCGAAGCACGATCCGTCGCTGTTGCCATGCTCGAGGCTGAGATTAACCATCCGGCAAATTACTAGCGAAACCAAGTTCTCGTCGGTAAACAGTGCCGGTGTTACCATCTCGGTAAGAACATCAAGAGCGGCGAGGGAGCCCGGATCCTTCATCAAGGGCAGGTCAATAAGCTCCTCGATCGATCGGCTTCCAATTTGTGACCAGATTCGGTCGTATTCACTTCGTACTTCATCACTTGTGGGACGAGGCGACCAACGAGCGCCGCCCCGTTGGAGGTATTCAAGACATACCTCCACACCGCGGTCGCTCCGATCCAAAGTCGTATAAAGCGTGAGGCGTAAACGCGCGACCGCAGCGATATCGCGCACGGTTCTGGCCCGTCGCGCCAGCATCGAGAGCCGATCTTCTGCAGCTACCATATTTGTGGTAAGCAATTCGCATTCGGCCATGTGACATTCGATAGCGAATATGAGCTCGTAGTTGTGGTCCCAGCTCTCCTCGGTCAGCAATGCCCGGCCGGCCGCGAGGTACTTGAGCGCCGATTCATACGCTGTGGATGTCTTCGCGCGCCTACCTGCAGCCAGATTAAGCTCTGCGATCCGCTCCCGCTCCTCTGGTGAGGTAATGAGGTGAGAGCCTCGGTTGAGCTGATTGACGATCTCAAAGATCTCCTCCTCCTGCTTCTCAGGAGGAGTGTTCGCGGCAAGCAGCCTTCCTATGCGAAGATGGACTTCCGCGCGTGATTCCTCGGGTATCAAGGAATACGATGCTTCCTGGACACGGTCGTGGAGGAACCTGTAGGAATGTTCCGTGCACAAGATGAGGCCCGCTCGAACAACTTCCCACAGCTGGCCATGCATTTCCTCGTTCGAATCCTGAGAGACCATCTCTAGCAGGGCGAACTCCGCGCTGTTGCCCATGCACGCAAGTAGCTGCAATGCCTTCCGGGTTTCTGCGGGCAGGCGGTTCAACTTGCCGACCATAAGGTCCACGACGTTATCGGTATAGCCCTTGGCGCGAATGCTATTTAAGTCCCAGAACCATCGCCGTTCGCCGTGATTGAAGACGAGTAGGTTCTCTTCGGCAAGCGCAGAAAAGAACTGAATAGCGAAAAATGGATTGCCAGTTGTCTTCTCATGGATCAGCAGCGCCAGCGGTTCGGCGCGCTGCGGTTCGCAGTGGAGGGAATCGGCAGCTAATTGTCGCAGGTCTTCATGAGCCAGCGGTGCAAGTACGATATCCTGCACTATCGCACCCGCATGGCGGATCGCTTCCAGCTTGCGCATAAGCGGATGGGTGGGATTCACCTCGTTGTCCCGGAAGGCGCCGATTAACATCAGATGTTGCACGTCCGGCTCGATCAACAGATCCTCCATCAAATCGAGCGTTGCCGCATCCAGCCATTGCAAATCGTCGAGGAACAGGGCCAGCGGATGTTCCCGTGTGAATACGCTGATAAATCGACGGAACACCAGTTGGAAGCGGCCCTTCGCGTCCTGTGGCGGAAGCTCAGGAACCGGCGATTGTTCTCCTATGATGAGCTTCAATTCGGGAACCAGATCCACTATGAGCTGGCCGTTCGGATCTAACGCTTCGCGAAGCGCACCGCGCCATTTACCCAGCTCCTTTTCGCTTTTGCTTAGCAGAGGGCGGAGGAGGCTCTGAAAAGCCTGCGCCAAAGTAGCATAAGGGATGTCGCTCTTGTACTGGTCGAACTTGCCTGATGCAAAAAAGCCGCGCGGCGGAACAAGCGGCTTGTGGAGTTCATTGACGACGGAAGACTTGCCGATGCCGGAGTATCCGGAAACGAGCACCAACTCCGGCCTGCCGCCAGCGACGACGCGGTCGAAAGCCGCGAGGAGGGTCTCAATTTCAGCTGCTCGCCCGTACAATTTTTCCGGAATCAGCAGCCGGTCTGGCGTGTCGTTTTCGCCGAGCGGGAATGCGTCGATACGATGCTGAGTTTCCCATTCATCAAGACAGCGCCGAAGATCGCTCTCAGCGCCAACCGCTGTCTGGTAGCGTTCCTCAGCAGTTTTGGCGAGTAGCTTCATGATGATCGCAGAGACTGACCTGGGGACATTCTTCAACCGCTCGCTGGGCGGCGCTGGCTGTCTTGCGATGTGGCAGTGCACCCATTCCATCGGATCGGAAGCCGTGAAGGGAAGCTTACCGGTCAGCATTTCGTAAAGCGTGACGCCGAAGGTGTAAAGGTCGCTCCGCGAATCGATCGAGCGATTCATTCGTCCGGTCTGTTCTGGCGCCATGTAGGGGAGTGTTCCGGCGATGAACTCGGGGGGTTCGGGCCACTGGTGCTCACGCGGAAGGCGCGAAGCGATACCAAAGCCCATGAGCCAGACGTCGCCGGTCGCGGAGTTAACGAGAACATTGGGCGGCTTGATGTCTTTGTGGATCAGACCCCGCTTGTGTAACCAGCTGAGTGCGGTTGCGAGACCAACGGCGAAGCGCAAAAACTGCGTCATTTCCATCGGTCCCTGAATGAGTCGATCGAGAGGTTCACCGCCAGGGTTCTCGAGCACGAGCATCGTCTGCCCGTTGAGCTGGGAGAGAGCGAGGGGCCGAACCGCCCATGATAGGTCCAGCTCAGCCCTCAACGAGTATTCGTGCTCCATCCTCTTGAGGCTTTCCGGCGCGGGGCGTGTTGAAGCAGGCGCCAGCAGGAGAACAGACGGTGCGTTTACATGGTTGCGGTGCTGGCCCCGGTACAGGATGAACTCCTCATCCTTTCGGAGGGGTTCGAGCACGTATTCTGAAACCTCCACGAGGTTGTTCTCCTTTCAGGTGCTTCATCCATATTGAGAGAGTGACCACGGCCAAAAAGTTGCGCCGGAAGTCGATCCGTTTGATAAAATTCTCCCCCAGGCTTGAACTTCCAATTCAAGCCCCCCGCTGCACTGCCCTAGATTCCGAGCACTTACAGCCATAAGGCCACGCTGGTGGACTTGGCCGGTGCTGTCGCCAGTCCAATGGCGATATGCAGCACGCAAGTCAGATCGAGCAGTTGGCCCCGCTGAAGAACCAGATCAAGGGGCTCACCGCCAGGGTTCGTGAGTAAGAGGGTCGTCCGCCCTTCATGACGATTGAGCGCCCAGGGGCTTGGCTGCCCATTCGGAATCAAGTTCGGCTGCGAGTGAGTAATGGTGCTCAAGCCGCCGGTGACTCTGAGGCAATCCCCAGCGAGTGCCACTCCTAGGACCTGCGATGGGCTGCCGGCCGCGATAAAGGGTGAAGTCCGGGCCTTCCCGGATCGGCTCCAGCGGTACGCAGAAAGCCTGTCATGCAGGCGTCCTTGTTCCCACGGCTGCACGACCCCAGGTTCTCATTGTGACAGCTCTCGGCCTTTCCGGTAACGGAGGGAAAGCCGTTCGAAACAGAAACGCACGTCAGGAGGTTCGGCGAAGAAAGACCGCATAGGTGCATTCTCGGATGGTACGGAATGACACTGATATCCACGACAGGAAGCATGCGGAAGAGAGGCTGCCGCAAGATGAAATAGAGTTTCGACCGCATCAGGGATGTAATACCTCAGGCCATCACCGTACTGGGACCGCAGGGCAAGTGTGCTCTACGCTATTCATCCACGCAGAATATCGGGGTTTCGTCTTCGGCTTACCGTTTTTGACATCTCTCCAGCTCGACCGCTTACGGGCTTTCGTAACCTCACGAACTTTCGTAATATGGAGATCTCTTACCCCCCGTATTTTCAGTAACTTCAAATTGGAACCATGGCTGCCACGATAGAACACGTGTAACCGCCGCACAGTGCGGCAGTAGCATTAAGAATTCGTTGGAGGAGGGGGGATTCTGAGGGAGTTGGGACGAAAGGAAGGGTAAGAAATGGCTATGGACACAAGCTGGGCAGCGGAAATCCGGTGGCAGGAGATTGGGATCGCTGATGCCGCGCATCCCGGGCGCGCGCAATCTGAGAGCCGCTCGGAGGCGAGCTGGCTTTCCGGCTCGATCCTCCATGACCTCCGGAATCCCATCGGGACAATCTACGCAGGTGCCGAAATGTTAATGACGCTCGACGCTGCGCCAAACCAGGTGAAACGCCTCGCCGCTAATATGCACCGCGCTGCCGGCCGCATGCGGGAATTATTGATAGACCTCGCCAGCACGACTCATGGAAAGAGATCAACACCTGAGATCTGCGACATCCACGAAATCATTGCTGCAGCATCGGAGGCGGCAGCCGCAGCGATGGACAATCAGAAAGTTCAGATCTTGCTTGATGTGCCAGAGCAGATAAAGTTACCGCTGGTGCGCTCTCGAATGAAGCTGATGTTCTTTAACCTGATTACGAACGCTCTTGAAGCGATGCCGGGCGGCGGACAGGTTCACATTGGGGCCGCGAGAAACGGCGATTACGTGCTGGTTGCAATAGAAGACACGGGGCCCGGAATTCCGCATGAGATTCGCGATAAGGTATTCGAACCGTTCGTAACCGCGGGCAAAGAGAATGGGTTGGGACTAGGGCTAGCGTTCGCCCGCCGGGCTATTCTCGACCACGACGGTGACATGTGGATTGAGCCCGCGGCCGGCGCGCGTTTTGTTATCCGCCTCCCACTCAACGGGGGTGAAGGTCTTTGAATCAGCTCCTATGAATTGAGGTCTAAACAGCTCGGGCGCAGAAAAAAAGCTGGGCTATGTTGACGGTCAAGTCAGCTGGGAAAGCTGCTGGGCTTCGCGAATCGACAATAGCGATGCATGAAAAGCAACCGAGAGTCGATGACGAACTCACAAAAAGTGCCAGTCCGATACTCGCCAAGTTGATGACCAGGGCGGAGCGTGAACTAGGGCGTTCATCAGCGCAGTGAGAGAGTTGTTCGGTTCCGAACAGGCCGGGCCTCCAGCAGAGAACTGGCTGGACGAGTTGGTGTTAACCGAGGCCCTGCCTAGGTTGACAAGTCGCGATTGGCGATTAATTACAGTCGGAGCGTCTGCGCGGCTCGCAGATCGATGGAACGCCTCATTGCATCCGAGTGACATCTAAAGAGGTCAGCAGTGACCGTTCTTGGTCTTTGAAACGGCTGCAGACGCTGACCCGGCAGCATTAGAACACTAATTTCTGGCGCAACGGTGGCTTCCCCAGCCATCATTTAAGGAGTCGACTAAGAAGTCGGAGCAGAAACCCCGAACGATCCTACCTAAGTCGGTGTGATTCCAATCATTTAGATCGGACTTGATGTTTTGAGACAGGATTCGGCAGGGGTTTGACACACGTGACAGAACGTTAGCGGCTTCTTATGAATGAGTTCTGGAGCCACCCGCCGGGATCGAACCGGCGACCTGCTGATTTACGAATCCGGGTTTTGGCTTTTTGGCTGGTGTTGGCTGGGGCTGGCCATATTGGCTAAGCATCCCTTGAATGAACAGCTTGCAAAGCTTGCTTCACCTACAGAGCACGGCTGAATTTCGGTTAGTTTTGCGAAGCTGGCACACATTTGGCACACACCGCTGGGGCGAAGCTTGGCGAGTACGATCAGCCCAATTGTGTGACCGACGAGCAGGTGAAGCCGTTGGCCCGTGGCAAGAAGCGGGCGGGCAGATGGTTGCCTCGCATTCCGAGCGCAAAACTCGTCGCGGTTGAGCCAAGCTGATCGCCTGGTCGACACACAGGCAATCAAGTCCGGCGTATTCTCCCCCGCGGTATAACGGGAATCGAACCCGGTTCGCGGTGTCCGACCTAATCCGAACCAGTCGTAGGTAGTTGATTCTAGGTGAACCTAGATCGCTCCTTTCTCTCCGATGCCACCCACGGAAGCCCTCCATGTGATCAATGTGTGACAAAAACATCCGAGATCCCGACCCAGATGAGGTCCTACATTCAAGGCGTGTTCGAGATCTGGATTCGTCACGGCAGGTCTGGTCGACCAGTTGCGCTGCGATTTTGTCGGGATGTTTCTTCGCCTCTACGCGAGTCCAATCGACTTCAACACTAAATCGGCGATCCGCTTCATCTCATCGCGTGTTGCGCCGTTCACGGCCTGCACGGTGAGGCCAGCCATAACGGTCGCAATGAAGCGCGCGAGGTCGGCAGGGCTGATGTCCCGCGCCAGCTCGCCCGCTCTCTGAGCCTTCACAAGCCTCTTTCGCAGTGCGTCTTCTCCGGCTTTCCGCCATTCGACCATCGCCTGTTGGATTGGCTCCGCGTCGACGCCGCAAGCAAGCGCAGCCCTTCGCGCCATCGACTTCATTCATCTTCGCGAGCGGCGGCTAAAGACCCTCGATGACGCGGAGCTGGAGATTTACTGGGACAAGATCCGGGCAACTTGCGCAGGTCACTAGGTCAAGGTCCTCGTCAACTACGGCCGTCATGAGGTTCTGGAGGGCGATCCCGTTGAGGGCATCGTGATTGCGGAATTCCCGAGCTTCGAGGCCGCCAAGGCATGGTATGAGAGCCCTACCTATCAGGCCATCCGGCATCACCGCCTTAAAGGCGCCATCTATAGCGGTTTGGTTGTGCAGGGCTTCGCGGCGAACATCGGCGACCCGGACGGATACAACATCGAGATTGCCTATAAGCCTTGGCTCTACAAATAAACGGTACGAGCCACTACCCATCTGAGGCCAGCCGCCATAATCCGGCCTTTGGCATTCCCGTTACGGATCAGGCTTCGCGCGTTACGCTGCGCGCTTATGTAGGTCGTGAGCTGTTCGACCAGGCTTAGCGCGCCTTGCCATTGCCTTTGCGACGGACCAGTTCGCTAATCGCGTAGGACGCTGGAATCCCCGCGTATAAGAACAACCCTAGCCAAGGAAAGAAGAACCCGGCTGTCATGCCCCCAAGGTAGAGAAGACAGGAGTACAGCGCAAGTCGCAAATCCGGGCGCAACTTCGCCTCACTTATATCTTTTTTCATGAGGTGGCCTTGGAACGAGGCGTACCAACGTAAGACAAAAGAACAGACGCACGTAATAGCGCAGACGGCCCCGTAAAGGGCGACCGCCACGGGATGCGCCGGATGACGGCCGAGCAGCCCCGTCGGGAAGGGCAGAAAAACAATCCACATCAGGTACAGATTGTTCAGCCAGAGGAGCCTTGAGTCCACGCAGTCCACGTCATGGATCAATTCGTGGTGAGAGACCCAGGCAACCGTACAGATCAGGAAGCTGATGACATATACCGAGAAACGAGGCGCCAGAGCCAGCAGCGCCTGAATCATTCCCGCATTATCGAAATTCGCTCCGGTCTCTTCCAGGTGGATGTCGAGGATGAGTAGGGTAATCGCAAAGGCGATGACACAGTCGCTGAACGATTCGACTCTGCTCTTGGGCATGGCGCGACACTTTCCAAACCGCTGAACCGAAACTTAACCCACGACCACCGCATGTCATGGCCTGGCCCACGGATGCGAGACTACGGGCATTCCTCTTTTGGTTCAACACGTGAACTTGGCGGTAAGTTTGATCAACGTGGCAAAGGAATCCGCTTCCATCTTCCGCATAATGTGTCCGCGGTGGATTTGAACGGTGTATGCCGTGATTCCCAACTCAAATGCAGCTTGCTTGTTGAGCAAGCCTCGAACTAATAGAGCCAGCACCTCTTTCTCGCGGGGCGTCAAAGTCGCATACCGGGCTGCGAAGGCTTCATGTTCAGTGGCCTCCCGACGATTCGCCCGCTCCTGCTCAAACGCCTTTTCAACCGAATTGAAGAACGCGGCCTCGTCGACCGGTTTGGTCAGAAAATCGATGGCGCCGCACTGGATGGCGCGCACCGCCATTGGAATGTCACCCCGGGCGCTGATGAAGATGATCGGCAGAGGGCATTTCTCGCTTTTAAGTTTCTCTTGTAGTTCGAGACCAGACATGCCCGGCATCCGAACATCCGAGATCAGGCACGAGGCCTTATAGCGGGCGGTGGAATCCAGGAATTGCTCTGCGGAGCTGAAGCAGAGCGCGGACAGCCCCTCCGATTCGATCAGATCCTGGAGCGCAATCTGAACCGACTCGTCGTCGTCAAGGATCGCGAGAAAGTTTGGGTTGTGTTCCATGCTCATTGCGAGAAGAGTAGCGCTGTCCACAAACGGGCGCAATCAGACCTGAGTGGGCATGAACTACGCCTGAGGTGGTAGGCGAATAAGACTGGAGGTTGAACGGAATGAGCCCGAACGGGTACGGAGACAGGAGCGAGCGCTATTTATTCGGCGAGAGTTTGAGTTTGTCGGCCATACGAACCAATTCAATGAGCGATCCGGCCTGCATCTTCTCCATAACGTGGCCGCGATGGATTTTTACTGTGGCCTCGCTGGCGCCGATTTTGGCGGCGATGTGCTTGTTGAGCATGCCGGAGACCACCAGGGCCATTACCTCCCGCTCTCGCACGGTCAACGCTTCATAACGCTCGTGTAGGGCGTCGATCTCGGCTTGTTGTTCTCGCGTAGCGCTGTCCTTATGAAGCGCCTGCTGGATCGCGTCCAGCAAATCCTGATCCCGAAAAGGTTTTGTCAGAAACTCCACAGCCCCCGACTTCAGCGCCCTGACAGACATCGGAATGTCTCCATGGGCCGTAATGAAGATGATAGGGATTTGCACGCCGATCTCGGTCAACTGGCGTTGAAAATCGAGGCCGCTCATCTGAGGCAGCCTTACATCGAGAACCAGGCAACTCGGGTCAGTGGTTCGTTGTCTTTTTAGAAATTCTTCGCCCGTTGAAAACGACTCGGCGCGCAGACCAACAGACTCGACGAGATCCTGGACCGCCTGACGCATGCCAGAGTCATCATCAACGATGAAAACCGTGGGAACAGCCGCGGGCTTCATGCATGCGCCTCTGCCCCGGTGGGAAGCGTGAAATGGAAAGTCGCGCCTGCCCCCTGGTTGGCGGTTGCCCAGACTCTTCCTCCGTAAGATTCCACAATCGAGCGGGTGATGGTCAACCCCATACCCGTTCCCTGTGGTTTAGTCGTATGAAACGGATCAAAAATCAGGTCGGCACCCTCCGTTGGCAACCCTACGCCGGTATCGCTGATGGAAACGGTCAGTTGGCCTTCGGCGTTCACTCTCGATCTGATCGTCAAGTCGCCCCCGGTGTCTTTCATGGCCTCGATCGCGTTTAGCATCAGGTTCATGAGAACCTGTTGAAGTTGCACCCGGTCCGCCAGTATACGAGGCATGTCTGCCTCACACTCGGCGCGGATCTTTACGGAGTGCCGGCCTGCTTCGGTTCCGAGCAGCGCGATCATTTCTTGAATGGCGCCGTTGACGTCAACCGATTGGCGTTCAGCGGGTGTGCCCGTTTTGTAGAAAGAGCGCAAACTGTTGATGATATCGGCCGCACGGTTACCCTCCTGCTCGATCCTGGCGGCTGCTGCGCGCGCTCTTTCGAGGTCCGGCGGATCATGGGCAAGCCATCGCAAACAAGCGCTGGCGCTTGTGATCGAGGCGGCAATCGGCTGTTTTATCTCGTGCGCTAGCGCGGCAGCCAGTTCTCCCATCATGTTGACCCGGTTGATGTGTGCGAGATCAGCCTCTAATTGGCGCAGCCTTTCGCGCTCTTCCTCAGCACGCTTCCGTTCCGTGATATCGATCGTGATACCGACATACTCGCCGTTCTCTTGAGATGGATTGTGATGACCGATACCACGCAGGAACCGAATGACGCCATCCCTGGGACGAATCCGAAATTCGACATCGTAGTCCGTTCTTGTTCGGATCGCATCCTCAAGCACGAGTCTCAGGGCCGGTTCGTCTTCTGCAAGTATCGTCTTGTAATAATGATCGAAGGGAGTAGGACCTTGGCTGGGATCGAAACCATACAGGCGAGCGTTTTCGTCCGATGAATGAGATATTTGCTGTGTGACCAGATTGCACGCCCAACTGCCGGTGTGAGTCAGCGCTTGTGCCTCGTTCAGGTATGCCTGTTCCCTTCGCAATTCCTGTGTCAGTAACTCCTGCTCTGTGACGTCCATGGTAGTGCCGTGGTATCCCTGAAATACTCCATCTTCAACCACTGGAAAACCGACACAACGAACGAACCGTATCTCGCCATCGGGTCGCACTACTCGGCTCGTGACGTCGCACTTGCAGCGCTGCTCGTGCATTGTCTTTATGGCCTCAGACAATCGCGTTCGGTCCTGGGGATGGATAGCAGAAAAAAAGTGCTGAAGTTTCGGAGGTCCGTTCTTAGGGTCCAATCCAAAAATGTTGTAGACTTCGTCAGACCAATAGATATCCAAATCATCTGACCAACGGATGCCTAAGTCTCTTGACGCCCAGCTTCCCATATGAGCAAGGCGCTCCCCTTCGCTCAGGTAAAATTGGGTTCGCCGTAGGGCTTGCTCTGCGCGCTTGCGCTGGGTGATGTCTTGGGTTGTACCGAACATTTGGTAAGGCCTCCCAGACGAGTCCTTCTTCAAATCAGCCAGGCTATGTATAGCACGGACTTCCCCGTTGGGAAGAAGCAGGCGATGTTCACAATCGACGTGCACCCCAGACCGAATGGCCTCGTCTGCTATCCCAAGCACAGTCTCACGATCCTCAGGGTGGATTCTCTCGGTCACCGTCGCGAGTTCAATAGGGCTTTTCCTTGGCGGCAGTCCATGAATTCGGTAATATTCGTCCGAACAGATTAACTGGTCCGCCGTAAGATCCCAAACCCAGTACCCCACATGAGCGACGCGTTGAGCTTCTTCAAGCCAGGCGTTGCTTTGCTCTAACGCGCTTGAAAGAGCCTGGCGTTCTTCCTCTACGCGTTTCCGGTCGGTAATGTCCTGGGTCGTTCCGAACATTTGAGTCCGCCCGTCTGAAGTCTTTTTCAAATCACCCAAGCTGTGTACGATGCGCACTTCGCCGTCAGGGCGGATAAGCCGATGCTCACAGTCGGCGCGCGTCCCGGACCGAATAGCCCCTTCAGCTGTCCTAATTACGGCCTCGCGATCGTCGGGATGGAACATTTCGCCTACGATTGCTATGTCGAGGGAGCCTTCCTGTGGCGGTAACCCAAAAATGCGGTAGGTTTCCTCCGACCAGATCACGCGATTCGTCTCAAGATCCCATACCCAGTAGCCCAGGTGAGCTACACGTTGGGCTTCTTCGAGCCAACTTCTGCTTTCTTGCAGATCCTTGGATAGGCTATGGCGGGCTTCCTCTGAGTGCTTCAATTCGGTAATGTCTTGAACCGTACCGAACAGCCTGTGGGGCTTTCCCGATGACCGATTTTCCAAGTCACCAGGCATAGCGCTCCAAAGCTTTGAAGTGATAGAGTGCACCGTGCGCACTTCTCCACTGGGACGAACTATCCGATGCTCATGCGCGGGGTACACGCCGGCAGCAACTTCCAGTTCCACTTCGCGGTAGAGAGCCTCTCGGTCATCAGGGTGGACCAATCCGCTAACCGTTGTTATGTCCATGGGCCGTTCTTGCGGTTTGAACCCAAAGATGCGGTAGGTCTCGTCTGACCAGATGACCTCACCGGTCTCAAGATTCCAATCCCAGTGACCCACATGGGCGACGCGTTGTGCTTCTTCAAGCCGGGCCTTGCTTTCCAGCAGGTCACGAGACAGCAATAGGTTTGTGAGTAAAGTCGCAAGGCGCTTGCCTGCTGCTTCGAACAACTCCTCCTCCTGCCTTGTCCAGGTACGCGGCCCCGCGCATTGGTCCAAGCCGAAGGTGTATGGTTTGCCAATTTTCGGATGAACAGCGATACACATCTGCGACTGCACGCCAAAACGATTGGCTAATACGCCTGGTAAAGAGTTGCTGGGGCCTGCGCCAAATCGCACAGCAACTTCCGAAACCGCAACGAGGCGAATCGCTTCAGCAATTTCTGCATCCATAGACTGATCAAGGTCCAGTGACGTACAATCTGCAAATTCCGGACGGGCATGCTGCGCTACCATCCGCCACGTCCGACTCTCTGTATCACAAGGATAGGCGAGCCAGACGCGGTCGCACCCGAAGATCGGCAACACACTTTCAAGCACGCGGCTCAGTTGCCCCAGACCCTCCGTGCCTTGCATAGCGCGGCTGATCTGGTCCATGCTTTCCAGAAACCAGAGACGGTCCTGACGCACTTCGTCTACGGGATCGCCTTCGGTGACGGGTTCACTTTCAGGTTCCATAAATCTCCCTACTTCGCCCCACACATTGTAGGCGGAAAAGCCTCCTTAGGGGTGGGCGGCTAGGGGAGTTCGCGGCTGTGCTGGTTCCAGACCGCGAACGTGCATCAGCTCTGCCACCCGCCCCCAAGCGCCTTGTAGAGTTGAACGACGCTCAGCAGCTCGTTCAGCTTGATCTGGCGTAGGTCCAGCTGGGCCTGAAGCAGATCCCTGTCGGCATCAAGGGCGTTGAGCTGGGTGTCGACACCGCCCTGGTACCGCATATAGGCCAACCTTTTCCGCGCCTCAAGGACCGCAACGAGCGCTTCCTGTTTCATCCTGGCTTCTCGCACCCTCTGGTGAGCGATCAATGCATTGGATACTTCGGTGAACGCGGTCTGAATAGCCTTCTGGTATTGCACCACCGCACTGTCCCGCTGGGCTTCCGCCAACCTCACGTTCGAGCGGAGGCGGCCCGCTGTAAAGATGGGCTGGCTCAGTTGGGGAACGAAGCTCCAGGCGCTATTCGGTCCGCTGAAAAGGCTGGACAATTGGGTGCTCTGGCCGCCGATAAGCCCGCTCAGGCTCAATCTCGGGAAGTAAGCGGCCTTGGCGACTCCGATGTCGGCGTTGGCGGCAATCAGGTTTTGCTCGGCGGCGCGGATATCGGGCCGCCGCACCAACAAAGCCGAGGGCAGCCCGGCCGGAACTTCTGGCGGCAGCGCGTTCTCATCGAGACTGCCTTGGCGCTCAATTCCGGAAGGATTCTCCCCCAGAAGCAATGTAATCTGATTCTCCGTCTGCTCGATCTGCTGTTGCAAAGTCGAAATCGTCACGTCGGCGGTATCCACGAGCTGTTCCGCCTGCTTTAAATCCAAATCCGTTGCGATCCCATAATTGCGGCGCGAGGTCGTGAGTTTTAGGGCTTCTTGGCGCATGGCGAGCGTCTGCCGCGAAATCTCGAATTGAGCATCAAGTTCGCGGAGTGTGAAATATTGGGCGGCCACATCACTGACCAGGGTGGTGATCACGGCCTTGCGATTCTCTTCCGCGCTTAACAGGCTGGCCCGCGCTGCTTCGGTTGCACGGCGCAGGCGGCCCCACAGATCCACCTCGAACGACAACAGACTAAGCTGCGCCTGCCCCCAATTTCTGTTCTGTGAAGGAACGAAAGAGGCAGGAAGGGGGAACGCGCCATTTCTCGAAAGCCGCGTGAGGTTGACATCCCCGCTTGCACTCGCTTGTGGAAACTGATCGGAACGCGTGACTCCGAGGTTCGCCTGCGCCGCTTCGACACGAGTGACTGCATCCCGCAGATCGTAATTTTTTTCGAGCGCCTTCCTGATGAGACTTTGCAGCTCTTCGTCTCGAAAGACCTCCCACCACTTCAGATCTGCGAAAGACGCTGCTTGAGAGTCGGGAAGAGGTTCAGGCGCTTGGAACGCTTGCGGCGTCTGCACGGCCGGGCGATGGTAATTCGGACCAACGATACAACTTGACAGAAAGCCCATTGCAATCAAGATTGCGATCGCTTGATACTTCATTTTCAATCCCCTTGCTGCGCCGATGGAAGCATCGGCGCAGCATTCCGCACCCCACCTGCAGCGGAAGAAAACCTTTCGACGAGGTAGTAAATCGCCGGCACGAAGAAAATGCCGATAGCGCTCGCGGCCATCATCCCGCCGATCACGGTCGTGCCCATCACCTGGCGCGC
>Ga0210401_10000230_pt1 | contig 70592 bp, 64 predicted proteins | sample IncBWH32MmetaG_FD_150866 | JGI IMG/M metagenome (GOLD analysis project Ga0210401, IMG submission 150866) | Forest soil microbial communities from Barre Woods Harvard Forest LTER site, Petersham, Massachusetts, United States - Inc-BW-H-32-M | ecosystem: Environmental > Terrestrial > Soil >...
ATTCTCCGGATTGAGGCCGAGGGCGACATTCGACAGTTCCAAGAGCCGCTGCCATTCTTGATTTCGCGCTGAAAACTCCGCCAGGCAAAGATATGCCGGGAAGTATTTTGCATCGATGGTTGTCACCTGGGAACAAGCATCGCGGCCTTCTTGCGCCTTGTGTTGCTGATCGAGAACCACTCCTAACAGTACCCACGCCGCTGAATAGTCTTTAAACGCGCCAATTGCGCGGCGCAAATGCTGCTCGGCTTCGTCAAGCTTCTGCTTTTGAGACGCAATACACGCCTTTTCATACTCGCCCCTTGCCTTCGACGGAACTTTCAGTGCCTTGACCGTCGAGCCGGTAGCTTGCATTGCTGCGAGATTCCACGGAAGGCATTTCTCGTCGTTCACAACTTCGGGCTTCGCAAGCGGTGGTAAGTCTCCAACCATCGGGGTAGCACAAGCCCCCGGGCTGGCGCAGACGGGGCCACCGCTCGGACCAACCTCCGCTCTGGTTTTCACTTGCGCATAGAGCGGTAGGGCCAAGAAGGCCAGCGCCAAAGCCCAAAGAGCCGCCTGTTTCCAGATCGGAATTAGGGCAAGTGCCCGGCGATCTGGTTTCGTCGTGTGGCAGTTCCGCTTGCGCATGATTTCATCCAAAAAAGGGACTCGCGGTCCGACGGCGGATAATCTTCCTGCTGTGGATGGTAGTCCTTATCCCACACAGAATCAAAGATGATTCGTCGATATGAATCTTGCCCCTCGCAAAGTTCACTGCGAGGCATTTTCAAGCTGACCAGCATGAACGCTCAACCCCCAGGCCCGGTCACAGTACTCACAGCACGCGGGTACGTGGTCAAACAGACCTTCCGGACTATTTGCTGACGGGCGTTCCCTCCCTAGAGTTGTGGCCGGGCCCACAAAGTGCGCGTACAAATCAAGAGAAAGCTCTCTGCCGCCATCCTCGCCGCAGTTGCGTATGGTCTGTTCCTGCTTGCATTCCAAGCCGCGTCGCGCGCAGTCTCAGCCAGCGACTCGATCTCCGCGGCCCTGTGTCAAGTCGTGTATCCGCTGGATCAGTTTCCTGCGGCCAAGGATTTTCACTACACTTTCTTTGGGAATGGATTTTTCGTGAATGAGAGCGGCGATCTCATCACCGCCGCTCACGTCGTATCGGCGTTTCGCGAGGGAGGCCGCCCTCATATCATCGTTGGCCCACGCAACGAGCCTCGCCAATTGCTGGAAGCGACCATCGTCGACGCGGATTGGGAACATGACGTAGCGATCTTGCGGGCGACGCCCAATCCCTTTCGCAGCGATAGCAAAATTGTCTATCTGCCGTTGTCGCTCGGGACGCCTCCCCGAGGAAATTCGGTCCTTACGGACTCGCTGCTTTCCTCCGACGTCGAGAATGCATCGAGCCTCGATGCGCCACAGGAAGATCTCTCGCAGGGCCAGGTGCTCGACTACCAATTTCATCGCGAAGAGGGCTCTCCGGACAGCGAAGTCCTACTCTTCAGCCAGCAGGTGCTCGCAGGCCAAAGCGGTTCACCGCTCGTCTCGGCGGATTCGCAGGGAGTGGTCGGCATCATTGTCGGGCGATGGCTGCTTCCCGTCGTGATGCCGCTGGCCGCGAACCGAAATCGCGTAGCGCTCGCGCCCGGCGCGGCCCTCCGCATTCACTACGCCGTCAGCCTGCTGGAAAAAAATCACATCGCGTGGCACGCGGTGGAGGAACCCGCGCGGCCAGCGGAGCCTCCCGCGCAAGACCTCGGATTCGTGCCTCCGGCCCCGGTTTCCGTGGTCGGCGTCAATTACCCGCCCCAGGCGCTCTTCGGCGGCGATGTTTTGCTGGATGTCCTGATAGATGCGGAAGGAAAGCCCGCGGACATCAAAGTACTCGCCGGCGACGGCCCGTTTCTCGAACCAGCGCTCAGCGCCGTGCGTACCTGGAGCTTCAAGCCGGCCACTCTGGACGGGCAGGCCGTGGAAGCCAGAATCGGAATCGTCTTTCAGTTTCCCCAATCGTTCCTGCCCAGGCTGACCCGGCCGGAACGCAAGCACGACGAGGTCTTGGCCGAGTCGGACGATCGAAGCGCCCTGCCTGTCCTTACCGTCGAGCCCGACTACCCGCCCAACAGCGTTGCGCAGGGCAGTGTCGGGCTGTACAGCTTGGTGGACTCGGAAGGTCACATCACCTCCACGTCCACCTTGCTCGACGTGGGCTCGCTGACGGCCCCAACCGCCACAGCCGTGCGCCGCTGGCAGTTCGCGCCGGCCAAACAAGCAGGAATAGCGACAGAGTCTGCGGTGGTCGTAGTGGAAACGTTCCGCCGCCCGTCACTCTGAGTGTTCGCACGGGAAGGCCAACTTCGGGGTTAGCTCGAAGAGAAACGCGTGTCAGCGGTAAGGTAACTCAAGCCTGAAAACCCACCGCTACAGCCACAACTATGCTCTCTTTTTACTCAGTCTGCTGGCGCCGTTTGCCCGCTTGACCGGTTCGGTGCTTACCGTTTCTTTTCTGCTTTGCTCAAGGAGCTTTCTGAATTCTCATGGGCTTCCAGGGAGTACTGGTGGGCCTTTGCTGAATATTCCATTGCCTGTCTCGAAATCTCGCGTGCGGTTTGGTGATCCTCTTGGCCGTGACGCATGGCGGCGACGCGGTGGGCGTGCGCGGCAAGATCGTGGAACTCGGCGGCTCTTTGGTGCCAGTCGCTTCGGCCTAGCCTGCTGTGATCGCCTCGGTTGCCGCGGTTGCGCATGGGTCACTCCTCTATGAAATCAAGCTGAATGGTACCATGCCGATTTCTCTGCGACAGGTTCCACATTCCGGCAAGGACTGACGCTTCGAAGCCCGACACGCGGAGTATTTTGTCGCTGTTGACGTCAGCGCGCAATAAACGCATCCAACTCAAGACCCCAGCCTTCAAAAAAACGAAGACTGGGCGCCCGAGATTCAACTTCGAAAGGCCCGCGCCACCCGCCCATAGTTCGCATGGACAGCCCAAGAGTAATCATCCTGGTTTGGAGCGCCTCTTCCGAGGCGTGGAATCTCCCTAATCGTCAAGGACAACCTTCAGGAGGGAAGCGTTGATGTGCAGGCCGCCGTCGGATCCGATGAAACCCAATTTCTTGAACTTGTTCATGAAAAAGTTTACGCGGGAGCGCGTGGTGCCCACCATTTCCGCCAGGGTTTCCTGGGAAATATCGGGAAGCGCCCTTTGGGGCTGGTCCGGCTTGCCATGATTGGCAAGCAAGAGTAGGGCGTGCGCCAACCGCTTTTCGCTGGAATTGAAAAGCTGATCGATCAGCTCCTCCTCGATCCGCAGTTTGCGTTGAAGCATATAGGTGATGAAGCGAGTGGAAAAGGCGCTTTCCGAATGGAGTACTCGGAGCATTTCCTTATTATCGATCACCAGCACGCTGACGGGCGCCAAGGCGGTAGCCGTTGCCGTTCGCCTGGGCTGCCCTGCCAAGCCCGATTCGCCGCAAAAATCGCCTGGTCCAAGAATCGCCACGACGCCTTCTTTGCCAGCCGTATTGACCACAGATAGCTTCACACCGCCGTCTCGAATGTAGAGGACGTTCTTCGCCGGATCGCCCTGCGAATACAGGGTCTCTTTTTTCCGAAACACAGCTACCCTTCTCCGCAAAACAGCCGAATTGAGAAATAATTCCACATCGAAAGAGGGACTTAGGTGACTTTCCTTTATAGCGCGAGGAGGGTCTGCAAATGCACGCCGATGAGAAGAACCCGGCATGATAAATGATACCACACGCCTCCCCCGGAACTGTTCAATATTGAACAGTATGATGCGGCTCCCAGGAGACGCCAAAGCAACGATTCAAGGCAGCACATATGGCCCGGCGGAATCCCTGCGATGATTGGTGACTATTAACTCCTAGCGGGGCCGTAGAGCTTTCCGCAACGACTGATGTACTTCTAATCCCCCGTCGTAGCTTATGAATCCCTGCTTCCGGAATTGGTTCATGAAGAGATTCACTCGCGGGCGCGTGGTGCCGACCATTTCCGCCAGAACTTGATGACTTAGGACGGGAATCTCGACGACCGGTGGGCCATTCTTATGCAGGTGCGCCAGCCGTAAAAGCACGCGCGCCAATCGTTGCTTGGCAGAAGAAGTCAGTAACTCCGAAACGTGGTCCTTGTACTTCTGGAGGCTGGACAGCAAATAGGCCACCAGGGAATTGGACGCCTTATTCTTTTTGCGAAGCATTTGGAGCATCTTCTGTTTCTGGATGGTACGTATGGAGCTGGCGGTTAACGTAACTGCGGTGGACATGCGGAGTGGATAGCCTGCAAGGCACAGCTCGCCAAAGAAATCACCCGCCCCGAGGATCGCGGTAACTGCCGATGGTTGCTGTTTCGTTTGGGTGCTGAGCCGCACCCCTCCTTCTTGAATGTAAAAGAGCGTTGGAGCAGGCGCGCCCTGTTTATAGATGTTCTGTTTGTCACGATAGTGCGAGACCTTGCCGCCCAGGCCGGCTCCTGATGAGAAATCGCTAAGTTGGCTTGTCGTATTTTTCGTGCGTTTCATGAGTCACTCCGTTCCTAGTCATTGCGTGCACGGATGTGCGGTCTTCCCGACATCCGCACGTCAGGTCGCCGCCGAACTCTCCAGAGCGAGCCTGTCCGTAAGAATTAAATTGCAGCCCTTCCATTGAATCAGCCCTTTCGCCTTAAATCCCGATAGAAGTCGTGTCACCGTTTCTCGCGAGGTCCCAATGACTTGGGAGATTTCCTCATGAGTTAAGGTAAGTCGCGCGCTGGTCTCATCACAGGCCGGGCGATCGTTCTCGCACCAATTGAGAAGAAACGTCGCAAGTTTTTGGCGCGCGGACCGCAAACGCCCCATCGCACGCACGCCGGCGATCGCGGAATAATAGGATTCACCCAACTGCAGGGCGACGCGCATTGCAAGATCGCCGTGGCGCCGGATGAGTTGAACCAGATACGCGCGCTCGACGAAGCCCGTCTGTGTCGGTTGAATCGCTTCCGCCCACGCCTCATAGGGCTGGCCCGAGAGCGCCGCAGCCAAGCCAAGTATCTCCCCGGGATCGGCAAACTTCAGGATGCGGGCTCTGCCATCCGCCGATGAGGTGAACAGCTTTACGCGGCCTGCGTAGAGAATAAATACCCCCCGGGGAGATTGCCCCTCGGCGAATAAGGCCGCACCCTTTGGGTGCCAAAAAGGAGTCGCAAATGCTGCGAGCCTGCCAACGACATCGGAGCGAGTATCGCGGCTCTTCCCGATTGGTCGATCGAACGGTTCGTGGGAATTCTCCACGGTCTCAAGCCGACGGGCTGCCAACATGCACACACCTCTCGCAAACTCGCTGTCTAATATCCAATCATTTGGCTTGAGCTAGCTGCTGAAGCGTAAAACTATCCCAGTGGATAAACTGTTCAATATTGAACAGCGGGTCCTGCGAGTAGGCGCGCAGAAAAGGCGGCATGTTCCTTTCTGTACGGAACCATCCCCCCCGACCTGATCTATTTCTGGCGAAATACATTCTTTCGGATATCGGGCCAGAATTCCTGGAAGATGTGATTCAGAACTGCGGATTCCATCTGCGTTCCCCAGTTCAAGGCCGTTTGACTTGGGCCGCTCTCCTGAGGCGGATAATAGGCGTTGGACAAACCTGCTTCCAGTCCATTTCCTGCTACCTCGGACCAGTTGAAGGTCGTGCCTCCAGAATCGGTCTTGGTGACGAAGGCGCGAGATATCGCGTAGGCCGTGCGCCGGAAAAACCCTCCTTTTCCCATCGTGTAATAGCGTGGATCCTCGTGCGTAATCGCCGGGACAATGGCCTCGGTGAAAAAAGTCCCCGACACTCCGTCGGTGAAGGTGCGCCAATAGTAGCGTCCATAACCCTTCACTCCGCGGCCCAGCTCCGGGTCGGAATTCAAGAGCATGGCTTGCCCGGCAAGAATTCCGGCCCACGTGTAGGAGGAATAGTCCACGACGCTATCCTGCGCGGCGAGTACGAATTTCTCGCGGGTGGACAGCGGCGGAAGCTGCGTATCGGCGTTCACAGCGCCAAAATTGGGAATGACCCAGAGCATGCGCTTGGTCTGCTGAAGGTGGGAATCGTCTCCTTGATTCTGGGCGTCCGTGGCCTGGTCTGGCGCCGCAGTCGTGGGCTTGTCAGGAAGCGTTGCAGTGGCGGAGGCGCTGGGAGGCGGGGACGATTGCTGCACATACTCAATGGAAGTAGAGTTCTCAGACGGTTGTGTCTGCGACCCGCCAATCGCAGGAGTGGGGAGAATGACAAGGATTAAGATAGCGCTCCGGACCTCGAGCAAGGCATTTCCCCCAATTCGCGCACGAGTCGATTTGTTCGCCGTCCATGGCTGGCCTTCTCAGTCGCAGCCCCGAGCGAGGGCGATCGGAGAACCGAGTCCTGAGCAAGATTCTTGGGTTTCGGTGGAGAAGCCCCGGGCCATTTCTTCGAGCGTTCTGGCAAACTCCAACGGGCGAAGTGCCGGCAATCCCAGGCATTTTGTTCCGCCATCGATGGCCGGCAGCCAGAAACAGCTATTTTCCACCGGCAAGCAAAGGAACGCGGTAACCGGAAGGTGAGCCAGAGCCGTCAGCAGCCGGGAGCCGGTTCCATCGGGCAGATATGTATGGCTGAGCACCAGATCAATTCGGTGCAAACTCAACAGGTCGCAGGCCGCTCGTATATTGCCGGCAAAATGATTTTTGAATTTCCAGCTTTGCAGCTTATCCGTCAAGGACCGCGCCCTATGAAAATGCTGTCCGACCAGGAGCACATTCCGTCCGGATAGCGTCATTTAGGCCCTCCCACATGCCGGCGCTTCGCTAGGGTTGACTACGTTACCGAAGTCATCCGAAGCAAGACTGTTCACTTTTGAACAGCGGAGCATCTTTTATCGTTTGCACGCCGGACTAACGCAATTCTAGGGTTATGACCCCGGCAACAACCTGACGCGGAAGACCGGCCGCAAGGGTGACTCATTCATCGCGGAGGGATGGGTGGGGATTTCCGGTATCTCGAGACGCGCGACGGCGGGGAAAGTGGCGCGCCCAGGCTTCAAAAAACCGAAGACTGACACACCCGAAACTCAACTTCGCCACGATTACCAACCCATTTGGCTCATCCGGCTAAGGATAATCGCGCTGTACTTATTCATGCGCTCGGGTCGTCGCCTCAGGGGAGCGGGCAGAATTGCGGCGAGCCGCGCCGCCTGTTGCCGGCCGATATTCCGGGCCGCGGTTTCGTCGTAGTAGCGGCACGCCGGCTCCGCGCCATAAATGCCGGGGCCCCATTCGATCACGTTCAGGTAGATCTCCAGAATGCGCCGCTTTCCGAGGACGAATTCGGCTACCGGAACCAGTGTGGCCTCCGCGCCCTTGCGCAGGAAGGAGCGGCCCGTTCCGAAGAACAGATTTTTTACGAGTTGCTGCGTAATGGTGGAAGCCCCGCGAGTGCGATCGCCTTCCAAATCGTCTTCGGCGGCGATTTGGATCTGCTGCCAGTCAAATCCATGGTGCTGGTAGAAGCGCGTGTCCTCCGCGGCGATCACGGCATGCTGAAGATCGGGCGAGATTTGGCCGAGCGGAATGAATTTGTAGCGTTCGCGATACGCCGCGTGGTGAATCCACGCCTGCAAGCGGCGCTCGACGTGCACCGCAGTCGTCGGCGGGTCGATCCACCGCGCAGCCACAAGCATCAGTGCGGCAAGCGACCAAAGAAGCACCACGCCAATAAGAAGCCATCGGACAAAAGATCGGAGGAAGCCCGTCCCAAGCGGGGCCTGGGCGTCCGCAGTCTGGGTATCCGGGGTCTGGGTGTCCGTGTCCGGCATCGCAGTCACATTTCAGAATAATAGCCTGTGCCGGGTCGCCACTGATAGGCGACTCCCACGAAACTGCCCACCGCCACTAACCCTTCGCAGACTCCACAACGATTTTTGCCAGCAAATCCAAGAAGAATTCCCTCACAGGTCCTGTTGCCTTCCCGAGTTTGATTTCAATGAGTTTCCTTTTTGCTGGGACCAGGTCAGCTTTCGGGTCTGACATTACGTATTGCAGCAAATCCCAAAGGTCGTTTCGCTCCTCAAGAGTAAGCTTATCGTCATGTCTGAGCAATTCGTGAGCGGTCCTCAGGCGCTCCGCCATCCAAGGGTACGGTTGTCCGCACCCACGACAGTACTGTGGCCGGGAATATTCTTCGGCTGGCCTGTACAACTGAACCCCGCGAATTGGCTCATTGCAATGTGGGCACTTGTCAATGCAAGACGCACCGCATGTGGCGCAATGAGCTTTTGGTTCGAACGGAGAGCCGTCGCACTGCTGAACGTGCCCATTCACACATATTTGGGCGTCACAGTGGAATCCGCCCGGGTGCCTGCCGGGCACCTTATTTGCCTCACGCTTCTGGCTCTTGAGTTCATCTTCGACGTACTTCAGAGCAAGAATCCCCAGTGGATCGACATCGGTAGCGTCAATTTCTCCGCCAAAGCCAGAGTCATCGTCGCGTCTCACAGTAAAATGTGGCACCCATTCGAGAGCGTCTCCCGTTGCTTCGGGCGGAGCCGAAACTCGGTACTCCCTACCGTCAATGTAAACCGTGGCCACGCGTTGGATAACCCCCGGCTCATTTGATCCGCGTAGGATCGTCTGCTTGAGCACAACCTTTGTGTGTAGATCACCGTACACCAAGGGCCTCCTGATTCCTGCATTGTACGGACATCGTGGTTCGCGTGCTATAGCGCGGGTGCCCCATTCATCGCGAAGCGATAGGTGGGGATGTTCGGTATTTCAGGACGTACAACCGCGGGAAATGGGGACCGGGGTGATTCGGACGCCAACCTTCCGTTTCCGCCGTCGGCGGACTCTATACAGCTGGCCTGAAGGAGGCCGTCACTGCTCCTCCTCATTGATCTGGCTGGCGATCGAGTCCGTCTGACCCGGCGAAGATTGTTTAATCGTTGGGAATTCACGAAGGACAGCCCGCAGCCGTAGCATGTTTCCTAGGGCAGGGTCGTGGAGACGCCTTGCGACACCCCAGTCGTGAAGCAAGCCGCAGCCGATGAGGAAGAAAGCTAGGATTATGTACCATTTGTTGCAGAGCGCCGGGGCAACCCAAGACGCAAAGAGGGCCGCCCATCCTGTCGCATGTGACGCATTTACCAGGATGCTTCCGCGAATTTCCTCGGGCGTTGGAATTGTCAGAACGTTCTGGAGCGGGGCGAAGGGTACCACAGGTAATTTGTCTTCGGTGAGATCGTATCTCTTCAGGAGGAGCTGCTTGGCAATCGTCACCCACCATTGGTATGCGTCTTTTTCGTCTTGTTCGGGCAAAGACTCGACATTGGTACATATTCGGACGTAGAGCATCGTGAGCCAACGTGGCGGGGTACTGACTGGTTTCGCCGCTGACGCCGAGGACGAAGTGCGGGTGTGGGTTAAGCGCGTAAGAACTGGAAGAAGAACGTACTTCTGAAATTGCATCGACAGGAACAGGCACATCCTGTAGATCAAACCGACCACGGATTGGAGCAGAGAGGCGAGTAGCATGAGACTGTTGCCGACTACAAATGCGAGGAACACCCCCATGAACAAGCTCAGGTAGCGACCGAGGACAAAGTCTCCTTGTGTGCCAAGGACGAATCGACGTGCTAGCTCCGGGCTAGCGAGTAGGATGGAGAACTCAAAAAAGAGACCCGGCATGAACGCCGAAGAGTACAAGTACAGTCGAGGAGGAAGCGCTTTTGATAGATCAAGTCGCACCACAATAGGGCGAATCTATCTGAGGCGTAATGTATACGCAAGTAAAACTAAATCGAGGTTCGCGATTCACGAACCTCGTCCAAAATCTTCGCAAACAAATTTTTGGCGGGCCGAGGCAAACAGCGCCAGGCGACGCTAGCAGCCCCGAAAAACGGAATAGCGCTCAGTGCGGATCTACCCGTTCAGAGCACCGAGAATTTTCTGCTCCAGGCGCAGCGCGGCACCCTGCCCGCCGTCTCCTGGCTGGCGCCCTCAGCCGACGTCAGCGAGCATCCTCCGGCCAAGGTCAGCGCGGGACAAACCTACGTCACGCAGCTGATTAACACCGTCATGAACGGGCCGAATTGGAAAGATTGCGCGATCTTCCTGGCTTGGGATGACTGGGGTGGGTTTTACGATCACGTGGTTCCCGTCAAAGTGGACCAGAACGGCTACGGCTTGCGCGTGCCGAGTCTCGTCATCTCGCCCTACGCCAGGCGTGGGTTTATCGATCATCAAACCCTCAGTTTCGACGCGTTCGCGAAGTTCATCGAGGACGATTTTCTAGATGGGCAGCGTCTCGATCCCAAGACGGACGGTAGACCCGACCCGCGGCCGACCGTGCGCGAGGATGCCTCTCAGCTCGGCGACCTGCGCAGGGGCTTCGATTTCGACCAGAATCCGCGCCAGCCGCTGATTCTGCCGGAACACCCGGAAACGGACCTGTTGCCTCAGCCTTAGATCACACGCTTCGGGGTCGCGGTATGCGATGATGTCCACGTCAGCGTAGCCATCGCATGAGCTGCGTTGATGTGCCGCGTCGGCTAGTCGGAGAGCCGAAACCGACGCGGCGCTGACGTTGGGCTGTCGAAGCTCTGATAGCCTTCCCTCCATACTTCCTGCCCCCGTCACTTGAGCTGTTATTCGTGTCCCTGTGTCGCAAGACTCAATTCAACATTCGCCGCACCTGTTCCTGCGACCAAGTGTCGCGTCATCACATGGCCCCCTATACTGCAAATGAAGTGACTTTGAACGGACTAGTGTTTGGTACCGGAGTGGAAAATGCTGAGGCTTGATTATGTGTCCTGCTTTTTGACCATCCTCTCGACGGTTCTAGTCGGGAAGAAGCTATGGCAGGGCTGGGTTGTCGCTGGAGCGAACAGTATCATCATCTGTTTAATCGGAATGCGAACTGCGGAATTCGGATTCGTTCCTGGCAATCTTTTCTGCATCGGACTCTATGCAAGCAATCTGTGGAATTGGCGACAGAAAGCCGCAGATTCCCGCCCGCAATCCTCTTCGTAGCGAAGCGCCGCGCCTGCCTTGATTCGCTCCCGCGTTGTGTTCTGCATAGAGAACGCGCGCCTCGATGCATTAGTCTCCCTTACCGCCGCGAGTGACTCGGGGAAGCACCCGAGACACACTCGCGCCGTCAACGCTGCCACAATTTCCAGAACGGTCTCAGTGCCGCAAGAGCGCAGTCCGCAGAATGGTTCTTCTTGTAGAGGTGGTGATTCTGCGTGCAGCGGCACGAAACTGAATAACAAAAGCCGCCAAGATGCCCAACGAGCTGCCTAAGATGGCAAATTCGACGCTTTGGGCCGTGTATGAGAATGCAAACCCTGCGACGTTGATTACACGGAGAGAACCCAGAGCCAAAGCCTCCTGCGTGGCCAATTCAGACCGGAGGAGACTCGGCACCACGATCCCGGCAATGAACAAAGTGAATGCCACTTCGATGAGCAGTAGAGCAAGCGAGAAAACCTTTTGTCTCTTCATAGTTTGTCTCTTCATGGTGTTTGCTTTCAGCTTCACGAAGCATTTTCAAAGTACCTGTTCTTTCAAGATTGCCCTCCGGGCTTATCACGGTAACTGGGAGTGGCGCCGTGCATCGTTTGCACCGGAGTAGGAGCAAGTGTATGTGCATCCATGGCAGCACCTGGGTCACAGTCAGGGACGCAATCCCCTCTCCAATTCGACGGGGCGTAAGTGATTGAGAATGATGGCAGAAGAAATCGTGTACCCAACTCACGGTAGGAAAAATTAAGTCAACACAATGGTAATTTATTCTCGCTTGTATAGGGGCACGCTCGATGTAGCCAGAGGTGATGGTTTAAGAGCGACGAATGTACGTGAAACCCTGTATTGCGACTGCTAGTGTGCAGGTGTAGGTTGCTGCAATCATGTGCGTCTAGCGCTCAATTGGTCTCACCTGGAGTTCCTTATGAGTAAACGAATTCTAGTTGTGGACGACAACTTTGCTATTCGGGGCTTAGTGCGGAAGATCATCGAATCCCGGCCCGGCCTCGAAATTTGTGGGGAAGCGACTGATGGCCTGGAAGGAATCGAAAAAGGTCGAGAGTTAAAACCGGACTTGATTGTTCTGGATTTTTTGATGCCTCGAATAAATGGCTTACAAGCAGCCGCGATATTTCATGAAATTGTGCCCAACACGCCGATCATACTATTCACTTTCTATAAGGACGCAGTACCCAGTGAGCTGGCGCGTGCAGCCGGTGTGGCCTCGATTCTATCGAAGACAGATCAAATCACCACGCTGGGTGATGAGGTTCAAAGACTCACCGCTGCCTGATCCGTTTCGGGTTGTTGATCGTCCTTCCAAATTGAAATTGCCAGCAAACGCGAACCAATTAAACCAGTTCGCCCGGAGACCCGCCGCGGCGGGGAACTCCCGGCCTTCTGGTTTCCGCCTTCGGCGGACTCTACCCAGCTGAGCTGTAAAATGGTGCGCCCGGAGAGATTCGAACTCCCGACCCCTTGGTTCGTAGCCAAGTGCTCTATCCAGCTGAGCTACGGGCGCGGATGGTTGCAGTGATTTACGGCGACGCGAATCGAACGCAAAATATTGTAGCAGCTTCCCTCAACGCGCCGCAAATTTCCTCGCCTCCGCAGGCATGCGGGCGGAGTCAACTACCGCGAAATTTCCACTCCGGAGGGCGTTGCGCTGGCGCTCTCCGGCTGCCTAGCCGGAACTCCCACCAGCACATCCAACGCAACCGCAGCGCCGGCGCGCGTTGCCGGCTTGAATTTCCACTTCCCGAAGGCTTGCGCCGCCTCCGCGTCCATTTCGGGCAACACACCGCGAAATACCCGCACGCTGCCGACCGATCCGTCCGCTGCGATCATTCCTTGCAGGATGATGAGCTTGTCACCATCCTTGTCAGGAACGGGCAGGCGCCGGAAATCGAATTGCTGTTCGGGGGAGGGAGGGACGATGCCGGCCTGCATTTGCACGACGCCCGCAGTCGCAGGCACGGTGTTCGCCGGCGGCGCGCCGCTCGCTTCGTGCGCGCAATATTGCAGCGCCCAGTTTCTTCCCGGCATCGCCAAAAAAATGGAATACACTTTTCCGCAAGTCAGCGCGCCGTAGACATCGAGGCCGCCCCCGCCCATGGGACCGGCGGAAATCACCAGCGGCGCGTGCCGAAGTTTCGGAGCGATCGTCACTGGAAAGACCGCCGCAGGCAGCACCGGCGCGAGCAGTCCGTTCGCGTCCACGCCGCCCGACGTTCCGCTCCCGCCCACCGCGCTGAAGCTCGCCCGTCCCGGAGCCTCAGGTCCTGCGCCGCCGCCTCCCGACTTGCCGGTGCCGACACCGACGCTCGTGTCCCCTCCCCCGCCGGCCCCGCTTGCGGCGGGAGCGCCCGCTGAATTCGGCTTGCCTCCGGGAGACCCGAGCCCGGGCTTGCTCGGAGCAATGGCAATCGCTCCATAGCGATTCCCCTGCGCCAGCGTTGCCAGCTGCGAGAACGGAGCGGGCTGAGCGGACATGACAACAATGCTGCCCGCAGTGTCCGGCGAAGGGTCGGCGCTCGCGTCCTTCCGAGGCACGGCGGCCCCAGCGTCGTGCGGCGCGTGCAGCGAATCAGAAGTGAAATAGGCCGTCGGCATCTTGGGCTGCGGCACGGAAGCCGCAGTCTTGATAGGCAATTGCGGCGCGTCGGAAGGGATTGTTGGCGCCGCCGCGGCCTTCGAGTCAGGCAAAGGAGCGCGCGCCACCGGATGCAGCGAATCGGAAGTGAAGTAGGCCGTGGGCATCTTGGGCTGCGGGACGGAAGCCGCGATCTTGATGGGCAATTGCGGCGCATCGGAAGGGACGCTCGGAGCCGCCGCGGCCTGGGAGTCAGGCAAAGGAGCGCGCGCCACGGGATGCAGCGAATCGGAAGTGAAGTAGGAGGTCGGCATCTTGGGCTGCGGGACGGAAGCCGCAATCTTGATGGGCAATTGCGGCGCGTCGGAAGGGACGCTCGGCGCCGCCGCAGCCTGGGAGTCGGGCAAAGGATCGCGCGCCACCGGCTGATGAAGTTGCAGGTCCACTTGCGGCTTCGGCGGCGCGCCAGGCCCATCGGCCAAGACGATGTCCGGCAGTTGCTGGTCGACTTTGATGCTGAGGTCAGGCGGTGCCATCGACTGGCGAATCGCCTGCGTGTGGCTCTCCGCCTTGAGCGGGTTCACGATGATGGTGAACTTCGGACTCGTCCACGTGCTCGCCTGGGGAGGATCTTGCGCCGTAGGATGCGGCGCCACTGCGGCGCGTGCGGCAACTCCCGGCATCCCCCCCGGTCCGCCCGGCTTCACGACGGGGAGGGCGCGCAGGATTTTTAGCTCCTTCAAAGCGCGAAGGTCGAGGTAAATGGGCGCGTCATCGGGTGCGGCCGCCGCGACAACAGGTTCGACGCGCGCCGCCATGCTGGCGTGCGAAAGCAGCACAAAGGCGCCGACATGCATAAGCAGGGAAGCGAGCAGTCCGCGAGCAGGCGCAAGCGAGGCGCGCTTTTTCAAGCCAGGGAACGATCGCATCGACCAGGCATCGCCCGTCGTTCGCGGCACCCGCGCGAAGATCGCGCCGAGGTCCTCCGCCCAGGCGCCGAGCCGTGATTCCCAAAGAATTTCAAAACGCCGACGAGTCCGCATAAAACCCGAGTCCAAGTGCGCGCATCACAAGAGGAGTCATTGTCCACGGCGGCGCTCTTCAGGGCAAGGGAAACGCGAACAATTCTGAGCAAAAACGCGGCGATCGTCTTTTCCTATTACTCACAGTACATTTTGTGATCGACATCACGCGGGCCTTCAAAGCAATGTTAGATTTCCAGTCTTCCGAATGTATTGCAAACAAAGGCTTCTAAGCGATTTTGAGTCTTTCGCGTTTCGTCCTGTAGACAATTCCCAGCCGGATGTCTCCGTTCGAGGGCGGCACTTTTCCACAGCCTCATTTTCCCACTTGTATTTTTTTTCATTCACGCGTATACATATGTTCCGTCAGGTCGTCCCCCTGGCTAGGAATCCCATCACCAACCAAGTCGTTTGTAACGGGTTCTGTTTTTGTGCAGTCGCAGACTTTTGCGTCCAAATTTCTTGTCTGCGAGCACCCGCAGCCTTGGAGGATGTCGCCTGATGAGTGGTGACCTGATTCGAGTTTTTTTCTGCAGCCCCGATATTGCATTTGCCGAGCCCTTGACGCACGCCTTGGGTCAAGGTTTTCAAATTCGCGCCACGCGCGAGCTTCGCTGGCCGGACCCCGCCGAATCCGGCAGGTATGACGTCCTTCTGCTGGACCTACAGGCGAACGACAGGGACCCGGTCATCAAGGGCGCTCTGGAGTTTCTGACGGAGTCGTCCCAGTCGCGGTTCCCCCTGCCCGTCGTCGCCATTCTTGCTTCGGAAGACCGCTCGCTGACGCTGCGCCTGATGGAGCTGGGCGTCCACCTGATCCTCACCACTCCGCCGGACATGATCGAATTGCGCATCGCCCTGCGCCGCGCCTGCCGCTTCCACCAGCTTGAGAAGGAAGCCCAGGAGTTGCGCGCGCAGGAGATGAAGATCACCGCGTCTTACACGATGGTGGGCGCGGAAGGCGCGTTGTCCGAAGTCCTGGCGATGGCGCAGAAAGTGGCGCCGTGCGACGTTACCGTCCTGATCACCGGCGAAACCGGCACGGGAAAAGAGCTGTGGGCGCGGGCGATTCACCGCATGAGCTCGCGCGCGACGCAGCCGTTTGTCGGTTTTTCGTGCGCCAACCTGCCTGAAACGCTGATCGAGGACGAGCTCTTCGGCCACGAAAAGGGCGCCTTTACCGGCGCCACCAACTCCCGGCGCGGCCGCTTCGAACTGGCCGACCGCGGCACGCTGTTTCTCGACGAAATCGGCGACCTCAGCCTCGGCCTGCAGCCGAAGCTGCTGCGCGTCGTGCAGGAGCGCAGCTTCGAGCGCCTGGGCGGATCGAAGCCCGTGGCCGTCGATGTGCGCATGATCTGCGCGACGCACCGCGATCTGGGGCAAATGGTCGAGCAGGGGCGATTCCGCGAGGACCTGTATTACCGGCTCAACGTGGTGCAGCTGCATCTGCCGCCGCTGCGGGAGCGGCGCGAAAGCATTCCCGAGCTGGCCCATTACTTCATGAAGCAATTCGCGACACAGTTCGGAAAAAAGACCAAGAGATTTGCGCCGCTCGCGCTCCAGGCCCTCGAGGAAAATCCGTGGCCGGGAAATGTGCGCGAACTCGAGAACGTCGTGCAGCGCGCCGTGGTGTTGGCGGAAGATACGACCATCGAGCTGGCTCATCTTCCGGAAAAACTTCGCAAGGGATTTTCGGACAGCTCGCCCGCGCAATCGTATGACGCCGAAATTCGTGAATTCAAAAAGCGCCTGGTCATAAGGGCGCTGCGCCAGTGCGGCTGGAAGAAAACCGAGACGGCGCGCTCGCTCGGCATCGCCAGAAACTATCTGCACCGCCTGATCAATCAACTGAACATCATTCCGGAGGAAGCAGGAATGCCTCCGGTATCCAGCAGCGTGCCCGCGCCGAAGTCAGACGCGATAAACTGATTGCGGGTTGGAACTCAAGTCCGGATCGAATCCATACTGAGTTCGCGAAAAGAATTGCCCATGCCTAGCCCCTCTCGTTCTCCCCGATTTCTTTTGTCCGGCGCCCGCGGTGTCGCGATCGTGGAATTTGCGCTGGTGGTGCCCGTCCTGACGACGATTCTGATCGGCACGTTCTGGCTTGGGCGGGCGGTCAGCGTTCATCAGGCGCTGGAGCGAGCGGCTCGCGAAGGCGCGAGGGTCGGCATCACGCCCGCGTGCGCGCTTTGCGGCTCCTCCACCGCGACCGACGCATCGATCGATGTGGCGGTGAACGGCGCGCTGGCGGCTGCGTCGCTGGACACGTCGAACCCCGGCCTGGAAATCGTGATCGCCCGCAATCAGCGCCTCGACTCCAACGATCCGGCGAATTACCAATCCTCCGGCGTGCAGGTCACCGTCTCCTATCCTGTGCAGCTGAACATTCCCTTCACTTCCCAGAGGGCTACGACGATCAGTTTGACCTCGAGCGTGTCCATGCGGCAGGAGTTTTGAGCCATGGCGCGCACAAACAAAATGACAAACAATAAGCGTGGCGCGTTCGTTCGGCGCGCGGTCTCCGGCGAACGCGGCACGGAGTTGCTCGAGCTCGCCCTAGTCTTGCCGCTCTTGATGGTGATGCTGATCGGCATCGTGGATTTCGGCGAAGCGTGGGCGCTGAAGGACAAGCTGTCGGGCGCTGCGCGGGACGGCGCGCGCGCCGCCATTGCCGATTTCAATGACACGATGAATCCGCAATGCCCGGCCGCGACTCCCTGTTCCGTGCAGGCGGCGGCAGGCGCTGCGATTGCGGCGCTGAACAATGCGGGCGTAAACACCTGCGGGCTGGATCCTTCGACGACGGCTCCCGTGGCCGGAACGTTCACGTGGACCTACACGGCCGCGTGCGCGAATCCAATGACGATCAAAATCGAGCGAGCCGTGCCGGAAGTCGTCGACGGCGCGACTTCGCTGTGCACGCGCGTCACGTTGACGTATCCCTACAGCTGGACGTTCTCGAACATGGCCGGGCTGATCGGAAACAGTTCGTTCACGAGCACGATTACTCTCAGCGGCGCGGAAATGATGGCAAATCTGAATTAGGTTTCTGAATTAGGTGTGACCCTGATGCGCGCGCGTTCCAAAGCAAATCCACGACGCAACGACGAACGAGGCAGCACGCTGTTCATCGTCGCGGGCTGCCTGGTCGTTCTGCTTGGGATCGGCGCGCTGGCGATCGACGTTGCTTCGTTGTACGTCGCTCGCAGCGAATCCCAGCGCGCGGCCGACGCGGCGGCGCTCGCCGGCGCGAAAGTATTTGTGGAGTCCGGCTGCGTCACGAGCGGCGATTGCAGCTCGGAAGAGACGACCGCCACGGATCGCGCCACGCAGGTCGCTCTCCAGAATCTAGTCGAGGGCCAGCCAGTGACCATCGGCGCGATCACATTCACGGAGACACCTCAAAATCCACAGATCACAGTAAAGGTGCAAAGCTCCAACTTGCACGTTTTCTTTGCCGGCGCGATCGGAATTACGAGCGCACCGAACGTTGCGGCGGCGGCCACCGCCGAAGCCTACAATCCGTCCGGTCAAGCGGGAGGGCCGCCATTCTGCACGGGCTGCGTGCGTCCGTGGCTCATTCCCAATTGCGATCCCTCATACCTCGGCCCCTCGCACTGCCTGCTGAGTCCGGGGAGCAGCGTGGAGAATCCAGGCTGCGGTCCGGGCGGAGTGATCGGCCAGTCGATTCAAATCGCGATTGAAACGAACCCAACGCAATTCGCGGCCGTGGATGACGGCACAGGCTTCGCCGGTTATCAGAAATCAATCGTCACGTGCAACACCGGACAAATGACCTGCGGAAAGTGGGTCAACACGCTGCCCAACTCGCAAATCGCGTACCCGACGTCAGGCCTTAGCAGCCTTTTACACATCGCGTCTGGGAGTTCGGGACTGGGCCAGGGGCAGGATCGGATCGACACGACAATGTGTCCGCCGCAAATCCACGCAGGAAGCCTGAATCCGCTGGTCGCGCAGGGCGTCGTTGCCGCGGACGCCCTGGTCACCACGAGCGATTCGATCGTCACCGTGTATCTCTTTGACGGCGGCTTGTCCAAGCCGGCCACGCCGCAATCCGTCCAGGTGCGCGGGTTCGCCCAGATTTTCGTCACGCAGCAGTATCAAAACGGCGACGTCGGAGGCGTAATCCTTGGCGTGGCCGGATGCGCCACCACCGACAGCGATGGCGGTTGCGACCCGGGGTCGATCAAGGGATCCACGCTGTTGCCGATTCGATTGATCACACCGGCAGGGAGCTAGAGCGGAATGGCGGCGCTGCCTACGCTCGCGGAGCCATCGAGCAGTTCTTCGCTCACGCTCGTGGGTGCAATTCGGCGCGTTTTTTCGTTTCCCGTCTTGCTTGGAGTTCTTCTTTTCGCGGGCACGTTTTCCCTGGCCAAAGACATGCTCTTCGACCCCGACATGTGGTGGCACATGGCGGTGGGCCAGCGGATTCTGGCCACGCATGCAGTGCCGTGGAGCGATACGTATTCCTCAACGGTTTCCGGCGCGCCCTGGATTGCTTACGAATGGCTCGGCGAAACCGCAATTGGCGCTGCAGCTTCGGTGGCCGGGCTCCGCTCTGCGGCTGCGCTGCTCGTCGTCTTGTCCGGAATTCTGGTTCTTCTCCTCTATCGCTACGCGGCTCTGAAGTGCGGCGACAGCAAAGCCGCGTTCGCCGCGTGCGCAGTTTTGGTTCCGGTGCTCGGAGTATTCTTCACCCTGCGCCCGCAATTGCTTGGCGCGATTTTCCTGGTGCTCACCCTCCTCATCGTCGAGCGATTCCGCCGGGGCCGTAGCCGCGCGCTCTGGGCCCTGCCGCCGCTGTTTCTACTGTGGGTCAACACGCACGGGTCGTTTGTCTTCGGTTTCCTGGTCCTCGGAATCGCGTGGCTCAGCGGCCAGTTTGCATTTTCCTCCGGCGGACTTTTTTCCGAACGATGGCACGAACGCCAAAGCATCCAGCTCTTGCTGGCGATTCTCGCGAGCGCGCTCGTCTTGCCGATCACGCCTTACGGGACGCGCCTCGCAGCGTACCCCCTGACGCTGGCCTTCAGCCAGCCCGTGAACGTAACGAGCATCAACGAGTGGTCGCCGCTCGGGACCGGAAATTTCGTCGCAAAATATGTGATTGCCTTGCTCATCGCTTTTTTTTGCGCTGTACTGGCGGAGCGCCCGCGCTTTCGCCTGCACGATGTTCTCCTGGCGATGTTCGGAGCAATCGCGGCCTGCCTTCACGTGCGATTCCTTCTGCTCTTCGTTATCTTTCTCGCGCCGCTGTTTGCCGAACTCTTTGCGCGCTCGATTCCGCGCTACCGGGCGGACATGGACCGTCCCGCGTTCAACGCAATCTTGATCGCGATCATCGGCCTGGGAATTGTGTTTCTGTTTCCGTTGCGCCGCACTCTGGACAAGCAATCCGAGTCCGAGTATCCCCGTTCGGCCGTGCAATATTTGGCCGATCACCCGGTACACGGAATTCTGTTCAACGACTACGGTTGGGGTGGGTACCTGATCTGGGCCGCGCCACAGCCGAGCAGGGTTTTCATCGATGGCCGCGCCGATGTTTACGAGTACGGCGGTGTGCTGGCCGACTATATGAGCATCATTCGCTTGGAACCCAATGCCATGGAACTGCTCAAGAGATATGACACCCAAGTGTGCCTGATCCGGCGAAACGCCGCATTAGGAACGGCCCTGAGCGCCGTAGGCGGATGGGAGCGGGTTTATGAAGACCCTCTCGCCGCCGTTTATGTGAAAAAGCCGGGCACACTCACGCGCTAAGTCCCGCCAATAGAGTCGATTCCAAAAACAAGAAATGTGAACAATCGGAGTCCCCTAGGCGCCGGAAGTGTCGCCAGCCGCCCGCGCGAAGCCTGTCTCTCCTTTCGGTATCCCCTGAATTATCTGTGGGTTCCTTGCCGAATCGCAAGGAAATCCAATTGGTTTATGACATGCTCGGATTGAAAGTACTAGATAAGGAGTCAACGTCCGTCGATGGAGCGCGGGAAATGCCCAGCCCCTTGGTGCGTCTGTGGAAGGATCAGAAAGGGCAAGATTTGTTTGAGTACGCTCTCTTGCTGCTCCTGATCGCGCTGATGCTCGTTGCATCGACGAGATCCTTGTCACAAGCCATCGGCAATGCTTTCCGCACTGTCACGAATACGGTCTCAGCGGCGACCCCTACTAGCCCCGCCGGTAATGGAAACGGAACGGGCGGGGGCGGCGCACCTTAGAGCCGCGTTGGACTCTCCGCTTTCGCCTTGATCACCTCTAGTTAGCCTCAACCTCGGCCCTGAAGCGCCGAGTCAAGTAGCCGATCGTGGGCGTTCCGAATAGCGATTTGTCTACAAACGGTCACACTCTACGGGCTTTGCATTTGCCGTGGAGCAAACAAAACGCGGAAATAGACCAGTTTGAATAGGTTGCATCAGCTTCATTTTCAAAGCCTTTAACCCCCCATTGGCAGAAGGAATGCTCATTCTACGCACCTAGCTCGGATGGGCTGTGTCTATCTACCGCCGGAGGATCGAAATGAAGCGTTTACTCAAGCGTTTGTGGAAAGAAGAATCGGGGCAGGATTTGACCGAATACGCCCTGCTTCTGGTTCTGATTGCGCTGGTCGCCGTGTCGGCCTTGCAGGGCCTCGCCGTTGCGATCAATAAAGTGTATACCAACGTCGCCGCCAACCTCACCGGACAGGTACCATAGGCATGCATCGACCGAATCACCGCAGTTGAATATGCAGACGACCACGCGGTGTTTTTGGCGGCGGGGCCTTTCAGTGCGGAGGTTCGGAGCTTTCGCTCGACTGACGTTGTTTTGCTCATCCCGGTCGATCCGGAGAACCGCAGGCAACAGACCGCAGCGCCCCGAATGCCGCAACGAATCAGTGACTGAGGGAGTTAGGTGTTAAATTTGTCGGCTGACATCACTTGGGGATTCGCGACAATCGTGGCCCTCTTGGCCGGCTGGATCGATTGGCGCTCGCGGCGCATCCCGAATTGGCTGACCGTTTCCGGTTTCTCGGCGGGCATTTTTGCCAACGCGATTCTGGGAGGTTGGGCCGGCGCGAAGACGTCTCTCCTCGGCGCCGGAATCGCGCTGGCGGCCCTCTTGCCGGTGGTACTCCTCCGCGGCCTGGGCGCGGGCGATTGGAAATTGATGGGAGCGCTCGGCGCGATCGTCGGCCAGGAGGAAATCGTCTACATCCTCTTCGCCGCGATCGTCGTGGCGGGAGTGATCGCCGTCGCGCAGATGATTCGAGAGAAGCGAGTCTTCGTGACGCTCTTGAACCTGTGGGAGCTCCTGCGCGGATTCTTTGTGTTCGGTCTGAAACCGCATCCGGAAATCAATCTGGAAAATCCCGCCGCTTCCACGCTGCCGTTCGGCGTGGCGGTTGCGGCGGCGACGTTGCTGTGTTGCGGCGCGGTTCTCGCGGGTGCTTGAAGTTTTGCTCGAGGTGAAATGATGAACTGGCAGAGGCTTGGCGGTGGTCTCGCGATCAGCTTGATAGTCGGCCTGCTGGCGGGCGGTTTCGTATTCACGCAATTCAGGAAATTGGCGCAAGCAAAATCCATCCCAACCGTCCCCGTCGTGGTGACGTCGCGGGCGATTCCGCTGGGGACGCGCCTGCAAGCCGGCGACTTGCGCGTGATGAATTGGCCGGCCGCGCGTCCAGTGCAGGGAATGTTCGCTCGGATTGAAGACTGCGTGAACCGCGCCGCGATCACCTCGCTGGTCGAAAACGAGCCGCTGCTCGAAGGCAAGCTCGCGCCGAAAGAGGGCGGCGCGGGGCTTTCCGCGACGATTCCGAGCGGAATGCGCGCCGTCTCCGTTTCCGTGAATGACGTCATCGGCGTCGCCGGATTCGTCGTGCCCGGAACGATGGTTGACGTTCTAGTGACGGGAAATATGGGCTCGGGCAGCGTGACGCGAACGATTCTCGAAAATGTGCGCGTTCTCGCGGCCGGGCAAAAGGTGGAGCAGGACCGCGAAGGCAAGCCGCAGACCGTGCCAGTGATCACGCTCCTGGTCAGTCCCGAAGATGCGAACTCGCTCACGATGGCAAGCACGCAAGGGCGCATTCAGCTGGCGCTTCGCAACACGCTCGACTCGGCCAAAGTCGATCCGGCGCCCGTGCTGCAAACTTCGCTATTCGGAGGCGTCACGGCGGCTCCCGCGGGCTCGGTGACAGCGAAAAAGACGCGCGCGCCGGAGAGGCCCAAGGTCGCGCCGGCCCCGGAAACATATAACGTGGAAATGATCCGCGGAAGCAAGAAGGAAGAGACCCAATTCCCGGTTGAGTAACCGAACCGGGCAGTCGTGAAAGAGCGATGACCAAAGGACATATGCGCGGAACTAAATCGGCGATAGCGATCGCCGCGCTCTGCTTTGCCGTTCTGTGCTGTGTTATCTCCGCGCGCGGCCAGGATTCGGTGGGTGCCGTGACTCCAGCCGCGCCGCTCGAAGCTGCCAACGCGATCGCTCAGCAAACCAGTCCGGGGCAATCCGCGGCGGCCGCAAGCAGCGGGGAACGCCTGCACCTGCTCGTGGGCCGTTCGCTGGTCATCAGTTCGCCGTCTCCCGTGAAGCGCGTCTCGATTGCCGATCCGAATATCGCCGACGCCGTCGTGATCAGCCCGTACCAGGTATTGCTCAATGGCAGAAATCCGGGCGGAGTTTCTCTCGTGATGTGGGATGAATCCGACCAGAGCCAGACGTTCGAGGTCTTTGTGGACCTGGATATTTTGGGCCTGAGTCAAAAAATCCGCGAAGTTTTCCCCAACGAGCCCGTGCGCGTGGAAGCGTCGAAGGATTTGGTGATGGTGTCGGGCCGTACGTCATCGAAGGCGGTGGAAAATCAAATTCTCGCGATCGTCTCTTCCGTCACGCCCAAGGTCGTCAATTTGATGGAAGCGCCCACCGCGCCCGCGCTGGGGCAGATTATCCTGCAGGTGAAATTTGCCGAGGTCGATCGCTCGAACCTCAATCAATTCGGCGTGAACCTCTTCAGCCCGGGCACGGCCGCGAATGGGCCGAGGAGCACGGTCGGCTCAGCCGGCACCCAGGAGTTCAACGCCCCGAATCTCAATTCGCTGTCGTCGGGCAGCACCTCCACAGGCGCGGGCGGCGCCCAGAGCCTGGCGACGAATTTCACGTTCAGCAATCTGTTGAACATTTTTCTCTTTCGCCCCGATCTTGACCTCGGCGCGACCATCGAGGATCTCCAGCAGAAAAACATTCTGCAGATTCTGGCGGAGCCGAATCTCTTGACCGCCACCGGCAAGGAGGCAAGCTTCCTGGCCGGCGGAGAATTTCCGTATCCCGTGGTGCAGGCTTCGAGCATCTCCAACGCCGTCACGATTCAGTTCCGCGAATACGGCGTACGGCTCACATTCACGCCGACCATTTTGGAAAACGGCCAGATTCACCTGAAAGTCCGGCCCGAAGTAAGCGCCCTCGACTACAGCAACGCCGTGACGATTTCCGGCTTCACCATTCCGGCGCTTTCGACGCGCCGAGTGGAGTCGGAGATGGACTTGAACGACGGCCAGAGCTTCGCCATCGCCGGCCTCGTGGACGACCGCGTCACAAAAATTTTGAGCAAGGTCCCCGGAATCGGCGACATCCCTGTGCTTGGAAAACTTTTCCAAAGCACTTCGTTCAACAGATCGAAGACCGAGCTTTTGGTCCTGGTGACTCCGAGAATCGTCAAGCCGTTCTCGCCAAGCGAGACCCCGGCAGGCCCGCAATTTCCCATTCCCTTCCTGGCGCCCGCGGCGCCCGAGGGGAGCACTCAGCCGACGGCCAAACCATGACGCGTGTGCGAAAACTCGAGTTCCAGCGCTTGAGGCACAGAGGAGATCAAGTCGGGATATGTTAACGGTCGCAGTAGTCAGCAATGACGTCGCCAGCCGGACTGCCTTGGCGCATTGCCTCCACCAGACCGGCCTGGCGCGGGACATTTTCGAATGCGCGGACTCGCGCGACAGTTATCCCGCGTTCCGGGAGACGCTGCCGGATGTGGTGCTGCTCGATTTGTCGCCCGAAGACCCGGCGCCGCAGTTTGAATTCGCCGCCTTCCTTCATCGGCTGTCGCCGTCGATTCGCGTGGTGGCTTGCTCGGAGGTGGCGGAGCCGGATTCCGCCGTGCTGATGCGCGCGATGCGTCACGGGGTGCGCGAATTTCTGCGCAAGCCTTTGGAAGTCGCGCTCCTCCGCGAAGTGCTCGCGAGGTTTGAGCAGGAGCGAGGCACGGCTGCGCCGGTGGTGCCGAGGAAGCTGATCGCGGTCATCGGCGCGAAGGGCGGAGTGGGCACGACCACGGTGGCTGTGAATCTGAGCGTGCAGCTTGCGCGCATCAGCAAGAGGCGCGTCCTGCTGCTCGATCTGGCCCGGCCGATGGGTTTCGCGAGTCTGATGCTCGACTTGCAGCCGAAATTTTCGCTGCGCGACGCGACTCAAAGATCGGACCGCATCGACGCCCATCTTCTCGAAGGCCTGATTACGCCGCACAAGAGCGGGCTGGGCGTCCTCGCGGGAATTGCCGATCCGAACGACTGGTCGAGTATTCCCCTGGGCGCGATTCCCCGCGTCGCCGACGTGGCGCAGGCCAGCAGCGATTACGTCGTCGCGGATCTCGGTGTGTTTTGCCCCCCGGAATGGACGTCGCTCGTGAGCGAAGCGCGCTGCGCGCTCATCGTGTCGGAAGCGCACGTGGCTTCGCTGTGGGCCGCGGAAAGGCAAGTGGCCGCCCTCGCGTCGCGGAATGTGGACGCTGCGCTCCTGCGCCTGGTCATCAACCGGTGGCACCGCCGCGACGAGGGTGTGATCAAGAGCGTCGAGCAGAGGACCAAACGAAACGTGTTCCTGCGCCTTCCCAACAATTTTGCGAAGGTGAACGACGCGATGACCACCGGCATACCCATTGCGGACAATCACGACAACACCATCGTTTCGCGTTTGCGGGAGTTCGCCGTCGAAATTACGAGCGGTCCGGTTGCGCCGCGTCCCACGCAGCGGCGCGCCGGTCTTGGAAATTTCTTTTCGTCAAATTCATCGAGGTAGGGGAGTAAATGGCCGTGTCTTCGCCGTCCAGATCTGAACTGAATGCGCTGAAGGTTACGATTCACCGGAACCTCATTCAGAAGATCAATCTCGACCAGATGCAGGCGATGGATCGCGAAACGGTGCGCCGCGATCTGACGCGCGCCATCGAATCGCTGGTCGGCGGCGAAGCCACGCCGATGTCCCTGGTCGAGCGCGAGCGCCTCACGCAGGAGTTGCTGGACGAAGTATTCGGGCTCGGTCCTCTCGAGCCGCTCCTGAAGGACCCGGCCGTATCGGACATTCTCGTGAATTCCTACCGCGATGTGTTCGTCGAGCGGCGGGGAATTCTGGAGCGCACCACCACGCAATTTCGCGATGAGGCGCATCTGCGTTTGATTATCGATCGCATCGTGACCGCCGTCGGCCGTCGCGTGGATGAATCCTCGCCCATGGTCGATGCGCGCCTGCCCGACGGCTCGCGCGTGAACGCCATCATCTCGCCGCTGACGCTGGACGGCTCGTGCCTCTCCATCCGCCGGTTCGGCCACGATCGCTTGACCGCCGAGGATTTGCTGCGCAATCAGACGTTCACTCCGGGCATGCTTCAGTTCCTGGAGGGCTGCGTCCGCGCGCGGCTGAACATCCTGATCTCCGGCGGCACCGGCAGCGGAAAGACGACGATGTTGAACGTCCTCTCTTCCTACATCTCGAATCGGGAACGCATCATCACCATCGAGGACGCCGCGGAACTGCACCTGCGCCAGGATCACGTCGTGCGCCTCGAAACGCGCCCGCCGAACATGGAAGGCCAGGGCGCCGTGCGCCAACGCCAACTGGTGATCAACTCCCTGCGTATGCGGCCGGATCGCATCATCCTCGGCGAGGTTCGCGGCGAGGAAGCGCTGGACATGCTGCAGGCCATGAACACGGGCCACGACGGTTCGCTCACCACGATTCACGCCAATTCACCGCGCGACGCCCTGGCGCGCCTCGAAACCATGGCGGCAATGTCCGGCCTGAACCTGCCGGAGAGAGCGATTCGCCAGCAGTCGGCTTCCGCCATCAACATCATCGTGCAGATCACGCGCCTCAGCGACGGCTCGCGCAAAGTCGTATCCATTTCGGAAATTTCGGGAATGGAGGGCGACCTCGTTTCCATCCAGGAAATTTTCGTGTTCAAGAAGCGGGGAATCGGCGAGACAGGCGCGGTGCTCGGCGAATTTTCAGCGTCCGGAATTCGCCCGCGCTGCAGCGAACACTTGGCGATATCCGGCATTCAATTGCCGGTATCCATGTTTCGGCCGGAGATGAAGTACTAAGGCAATGACGATGGCGCTCGCACTCTCGGTCATGATCGGCATCGCGATTACCGTCGCGGTCTTTGGATTCATTTGGATCGGAAGCCCAAATCGCGTTCAGCAGATTGCTCGGCGGCTCGAGGAAAGCACGCCGCCGCGCCGATCCCTCGAAGCTTCCGCTGGCGCGCCCTTGTTCCGGGATGAGGGCTTGAGTGCTCTCCCCTGGCTCGATCGCGCGCTCGGAAACTGGTCGAAGATAGGCGATTTTCAGATGCTGCTCGCGCAGGCGGGAATCGAGACCAAGCCGGGGAAACTCCTGTTGACGACGGGCGTGATGGCGGTGCTGAGCTATCTGATCGTCTACTCGTTCTTCGGCAGCGTTTTGATGGCCGCCGGCGTTGCCGTGGTCATCGGCTCGATCCCGATCGTCACAATTTGGTACCGGCGGCGCGCGAGGTTGCGCGCCTTCGAGAAGAATTTCCCCGAGGCCATCGATTTGCTCGCGCGCGCGGTGCGCGCCGGTCACGCCCTCTACAACGGGATTGAGATCGTCGGCCAGGAAACGAATGAGCCGCTCTCCGGCGAATTTCGCAAGACGTTTGAGGAGCAGCGCCTGGGTCTGGAATTTCGCGAGGCGCTCGTCAATCTGACGAGACGCGTGCCCTTGCAGGACGTCAAGTTTTTCGCCGCGGCTCTGACGATTCAGGACGAAACCGGCGGGAACCTCGCCGAAATTCTGGCCAATCTCGCCGCCACCGTGCGCGAACGGTTCAAGATCCGGGGCGACGTGCGCGTGAAAACGGCACAAGGGCGGATGACCGCGGCGATTCTCACGTCGCTTCCGCCGAGTATGCTCATCCTGCTGAATTTCCTGAATCCGGGCTACTCGAGGCTCTTGTTTACGGATCCCTATGGAATCACCGCCCTTACTGTCGCGGGGACGCTGCAGCTGATTGGCGCAGTCATCTTGTGGAGAATTGTCGACATCGATGTGTAAGCGTCGAGAAAGGAGAAGGCAATGATACTCACAACCATTGCGGTGATCGTCGTCGCCGCTGTCGCCGTGGGCATGTCGATCGCGTTCATGGTGATCCCGCCCAGCGACCCGGCCCAGCGCCGCTTGTCCCGGCTATGGCGCGAGGCGAAAACCCCGACGCCCACTGTCACGTTCCGGCACAAGCAAAAGGAGCGCGCCGAACGCGTCCTCCAAGATGTTGGCAAAGTCATGCTGCCCTGGAGCAAAGACAATGGCCGGACAAATGTGTTATTAATGCGCGCGGGCTATCGGAAGCCCGACTCCCTCCTCGTGTACCAGGGGGCGAAAGTTGTCGTTCCCGCTCTGCTGGCAGTATTGATATTGTTCACGGGCGTCTACCGGTTCAATCCGGCTTTAGTGCTCGTCACCGCAGCAATCGTTGGGTTCGTCGCTCCCGATTTTTGGCTGACTGGACGAGTTCGGTCCAGGCAAAAGAAGATCGTTGCGGGCCTGCCGGACGCCCTCGACTTGCTGACCGTATGCGTCGAGGCGGGCATGGGGCTCGATCAGGCCATCTATCGAGTCAGCCAGGAAATTCAGATTTCGTGTCCCGAATTGAGCGAAGAGATGCGGCTGATGAATATGGAGGCGCGGTTCGGCAAGAGCCGTGCTGAATCCATGCGTGACATGGCCGCCCGCACCGGAGTCGAGGACGTCAAAACGGCCGTCGCGATGCTCATTCAGACTGACCGGTTTGGAACCGATCTTGCCCGCGCCCTGCGCGTCCACTCGATAACGATGCGTGTAAAGCGCCGCCAGCACGCGGAGGAGATGGCGTCGAAGACCTCGGTCAAAATGGTTCCGGCGCTCGTGTTCTTTATTTTTCCGGCGATGTTTGTGGTGATTCTTGGGCCCGCGGTGATTGCCCTGATGCGCACGCTGAAGCTGTAGGGGGACCTGAAGCGGCAGGAAATTTTTGGAGGGAGAGGAGGAGCCATGGACGGAGCAACAGTGATTCGGATCGTCTGCGGGATACTGGCGATTGTTGTCCTGGGGGTCATTATCTGGCGTCGGAAGCGCGAAGCGGTTCGGTAGTCTCGGTTCTGGAAGTAAAGGGATGGTACGGAAACGACTTTAATTTCTGAGAGTGTATTGTGCCAAACAAAGAAGAACGGATGTGCGTGCTGAATCGGACGCGCGAGCGATTCGTCGCTACGAACGTCTCCGTGGCCGATTCTTATTTTCGCAGGCTGGTCGGCCTGCTCGGAAAAACCCGCAAGTGGGCGCGCGCGGGGCGTGGGCTGTGGATTATCCCCTCGCACGGCATCCACACGATCGGGATGCTGTTTCCGATCGACCTGATTTTTCTCGACCGCGAAAAAAACGTTGTGCACCTCGAGGAGCACGTCAGGCCTTTCCGCATTTCCAGGGTTTCGCTGAAAAGTTACAGCGTGCTGGAACTGCCCGCGCATACGGTCTTTCGCACCGGCACCTGCGTGGGCGACCAGTTGGAATTTCTTCGCGCGGAAAACGGAAATTCCGCCGCCGAGCCGGTTTCGCAAGGCGCGCACAACAATTGAGCCTGGTGAGCCTGGATACGCGGCTAGGCCGCCTTGTTCAGCGGGCGCCGCGCAGCCTTGAGAGATTTTCCAGGGCCCAAAGCGGTTTCGAGTGTGTTGGTGTTTTTTGCCGGCGCTGAGCCCGCTATCCGTTTTGCCCTTCGCAAAAAATTTGGACTGCTAAATCCTGCCGTTCTTGCGGGAGCGCGTCTCGACGGCTTGCCTCTCGGCCCCAGCCTCGCTAAAGTGATTACGATGTTCACACTCCGGCGGGTCGCGCTTTGTGTTTCTGGTTTGACGCTGCTCCTTCTTCTTTCCTCGTGCCTCCCGGCCCGTGCGCAAGAGCAGGGGCAGAGCGGCAACATTCGCGTGAACGTGAACCTGGTCCTGGTCGACGCGACCGTGAAGGCCAAAGACGGCCAGATCATGTCCAGTTTGAAGAAGGAAGATTTCGAGGTCCGCGAGGACGGCACGCTGCAGAAGCTGGATGTTTTCAGCCGCGACGAAATGCAACTCCACGTCGCCCTTGTGCTCGACCTGAGCGATTCGCTCGAGCCGTTTCTCGGCCCGCTGCGCGACGCCGCCACCATCGCCCTTTCCGCTCTGAAGCCCGACGACGAAGTGGCGCTCTTCACGTTTGCAACGGAAGCTCAGCTGAGCGTGCCGCTCACGAAAGACAAGAGGAAGATCGCCGACCAAATCAATACGTTTGAGGCGCGCGGCGCGACCAACATCAACGACGGCATCTTCGTTGCCGCCGAATATCTCCTTAAGAACGCTCCGTCCGGGCGCCGCGTGATCATCCTGATCAGCGATGACGTCGGCACGGACGCCGGCGGGCAGGGCACGCGGGACATCGTCACGGAAGCGATCGCCGCGGACTCAGTCCTCTACAACCTGAAAGTGCCCGGCTACAACCCGCCCTCCACGCTTTTCATGGCCAGCATGATTCCCGGCCTTGTGAACATCCGCAAGGTGATGGACGCGACGGGCGGGGAACTCTTCGATGTGCACGACGTCGCGCATCTGGACGAAGTCTTCAGCGCACTGATCCAGCGCATCAAGACGCGCTACACGCTGGGCTACTACACAAGCGCCAGCGGCGCCGAAGGCAAGCCGCACAAGTTGGAAGTGCGCCTCGCCAACTCGTTCGGCAAAAAAGGCCGCGATTATACGATTTTGGCCAAGAACAGCTACTACATTCGCTGAAGCGAACGTTGAAGGAAGCGTTGATTCGTTACGGTTTCGGAGCGTGGGTTTCGGAGCGCTGGCTTTCGGAGGGCCGGGCTTCAGCCCGGCCGTAAGCGCGCTCATCTGACCGGCTTTAGCCGCTGAAGTCGCAACAAGGCTCGCTTCGTGAAAACAGAATCCTGTCCATGATAAAGCTCTCCGTTCTTGACCAGTCGCCCGTGTCCGAAGGATTCACTCCCGCGGACGCGCTGCAAAACACAGTCGAGCTGGCTCGCCTGGCCGACAAACTCGGCTACGAGCGCTATTGGATCGCCGAGCACCACGCCATCGTCACGCTCGCAAGCCCGGCCCCCGAAATCCTGATCGCGCGGATCGGCGCGGAAACCTCCGGCATTCGCATCGGTTCGGGAGGCGTGCTGCTCCCGCATTACAGCCCGCTCAAAGTTGCGGAATCGTTTCGCATGCTGCACGCGATGTATCCGGGCCGGATCGATCTGGGCATCGGCCGCGCGCCCGGCGGGAGCGGCCTCGAAGCCTTCGCGCTGCGGCGCGATCGCAGCGACCGCATTCAGAATGACGATTTCCAGGAGCAACTGCTCGAGCTGCTGGCTTTTCTGCATCACGGATTTCCCGCCGAGCATCCCTTCGCCCGCATCAAGGTTTCGCCGGACATGCCCGGCGCGCCCGATGTTTGGCTGCTCGGCTCGAGCATGTGGAGTTCAAACGTGGCGGCGGCGATGGGGTTGCCGTACGCCTTCGCGCATTTCATCTCTTCCGAGGAAACGCGCGCGGCAGTCGAGAACTACCGGTCGAATTTTCGCGCGTCAAAACACTTGGCGAAGCCGCACGCGATCGTCGCCCTTGGAGCAGTCTGCGGCAATACGGAGGAAGAAGCGAAGCGGCTGTACACGAGCACGCGCCTGCATGTTCGCCGGATCCGCCTTCATGGACAGCGCTTGCCGGTCGCCTCACCCGAGCAGGCGATCGCAGAACTTGGGGAGCTGGCCTTCGGGGACGATCCCGTCGTGCGCGGAGGCGGCGAGTGGCCGCGCTACGTTGTGGGCGCGCCGGAACAAGTGCGCGGGGAACTCGAACGCATCGCGACCGAACTGCAAATCGACGAAATCATGCTCATCGCGGTCATGCACGACTACCAGGCCCGCCAGCGTTCCTACCGCCTCATCGCCGAAGCGACGAATATTCCCGCCCGCGCGCTCGCAGCGCCGTAGCGCCGGCGCTACATATTTCTTCGCGCGTCCATTGCGCTGTGCAAGAAGTGTCAGGTCCGCCGAATCGGCTTCGTCATCAAATCCACGAAGAGTTTCTTGAAACGATCGTGGTCGATTTCCCGCAGCACATTCACCACGCCCGCGGACGGTGGCGGCCCCATGTAATATTGCCGCGGGTCGACGAACACGCGCCGGTCGGACGCGCTCACCGTTTTCGGCGCGGCCGGAGCGCGATCCCAATTTTTCGGCCAGAACATCGCATCGCCGTAGCGCGGCCCGGGCGTGGTGCAAATGTCCACGTACATCGGTTCCGATTTCGTGAAGAGGCTCGGATCGATGACCTGCGCGGCAATCATTTCGTCAGCCATCCGAAACAGGCGCGCCTTGGGATTCTGGCGCACGGGCTCCACGGCGTATTTTTGAAAGAGGTCGGAAATGGGGCTCGTGGCGCGCGCCACGATTTCGTCGATCATCCTTCGCCCTGAAGGAAGCTCATCGTCTTCGTGGATTTCCTCCGCCAGGTCCACGGTGACGACGCTGCACTTCGGCCATCCGCCGCGCAGCACTTTTCGCGCGGACTCGGGATCGAAGAAAATATTGAACGTGTTCGTGAATGTGTGGAAGCCGGTCCCCATGATCACGATTTCGGGTACCAGCGGCACGATGTCCGGCGCGAGCGCAATCGCGAGCGCAATATTCGTGAGCGGGCCGCCAGCGTAGATCGTCACCTCGCCCGGATTTTCGCGCACGGTCCTGATGATGAATCGCGCCGCGTGCTCCTCGCGCGCCTTCAGTTCAGCGAAGCGATCGTAGGGCGGAGGCAGCGGAGTGATTTCATCCGGCCCGCCATTCGCGCGCCCGCCATTCATCAGATTGAATGCGCCCATCCAAGGGTCGAGCCGGTGTCCGCCGTAGAGCTGCTGCCGGAGCTGCCATTCTTCCTTCGTATTGAGCATCGGAAATTCCGCGCCGCCGTACACCGGAACCTCGGTGCGCCCCATCATCTCGAGAAGCCGCAGCGTGTACGCCATCTCCTGCTTCATCCAGGCGTCGCCGGTCACAAGCGTAATGCCGAGCAGATCGACGCTGTCCGCCTGAAGCATCATCAGCGTTCCCAGGATGTCCGTGCCGAACGGGCCGGAGTTGTCCTGGTCGTAGATGACTTTTTTCTTCCCACCGGGCGCAACTGGAGCAGGGGTCAGCTCGGAGGAAGGTTCGGAAGTTCGCTCGCGCGCTGCAGCGCTTTCCGGGGGCATTTGCGATATCGCGACGGCCGCGCCCACGGTCTTGATAAATTCCCTGCGTGTTGTGCTCATAGAAATTTTGCTCCTGCAAGATCGTGTGGCGCCCGCCTCCAGGCGGGCATGCGTTCGACGTGGGGCCGAGGTGCCCGCCTTGAAGGCGGGCGCTACACAGCGTTGCCTACCCGTCGAATCGGGCGTGTCATCAAATCCGTGAACAGCTCTCGGAACCGCTTCTTGTCGATTCCGCTCAGCACTTGAACGCGGCCGGCCTTGATCGCCGGATTGTTCTGCCCGCCGAGTTCGCCGCCGCGATCCTTCCAGTCGGCGTCCCAGAACGACGTGTCGCCGTAGTGGCCGTCGTTATGCGTCACGATGTCGACGTACATTTCATCGTACCCCGTGAAAATTGTCGGATCGATCGCGTGCGCCGCCATCATTTCATCGGGCATGCGGAACGAGCGCCGCTGCGGATTGGCGCGCTGCGGCTTCTGCTCGTACTCGCGAAAAAGATCGGCGATTGGCGACTGCGCGCGCGCGACGATTTCGTCCACCTTGCCGTCGTCCTGCATGTGCACCTGCTCGGCGAGATCGGTGATGACAACGGTGAATTTCGCAAATCCGGCGCGAAAACAGATCTTTGCAGCCTCGGCGTCGAAATAAACGTTCACCGAACTCGTCGAGTGATGAATGCCGCCGCCCATGAAGATCACTTCCTTGGTGATGGGCACGATGTCCGGCGCGAGCATCACGGCGAGCGCGATATTCGTCATGGGCCCGCCGCAGTACATCGTCACTTCGCCGGGATTCGCACGAATCGTGCGGATGATGAAATCCGCGGCGGGCTCGGGCTGCGCCTTGATTTGCGCGAACCGGTTGTACGGCGGCGGCAAGGGACTGACTTCGTCGCGCCCCGGAGCGTCTTTCGCGAAGCTGCCGAGATAGCCTTCGTCGCCGAGCGACCTCGCGCCGAACATCTGGTAGCGCATCTGCGCCTCGGCCTTGGTGTTCAGCAAAGGCTCCTGCGCGCCCATGAAGACGGGGATTTCGGGCCGGCCCATGATCTCCAGCAGGCGCAACGCGTAGGCGGTTTCTTGCTTGGCCCACATGTCGCAGCTGACCGTACAGATTCCGAGGAGGTCGATGTTGTCCGCCTGCAGGAGCATCAGCGTCGCTGCCGTGTCGGTGGAAAGCGGGCCGCGGTGGTCCTGGTCGTAGATCAGTTTTTTCTTCCCACTGGAAGTCGCGGGCGATTGCGGTGGTGGAGAAAACATGGCGCTGTGCGCGAGCAAATTGGATGAGGATTGCATTGTGCCCCCTTACGTTTCGGAGCGATTCGATACACTGCGGCGGATCAAAAGTCAAAAGCCCCACCCTTGCAAAAACCGCAAGGATGGGGCACCCAAACCCCAGAATCAAATTCAAAACCAGATTCAGGAACGAAATCCTATTCTCAGTACCCAGCCCCACCGTCGTTCCTGAATCTGCAGCAAGCCTTGAAAATTGATCGTTCCACAAGATAGAGAGACATGTCCGCTTCGAGTATGACGTTCGGACCCCCTTGGCCCGAATCACATGTAACCACGTCTCCGGGTTCGAACCGGCGTTTCCGGCTCGAAACCGCAGTCGTCGCCTCAAAAGCTTTCACCACATCGTACTGCAACGTCATCTCTGACATCCGCACAACGACAGTTTAGAACTTCCGCGTATGCTGTTCGCCCCAGCGCTCAATCACGACCTTTTTGTCCGTGTAAAACTCGATCGCGTCGCGCCCTTGCGCGTGCATGTCCCCGAAGAAGCTGCCCTTCCAGCCGGTGAAAGGGAAGTAGGCCATGGGCGCGGCAACGCCGATGTTGATGCCAATGTTGCCTGCCGGCGCTTCGTAGCGGAACTTGCGAGCGGCAGCGCCGCTCGACGTGAAGAGTGACGCCTGGTTGCCGTACGGGCTGCGCTCCAGGAATGCAATCGCTTCATCGATGTCCCGCGCGTGGACCAGGCTCAGCACCGGGCCAAAAATTTCCGTGTCGGTCAGTTCGCTTGTCGATGGCACGCCGTCGAGGATTGTCGGCTTCACGAAGCTGCCGCTTTCATGCTTCGGAATCCGCGCGTTGCGCCCGTCGAGCAGAACCTTCGCACCCTCTTTTTCGCCGACGCCGATCAGCGATTCAATCCGCGCCTTGCTCTGCGCCGTGATCACCGGCCCCATCTGCACGCCCTCTTCGAGTCCATCTCCCACGCGAAGCGACGCGGCAGCGGCGGTGATCGAGTCGCGAAACGTCCTCTGCGCCTCGCCGATTGTGACCGCGACGGAAACGGCCAGGCAGCGCTGGCCCGCGCAACCAAACGCGCTGTCACTGATAATTTGCGTGGCCATCTTCATGTCGGCGTCGGGCAGAACGATCACGTGATTCTTCGCGCCGCCCTGGCACTGCGCCCGCTTTCCATTGGCGCCCGCGCGCGCGTACACATACTTCGCGATGGGCGTCGAGCCCACAAAACTGATCGCGCGAACCTTGGGATGATCGAGCAGCGCATCCACCACGGCCTTGCCGCCGTTGATCAGAGTGACGACTCCCTTGGGCAATCCGATCCGCTCTAGCAATTCAAACACGCGCATCATCGTAAGCGGCACGCGCTCGGACGGCTTCAGCACAAACGTATTGCCGGTGGCGATGGCGTAAGGCAGAAACCAGAAGGGAATCATTCCCGGAAAATTGAACGGCGTGATCGCGGCCACAACTCCGAGCGGCTGGCGGATCATGGTTTCATCGACGCCGCGCGCCACGTCCTCGAGGTTGTACCCCTGCATCATCGTGGGAATCCCGCAGGCAACCTCCACATTTTCGATCGCGCGGCGCAGCTCGGCCTTACCCTCGGCAAAGGTCTTTCCATTTTCCTGGCTGATGATGCGGCCCAGCTCGTCGATGTGATCTTCGAGCAGCATCTTCAGCTTAAAGAGCGGCTGGATGCGGTCTTCCGCGGGCGTGCGCCGCCATTCGCGAAAAGCAGCCGCCGCGCCCTCAACCGCCGCGTCGACTTCGGCCGCAGTGGACAGTGGCGCCTGTGCAATCGTCTCGCCGGTGGCCGGATTAATAATGTCGCGCCACTCCGCCGTCTTCGATTCCGTCCAGCTTCCGTTGACGTAATTCAATACCTTGGTCCGAGTTGCTGTAGCTCCGTCCATCACGATCCTCAATTCATTTGAAATCGATTTATATAAATCCCTATTTCCAGAAATTACGCGCTTACGCGCTGGCCTTCGCCGCCGAATTCAAAAACCGCTCGATCCGGTCGAGCACGTCCATGGCGGTGAGGCACTGCGCGACGCTGGCGTTAGGCTCGCGCTTTTCGCGGATCGCTGCGAAAAACTCGCGGTCCTGCAGCTCGATCCCGTTCATCGAGACGTCCACCTTGGAAACGTCGATCTTGTTTTCCTCGCCGTCCAGCAAATCGTCATACCGCGCGATGTATGTTCCGTTGTCGCAGATGTAGCGGAAGAACGTGCCCAGCGAACCCTTATTGTTGAACGAGAGCGACAGCGTGCAGATCGCGCCCGAGGGAACCTTCAACACGATGCCCATATCCATCGCGATTTTCAGCTCCGGATGAAGCGGCCCCTGCACGGCGTAGCATTCGGAAACGAGCTCGCCCGTCTGATACTGGAAAAGGTCCACCGTGTGGCAGGCGTGGTGCCAGAGCAGGTGATCGGTCCAGCTGCGCGGCTTTCCCGCCGCGTTCATATTCGTGCGACGGAAGAAATACGTCTGCACGTTCATCTGCTGAACTTTCAGCTCGCCCGCCGTGATTTTTTTGTGGACGTACTGATGGCTGGGATTGAATCGGCGCGTGTGCCCGCCCATGCAGATGACGCCCGTTTCTTTTTGCACTCTCACCAGCCGCTGCGAATCCGCCAGCGTGTCCGCGATGGGAATTTCAATCTGAACGTGCTTGCCGGCGCGCATGCACTGCTCGCCCTGATTGGCGTGCATCTGCGTGGGAGTCGCGAGGATCATCGCTTCGAGGCCGGGCTGCTTCAGGCTGTCGGCCAAGTCGCCCGTCCAGTGGGGAATCTTGAATTTGCGCGCCACTTCTTCGGTCGCCGCCTGATTTCCGCCCGTCAAAGTGATGACTTCGATGCCCGGAATTTTGGCGATGGCCTCCAGGTGTTTCTGGCCAAACGCGCCCTGTCCCGCGACGCCAACTTTCATCTCTTTCTCCATGACTCTGAAGTTTTGCCTAACTACCTTACCATATTTTATTCAGCGGACAGCCCGGCGGCACAAGGCTCCGCCCTCCCAATTTTACTGAAAAAAGCGAGGTGGCAACGAGTACCAGCGCAGTCTATTTTGCCCCCGCCACGTACACCTGATCGGGGCCTACGAGTTCCGCGTCCGGCACTTCCGTCTCCAGCTTCACATGCTGGTAAGACGGCTTTTTCTCCGGCTTGATCAAGAACTTGAGCAGGTATTGATGGCCAAGCCGGTCGGCAAACTCGTCCAGGAAGGGCCCGAACGAAACGGGTGTGCTGAATCCCTGAAAGTACGATTCGCCTCCCGTCTTGTCGGTGAGCTGGGAGAGGTCATCTTGGCCACGGCTGATTCTCCAAAAACTGTGGCCGAAGTGGCCTGCGCCGGATGCAAAAATCGCGCTGACCTGAACGCCGGCGCGCTGCGCGTCTCGTACGGCGGCGTCCAGGTACGTGTCCGAGATTCCCGGCTGAAGGGGATCGACCCCATCCGAAACCATGAGAATCGCGCGGCGAGCATTTGTTTGCGGCCAGCGCTTGATCGCATCCGTCACCGCAAGGTATGGGCTGCTCTCGCCGCCAAATGTTCCCATCGGAATCCGAAGGGCTTTTCCCGCGGCCTCGTGGTCCGCTGTAAAGTCCTGGGCCATTCGCAGGGATCCGTACTCGGAATAGCCGACGGCGATGGCCGTGGTACTCGGCTGAGCGCTCATGAATTTTCGGAGATCGTCGAACTGATTCGCGACAGTCGAGCTGGCGCCTTCGTCGATGAGCACAAGAAGCTCCAGCGCGGCGTGATCTCCCTGCGCCGGAACCCAATCCGTGACTTGAAGGCGGTTGTGACCCTGAAGGACGCGCACGTCCTCCTTATTGATCACGGGGACATCCTTGCCGTGCTTCGCTTCCACGGTGACGACCGTGCTCACGGGAACCAGTTCTTCGGAGGTTTGCGGTGGAGGAAACGCGCGTGCGGCGCCCCTGACGGACGAAATCATCGCGAGGGCGGACAGGAAAATGAGAAACTTGGCTTTCATCGGTGGGCTCCCTTCTCTACTTTAATTCGTGGGGTCCGGCATCCATGCCGGGCAAGACGAGGGTAGTACGAATCTGGTGGTTGATCCACAAATTCTCAAAAAGCAGCCACGAAAGCCTGGTTGCGGGAATGCAGCGCGTGTTTGACCCGTGGCTGAAGATAGCCGCTAGAATTGCGTCGTCCGATGTTGTCTGCTCGGGCGAATAGTGCAACAATTCCGCTGGTAATCCGATCCGACCACGGAATGAAGCGCCTTCCACCATTGCTAAGATTGATCCCCAAATGAAAACTTCGGTCGAACCCAACCGGGGATTTCTGAGTTCTCGCGTCCCAGGCCTATTCCCATCCATTTCGGTTCTATCAGCTTTCATCTGTGTTTATCTGTGGATTCCGGTTCCTACAATCGCGCAGTCGCCGGCCGCACCTATTGGCCACACACTCAATGGAATTGACGTGCTCGAAGCGCAAAACTTTGCGCCGCTGACGGGGAAGCGCGTCGGCCTCATCACGAATCAAACCGGCGTTGACCGCAGCGGACGCAGCACGATCGATCTCCTAGCCCACGCGCCCGGCGTGAAGCTGGTGGCGCTCTTCAGCCCGGAGCACGGCATTCGCGGGACGGTCGACGAGCGCGTCGCTTCTTCTCAGGACGCCGCGACGGGTTTGCCGGTCTACAGCTTGTACGGAGAAACTCTGCGTCCAACGGACGCGATGCTCGGCGGAGTCGATACTCTCGTCTTTGATATTCAAGACGCGGGCGTGCGCTTTTACACGTACATCGCGACGATGGGGTACGCGATGGAAGCGGCAGCAGCGCATCACATCGCGTTCTACGTGCTGGACCGGCCGGACCCGCTGCGCGGAGACCGCGTCGAAGGCCCGGTGCTCGATCGCGACCGCGTGAATTTCGTCGGCTATTTTCCGATGCCCGTGCGCATGGGCATGACGCTCGGCGAAATGGCGCAAATGTTCAACGCGGAAAACAGGATCGGTTGCGACCTGCACGTCATTCAGATGCAAGGGTGGAAGCGGGCGTACTGGTTTGACCAGACCGGGCTGCCGTGGGTGAATCCCTCGCCCAATCTGCGCTCGGTCACGGAAAATATTCTTTATCCGGGTCTGGAGATTTTGCAGGCTGGCGGCGTATCTATTGGTCGCGGAACGAGCCAGCCGTTTGAATTCGTGGGGGCGCCATGGATCAACGGCGAAAGGCTTGCTGCGTACCTGAATCAACAGGCAATTTCCGGCGTGCGTTTCGAGCGGACTACGTTTACGCCGGGCTCGGGCTTGTACAAAGGCGAGTTGTGCCAAGGAGTGAAGGTGGCGCTGACCGATCGCGATGCGCTGAAGCCGCTGCAAATGGGAATTGAAATCGCTATGGCGCTGGAGAAACCCTATCTCGGAAAATTTGACACTACGAAAATGATCGAGCTGGTCGGGAACGCCGCGGTAGTTGGACAACTTGCGCATGGCGGTGCTCCCGCTGCGATCGCAGCGAGTTGGGAGAAAGATATCGGAGGGTTCCGCAAATTGCGCGCCAAATATTTGCTCTACCGATAGGCGCAGCGGGCGGAGAGGCAAGGAAAGAGACGGGCCGTGATACATTTTGTCTCATGAAGATTTGTTCTTTGCTGCCTTCAGCCACGGAGATTCTCTTTGCGCTGGGGCTCGGCGATCAGGTGGCCGGCGTCAGCCACGAATGCGATTTCCCGGCGGAAGCGCGATCCAAGCCCATCCTCATCAAGTCGCGGATCACGCAGACGGAGAGTGCCGCGGCAATCGACAATCAGGTGCGCGAATTTCTCGCGCGCGGCGAGAGCCTCTACAGCGTCGATTTTGAAATGCTGCGCGCCATCGAGCCGGACCTCATCGTCACGCAGGATCTCTGCCATGTGTGCGCCGCGACTCCCGACGATTTGGGCGCGGCGCTCGCGCACCTCGAACGCCAGCCGCGAGTCGTAACGCTCAATCCGCACTCACTCGCGGATGTGTGCGCAGACATTCGCGCGGTGGGAGATGCGACCGATCGCGCCGCACAAGCGCAAGCCCTCATCGCGGACTTTGAACGCAGCATCGCGCAAGTGGAGCGAACGGTTGCCTGCATCGAGCGTCCGCGCGTGGTGTGTCTCGAATGGCTCGATCCGCCGTACGTCGCGGGCCACTGGGTGCCGGAAATGGTCGAGCGCGCGGGTGGGATCGATGTCTTGGGGCAAGCCGGGAAGCCGTCGTTTCGCGTGGAGTGGGAAGCCGTTCTGGCAGCACGGCCCGAAGTGATCGTGATCATGCCGTGCGGTTACAGTCTGGCGTCAGCCGATGATGAGTTTCGCAAGTTGCCGCTGCCGGGCGGCTGGAAGGATTTGCCGGCCGTGCGCGATGGCCGCGTGTTCGTGGTCGAGGCTTCAGGATATTTTTCGCGGCCGGGACCGCGCCTGGCGGACGGATTGGCGATTCTGGCCAACGCGATTCATTCAGCGAGCCAATTTCGTGTCCCATCAACAGATGCGCCGCCGCAGTTCACGCGAGTCGCTTCCACTGGCGTCTAGTGCTAGAGCAGTGCCGGCCCGAGTGGCGCCGGCATCTTGCTTGCCCAGAAGCATGAGGGGCCGGCGGTTTCTTCGCCGCGCGCCGAGTTCGAAACCGCCGGCCCCTCATGCTTCTGGGCAAGCGAGACGCCGGCGCCACGGTGCGTGATTCGAACAATTTAGGAATGAGCAGACAGCTTTTTCCGCCAGTGCCGGTAAAAAATCAATCCCGATAACATTAATACGAGGCCGATAGACGAACGAACGGGACGCGCTAGCCACAACGTCACCGTCAGCGCCGCTGCGCCCGCCAGAAACGCTGCGGGAACCCAAGGATACCCAAAGCAGCGATACGGACGCGCGAGTTCAGGTTCGGTGCGGCGCAATCGCATCATTGCCGCGACCGCGAACGCGTAAAAAATCCAGGACGCGAAGAGAAACAGGGAAGTCAGCTCTTCGAACGATCCCGTAAGCGCAAGAATGCTCGCGAGAACGAATTCGAACGCAAGCGCGCCGCCCGGCGTTCGAAAGCGCGGATGAATCCCCGCGGTCGCTCGAAAGAAAAGCCCGTCGCGCGCCATCGCATACGGCACGCGTGCGCCCGACAGGATCGAGGAATTCAGCGTGCCGATGGCGGAGATCGCCATCGCCAGCGTGACCCACAGCGCCGAGCGGCGGCCCGCGACGCGCGCCACGACGTCCGAACCGACGGAGCGTGATTGCGCAACCGTAGCGAAGGAAAGCGCCGAGTGCGCGGCGAGACTGAAGAGAATGAAAATCGCAGCGCAGAAGAGAACGCCCAGGATGAGCGCGCGCGGAATATTTCGCTGCGGATTCTCAACTTCCGATCCCACGAGGTTCAAGTCTTCCCATCCGTCGTAGGCCCACAGCGCTGCCGCGAGCGCGCCGAAGAACCCCTTAAAAACCGCGGCGCCGGGTCCCGCGGGGAGAAGCGGATGGAAACCCGCTCCGCCGGGGCGCACCAGCGCCAGCCCGATGAAAATGATGGCCACGACGGCCGCGACTTTGATCGCAGTCAGAATCACCTGCACGCGTCCGCCCGCGCGCACGCCGAGGAAATTGATGAACGCAAAAAGGCCGATCGCCGCGACGGCTCCGGGTTGCGCCCAGGTGAAGATGAAAACGTATGGCTCAGCAAAGAGTGGAAGCGGGATGCGCGCTGTGAAAATCGGCGCGGCGAGCGCGGGCAGCAGGAATCCGCAAAAGCGAAGAAGCCCAGCCGCGATGGACGACATCGATGCGGGTCGGCCAACGATCGAGTGCATCCAGCCGAACAGAAATCCCCAAACCGGTCCGAAGGCGCGCCGCAGATATGCGTACTCGCCTCCGGCTTCGGGAATTGCCGCGCCGAGTTCGGCAAACGCGAGCGCGCCAAAAAGAGAGAGCAGTCCACCGACGATCCACGCGGCAAGCACGATGGACAGGGAACCCGCGTCGGCGGCCATTTCCGCGGGCTTCAGGAAAATTCCCGTTCCCACCATCGTGCCAACGACAATTGCGGCCGCGGACCATTTGCCGAGGCCGCGGACGAGGTCGAGTTTATTGCCGTCGGTCATCTCGACTCCGTCACTGTTACCCGAGGCTGCGTGGCGACGCTTACTACCACGCCCACGATGAACGTGATCGCGGCGCTCAGCGGGACGTACCAGGTCCACAACAGCGGCGTGCGAAACCGGGCGTAGAGAATCGCGGCGAGTCCCGCGAACATGCCAGTGAGGACTCCCGCAGCCGTGGCGCGCGAAAATAGAAACGTCAGCAGAAACAGGCCGAGCAAACTACCGAGCGTGATGGCGGCGATCGTCAATCCTGCCTCGAGCATCGGTCCCCACTGAATGGTGGCGAGTGCTGCAAGCGCCACGCCCCAAACCAGCGTTATCCATCGCGAACGGCGCAGCAATCGCAGTGGGTCTTTCTCCATTTCACGCAATCCACGCAGATACTGGAAATCGACCACGCTTGACGCGGCCAGGGAATTGAGTGAGCCGCTGGCATTGGACATGGCGACCGCCAGGATCGCGGCTAGGAGGGCGCCGCGCGCCCCACTCGGCATCGCGCTCACAATGAAGTCGGGGAACACCGAATCGTAGCTCCGCCCCGCGACGATCGCCGGCGCGCCCTGCCACGCGTAAAGCATCACGCCGAGAACCAGAAACAACGCAAATTGCACGAGGATGACGATGCCGCTCGCCAGCAGCGCTTTCTTGCTGTCGCGTTCGGATCGCGCGGCGAGCAACCGCTGCACGATCGTCTGATCCGTTCCGTGGCTGCCCATCGTGAAAAACGTGCCGCCGATCACGCCGGACGAGAACGTGTAAAGCTTCGCGGGGTTCGTGAAGCTGAAAGAAAAATCGAGGAGCCGAAATTTGTGTGCCGGCGCAGCGGCGGCGACGACCGCATCCCATCCTCCGGGGATGCGGTGAAGCAACAAGAAAAAAGCCGCCAGCGAACCGAAAAAATAGAGAAAGAATTGCGCGACGTCGGTCCAGATGACAGCCTTCATGCCGCCCTCAAACGTGTAGATGAGAACGAGCGCCATGATCAGCAGGATCGAAGCGCGCTGCCCGGTGCCCAGCGCCACGGTCACAACCAGGGCGATCGCCGCGACCCTCACGCCTTCGGCAAGAACGCGCGTGACGAGAAACGTGGATGCAGCGACCGCCTTGACCCTTGCACCGAACCGCTTCTCCATCATTTGGTACGCGGTATAATATTCGCCGCGGAAGTAGTGGGGAAGAAACAGCAGTACGATCACCACGCGTCCGATCAAATATCCAAACACGAATTGCAGAAACGTGAGATTCCCCGAAAAGGCGACCGCCGGCGTGCCGACAATCGTGAGCGTCGAGGTTTCCGTGGCGACGATCGAGAGCGCCAGCGCCCACCACGGCGCGGAGCGGCCGCCCAGAAAATAGTCGCGAACGCTGCTCTGCCCTCGCCGAAACGCGACGCCGAACAAAGTGATGCCCGCGAGATAAGCGGCGATGACGGCAAGGTCCAGCGAGGTCAGGCGCATGGGGAAGCGTGGCGATCATAGGTGCGCAGCCAGGAAGCGTCAAGCGCACGAGGCCTGGGATGCTGGCGGAAAGCGTCGGGCCGCACTAATGCCTCGTCGCTGAGATCCTCGACGGCACGCGAGTCGTGGCATTCTGTCGGAGGGCCGGGCTTTCAGCCCGGCCGCTGAGCGCGAGCCTGAACCGGCTTTAGCCGCTGAAGCTACTTGCAGACTCGTATGAGGATGCGAGTCGACACCGCCAGCGGCTAAAGCCGGTCTCGTGCGGGCGGCTGGCGGCACGGCTGAAGCCGTGCCCTACAAACATTTGCTGGCTTTCGCGGAAATTTTGCGGCCACGGGGTTGGGTGCAACGCGAGGAAGCACGAATCGACATGAGCTACTTTCTTGGATTTGACGGCGGTGGCACTAAGACGGACTGCGTCCTGCTTGACGCAACCGGGTCCGTTGTCGGGCAAGGGCGCGGCGGCCCGGCGAATCCGTTGCGCTCCGGGTACGATCAGACGTTCTCCTCGCTGCGCGAAGCTGCGGCGCAGGCAATCGTGGCGGCAAAAATTTGTTCCGACGAAGTTACGCACGTTTGCGCGGGCCTCGCGGGGGCGGGGCGCAAGAGCGTGATTCGCCAGGTCATGGTTTTTCTCGCGCAGGCATTTCCTGCGGCGCTTACGCAGGTTGCCACCGACTCCGAAATTGCGCTCGAAGCTGGCGCAGGTTCCGGCCCAGGCGTCGTTCTGATTGCCGGGACGGGATCGGTCGCGTATGGGCGCAACGCCGCGGGGGCGACGGCGCGCGCGGGCGGCTACGGTCCCTGGATCGACGACGAAGGCAGCGCGTTTGAAATCGGCCGGCAAGCGGTTTCCGCGGCGGCTCGGGCGCGCGATTCCGACGCGCCGGCCACTATGCTGACGGCGATGATTCCGACGGTTCTCAACTGCCCGGATTGGGACGACTTGATTTTGCGAATCATGAAAGCGCCGGACGAGGTTTTTCCAAAATTGTTTCCGGTCGTGGCAGAGGCGGCGGAAAAGAGTGACGCTGTAGCGATGGAAATCTTGGCGGACTCAGCGATGCGGCTGGGCCATCTGGCCGCGACGGTGGTTCGCCGTCTGGGAATGAACGACCAGGAATTCGCAATGGTGAAATGCGGCGGCGTTTTTGGCCGCAGCCGAACACTGGATACGCAAGTCGATTCCGCTCTGGCCGGCACCGCACCACGCGCTAAAGTCTCGCGCCTCGAAATTTCTCCCGCCTTGGGAGCGGCGCGAATGGCCGCGCGGCTCTCCGAATCTTCCTCGCACACCGCGTCTCATGGCGTCTGAAGACACTGCCGAAGCTCGCGCCGCGCGCGCGGCCGCGCAGGAAGCTTTTCCCGATCTCGTCACCTCGGCGAACGAAACCGTGCTGCGCGCGCTGATTGAAAATCCCGCCTTCGGCGAGACGCACGTGTGCCTCTTGCTCGAGAGAAAAGACCTCTCCGGCCTGCTGCTCGAGGAAATCAGCAAGCGCAAGGAATGGCGCGGAAGCTATCGCGTCCGGCTGGGCCTGGCGGCGCATCCGCGCACGCCGCGCCTGATCGCGATGCGCCTCCTGCGCGAGCTGCACTTGATGGACCTCGTGCGCATCAGCCTGCTCCCGGCATCGCCGATGGAGTTGCGGCGGCTCGCCGACGAACGTGTGCTGGCGCAGCTGCCCCAACTGCCGCTGGGTCAAAAGCTGATGCTGGCGCGCCGCGGATCGGCGCGAATCGCGGCGGGCCTTGTCGCGGACGGCCCGGAGCAAGTGGCCCGCGTCGCGCTGGACAATTCGTTTCTGACGGAAGCGCAACTGCTGAAGGCCCTGGCAAAGGAAGCGATCACCGCGCGGATTCTCGGCGCCGTGGCGCGGCACGACAAGTGGTCCAAGATCATCAACATTCGTGTGGCGTTGCTTCGCCATTCGCATTTGCCCGTGGATAGCGCACCTGCACTGGCGCACGACCTGCCCAGGCGCGACATGGAGGACCTGATCGGCCTCTCGCGCCTGCGGGAAAACATTCGCGCGTGTCTGCGTAAAGAAATCAAAGACGAGTAGGCTCGATGATGTGGAGAGACAAGAACGCTTTGGGAAGTGGATCGATCCCGCTAACCTTCAGAGGCTGAGGCCCACGACCAAAGCGCGGAATACGACCGAGCTGAAGCTCGGCCCTCCGAAAGGCATTTCCGCGACAGTTCGAGAATCAGTGTTAGGCGCTGAAGGGGAGCGGAAATCCTGAGCGCTTTCAGGGCGAACTTGAAGCTTAGGCCGTGTCCCCGGGGCGTTGCCCCGGCCGTATAATCCTTTCGCGCCGTTGGCGCGAGAGGGTGCTGCGCTAATCTTGCGTTGCTTAGCGCACTACCCGCGAGAGCGGAACCTTGACACTCCGGCGCATGGCACATAGCATCCTGCTTGGGGGCAGGCGATGACGACCCAACCGGTGGAGGAAGCGCCCGAGCAGGCGGAACGGCGCGATCATCCGCGCAAGAAATTTGATGCAAAGATTGAAATCGAGTGGGGCGCGGCGGTGTTGACGGGAACGGTGCGAGACATCGGTGCGGCGGGCCTCTTCGTTGAACTGATTCCGCCGCTCTGGCTTGGGGCCGCGTTTCGCGCGCGACTTATCCTGAATCCCGAGTTGGCTCTAGATTGTACCGTCGTGCGGGTCGAGCCGAGCGGCGGCATGGCCGTCACCTATCAAGTCACGGAAGACGGCAGGGAACAACTCGAAAAGCTTCTGGCGGGTCTTGCCCTGGCATGATGCGCTGTCTCGATTGCGGCGCCGATCGACTGGGCGATCAGTGCCCATCGTGCGGGCTCACGTCGGCTGCGGCTGAGCTTGTGGTCCGGCGGCGGCTGGTGCGGCGGACGGCTTTCTTTTTGGTGGGCATCATCGTCTTTGTCGCGGCCAGCCAGGTGTTTCCCGCGCTTGAACTCGATTCCATTCTGATTTTCGGCGGCATCGTGTTTTTTTGTTCCCTCGCGCTCGGGTACTGGATCGACTACCGCGCCCGCAAACACGAGGAAGTCGAAGCCATGAAGCGAATCTACTTCGGCATGATTCCGGTGCCGTGGATTTTCGCGGGGCTGCTTTTTCTGAACGGCAAGCTGGACACGTCGCGCCCGATTCGCGTTCCGGCGAGCGTGGTGGGAAAGGTGGCGACGGGTGCGTTTCCGCGGAGCCGCCGCCTGATTGTTACCTCCTGGCGAATGGGACGCCGCTTTGAACATATTGCCGTCGATCAGAACGACTTCGATCGCTTCCAGAAGGGCGATGACATTGTCGTTCAAGCGCAGAAGGGCGCGCTTGGGATTCCCTGGATCTATGGAGTCTTCCGCCAGTAAATCAGTTCTTTAATGAAAACGTGACTGTGATCGTGGTGTCGACTTCGCGGGCTTCGCCGTCGACCAGCATTGGCTTGTAGCGCCACTGGCGAACGGCTTCGACGGCTGCTGGCGCCAGCGCATCGTCTCCCGACAACACGTGGACCTCGGAGATTTTTCCCTCTTTGTCGATGATGGCGCGGAGGAGCACTTCCCCCTGAATCAGCTTCGCGCGCGCTTCCGGCGGATACGCCGGCGCCGCCTGAGTCACGATCGAAGCAGCCTCCACGCTGGCGGGAACGACGACCGGGGGGCCAGACGATTTCGCAGCGGCAGGCGAGGGCGCGGGCGTAGCCGAGGGCCCTCCGGCGGCGCTTTTCGCTGCGTCACTTTGCGCGGTTTGGCCGGGTGAAGCTGGAGGTGCCGTTTCAGGCGCTGGCGGAGCGGTTGCAGGCGCGGATGGATTGGCAGGCGCGGCCGGCGCGGATGCGGTCTGCGTCTCAGCAGGCTCCGGCTCGGCAGGCTTCTTGGGAACAGGCCCGGGAGAAAAGCGCCACGCGATATTGCTGATCTCCGAATTCGCCGCGCCGAGATCGAGCACGAGCATTTCCGTATCGAAGTCCCCGAGGAAAAGACGGTCGATCCTGCCGGCTTCGAAATCGCCCTGGCCGAAGGCTACGATCCGGTTCGCTCTCATATTTTCTTCAATATCCTTGTAAGAGAGCTTGTAGCACAAGTCTGGAGCCCTCGAGCAGTTCGAGCCCGCGCCGGCCTTGGACACGTACTCATGGGCTCTGCGGTCAATCTCATCGGCAAATAGGGCGTGGTACTTGTCGTAGAGCTTTTGCAGGTCGGCGGGAGTCATGGGCACGCGCACGTTGGCGACGACCGGCGCGCCGGTGAACGCCTTGGCGCGCAGGACGCTGTTGTTCGAGTCATAGTAAACGGGCCCGATCGGGAGCCACGCGTCGCGGTGAGCCTGCGCGAAGGAAACTTTGGCGTCTCGGAAGGTCGTGTCCGCTTCGTATTGGAATTTATCGCCGTCGTTCTTCAGGACCTGCTCCCACTCCTGCTTGCGGGCCTGATCGCGGGCGCTCACGTCGGTCATTTCCATGAACTTGGAATTGATTTCCGCGGAAGCATCCCGGTAGGACTTGCTGTAGGTCTGAAAGTAGGCGCTTTCCTTCGGGGGATCGAGCAACTTCGCGTACTCGGGGTCCTTGGTGATGATCTTCCGGCCTTGGGCGGGAGCAGCCGGCGTAGCGGTGGATTGCGCCGAGTCATTCGATTGCGCGACGAGCCGGGCGGCTCCAAATGCCGCGATGGAAACAAGCAAGAAGGTGAGCCTGACTCTCATTTCTTTGTCCCGAACGAAGCCCGCGAATCCGCTGTCAGCTCCTACAATGCCATGCGACCGGCGGATTCCATTCCCAGAAGGCGATGAATTCATGATATCCGATCAGGCCCACGCGGTGTCGAACTTCTTGCAGGATTGCCAGTAAAGAGGGAACTGCGTGGCGGCGCGATACCTCCGGAACCCGGACTAACCAGCGCCGGAGTACGTCTTGCGGCGGAGAAATTCCCCCGCGCCGGGCTTGCCGGTGAAGTTTCCGTTGTCGATGATGACGCGGCCGCGCGAGAGGACGGTCTTCGTCAGGCCCTTCACGCGCATGCCCTCGAACATGGAGTAGTCGACGCGCATGTGGTGCGTCGCGGCGCTGATGATTTGCTCGGCGTTGGGATCGAAAATCACGATGTCCGCGTCCGAACCCGCCGCGATCGTTCCCTTGCGAGGATACAGCCCAAACAATTTTGCGGGAGCCGTGGACACCAGCTGCACGAACCGGTTGGCCGAAAATTTCCCGCCGTGCACTCCGCCGGAATAGATCAGGCTGAGGCGATGCTCGACGCCCGGCCCGCCGTTCGGAATTTTCGTGAAATCATTCTTGCCCAGCTCCTTTTGCTCCTTGAAGCAGAAGGGGCAATGATCGGTGGAGACAACTTGCAGCGTGTCGCGCGCCAGGCCTTGCCACAGCTTTTCCTGATGCCATTTTTCGCGCAGCGGCGGGGTGAAGACGTACTTCGCACCCTCGAAACCCGGTGCGTCCATATTTTCGAGCGAGAGATGCAGATATTGCGGGCACGTCTCCGCATAAGCGGGGAGGCCGCGATCGCGCGCCTCGCGCACTTTCTCGAGCGCGTCGTTGCACGAAAGATGGACGATGTACACGGGCGCGCCGGCCATTTCGGCGAGCGCGATGGCTCGCGATGTGGCTTCGCCCTCCGCCGTGGTCGGGCGCGTGAGGGCGTGATACTTCGGCGCGGTTTTTCCCTCGGCCAGGGCGCGCTGCACGAGGACGTCGATGGCGCCGCCATTTTCCGCGTGCATGCAGATCATGCCGCCGTGTTTTGCGGCCTGCAGCATGGCCTTGAAGATCGTCGCGTCATCCAGCATGAAGACGCCCGGGTAGGCCATGAAGAGCTTGAACGACGAAACGCCTTCGCGCACGAGCGCGCCCATTTCATCCATCTGCGCGTCGCCCAGCTCGGTGATGATGCAGTGAAAGGCGTAATCGGCAACGGCTTTGCCTTCGGCCTTCTTCATCCAGGTGTCAAAGGCGTGACGCAGGGTCTGGCCTTTGTACTGAATCGCGAAATCGATGAGCGTGGTCGTGCCGCCGAAGGCCGCGGCGCGCGTGCCGGTCTCAAAATCATCGGCGCTGGTCGTGCCGCCGAAGGGCATGTCGAGGTGGGTGTGAACGTCGATGCCGCCGGGAATGACGATGCAGCCGGCGGCGTCGATTAATTTGCTCGCGTTGTCGATGGGGAGGTTCTTCCCAATGGCGGAGATTTGTCCGTTGGCGATGCCGATGTCGGCGGCGTACGTATCCGTTGCGGTGACGATCGTGCCGTTGCGAATCATCGTGTCGAACGCCATCGGTCCCCCAGAGCCGCCCAAAGCGGAAGGCAGGGATGCATCTTAGGCCATGCGAGGAACGCGGATCAAGCTGGGGCGTTTTTGCGCCTTGTCCTTGGAGCTTGTGGTCCAAAATGAGGCTATAATCCTCATCGCCGATGACCCTCACTGCCGGAACGAAACTTGGTCCGTACGCAATCCAGGCGACACTGGGCGCCGGCGGAATGGGCGAAGTGTATCGCGCGCGCGATACGCGCCTGGGCCGCGACGTGGCAATCAAGGTGATGCCCGCGTCGTTCGCGAGCGACGCGGATCGGCTGCGCCGCTTCGAGCAGGAAGCGCGCGCCGTTGCCGCGCTGAATCACCCGAATATCCTCGCGGTGCACGACATTGGCACGCAGGACGGAATCCCCTACATCGTTACGGAATTGCTTGAGGGGCGAACGCTGCGCGAGCAGCTCAATGACGGCGCGCTGCCGGTTCGCAAGGCCCTGGATTACGCCGAGCAAATCTCGGAAGGACTCGCTGCGGCACATAGCCGCGGAATCGTTCACCGCGATCTGAAGCCGGAGAATGTTTTCTGCACGAAAGACGGCCGCGTAAAGATTCTGGATTTTGGCTTGGCGAAACAGAACGTGTCGCCTGCGCCGCACCTGGACGCGACGATGAACGGCGCGACCATGCCCGATGTTCTGACCGAGCCAGGCGTGGTGATGGGCACGGTCGGGTACATGTCTCCCGAGCAGGTACGCGGCCTCGCGGCCGATCACCGCTCCGATCTATTTTCGCTGGGCGCAATTCTGTACGAGATGCTGAGCGGCAAGCGCGCGTTTAAGCGCGACACAACCGCCGAAACGATGGCGGCAATCTTGAGGGAGGAGCCGCCCGAATTGACCGGAACGAATCCGGCGATCGCGCCCGGGCTTGAGCGGATCGTCCACCGCTGCCTCGAGAAAGAGCCGTCGCAGCGGTTCCAATCCGCTTCCGATCTGGGATTCGCGATCGAGGCGTTGTCCGGCACAACCAAATCCGCTCCGGTTCCGGCGGCGGCCCTGCGAAGCGTGCGCTGGCGCACCGCGGCGTTTGCGGGCCTGGTACCGGTGGCGCTAATAGCGGGCTGGCTTGCCCGCAGCGCGACGCTTGCTCCAAAGGCCAGCCCGACGTTTCATCAAATCACCTATCGCCGCGGCACCGTCTATGAGGCGCGACTCGCGCCCGACGGCAAGACCATCGTGTACAGCGCGGCCTGGGGCGACGATCCTCTCCAAGTGTACGTGACGAACGATCAGTTTCCCGAATCTCGCGCGATCGACCTGAAGCAGAGCCTGCTGCTTTCCATCAATTCGTCCAGCCAGATGGCCATTCTGACCGGCGCAAAGTCGGTTGATCACTACGAGTATCTGGGCACGCTGTCTATCATGCCTTTGAGCGGCGGCGCGCCTCGAGAAATCCTCCAGGGCGTGACGGGCGCCGACTGGTCTCTGGACGGCCAGTCGCTTGCCGTCGTCCGCATGGTTTCTGGGAAATATCGCTTGGAGTATCCAATCGGAAAGACAATCTTTGAGACGCCGGGATCGATCACGCAGCCTCGGGTTTCCCGTGACGGCAAGAGCGTCGCCTTTCTGTTTCATCCGGTCCAAGGCGACGACCGCGGCAGCGTGATGGTCGCCTCGCCTGGCGCAGATCCCAAAGTGTTGTCGGACGGCTGGGAGGCGGAGGAGGGTCTCGCTTGGGGGCCCAAAGGCGACGAAGTGTGGTTCTCCGCCGCCGTGGGTTCGGCATCCCTGACCGTGCACGCGGCTTCTCTCTCCGGCAAGACGCGCGAAGTTTTCACGGGTCCTGGAGGAGCACGCATCCTTGACATCGCTCCCGACGGGCGATTTCTGGTCTCGCGCAACGATTTCACATACGCCGTGACGGCGAGTGTCAATGGCGCGCCCGAGCGCGACCTCTCGTGGTTGGACAATTCGTTTGCACCGTCGTTGTCGGATGACGGGAAGAAGATTCTGTTTTGCGACGGGGCGGCCGAGGCAAAGGGCTTTTACACGGTCTGCCTTCGCAGCACGGACGGCTCTCCGGTCATTCGCTTGGGGGAGGGGGCCGCAATCGGCCTCTCCCCGGATGGGGCGTGGGCTTTGGCATTGCTGGAAAAGAGTCCTCCTGAAATAGAAATGCTGCCGACCGGTCCCGGGGAAGCGCGCCATTGGACAAATCCGAATATCGAGCACTATGCTGGCATTGGCTGGATGCCGAACTCCCAGGAAATCCTCTTGGCCGGGAACGAACTGGGGCATGCAACCCGCTTCTACGTCCAAAAGGCCACCGGCGGGGCGCCAAATCCGGTAAGTCCCGAAGGTTTCAGCGTCGAACTGCGCATGGCGGTTTCGCCGGATGGCAAGCAATTCGCCGCGCGGAACCAGCAGACCAACGCTTGGAATGTGTGCGAGGTCGACAGCCAGCGGTGTACGCCCCTGCGGGGTGTCGATGAGTTGGACTCTCCTATGGCTTGGACCTCGGACGGAAAGTCACTTTACGTCGGCAACCGCAAGGCAGGTCCCGCGACAGGCATTTGGAAGATCGAAGTGTCCAGTGGCCGCCGCGAACTTTGGAAGAAGATTGCCCCGCCTGATTCGGCTGGAGCGGTGGAAATATTTCCTGTGTCGATCACGCCGGATGGGAAATCCTACGCGGTTCAATACGACCGAAGCCTGGATGAGCTGTACACCATGGAAGGATTGAACTGAAGCGGGGCAAATGATCGGGAAATCGGGCCAATGTCGCACACTCCTCGCGATTGCCCGTCAGGCCCAACGCTGCCGGTGAATGATTCTAGACTGCAACCGCGGGCGGGAGATCGACGAGCCACTTCTCGAGGATCTTCACTTGATCTTCAGGCGTATCGATGAACACTACACCCATTCCGATTCCTTGCTGCACGTAGAGAGTCTTCGCCCGCGTCTCGAACGCCCCTTGATCGCAGGTGATGCGCAGTTTCAGCATCGTCCCGACGGGTAGTGGATGGACGATATCAACAAAACAGCCTTGGCGGCTTACTTCGGTAACCCGGCCAGAGAGCCGCAAAGCATGCGCCGAGTCGGTGATCTCCGTGGTAGCGACGAAGGCGTGGCGCGGATTTACGCGCCGGTCGGCACCTGCTGACGCAGTCTTGCCCTGCGACTTATCAGAACTCTGCACAGTGTGTCTCCCTTTGAATCATAGGATGGCATGGCTAACGCAATCCCACTAGGGGAAGGAGGCAAGGTGGCGCGAAAGAACAAACTCCGTTCAGACGGGTAAGGCGAGCCGATTCTGCACGATGGCCTGTCGTTGGCAGGCTCTCAGCAAGAATGCCCAGGGATGCGGTTCTTGCCCCAACGCCGCGAATTTGCCAAAGATTGCGCGTATCCCGCAGTGCTAGAATGGCGCTGGAAATTCGGCCCTGAGGCCCGGTGGGAATGTTGGTCCACCGGGTTGCGTGTTTCAGGGGTAGACACGGACTTGAGGTGAGCGCATGCCCCTTCGCGAGACCGCTCCGAAATTGCCCCCGGAAAAATACGAGCACAATTTTGCGGACATCACGCCGCCCTTGAATCCGCGCCAGGCGGCCATCGAAGCGGCTCGCTGCCTGTACTGTTTCGATGCGCCTTGCACACAGGCGTGCCCCACCCGGATCGATGTGCCCGGTTTTATCAAGCGCATCATGACGGGGAATGTGCGCGGGGCGGCGCGCGTCATTCTCGATGCCAATATCCTGGGACAGAGCTGCGGCCGCGTGTGTCCCACGGAAGTTCTATGCGAGGGCGCGTGCGTGATGCTCGAAAAGGGCGAGCAGGCGATTCAGATTGGTCGCCTACAGCGATTTGCGGTGGATTATGTGCTGGATCGGAACATCCGGCTGTTTCATGCAGGAGCACCGAACGGGCGTCGCGTCGCGTGTATCGGATCTGGCCCCGCGTCACTCGCTTGCGCCGCGCAACTTGCCCGGCTCGGTTATGGCATGACCATCTTTGACCGGCGGGAGCTTTCCGGGGGGCTGAACACCTACGGCATCGCGGCGTACAAGACGCGCGTTGCCGATTCACTGCGCGAAGTGGAGATGGTGAAATCGCTGGGTGTGGAGTTTCGGCAGAAGGTCGAAATTGGAAAGGAAATTACCTTCGCGCAGCTTGAGAAAGACTTCGACGCGATTTTCATCGGCGTGGGACTGGGAGAAACCTGGGCCATGGACATTCCGGGCGAAGATTTCGAGGGCGTGTGCGGCGCGCTGGAATTCATTGAGGCTACGAAATCGCAGCCGTTTTCTCAAGTAAGGATCGGGCGGCGGATCGCCTGCATCGGCGCGGGGAACACGGCGATCGACGTGGTGACGGCGGCGCGGCGGCTGGGCGCGGAGGCGGTGTACCTGATTTACCGGCGCAGCGAGCAGGAAATGCCCGCGTTCCGCTACGAGTACGATCTGGCCAAAAGCGACGGCGTGACTTTCTTGTGGCAGACGCAGCCGGTGCGCATTTTGGGTTCGGACGGCGTTGTGACCGGGCTCGAATGCTTGCGCACGCGCCTCGGCGGGCCCGATGATCGCGGCAAGCGCTCGCCCGAAACGGTTCCGAACAGCACGTTCAAGATCGACGTGGATATGGTGGTGCGCGCCGTCGGGCAGAAGCAGGCCACGGATTTTCTGCGCGCGGTGACGGGTATCGAGGTGCGCAAGAACGGGACCGTGGCCGTCGATGCCGCGCACCGCACCGGCAATCCGAAATATTTTGCGGGAGGCGATTGCGTGAATGGCGGCAGGGAAGTGGTCGATGCGGTTGCGGAAGGCATGGCGGCGGCGCGGGGAATGGACGCTTGGCTCGGGGGCGCGGCGGCGGGTTCGCAGCGCAAGGAGAACTAGCGTCGATGGAAATTCCCTCCGCGCTCAGCGAACGCTTTCCGTTTCTCGACGTGCTCGAAGAAGAATGGGAACTGATTTCCCGTGGCGCTCTGATCGGCTGGCTCGGTTTTTACGTGGTGCTGATCGGGAACGCGCTCTTCGGCGGCCATCTGTTCAACTGGTTTGACCTCGTGTTCATTCCCATTCACGAGGGCGGCCATTTGCTCTTTCGGCTTTTCGGCGAATGGATCTCGGTGGCGGGGGGAACTTTCCTGCAGCTCTTCGTGCCGTTCGCTCTCGCCACCTATTTCGCGTTCCGACGGCAGCTGATGGGCACGGCCTTCTGCGCCTTCTTTTTCTTCGAGCAGTTTCTCCCGACGGCCACGTACATGGCCGACGCCCGCGCCCAGGAATTGCCGCTGCTCACGGTCGGCGACTCCGAAGACGTGATCCACGACTGGTTCTATCTGTTCTCGCATGCAGGCGTGTTGGAGCACGACACGCAGATTGCGAGTATGGTGCGCATCGCGGGCTGGGTAGGGATGCTCGCTACGGTTGGGTGGTTTTGCTGGCGGGGGTTGCGAGGATTGAATCCACAGATGAACGCAGATAAACACTGATAGAAACAAAAACGGAGACGTGGGTTATGGCCGAGGGTATTGCAACTGCTGCAATCTATCCCGAGCAGGATTTGACGGAGAAGATTCTCGAGGCGGCGTTTGTGGTGTACAACGCGCTCAGTTGTGGATTTCTGGAGAAGGTCTACTCCAATGCGCTTTTGATTGAAATTCGTGGACTGGGGCTTGCGTGCGAGCACGAGGTCGCATTCAAGATTAGGTACAAGAACGTTGAGGTCGGAGACTATTTTGCTGATTTGATTGTCGAAAAGCGTGTGGTGGTCGAATTGAAAGCTTGCGCCGCATTAGATTCGGCGCACGAAGCCCAAATCCTTAATTATTTGAAAGCGAGCAACATTAAAGTCGGCCTGCTGCTGAACTTCGGCAAGCCAAAATTGCAATATCGAAGGTTTGTCAGATGAATGCCTTTGCTTTTATCAGTGTGAATCTGTGTTCATCTGTGGATTCCATCGCCTTGTGAGAGGTGCACCATGACTGATCTGCGTGTGAATTTTTGCGGGGTTGAATCCCCGAATCCGTTCTGGCTTGCCTCCGGGCCGCCGACGAATACAGCGGGGCAGATTATGCGGGCGTTTGACGCGGGGTGGGGCGGGGCGGTGTGGAAGACGATTGGCGAGCCGATCGTCAATACGTCCTCGCGCTACGGGGCGGTGGATTACAACGGAACGAAGATGATGGGTTTTACGAACATCGAGCTGATCAGCGACCGGCCCACCGAAGTGAATGTCCGCGAAATCGCCGAGGTGAAGAAACGCTATCCGAAAAATCTAGTGATTGCATCGCTGATGGTGGAGTCGAAACGCGAGAGCTGGCACGAAATGGTGCGCCGCGTGGAAGGCGCCGGCGCCGACGCGCTCGAGCTGAATTTCGGCTGCCCGCACGGGATGAGCGAGCGGGGCATGGGCTCCTCCGTGGGGCAAGTACCTGAATACACGGAAATGATCACGGGTTGGGTGAAGGAAGCCGCGAAAACACCCGTGATCGTTAAGCTCACGCCGAACGTTACGGACATCACGCGCGTGGCGATCGCGGCGGAAAAGGGCGGCGCGGATGCCGTGAGCCTGATCAACACGCTCAATTCGATTATCGGCGTGGACCTCGAAACATTTTCGCCGAAGCCCAGCGTGGGTGGCAAATCCTCGCACGGCGGCTACTGCGGACCGGCGCTGAAGCCGATCGCTTTGCACCTGCTTTCGAGCGTGGCGAAGGCGGTGAAAATTCCGATCGCGGGGATCGGCGGGATCGGCTACTGGAATGACGCCGCCGAGCACATCGCGCTGGGCGCATCCGTCACGCAGGTGTGCACCGCGGCGATGCATTACGGATTCCGCATCGTCGAGGACATGATCGACGGCCTGTCCGCCTATATGGACGACCACGGGTTTCGCACCATCGCGGATTTTCGCGGGCGCGCCGTGCCGAATGTAAAGGATTGGGGCGACCTCGACCTGAATTACAAAATCGTGGCCGACATTCGCCACGAACTCTGCATCGGCTGCCAGTTGTGCTACGTCGCCTGCGAAGACGGCGCGCACCAGTGCATCGAACCGTACACAGTGGCGGGAAACGGCAAGAAAAATCCGAGCGGCATGGGCGTGCACGTTCCTCGCATCATCGAGGACGAGTGCGTGGGCTGTAATCTGTGCGCCCTGGTTTGCCCCGTGGATCAGTGCATCACGATGAAGCAAATCGACACGGGGCTGCCGTTTGAAAGCTGGAAGATGCGCGTGAACCGGCTTGCGCACTAGGAGTTCACAATCACCCGGCTAGATAAGACACAGGCCGGGTGCCCCCATGCTAGCGAAGCGAGGTGGGGGTTTCTGTTTTGGGCCGGGGAATTGCGCGAGGCTGAAACGCTCGGTTGAAGGACAGGAGGCCGCACCGGACAGGTTGAAGTCTGCGGCTGACTCCGCTCGCCATTTACTCTCAATCTAGCCACTCTGAAACGCGACCTGACGCAAGCGGCGACCCGCAAAGCAAAAAGGGCCGGATCGCTCCGGCCCCTTTTTACCTCCCGTTGCTTAACGCGAAGAGACCAGTTGGGGTGTCACATGATCAGGGCGCCGGGATTGGCGTCTTCCAGCATCCACAGCGAGCCATCGGGGGCTTCTTCCACATCGCGGATGCGGTGACCCACCTCCCAACGCTCGGCGGTTTTGGCGCCGCCATGGCCGTCAAAGATGATGCGGACGAGCGACTTAGTGACCAGGCCGCTGACGAAGCCGTTGCCGTTCCACTGCGGGAAGGTCTGGGTGCCCGTGTAGAACATGAGATTGCCCGGCGCGATCACCGGCACCCAGTAGAGCGCCGGCAGCGCAAAGTCGGGCTGCGTGTCGGGCTTCGGAATGGGTACGCCGTTATAGTTCTCGCCAAAGGAGACGACAGGCCAGCCATAGTTCCTGCCTTTCTCGATTAGATTCAGTTTGTCGCCGCCGCGCGGACCATGCTCGACCTCCCACAATTCGCCGGCGGGCGAAAATGCCATGCCATAGGGCGTGCGGTGGCCGCTGGTCCAGGTTTCAGCCGGCGTCAGGTTCGGGCCGGGAAACGTATAGGTGCTTACCACCGGCGCGGTTTTGGCGGCTTCGGTGTCCTTCGGTGGATCGATCAGCGGAATGGTGGCAGCGCCGACCTTGTCGAAGAAAGGATTGCCGGGGGCGGGTTTGCCGTCCAGCGTCAGGCGCAGGATCTTGCCTTCGGGCTGGTTTGGATCCTGGGCGGGAGTCATGCGCTGGCGGTCGCCAACCGTGAGGAACAGGTACTGGCCATCGGGTGAGAAGGCGATCTGCGCACCTTCCTGGCCGCCCTTGCCCTTGGGCATCTGGTGCCACAGCACCTCGAAGTTTTCCAGTTTCGCCGAGGCGTCGGTGAGGGTCAGCTTGGCGCGGGCCAGCGCCAGGCCGCCGCCGTAGTCTCCCGGTTCGGCATAGGTGAGATAGATACTCTGGTCGGTGGCGTAGTGGGGAGAGAGGAAGACGCCCAGCATTCCGTTCTGGCCCTGCCAATAGACTGCGGGTGTATTGCCCACCGGCGCGATCTTTTGTCCCTGCGGGGACACCAGCCAAACGGGCCCGACCTTTTCGGTGATCAGCATGCGGCCATCGGGCAGGAAGGCGATCCGCCAGGGCAATTCAAAGGTGTTCACCGTGGTCATGGTGAAGGGCACGCTGGCTTCGGGCTTCTGTTCGCCCACATTGACCTGGGCCCAGGCCGTCGCAGATGCCAGGGTGACAAACAACGCCGCTATCCCCAATTTCATGGATATTTCTCCTTGTTCTCCTTGCTTCCCAAGCGCACGACCTTAACCGATCCAGCGCGCCGTGGCCGATCTTATACTAACGGGCGGTTTGTTCCCAACAAGTGCTCTATGAAAGGTCACCAGCGTTGCAATCAAAAGGCCCAGTGAGCTACCTACCTAGGTGGGCATTACACGATATACGGTAAATGTTTGCCCCACTGGCGGGTACTTCTGAGAGTATTTTTTCGCTCTGACCTGGAGCACGGCTTCTCTTTCGGCCGAATCAGTGACAACCGACAAGGTACGATCATACAAGTCATTGCCTACCTTCAGACGCACATGGGCATCGCGAGCCACATTTCGAGGCCATGATCTGACCGCAGCCCCGGAAGTCGCCACGTAAAGCTGGCCATTGTAGGCGATACACCAAATTGTTACCGAGTGGGGAATCAGATACCAGGTGTTGGTTTGAAGCTTCACGGTTTGAATTTTATCAGTGAATGACCAGTCGGCAACCGGAGTCGTTACGAGATTCCCGCTGAGCCATAAACCGGGATAACTCCCGGGGCCGGGAGTATCCCCGTGAGGATTAAGGCCGGTGAACCGCAGCGTCACCAGCAGCAGAACCATGCAAATCACAATCGCTCCAAGAATCTTTAATAGCGTCTTCATGGTTGGCTCCCAAGAGTTGCAAGTGAAGTAGCGTCCGTTCCCTCCTCGCCAACTATACGACTAAACTAGCGCCCTTGGCGCGGAACGTCTTACTCCTCTGCTTGAAGCCGACGAGGTGCCCAGCGGCCGGCCAATCCCTAGAATGCATTTGGAATCACTGCCAGATTGACGAACTCAGCCCGCAGATAAATCTAGGTGAGATGAACCTTCCTGAGTTGATCCAGGCCCTTTCGCAAACAGTGTACTTGCGATCAGTAGCCCGTCGCGGTCACCGGTGCGTGATCTGGCAAAGAGTTGAGCAGCGGCATCGGTTGAAGCGGAAGGTGTTCCTCTGCGTCCGGATTTTCAAACACTTTGCGGATTCCATACGTCGTTGAGCGCTCGGCAGGGATCCGTCCAATGGTTCGGATCATGGCACGGAATTCGCCGGGCGAGACATATTCGCCAAAATTCGCCCCGGCCATCTTCGAGATGCTCTCCTCCATCAAGGTGCCTCCGAAATCGTTCGCTCCCGCTTGCATGCACGTCAAGGATTGCTCAAAACCAAGCTTGACCCAGGAGACTTGAATGTTGCGGATGTAGCCGTGCAAAAGCACGCGGGCGAGCGCATGAACGATCAAATCCTCATGGTCCGAACGGCCCGCGCGGGCGGCTCCGCTCTGGAAAAGCTTGGTTTTGGAATGGATGAATCCAAGCGGAACAAATTCCGTAAATCCTCGAGTTTCCTTTTGAATGTCGCGAAGCAGAAGCATGTGCCTGACCCAGTGTTCGGGAAGCTCGGTATGGCCGTACATCATCGTGGAAGTCGAGGGAATGCCAAGGCTGTGTGCCGTGCGAATGACTTCAATCCATTGCCGCACTTTCAATTTATTAGGGCTAAGCGATCTGCGCACATCGTCGTCGAGAATTTCCGCAGCCGTTCCCGGAATGCTGCCCAACCCGGATTCCTTCAACATGAGGAGGTACTCGCGCAGGGGCAGGCGCGTTTTCTCGACGCCGTACGTGATTTCCATGGGCGAAAAGGCGTGCACGTGAAGTTCAGGCAATCGAGCCTTGATGGCGCGAAGAAGTTCAACGTAATAATAGCCGTCGAGGTCTTTTGGGAGACCGCCTTGAATACACACTTCCGTGGCCCCACGCTCGACCGCTTCGAGTGACTTAGTAATCAGCGTGTCCGTGGAATGAAAATAAGCGTCCGGTGAATCCGGCCCCCGGCTAAAACCGCAAAACGCGCAGCCGACGATGCAGACGTTGGTGAAATTCAAATTCCTGTTCACTACATATGTGACGCGGTCGCCGACTGTGTCCCGCCGAAGCTCGTCCGCAACTTTCAGCAGAGCCAGCAGGTCGTTCCCTTCGACCGTGGCCAGCGCCAGCCCCTCATCGAGCCCCAAATCGTTCCCCGCGAGGACCTTTTCCAGGGCCTCGGCGACGTTTCGGCTCGCCGCCGCAATCGCTCGATCCAAGGGAATTGCGATCCATTCGGCATTCACCGGTTTCAGCATGGGTTGCACTCCCCTCGAGCATAGCCATCCCCACCTTGCAGCTTTCGAACATACGGTTGCAGTTGCTCGCTTACGAAATCCGGGCGCGAGGAAAATTCCGGATAGATTGCCAACCGTTCGCGCAAGACGAACCCTGCCTTCGCAGTTCTCTCCGCCAGCGAAGAGATCTGCGGCCAGGCGGCTTCCGGGTTGATGAAATCTTTTGTCACTGGAGAAACTCCGCCCCAGTCGTTGATTCCCGCAGTCAGCAATTCCGGATAGCGTTTCGAGAGCAGATTGGGCGGGGATTGAATGTTCATCTTGCCGCCAAGAATCAAGCGCGCCACTGCAATCGTGCGCAGTAAATCCTCGTTGGAGGGCTCCGGCGCCAGCGCCATGCGAATATCCAACTTTACGCGAAACGGCTGGACGATCACTTCCTGCACGTGACCGTACTTTTCATGGGCTGCGCGGATCGCCAGCAGCGCATCCACGCGCTCCTCGGGGGTCTCACCGATACCGATCAAGATGCCTGTCGTGAAGGCCATGGACAATTGGCCCGCATTTTCGATGGTCCGTAGGCGATGCGAAGGAACTTTGTCCGGCGCTCTCCAGTGCGCCCCACCGGGACGCCCCAGCCGAGGACTAGCGCTCTCCAGCATTATTCCCACGCTGACATTTGTCTCGCGCAGTCGGCACAGCTCTTTCGCGCCCATCAAGCCAGGATTCGAATGAGGGAGCAAACCGGTCTTTAAGAGAACCAATTCACTCATCGCCGCAAGGTATTCGAGTGTGCTATCGAAGCCCAACGTTTGCAGAAATTCTTTCGCCTCCGGAAATAACCGCTCGGGCTGGTCGCCAAGGCTGAATAGAGCCTCTTTGCATCCCGCGCGGCGGCCAGCCTCGGCTACCGCAAGTACTTCGTCTGGCGTCATGTACGCCGGCACACCCGGCTGCGGATCAGCACGGAACGTGCAGTAACCGCAATAGTCGCGGCACAGGTGGGTGAGCGGAATGAAGACTTTTCTGGAATAACTTACAGAATTGCCTTTGAAGCGGTCCCGGACAGATGCAGCAGTCCGGAGCAAGGTTTCTAACGGGGCTTCTTCCATCAAGGAATGCGCATCTTGGAGGGCGATACCCCGGCCCTCTAATCCACGTTCGAGGGCGGCATCCACATGGTAAGGAATTGCCACATTTGCCATTAGGATGCCTTTAGAAGAATCTCCCGTTGAAACCAGCCTGAGGAAAAGGATATGCGCCCACCCCAGTAGTGTCAACTTATACGAAGGAATTGATCTAGACCGGCCACTCACTTCAACGCTGGTGTTAGCTATGAAGCGAACCGTGCGTGGCGGTCCAGTTTCCGGTAAGCCGGGTGGTCTCAAGGGGTCGACGCAACACTGGCTTGCAGTCTATCCGCGGGAGTTTGAAATCCCAACGTTTTTCGTGGCCGTTGATTGAGGCGCAGCGCGATCTGGTCCAGGTCCGACTGCGCGTAGCAGGACAGATCCGCCTTCTTCGGCAGGTATTGCCGCAAGAGCCCATTGGTATTTTCGTTCGAGCCGCGCTGCCAGGGACTTTGCGGATCACAGAAGTAAACCTGTACATCGGTAGCCATCGTGAAGCTCTTGTGCTGGGCCATCTCCAGCCCGCGATCCCAGGTCAACGAGCGCCGCAACGTCGCTGGGAGTTTTCGCACGTGCTGGCTCAGAGCGGCCACCACGGTGGCCGTGTCCTTGCCGGGTACTTTCACCAGCATGCAGAAACGCGAATGACGCTCGACCAGCGTGGCCACGTGAGTGTTGCGCGCCCCGCGCAACAGATCGCCCTCCCAGTGTCCGGGAATGGCACGATCTTCAACTTCCGCAGGCCTTTCGCGGATCGAAATGGCATCGACGATCTTGCCTTGGGAGTGTCCGTGAACGCTGGAGTGCCGCGAGCGGCGGATCCGCCGCTTGGAGCGAAGGTGCTGAATCAGCTCTTTTTTCAGCGCTCCTCGCGCTTGAAGGAACAGGCTGCGATAAATGGTTTCGTGCGACACGCGCAGGCTCTCGTCCTTGGGATACTGCTGCTTCAGCCATCCGGAAATCTGCTCGGGCGACCAGTCCTCGATCAGTTTACTCGCAACGATCCCTTGCAGCTTGCTGTGGGTAGCTAGCAGGCACGGCTTGGGCCGCAGGGCCGACTCCCAGGCCTGCTGATCGGCTTCATTGGCTCGATACTGCGCGCGCCCACCATGGCGGGCTACCTCCCGGCTTACTGTGGAGCCAGCGCGATTCAGACCTTGAGCGATGACCCGCATCGAGCAACCACTAGCGATTCCGCGGGAGATATCTTCCCGTTCTGCCAGCGTGAGTGAACTCGGTGAACGGCGGCGGATCGGCGGCACGATCCCACCATGACGCTTCAACAGAAGGTGAACAACCACATGGTCCTTGCTGAGAGCGCGGCCAATCGCATGTAACGACTCTCCTGCCTTCCAACGACGCCACACCTCAACTCTTTGCATCGCAGAAAGCGGTGAACGTTTTCTTGGAATCATGAACACCACCTTTTAGAAAAAGATTTATACCAGATGGTGTTGCATCGACCGGTTGAGCCGGCAGGGATTCTCGGAAACTGCCTTCTACCAAACAATGCGATGGTTGCCGCAACATACCAAACAATATGCGAGAATGAAACTGATGCTCTGCAAAGTCACTTCTAAACAATCGCATCGCCCCTACGACCGTTGATGGCTAATGCCCTAACGGCTGTTCGCCTGCTTCTCGTGGTCCCATTTGCGTTCTTCATGGCCCACGGGGACGTGCGTTCCGCAGTGCTCGCTTTGGTCGCGTGGGTGGTGGCCCTGACTACGGATTTTCTGGACGGGCCCATCGCGCGCCGCAGTGGCACGGTGACCGCGTGGAGCGGGACCTTCGATCACACTACCGATTTTCTCTTCGTCACGAGCGGCCTATTTGCCGGAGCATTCCGCGGGGTGTTTCCATGGATTCTGCCAGTGTTGATCGTCGCGGCCTTTTCGCAGTACGTCATCGATTCTTACTGGATTCACCGTCAGACCAAGCTCCGCGGGAGCAAGCTTGGGCGGTATAACGGCATGCTGTACTTCGTCCCGCCCTGCATGGAAATTTTCGTTCGACTGGGCGCGCACTGGCTGCAGCCCTTGCTTACGATTTTGATCTGGATGTTGGTTTTGAGTACGTTGGTATCGATGGGCCAGCGCCTGATGCTCACGAGACTACCCGAACATCTCCCGACTCGCTCGCCGGAGAAATAGCAGACCGACCCCGGCGTTAAAGAAGATGAAGAAATTATGCATGACGAACCCAAACGCGGTCATCTGTCCGGGCCTGTCTGGAAAGAGCAGAACCCAGAAAAGGATGGCGACCGAGTGCATGGGCCCCGGCATGGCCGCGCCGAAGAAAATGACCGGCAGATATCCCAACATTTCGCCAAAGCCGACCGTGCCCCCAAAGAGTCTTAAGGCCAAGGTATAAACAATGACGCCGGCAATGACCAGCGGCGCGCGCATGGCAATCACCGCTCCGTATTGCCACACTTTAGCCAGCCGGAACGCGCGGAAGATCGGGCGCTCGCGCAACGCGATCCCCGCGCCGATTTTTCCGGTGAAGAAGAGATGGAAAAACACAAAGAAAACGCAGGAGCCGAAGGCGATCCAAGGGATAACGTGAAACACATTCTGAATGCTATTCCACCTCAGGAGCGCGCCGATGGACGCCCATAGCATCAGGCTGTAATACTCGCAAAACATGAGGAAGAGCATGCTGGAGCCGATTTCCCAGCCGGGCAAACCGTCCCGCCGGTTCAGATAAAGTGCGATGGCGCCTTTACTGACTTGTTCGTTTACTAAAGAAAGGATATAGGCGCTGGCCCGAATCGGCAGGATATCCATGTACCGGATTTTTGCGTTGAACCAGTTGATCACGCTCCAAACAACCAGGCTGTCTATGAGAAGATAAAGAAAACAGTATGGAATCACCAAGGCCAGCCAATAAAGCCAGTTCACATTCTCGAAGCTTTTTAAGAGGTACGTAAGCAGCCCACCGCCTTCGGCTGCAGCGGCGCCCCTGAGACGGGTGTAAAGATAGGCGAAGCAAGCCACCGTAATGGCAAATGGCAAAATTCGCTGCCATGGTTTGGCCTTTTTGCCGCCTGGGACTGAAGATGCGCTGGTGGTTGGGACGCTCTCACTCATTTTGTCATCCTTGGCCTAGACTGTTTTTAATCATTTCGTCGATTCCGGTGAGTTCGATTCCGAGCGCAGACGCGGCCGGCTGCGGATTCAGGCGCGTGTCCGTCGTGATTACGTCAAGAGCGTCCCGCGAAAATCCGGGTTTACCGATGCGCTGACGGATCGCCAGTACCAACGAAAACCAATACTTGGGAATCGAACCGATCCGCACATGGCGACCTAGCAAACGAGCGGCGCGCTCGACGAGTTCCCGCTCCGGCACGGAGACCGGGCCAACGAGGTCTAGAACAAGGTTGTTCGCAACCGATGGGTTTGTAGCGGCCACCGCAGCCCGCGCCAGGTCATCTACAAACAGAGGCTGCTGATGATTGCGACCCCCACCGATCAGCTTAGCCCTGCTGTGGCTTACGTGCCGCCCGAGTGCTGCGCCCCCTGCGGTGCCTGGACCAAGCAAAAGCGGGGCGCGCAGCACCGTATAATTCAGTCCCGATGCTCGCACCAGAGTCTCCGCCTGCCCTTTGGTGCGGTAGTACCGATTACGAGACGTCTCATCGGCTCCCGTGGCGCTCACCAGCACGATTTTCTGCACCCCGTTCCGCTTCGCGGCTTCCACGACAACCCGGGTTGACGCAACATTGGCCTGCTCATAAGTCGAATCCGGCGTTTCGATGAGAATTCCCGCGAGGTGGATGACTGCAAAAGCTCCCTGAAACGCGGCGTCCAGACTCGCGGGGTCATCGTACGAGATTCGGGCAGCGCCGTTGGCATTACCGGTTTTCGAGCGAATCTGTTCGGCAGCACTGGCAGACCGGACCGCGGCGACAAATGTATTCGTCGTAACGTCGTGTTTCGGTCCGCATCGCAGAATGGACTGACCGACAGCGCTATTGGCCCCGGTGATGACGATCTTCATGCAGGATTCCCGATCAGCCGACTACGTGAAATACGTCTATCGTTGCATTCGCTGGAACTTTCAACTGGTATTTTTTCTCTCTGACCTGGACCACGGCATCCTTCTCCGCCGGATCGGTGACCAGAACGAGCGTACGATCGTAAAGCTTATCTCCGATTTTTATGCGCACGTGGGGGTCACGCATCACGTTCTCGTCCCAGCTTCTCGGCGCTCCCGCAAGATGAGTGGACGAAACGTAGAGCTGGCCCCTGTAGGCGAGACAATTAATTGTTACCGAGTGCGGGAGTAGAAATCGACTCCGGGTCTGCAGCTTGATGTTGGGAACTTCATCCGTGAACGACCAATCGGCGACCGGAGTGGTGACGAGGTCTCCTGTAAGCCACAGACCAGGGATTCTGTCATGCGGGTTAAGTCCTGTGAAGCGCAACACGACCAACAGTAACGTCAAGCAAACTATTATTCCTCCTACGATCTTTAACAGCATCTTCGTTGCTGGCTCCCCAATTTGACGATGCCCCTTGCACGAACATTGATCGACCATCAAAGACCTGAAGACATTCCTTGCGTTACGCGCTCAATATAAACCATGCCCCCTGATTTGGATGTCTTATTCGCGTATCGTAATGTTTCTCTCGCTGTGGACCCAACGAATTGGCTGCCAGAGGCACCTTCGAGATCGGAACTAAACGAAATTTTTACAGACTGCCAATCGGTGGTGTAGCATCACCCGGGACGAGCATCGCTATTCAGGAAGCGAACGATGAAAATATTAAAAGTAGGAATCATAGTGATCGCAGCGATCCTGGCGGTAGCGCTCTTGACGCTCCGCGTGACTGGTCTCGAACCGGAATACCTTGACTTGAACCAACTTCGCGCTCACCACATGATTGCCCGCCCCGGCTTGTGGCTGAAAGGCGAAGTCGTCACCACTCCCGTCACCGACTGGTCCTTTGTCGAGAAAGTGCCTCACCCCGGACGCAGCCTCAACACCGTCCTGGTGGAAACGCGAACGCCCTATTTCATTCCCCACTCGGTCCGGACGATGCCTACCGTGCGCAACGGCGAGCTCTTCATACGATCGCACCAGGATCGAATGGACGTGCCGTTTCCACATGACAAGTCCTGGACATCCAATGTGGCCCGCGACCCGCGCGTGCGTATAAAAATCGGCGATAAACTATACGAAGCGACCATGGTGTTGGTCGCGGATCGCGCCGAAGCCATCGCCTTTCTAGGCAGGAACCCTGAAATCGTGGAGAAGGGTCCCGACGGGCAACAACACGTCGTGGGCTATGACCATATCTATCGTGTTTTCCAAAGGAACGTCCCGGAGTATGGCGGTAGTCAGCCATCCCTGAGTTCGGCGGGCCTTATCCCTGAGAACAAACCTTAGGAATTATGGCGCGGGCTCCAGACGGAACGGAGCAGAACAGACAGACGAAATCGACGCGTACCACTTTGCCCTTCAACTTTTCAGGCATGAGCGGCGAGGAATTGGGCCCACGCGACGGCGCCATCCGAGCTAGCGAGGGAACGCTTCGCTCCCGATCGAAATTCTTTGCCCGTTAATCTGTGTCGAAGTGTCGTCAAGCTGGAAGAAAGTCCGACGGTTCAAATGCCTGACTGCCCTTCAGGGATGATATGAAGTCGCGCCCGCGCTGGTTCTACCACCGAGCTCTGCACTTCTACCCTAAGGCAATGCGCAAGCCCCCAGGCGAAAGTCTTCGTAATGTGCGTCACGGGATTTGCCGCAGTCCGTCCCTCGCATATTTTCTGTTGCATGGTGCACTAGGCTTCACCCATCGGAGGCGCAGAACGTGGTGCTCCGCGTCAGACCCAGTGCGGTGATCGTTCACGGATGTCGGGAAGGCACCGAAATCTTCCTGGCTCTCGAGTGGGCCAACCGGAACCTACAACGGGCCGAACGCAGAAAATCCCGATTGGAACAATGTGAAACGTCAGGGGGCGACTGCGTATTGGGCGATTTCCATCGACATTCTAGGTCCGAGGTATAGCAGGAAGGACCAGCGCGAAGGCATCCACAAAGGGTTTTCCGAAAACGACTACGCGAGATTGAGCAGCATCCCTGAGGAGCATATCTCGCGCACCAATTCATACTCTAACGCGTCACGAGGATGACGCGATGGTAGGCATGCTCCCTTGGTATCACTGAAAGCACTTGTAGCTTGAAGCCGTCTTCTTTCAAGCGTCGAGGCCACCAATCGCTTCCGATTCCCCCCTCGCCGGAGTAAAGGAGAAAGACGGGATGTTCCGCGATAAATGGCTTGAAGTCGTAAACAGGCAGATCTGTGTAATCGCGTAAGATCGCCAGTCCCTTGTCGCCTGTGTCACTCCCGGTATAAATGACCGCTTGCTCTGGATCGACTAGGAGGACAAATCGCTTTTGCCAACTTTTGTTCGTGTAGTGCTGTAACCGCATGAAATCGTGCGTATCGGAAATAACCACCGGGAGGTCTGGATGGCCCGCGGCGCTCACAAAATCCTCCTCAAACCGCGTCGGAGAAACAAGTTGACCATCATAGCCCCGCCAGAACAGGGATTCCTGCGGCACGATCACACACAGCAGTACGGCTATGGGAGCTGCCAAAAGAAGAAGGCCCCAGCGCGCCGGTAGCCTGGGAAGCGAGAAGCCGAATGCCAGGGAGAACCCAAGCACGGAAGACAAGAGATACTTCGAGTTCATCCCGCTGTGGGCGAGTGCCGCGGCCCCAAAGCCCACCAGGGGCAAACTCAGAAGGCCAAGGGCAAGCGCGAGTTCCTGGACTGGTGCGCCTACCGGGGGTTCACCCCGCGAAGTTCGTCGACGTGTCGCGAGCAGCGTGAAGAGAACCGCGAGAACTGCCGCTCCAACCAAATACAGCCCGCCCCACATTTCGGCCCCGGGAAAATATGAGCCATAGCTGCTTAGGGTCACCTCCCATGTAGGTTTTGTGAAGTAATGCTGGCCGTAAGTTTTGTGCATGCCGTAGATCGTGGGCCATGAGAGTGCCATCGGCACGAAGCCAACAAGAAGCGCTATCCAAACACTCCTGCGAAAATCCCGCGTCATTCCATAGTGCACCGCTTCCGCCAGAAGAAACGGAAGAAAGGCAAACACCGCTAAATAGTGAAAGGATTCTGCGAGAAGCAGGCTTAGGCCGAGCAAAATCACCCACCGGCGCGTTGGAACTCGCTGGTAACAGACGATCGCGAAAGCGATGCAAGCAACGAGCATCGAATAACCGCGGGCTTCCACAGCAAATCTGTCGAAAAGAACTGTCGTGAGTGGAATCGCGGCGCAAACCAACGCGATTGCGCTCCCCTTGCGCGTCCTTATGGCAACGAACAAGGACGAGAGCGTGACGGCAAAGCCAAGAATGGAAATACCTCGGTAAGCTAGATTTTCATTGCGGATAAATGCCGCTGCGATCCGTTCGATCAGGTAAAAAGTGATCGGAGCGCTGTCGGCGCCTCGCGAGAGGGCTTGCCACAACCGGGAAATGTGTTCCTGCTGAGACAGGAGCACGGTGCAGATTTCGTCGAACCACATAGGCTTAACAATGGTTTGGCAAATGTTGCGGACCGCGGCGTAGAGGATCAGCACGGCCAGCCCAATGAAGGCCGATTTATCCGCGATTGAACCGGGCACAGCGGACGAACCCGTTACCCTGGGCTCCAGGGACAGGCCGTGCCCCTGGGGCGGGCGCCGCGCCGATTCTTTTTCCGTAAGCGTAGGCATAGGATAATGCTAGGGTTCCTTGTCGAATTGTTCAGACTCTACCAGCCTAACATGGGCGGTTTTTTTAAACGTCTCAGTTGCAAACAGGTTGCTGAAATGCTCACCGCACCCTGAAGATTCCCCGCGCGTATCCACCGCTGACCGGGCGAGCCCCTCGAGCGATCTAATTGCGAAAGCGAGCAAGCGAATTGAGTTAAGCATTCGGGCGCGGCACCGTAGATTTATTGGGGGCGCTCGCCTCGTCCCATTCTGCTTATCTTCCTTGATTGTTTGGGACGGATGGCCGTTCGAATGAGTGGCCACCGCGAGGTGCTGCATTGGTTACAGTTTTCGAGCCTGCGCTTGCCGAACCCTAAAAACAAAATCAAACTGGAACACATCCATGGGCCTTGCCAGAACCGTGTTACGTGTGGCCAAACGGGTTTCTATCTCCCCGCGATTGAGTCTGTTGCGTCCTGCTGTCAATTTCGTTTTGTCATCTTTCTGGCGCGGTCTCTCTCGGTACGAGCCACGTCCTTGTGCGTGCCGT
>Ga0210401_10000232_pt1 | contig 70258 bp, 63 predicted proteins | sample IncBWH32MmetaG_FD_150866 | JGI IMG/M metagenome (GOLD analysis project Ga0210401, IMG submission 150866) | Forest soil microbial communities from Barre Woods Harvard Forest LTER site, Petersham, Massachusetts, United States - Inc-BW-H-32-M | ecosystem: Environmental > Terrestrial > Soil >...
CGTGAAAGTACCGAGTGCGACCGACGCCAGCAGAATCGTAAGAACCGCGATGGGGCGGCGCTTCCAGCTCTTTTCGCCTTCGCCTGAGAAAAACGGCAGGGCCAGAAGCACAGCCAGCGCAACCACCGGTCCGATCAGCAACGCCGGTGTTTCCATTGAGGGCGGAAGCAGGGACAGCACCGCGTAGAGCCACAGGAAAAAGTAATCCGGCCGCGGCACTGTCTGGATAATCGTAGGGTCCGGCTGCCCACTTGGTCCGAACGGACCGAAATACACGGCGCACGCAACGATACAAAGTAGGATGAACCCAGAGAAAAATAAGTCCTTCACAATCGCGCCCGGAACGAACGGAACGCCATCTTTGCGCGTCAGCTCGTGATATTCCTTCAAATAGGTCGCGCGGCGAACGATGCGTCCCGGCATCGGCCACTCGTTGATTCCAAGCTTCAGAACCAGTAGAAGATGCAGGCCAACGAACGCAATCAAAGATCCGGGGATCACGAAGACGTGCAAAGCGAAGAAGCGCGAAAGGGTCGCACCTGCAATGATCGGGCCTCCTAATAACAGCTTCACAATCCACGGTCCGAGAACAGGCACGCGGCTGGAAATAGATGCTCCGATGCCCAATCCCCAGTACGCGTCTTGATCGAATCGGAGAACTTGGCCAGTAAAGGCCATTCCCAGCGTGAACAAAAGCAAGAAAATGCCCACGATCCAGGTAAGTTCCCTAGGGAACTTGTAAGCTCCGAAGAGGAAGACCTGCACCATGTGGATGAGGACGATCGCGACCATGAAATTCGAACCCCAGCCGTGCAGGGCGCGAATGAACCATCCGAGCGTGACCTGGTGATTCAGAATTTGCAAACTGTTCCATGCTTCTCCAGCGGAGGGCACGTAGAGCAGGGCAAGGAGAATGCCAGTGACGAGCTGGAGCAGAAACACAATGAGCGCGGCACTGCCAAAAACATAAGCCCAGCTCGCGGTTTGACGCGGGACCGGATGCTGCATCGTCTCGCGGATCGGCGTGGCGAGCTGAAGTCGCTGTTCAAACCAGTCATTTGCATTTTTGATCAAGCGCAATTGCATGGCGGCTTCCCGGCAGTGATGTTAATGAGGCTCGCCATGGGCGCTCCGGTCGTGGGCAGGTCGCCCGCTTGGATCCGTAAATTCCCCTGCTCGACCTTATATTGGTATTCAAACAGGCCACGTTCAGGGGGCCCGGAGGCGCGTGAACCGTCCGAATAGTAGACACCACCATGGCACGGGCACATGAATAAGCCGGACTGTGGAAACCAGCGGACCGGGCATCCGAGGTGCGCGCAATTGATCGCGAACACCTGGAACTTCTCACCACCAACGCGACGTACCCAGCAGGGAATATTCGCAGTTTCCCCATCCGATGGATTGGCGGCCGGATTTCGATAACTCGCCAGGCGTGTCTCGCCTTCGGGGAACTGAGCGAGCGGGCCAAGCGATAGCCACGATTCGTAGCCCGGTCTCCGCTCGCGAATCACGGGAGAAATAAGGTACCGCACGATCGGCACGGCCAGGATTATACCGACCGCCCCATTAAAGAGGATGCCGAGTTTCATCAGCATCCCACGCCTCGAAAGTCCATCAGGTAGACTCATCGAATTCCTCCTGGCACTCGAGCGGTAATTTGCAGACGCTGCGCCACTAACCAAGCCACCACGTTAGAAACATCCTCCGGCGACATCGGCCTGCCGGGCACGTCACCACGCCAATCCGGAGCGCCTAATTCGGGCCTCCCAGTAATCACTGTCGTACGAAGATTCTGGTCGCTTACCAGCGCGAGATACGAGCTATCTACGATGGAACTAGCTCGCTTACTTCCATGGCCGTCGGCCCCATGACATGACGAGCAGTAAACGGCAAATGCGGCCGCTCCGCGCGTCGAATCACCGGGCGCTTGTGCCGCATAAGGTGGCGCAACGGCACCGCCCAGAGCATCCGGCTTAGCCCAGCGTGACCGAATTCCGCCTACGATGACATTGATTTGGTCGTCGGTCAACATTCCGCCGGAGTGCTGCGCAAACGAGGGCATGGAGGTTCCGGGAACTCCGTCGGCGGTTATCCGGCGAATCGTGGCATCGTCTGCGATTGCCAGATAAACGGAGTCTGCCAGTCCGATCGCAGCCCCGCCCTTCCCGTTAGCGCCATGGCATCCGGCACAATTTCTCGCGTAAAGAAGATTGAAGTCCACGATCTTGGTCGGAGGGATCACCTGCGAATCGGTCGTTGGACGCCCGGGAGCAGTGCCGCGAGTTCCGCAAGCCATAGTGGTTAGCAGCGCCACAGCGATAAGCATGATCCGGCGCTTCATTTTCTTCCGTTCTGCCCGCCGCCGTTATCGTCCCTCATTCCGGATGCTTCCAAACCCACCCGAAATGCGAGCGGCAGGTGCTGTAGTGTGCGTATACGTCCCTGCCAGGAAACGACGAGGCCCGCGGCAATCCCAAATCCCACCTGCGAGAATACAAACCAGAGCCAGTCGATGCGCTGGTTGAGCACTGGATTCACAATGCCAAGGACGCTGTAGATCAGTCCAGACCACAGGATGGGCGCGATGAAACCTCCCAGCAGAATCGGGCGTCGCGGAAGCATCGGCAACATCGCGCCGTAGAGTAACCCCACGAGCATTGAGGTGATCAGATGAATCGGGACGGCGATCAGCAATACGCGCAAGTGAAATGCCGCGATGTCAGCCGTAGTGTCGGTCGTAGCGGCAGGAAAGAAGCCGGCGGCCAGAAGATTAATCGGATACCAAATGCTCGTGCGGCTCACAATGCCATAAAACATTGCCAGGACCGCCATGGCCACGCTTCCGGCCAAACCTCCCTTGATGCCTGCCGAAATTGGATAAATCTCGACCGGCAGCCACGCGCGCCGCGCCTCGCGAGCGATCTCCAGCCTGCCGACTTCACGCCGAATGGTCGTCACACGCGGCACCTCCGCCACCACCTGCACCGTTTCGTGGCGCTCATGCGGCAGAACCTCGCAAAACCAACCAACGGCGCCCGCGATGGTGACCACTCCGCCCAACACACTCACGGCTTCGCTCGTAACTAATCCTGCAAACAGCAGCGTGATTCCAAACGCGAGGACAATCGGCCACGACGTTGAAGCCGGAACCTCGACTGTGTTCGTGGCGTGCTCTGCGTCTTGGCTCAACACTTCGAGGGCCATTGCGTCCTTTCCTCACCGACCGACGATGTAGACAACAGTAAAAACCACAACCCAAACCACGTCTACGAAGTGCCAATACATCGACAAAACCTCGGCGCGTTCGGCGTGCTCCTGTCTTACATACCCAAGGAGTGTGAAGATCGCCACCGTCGCAAGAGCCAGGAGTCCGACCGTTACGTGAAACGCATGCAGACCGACCAGCGAGTAATACGTAGTCCCGAACAAATTGGTTTGGATGGTCAAGCGTTCCCCGTAGATCAGGCGGCCCCATTCTCGAGCCGTGCCGGCCAGAAAGACCGCTCCCAGAGCGATCGTCAACAGCCACCAAAGGGAAAAAACATGCAATTTTCCGCTCCTGAGCGACTTCACGGCAAGATGAATAGTCAGACTGCTTGAAAGCAGACAAATCGTGAAGAAGATCGGAACACGAAGGACATCTTGCGGCTGAGGCCCGGTAAGGCTTTTACCGAGGTAGAAGATGTAGGCTACGACAAAGATCGTGAAAATGGCGGCCTCGGCGGCAATCAGGCAGTACATTGCCACGGGTCCACGCGCGGGAAGCGTCCATTGGATATCGGCTTCCGGCATTGCCATAGATCGTGCGCTCATGAGACCTATTCCTTACTCGTACTGCCAATCTGGATCTTCCGGATGCTTGAGGTCCCATAGCGGGCGGCGGCTCCTCACCTCGGGGATATCCGCGAAGTTATAAGTCGGCGGCGGCGAAAAGGTGGACCATTCGAGCGTCCATGCATCCCAAGGATCGCTGCCGGCAACCTTGCCCCGCCGGTACGACCAAAGCAGGTTGCCAATGAACACCAAAACGCCCGCCGCCTGAAAGAACACTCCTACGGTGATGATGAGATTCCAGATGTCCCAGCCACGGCCGGGCTCGTAGGTATAAATTCGGCGAGGCATCCCGAGAATACCCGGAATATGCATGAAGTCGAAGGTCAGATGAAATCCGATGATGAAGAGCCAGAAATGCAGTTTGCCGAGAGTCTCGTTGTACATTCTTCCGGACATCTTTGGGAACCAATAGTAGAAGGCGCCGAAAAGCGTGAAGAGAATGCCTCCCACAATCACATAGTGAAAATGCGCGATGACGAAGTATGACGCAGTTAACTGCCAGTCGAACGGCGCCGCGCCTTGCATAATTCCGGTCAGGCCGGCGATCAGGAACTGGAACAGAAAGGCGGTGCAAAAAAGCATGGGAACCTTGAAGTCAATCTTTCCTCCCCACATAGTGGCGAGCCAGTTGAAGATCTTGATTCCGGTGGGAACCGCGATAGCCATCGTCGACAACACGAAAAAAGTATTTGCGGCCGAACTCATCCCGACCGTGAACATGTGGTGGGCCCAGACGCTCATGCTGATAAATCCGATGCAGACCGTCGCGGCCACCATCACCGGGTAGCCGAAGATCGCTTTGCGTGAAAAAACCGGAATGATTTCGGAAGCGAACGCAAAAGCAGGGATGACGAGCACATAGACTTCCGGATGGCCGAAGACCCAGAAGAAGTGCATCCACATCACCGCTGATCCTCCAGCTTGCGTGTCGAAGAAGTGCCCACCCAGGTAGCGGTCGACCACCAACATCAATTGCGCAGCGGTGAGCGGGCTTACAGCGAGAATTACCAGGCCGGCCATGGTGAGATTGAGCCAGGCCAACAGCGGCATCTTCCCGAGCGTCATTCCCTTGCATCGCATACACAGAACAGTTGCAATGATGTTGATCGCGGTTCCTATGCTGCCGAAGCCAGAAACCAATAGCGACAGGGTCCAGAAGTCCGTGCTGTGTCCGCGCGAAAATGTCTGCGAGGTCAGGGGAGCGTAGGCGAACCAACCCACGTCCGGCGCGTTGCCGGCCCCGTAAAGACCGTCGCCGCCGATAAAGCTGAAATAGAGGAGCAGTCCGCCGAAAGCCATCAGCCAGAAGCTAAAGGCGTTTACACGTGGAAACGCCATATCGCGCGCGCCAATCATCAGGGGAATCAAATAGTTCGCAAATCCAAACATGACCGGCATGATTACGAAGAAAATCATGGTCGTCCCATGCATCGTGAACATTCGGTTGAACACCTCAGGCGAGACGAAATTGTTCAGCGGACGAATCAGCTGAATCCGCATTATGGTCGCTTCCACTCCTCCGATGAGAAGGAAGAGCAGCGCATAAAGGATATAAAGGATGCCCAGCCGTTTGTGATCGACCGTGGTCACCCACTCGTGAAGTCTCTCCACGAGAGAAGTCGCCGGCGCCGTGGTGAGCCGGCCCAATGCGATTGATTCAGTCGACATTCGTTTTCCTAGCGAAGCGTTGCCAAATATTCGGCTACCTCAGCCGCTTGCTGGGTGCTCAAGCCCATCGACGGCATCTTGCAGCCTGGTTTGATGACAGCCGGATTGTAAATCCAGGCAATGAGGTTTCCCAGCGTGTTCTTCGATGCGCCCGCGGCAATCGTTTGCCGGCTCATGAGATGTGTAAGATCAGGACCGAAGGTACCGGTTGCCGGCGTACCCGCAATTGTGTGGCAGTTGACGCAGGCCGTACCCTCGAAGATTCGTTTCCCCTCGGATACCGTGGCGCCGATGTGCGCTGGCCGGCTTTGCTCCTGAGTCCAGCGTTCGAAATCCTGTCGCGAGTCGACGTATACGCGAAGAAGCATCAATGCATGCTGCGTTCCGCAGTATTGCGCGCACTGCCCCAGGTACAACCCTGTCTGATGTGGGTCTACCCACATACTATTGGGGTGGTTGGGTATCAAGTCTGTCTTCCCAGCCAGGCGAGGCACCCAGAAGCTGTGATCTGTATCCGCGGAAAGCAGGGTCAGGAAGGTCGGGGCCGGGTGTGCGGGATCGTTTACCGGGATATGCAGTTCGTTCGCTGTCACCACTTTTAGCGACGGATATCGATACTCCCACCAGAATTGGTGTCCGATCACGGTGACTTCTAGAGCATTGCTTGGCCGGGAGGCGTTCTGGATGCTCGCGATTACGCGCGCTGCTGCCAGAAACAAGACGACAACAATGAGGGTCGGAATGACCGTCCACGCAAGTTCCACTTGGGTGCTTCCATAAACTTGCGGAGGCTCGTGCTCGTCGCTCGCCGCCCTTTTCCTGAACTTCACAACCACGTAGGCAAGCAAGCTGAAAACTACTACAAAAATGGCTCCAGTCACGATCAGAACAAAGAGAGACAGATCAAAGATCGACTGGGCCGGCGTGGACACGGGGGCGAAGATATTCGTTGGACTTAGAGCCGGATGCATGGCGCGCCCAAAAGAAACGTGCACATACCGTTCCAAAGCCGCTCTCCCGTTACCCGCCTAGTGTCAACGGGTTTGGCGCGATGCGTCGGCGCGGTTGCGATTCGAGATCGAGTCTTCGGAGCGACACGACTGTCGAGCCGGCGACCGGGAACCTCACAAGGGGAGAGCCGCGCTCGACGGAAAACCGTGCATCTCGCGCCCTATGTCACCATCATATTTCTTGGTTGTCTTGAACAGCTCCAGATGACCGTCCGAGGCGTCAAATCGGCATGCCTCGCGCAAGGTCTGCATCTGCGCGGAGCTTAGCGCCTGAAAACCACGCGCGACCTGAAGATTTTGATGTAGTACGTCAAGGGAATCGATGCCGCTAATAGTCACAGCTACCGGCAGGCTCATGGCATACCGTAATCCCATAGTGACAACAACGGCGCCCTCGCGCACCAACTCGCCACTGCCTCCCAGGCTCTTCATGCCCAGCGCCGCCATCCCGCGGCGGTTCACCTCCGGCAGCACCTTAGTCTCGAAACTGCGGAAAGTCGCGTCCAGGCAATTAAGAGGCATCTGCACGGTGTCAAAAGGAAAGTTGTGGGAAAGCATCTTTAAGTGAATTGAAGGATCTTTGTGTCCTGTAAATCCGAGAAACCGCACTTTGCCCTGTTGCCTCGCTTGCAGTAACGCCTCCGCCGCGCCGTTAGGAGCGAAGATCAGCTCCGGATCGTTTTCGTAGATCACTTCGTGTATCTGCCACAAATCAAGATGATCGGTCTGCAAGCGGGTCAGCGATTCCTCAAGCTGGCGCATGGCGACGTTCTTGTCGCGCCCATGTGTGCAGACTTTGGTCATCACGACTGCGCGGTCCCGCTTGCCCTTGAGCGCGCGACCCAGCCGTTCCTCGCTTAGGCCCTGATGATATTCCCAGGCATTGTCGAAGAAATTCACGCCGGCATCCAAGGCTTGATTGACAATTTGGATGGCTTCACCGTCGCTGTCGACCGAGCCCAGATGGTATCCGCCAATTCCCAATACCGAAACTTCCAGGCCGGTGCTGCCGAGCGGTCGCTTGGGCACTTCCGCCCCGGACTGCCCTTGAGCTCCGGCGCCTGCGGCTCCTAGCATAAACGCCTCCACGAAAGTTCTCCTGGTTATATCGAATCGAGACGCCATGTTATTTCGTCGGAGGGTAAGGATGCCCGCTGTTGTCTGCCATCTTGAGCATCTCTCTGACCTCAACCTGCTGCATGTCGACCGGAAATCTGTGAGTGAGGCGCGCCTCTGGGTTGTCGAACCTGAGCGAAAGTTTGTACAGCTCGAATCGGCCATCAACTGCATACTTCTGGCAGCGTTCGCGCAAAGACTGCATCGCCGATGATTGCATTGGCTCGAAACCCTGTGCCACTTTGAGCGCTTGCTGCAGGGCTTCCAGGTTATCAATGCCTGTAATGGTAGTAGTCACCGGTAGACTCATTGCGTATCTCAGCGCTTCTTCGCCGGTAAGTACGCCTTGCTGGACGGGCTCGCCGTGGCCGCAAATTGGCTTCATCCCGAGCGCTGCGATTCCGCGCCGGTTCAGCTCGGGCAATACCTGTTGCTCAAAGCTGTGAAAGTGCGAGTCAAATGCGTTCAGCGGCATCTGCACCGAGTCAAACGGAAAACCCGTGGCTAGCATCTTCAGGTGAATGGATGGATCCTTGTGCCCCGTGAACCCGACGAACCGCGCCTTGCCTTCCTTCTTGGCCTGATCAAGCGCCTCAGCGGCGCCATCTTTCCGGATGAACAAGTCCGGATCGCTTTCGAAGCATACGCCGTGGATCTGCCAAAGGTCGAGATGATCGGTTCGCAGCCGATGCAACGATTCATCGAGCATGCGCAGCGCGAGCGCCTTGTCTCGCCCGTGTGTACAGACCTTGGTCATCAGGAATACACGATCGCGCACTCCCTTTAGACCGGCGCCCATCCAGGTTTCGCTCTTGCCGCGGTGATATTCCCAGCAATTATCGAAGAACGTAATACCGCCATCCACGGCCTGTCTTACCAGGCGTTCGGCGGTGGGTTGGTCAGCGGCGTCGCCAAGGTGATGTCCGCCAAACCCTACCGCCGAGATCTTGTCTTTGTGGCGACCGAACTGTCGTAGAGGAATGGCGCCTCGATTAGTATTTTGCATTGTGCGCTCTCGCCAGCGATTCCAACTATTGCAACCGACTCGCCAATATTGGTGGGCGTAGTTTTTTGAGGGTCCGACGAAAGACGGCCGTGTTTCTTAGCTCGCCGCATGCTCTTCATCCATGCATCCCAGGCGCTCCACCGACACTCTGTCGCTTACGCGACACAAAGGCGGGCCTAATTTTGCGATTTTCAACCAGCACTCCTTTTCGATACAACCGCCATGGCTAGTGTCAGGAGCGTGCCGGTAAATGGTGGATCGATTGCCATACTCGACGCGCGGCCGGCCGGTTTGTCCGCTCCCGAGAATCGGGAGACGCTCAATCGGACCAATTCGGCCATTGAAATTACGACTAGCGGGAGGACTTTCTTGTAGCGTTCGTCAGACTCTTACCGACCGCTACATGCTTCCGGAAAGGAGACAGCTCAGAGCAGAAGTATCTGCGCACGTCATCGTATTCACTCAGTAAGCGGGCGAGTGGTTATCGCTCAGCAGACCGAGTGTGGCCTCTAACTTAGAAAATCGGGGTGATCCCATCGATCATAAATGAGCTTCGCTTAGCTCAAGAAAGGTTGTCCAGCGATGAAACGAGCCAACTCGGTTCGCACGCTCGCAATTTGCACGGCAGGAATTGGAACCCTGCTTATATTTTCCGGCACGTTAGCCGCACAAGGCCCTAACCAACCGGTGCCGCCTCCCTACAATCCCTACCCTCCAGGTATCTTGCCGTCCGATATAGTTTCGGAGATTGCGAGAGTCCGGGGTGAGGTTGCAGTTATTGAAAACGAAGCCCTGGCACAATGGCACGCATTACCGCCGCCGGTGTTGACAGGTCAACCGCCAACCTTGCAGGGCACGGGACAGAGGGCAAATCAATTGCTCGGCAAAATAATGAATTTTGACGAGAATATGTCCCCCTTTAAGAATAGGGCTTGTGGCTTCTGCCACATGCCATATGCCGGCTTTAGCGGGCCTATTCCATCGGTGAATCTCACGATGGTCGCTTATCCCGGCTCGTACGAGTTCCGGGCCGGGAAGCGAACGTCGCAGAGATACACTTATGCACCAAACTTCCCGGTTCTCAATTTCAACAAAACCCAGCAGGCATTTTTTGGCGGAAATTTCTGGGATTCGCGCGCCACCGGATATTTGTTGGGGAGTCCCGACGCCGAACAGGCACAGCATCCTCCCGTCGATACGCAAGAACACGCCTTGCCTGACACGGCTTGCATCGCCTTTCGGCTGTCGACGGCCGTCTACAGGCCTCTCTTTGAGACGGTATGGGGCACAGGCTCGTTGGACATTGCTTTTCCACCCAACACGGAGCAGATCTGCGATACACCAGGAGGGGCTTCGATCTTCGGCGGGAGCGCCACGCCCATTCAGCTAACTCCGGCAGACCGCACGAAGGCGAACAACGTCTTTGATAACTGGGGAAATTCCTTAGACCAGTATGAAGCCTCTCCGGATGTTAGTGCCTTCAGTTCGAAATTCGATGAATACCTGGCCTTTCTGGCCGGCGTTACTGGCGCGACCAACCCAATGACCGCCGATGAACTGGCTGGCTACAAACTCTTCGATGGCAAAGGCAACTGCAACTCATGCCACTTAGACGGAAAAGGCACCACTTCGCCCCAGTTTCAGCCCGACCACAGCAAGACGGCATCTGCGGCACCTTTGTTCACTTGTTTCGGCTCCGCTAACCTCGGACTGCCCCTGAATCCGAGGGATGCTATCTATTATCAGAACAAGCCGGATTTCTTCGGCTTCACAGCCAATCCCGACGGCTTCGGTTTCAGAGATTTGGGACTGGGAAGTTTCCTCAGAGGTGTTGCCGCGCCCAATCCGAACTCGGATTGGACACAATTTGCACCGACCTCTGACGGCCAAATGCAGACATCTACGGCGCGTAATGTGGCCATGGTGCCGCCGGCGTGTGGTAGCACCGAAGCCCCGGGACCCTATTTCCAGAAGGGGTTCTTTCACAACGGCTATATCAAGAGCCTGAAGCAGCTGGTGCACTTTTACAACACGCGCGACGTTTATCCGTTCAACGTCACTTCCGGCCACTGCCCAGCAGGAACGATCGAAAAGGTAAACTGCTGGCCGATGCCCGAGGTCAGGAACAATATGGATATGACGGTGGGGAAGCTAGGCTTAACGGATAAGGAGGAAGACCAGATCGTTGCCTTCCTCGAAACGCTTACGGATGGCTTTACAACCCCATATCCCGACATCGGCACATTTACGGGTACTTGCACTACCTGTAACCCGGCCACGGACCCCAATTGCTCGGCTTCGAGGCAAGGTAATGGGTTCCTTATCCCAACTCCGCCACTTCCGCCCTGCGGAACTGACATCTGCGGCGTGCCACCTGTCCCGAGCCCGCCTATTCCTTAGTCCAGAAAGTTGGGGGGCGCTTGCGCCCCCCAGCCATCATAATTTTTAATTGAGTAAATTCAACTAGGAGATCTTGATATGTATAAACGGCTCATGAACCCAATAATCATGGCGGCAATTGGCTGCCTGTTATCGTCAAACGCGATGGTCGCCCAAGTAAGTCCTACGACACCAAAAACTGTGCGCGGTCAGATTACCGAAGGGCCAGCGCTTGAATCGTCTAAGGACAATTGGGCCATAATCACGTGGACCAGCAACAACCCTGGCGGCACCGAAGAGCACTTCGGCGTAGTGCACTACGGCACGGATCCGAAAAGCCTAACCAACACGGCAAAATCGCACATCCGGCTCAACCCGAGCCATTCTTATACGGTCTTTCGCGTGCGCCTGGACGACCTGAAGCCGGGGACAACCTACTACTACACGGTTGGATCCATGGGATCCAATGGCGCGGACGATAGTATAAAAAGCACCATCAAACAATTCACTACAACCGCTGAACCAGAACGAGCGAGCCGACAATAAGAATTGGCCCCCTTGACCGAGACGTTGTTAATCTTGCTTTTCGGTTTCAAAATCAGCGCCCCCAAACGATGGGGGCGCCGTGAAGCAAGTTAACGTCTGGGTTCTAGTGCCGAACCACATTCGTGCCGCTTTGGGTATCACTCTGCTTTGGGTGAAGGGGCCGATGAGTCTGCGCCTGAATTCGGACTCTGGTCTTCGGGATAAACGAACTCCCAGCCGGTGTTATCTCCCGGGTAAAACCAGCTATGAACCGCCTGAGGGCTTCCGGAAGCCCGCTCTTCAAAACGGACGATCGGTTTATCCGGGGTGTTCGAAATATAATCCGGAATCGTTAAAACGCTCTTGACCAGATTATCCTTCCCGTTGGAATCCTCAGAGAAGATCTGGACGATGTTGCGATCGGACCCGTCGTTGGCAAGCTCGAAAACGTACTTGCCCGGTGCGAGAACTTTCCCCGGGATTTCCACTGAATCGCTGAACTGGAATTCTGTTCTCTTGTTCATCTCATCGGCCAGGGCCGGCCTAGTCGCAAAAAAGCTCAGGGCCAATGAGCCACTGAGGCACAGTGCTTTCAATGTGTTATTCACTTTCTTTTCTCCTTTCATCTCTCGCTGGAGAGAAGGGCAGGTGCGGGGCCGAAGCGCGGGCTTTGATTTTAAAGGGATTTTTTTCATCGTTTCTTGTTCCCCAGTTACTCTAGTGACAGTGTTTGATACTTGGTCGACAGCGAGGCATGGGGCGATACTTTAGGTGTGGCGCCTTGATGTCAACCGCGCCCGACAAGTCGATGATAAAAAGATTGCCTGAAGCTGAGCGCAACGTGTTCTGGCTTGCTGTCGCGCAACTTCTGTTGGGTATCATCGGGCTGGCAGTGATCACCTTTGCCGCTGTCCCCCTGTACCTCCAACCCGGCGCGATTTCACTTCTCTATCTGATCGTCGTTGTATTCGTGTCTCTCAGATCGGGCTTTGTTTCTTCGGTGGTGGTGTCTTTGGCAGCGGTTTTCTGCTTGAACTACTATTTTCTTCCGCTGTCCTCGTCGCCAGGAAGGAAGAACCCACTGGCCATCGTGGCAACAGGCACATTCTTAATCACTGCCTGGGTAATTACTGCGATGGTGGCCCGAGTGCGTAAATTGACGGAGGCCCAGCTCGCTTTGCGATTTGAGGAGCGTTTAGCCGAGAGAACGCGGATCGCCCGGGAACTGCACGACACGTTGTTGCAGAGCTTTCAGGCGTTGATGCTTCACTTTCAAACAGTAAATAATCTGCTTCCACCCGGTAAGGCTAAGGATGCCCTTGAGCAGGCTCTCGACCGGGCCGACCAGGCCATCGTAGAGGGCCGTGAGGCGATTCAGAATTTGCGTTCCTCTACCACCCTTACCAACGAACTGGCCCAGGCTATGACTGAGTTGGGTCAAGAGCTAGGCGCCGCCCGCGATGGCGAGCGGGGCTCCGCCACGTTCCGTGTCTCTGTGGAGGGACGGCCGCGGGAACTGCATCCGATCCTCCGCGACGACATTTACCGCATTGCCCGCGAAGCGGTGCGAAATGCGTTCCAGCACGCACGAGCAAGTAAAATCGAAGTGGAGATCACATACAGCGAACGTTTGCTTCGGCTGCGTATCCGGGATGATGGCAAGGGCGTTGACCCAAAGCTTTTGGACGCGGGACGTGACGGACACTGGGGTCTGCCAGGGATGCGCGAGCGCGCCGAAGAGATCGGTGCGCAGCTCGAAATATGGAGCGAAGTCGGAGCAGGCACGGAGGTGGAGTTGCGCATTCCGGGCTCTATTGCCTACGGAACATCTCCCAGACCGAGCGTTTTCGCGCTATTCCGCAAGAAGGCAACCGGCTTATGAGCGCTGACCGTCCTCCCATTCGCGTTCTCTCAGTCGACGATCATCCCCTCCTCCGAGAGGGGGTGGCCGCGCTGTTGGAAGGTCAACCGGACATGACCCTGGTTGCCCAGGCTTCGAACGGCCGCGAGGCCATCGAACAATTTCGAATACACCGGCCGGATGTAACTCTGATGGATTTGCAGATGCCGGAAATGAATGGCGTCGATGCCATGATTGCGATTTCCGGAGAATTCCCTGGGGCACGGATCATCGTTCTGACTACCTACACGGGAGATGTACAGGTATTGCGCGCGCTCAAAGCTGGAGCTCGGGCCTACCTGCTCAAGGGGCTCCTGCGGAAAGAACTGCTGGATACCATCCGTCTTGTTCATGCCGGGCAAAAGCGGATGCCGCCCGAGATCGCCACGGAACTGGCCGAACACGCCACGGATGATGCTTTGTCCTCACGCGAAGTCGAGGTTCTCAGGCTGATTTCGGGCGGGAATGCCAACAAAGAGATCGCTGCTCGGCTTTCCATTACTGAAGAAACCGTGAAGGGTCACATCAAGAACATCCTCGCCAAACTGGACGCCAACGATCGGACCCATGCTGTGACCATCGGCCTGAAGCGCGGAATCATCGACCTCTAAACCCCTCGAAAGAGGCGTTCCCGCGATCCGCTTTTAAGGGTTTCGATTTGTAGTCAATAAAGTTAGCCTGAGTACGGGAGCTCTTGTGCAACGGCTTTTCTCGACATTTCCGGAGGGTTGGCCTGGAGCGGGACTCGCATTCCTACGCGCTGTAGCAGCTATTCCTGCGATCCAACATGGCATTACAGGATTGTTGATGTCGCCTCCACCGGCACTGATTAACCTGCAATTATTGGCAGCTGGCGCCGCAGTATTTTTGCTGGTTGGACTCTGGACACCCGTCGCGGGTGTGCTTATGGCGGTCGCGGAGGTTTGCCTCACCTTCTCGCATCCTATCGATCCATGGAGGCACATCCTGCTCGGGGCGTTGGGCGCCGCGTTGGCAATGCTCGGTCCTGGGGCGTGGTCGGTGGATGCCCATCTATTTGGACGAAAGCGCATCCATATTCCGCAGCGTGCTAGGTCTGCTTCGCATTGATGCGTTATATCTGAACTATTTCGTCAGACGGGCGGTACCTATGCCTGATGCTGGCGCGAAGCCACCGGTGGGCGGCACCGGAGCGGTCGCAAAGTTCTGAGGAACTTTGCCGGTAAGGCTGCCCAGGAAGATAACGATTGCCTGGGTAGCCTGATCGGGCAGTGTCTTTCCCAATTGAACCTTAGCCATGATACGAACGGCCTCTGGCAGCGTTTTCACGGATCCGTCATGAAAGTAGTGGGGCGACATTGCGAAGTCCCGGCACCTTGAACACATACATATCGGCTGGATTGTTCGTTACGTCGAAGCGCCCTTTATCGACCTCTTTACTCCCGGTCTCTTTCCAATCATCTTCCGCGACGCCAAACCTTCGGAACATGGCGCCGCCAACGACCACGCCGTTGTGGCAGCCACTGCAGCCGGTGTCCATGCACGTCCGTAGCCCCTGGCGCTCTGGCTCTGACAGACCTTCGAGGTCTCCTGCAAGATATTCGTCAAAGCGGGACGGCGTAAGCAGGGTGCGTTCGTAAGCGATCGCTTTAACCCAATTCCCGATCGTCACCGGATCCGGTTCGGCCGGAATGGCCTGCTGGAAAAGTTCACGGTAGCCGCGGATAGCCTTCACGTTTGAAATGGTACTTGCGTTGTCCGGATTGCCGAAACTTGCTGGGCCGGTCGCCGCCTGACTCGCCTGGGACTCTACATTCTCGCGGTCCCCGCGCCAGTGTGCCTTGAACTGAAGCGCTGCATTGAAGACCGTGGGTGCCCTGCGGTCATTGACCTGTCGAACGCGCCCTTCCCCTTTGACAATCCGTCCGTTCCATACATAGCCGCCTGATGGCAGCGCGAGCAACTCAGCCTGCCGTCAACCGAGATTCGGGGACCGAAGAACAGCTTCCGTCCCAGTTCGACACGCTCCGGCGTAATAGGAAATTCCGCTGCGGCCGCGTCCTTTGGAAGCGCCTTGAACACGCCTGAGCATCTTAAAGCAGCTGGGCTCGCTGCCTGTGCCAATGTGCTCTCAACCACCGTGCTGGTAGTAACGACAGTTGCAACCATAGCCACCACACAGATCCTCGTGGTATGTTCCACCTTCGAATCGTTAGCCATAAGCGGCTCCCTAGCTTGGATTTCCTTCCGATGTTCTCGATCGATGGATGCATTCAGCTTGGCACCGGCGCCGCTGGACAGATTTGCTGATAAATGACTCTTTTTAAGGTTCGCTGACCTTGGAAGCAATGTCGACCGGTCGACTGTGGACTGGGACGCGAAAGGGAACGCGATAGTTCGCCTCCGCCATATGACTGAAAACCATCGGATTCCCAAGTCGGGTGTCGTCCTCCAGCGCCTCGAAAGTGGTGTCGCCTGCTATGACGATCTAGTTGGCGAGATCAACTTCGATTGAGGGTTGTTGAAAAGGCGCCCCGGATTCAGAATGAGGATGGAAGTGATAGCTAAACCGGAAATCCGGCTGGAAGTTGGCGAGACAAACATTTGGAGGATAGAACGATGAGTGCAGTCATTCAGTTCAAGACGAGAACAACGGACTTCGAGTCGTACGTCGCACTCGATCAATACCTGGAGTCGCAGAGTGATGCCCAAGACAACCAGAATGGGTTTCAAGGCATCGTGGGGACGAGCGCGGCTCTGCAGGGAGTATTGGATCAAATTCGAACGGTGGCCCCGACTGACGCCACCATTCTGATCGAAGGTGAAACCGGTACCGGCAAAGAGCTCATTGCTCAGGCCATCCACACGAACAGCCAGCGCCGCGATCGACCTTTCGTGAAACTAAACTGTGCGGCCATCCCTCTGGGACTCCTCGAAAGCGAACTCTTCGGTCATGAAAGGGGCGCATTCACGGGCGCCGTAGCGCAGAAAATCGGCCGTTTCGAGGCGGCTAACGGCGGCACTCTTTTCCTCGATGAGATTGGCGATATTCCTCTAGAATTGCAGGCCAAGCTATTACGCGTCTTGCAGGAGCAGGAGTTTGAAAGGCTGGGAGGCACCGTTACTCATCGTGTCAATGTGCGCATAGTGGCCGCAACTAATCAACACCTCGTTGAACTAGTCGCCGAAAAGAAGTTTCGAATGGATCTGTATTACCGAATCAATGTTTTCCCCATTGTCCTTCCGCCGCTCCGTCGGCGCACGCAAGACATTCCGATGCTGGTAGCGCACTTCGTGCGGAAGTATTCGGAGCGTATGGCGAAGCGGATCGGGAAGATTACATCGGCTGCCATGGACGAGTTGGTGCGCTACCCCTGGCCTGGGAACGTTCGGGAACTTCAGAATTTTATCGAGCGCGGCGTGATCCTTACCAAGGGTGAAGTGCTGCAACTCTCGGCATTGCCATCTACTTCGATGCTTGGGACAGGCCCGGTCACGCTGGAGGATGCGGAGCGCAGTCACATCCTCAATGCACTCGAGGAGAGCAATTGGGTGGTGGGTGGTGCGGCCGGCGCCGCTGCGCGTCTGGGTGTAAAGCGAACTACCTTGATCAGCAAGATGCGCAGGCGGGGTGTCTCGAGGGCCATCGCTCAGGGGCGCTAACTAATATGCGGAAAAGCTACAACTTCTTAGTCGAGCCCGATCGGTCAGGACATGCACTAATGCTCGTGAATGTGAATTCGCCAACTGTCAACGACGAGCATCACGCACCAATGGGCGGCGTTCGCGACAGCGGCTGGGGACGCACGGCCCCCGCAGCCTGGATGCCCTCAGCGACATGATTTGGATCAACTCACACAGCGGTCAAGCGTCAGTATCCGTTCTGACCACAAAGCAGTCCACACTAATGCTTTTCAACATGGAGTTAGCGACAAAAGAAAGAGAGGAACTCGAATGTCGGCCAACTTGACCGCTGTTCTAAGGCTGAATAGGTTATGTTCAATAGTTGCTGAGCCAGCGGCCTAGCAGCCCGTGGCAGAAACCCCTCTACCGAGGAACGATTCGCCAACCGGGTATAGCGCTGATTTCCGGATATCGTGCCGGTACACTCGAAACCCGGCCATCCCAGCAGTTTGGTGAGCTCGTTATCTCGCAAACCGCTCAGTGTACCGACATCGCTGCAACGACGAAACTCGCGCCTGCTTAGGCTTCATGAGATTCCTGCGCTGAGCCGAAATGTTAAAGCTAGACGAGCTTGATCGGCCGCGCACCCAAGATAAGAATTTCCACCAGTCTTCGTGCGCTTTGCTGCCAGTCCGGGCTGGTCGCGACATTGGCGACACCGACAAGAGCGCGAAGAAGATCGATCGGGTCAAGATCCTTGCGTATGTCCCCGCTCTTGATCGCGCGCTTCACCAACGCACGTAGCGCTTCATGCATCTGGGCGTAGGACGATTCGAACACCTTCTTGGGATCGCCGATGAGCGTATTCAGCACCGGGGCGATGATCTGCTTCGTTTCGACGGCATCAACGAACAACAACAACCAGGCTCGCAAAGCCTCCAGCGGGGGCAAGGTGTCCGCGAACGTTCGCTCCGCTGCGGCCAGCTTTTCCATCTCGGACCGATAAACCGCGACGAGGAGCTCCTCACGCGTTGGAAAGTGGCGGTACAAAGTTCCTGGTCCAACACCAGCTTTTTTGGCGATTTCCTCCAGGCTCGCGTTCGCGCCTGACCGGGTGAACTCTTTCTTCGCCACTTCGAGAATGCGTTCGCGATTCCGCTGCGCATCCGCGCGGGGCTTTCTGTCTGTAAATTCAGGAGCTTTCGTAGCCATCTAAAATAAAGTTGCAACCGGAGGCTGTCTCCGCTAATCTAGGAACTATACGGAGGCTTCCTCCGTTTGTAGCAAGTTTAGGGACGGCTCGTCAATCTAAAGGAGAACAGAATATGCGTATCTTTGTCACCGGAGCTACCGGCTTTATCGGTTCCGCCATTGTTCCGGAGCTTATCAACGCGGGCCACCAGGTGTTGGGCCTCACGCGCTCGGAGGCCGGCGCCAAGTCGCTTATGGCCGCGGGTGCTCAAGTGCATCGCGGCGATCTGGATGACCTCGAAAGCCTGCGCAAAGGAGCGGCCATGTCGGACGGCGTGATCCACACGGCCTTCATCCACGATTTCTCGAAATTCCAGGAAGTTTGCGAGGTAGACAGGCGCGTCATCGAGGCCCTGGGCGCGGCGTTGGCCGGCTCCGATCGGCCTTTGCTCGTCACCTCCGGGACGGGCATTGCAAACAGTGCACCGGGCCGCTTTGCGACAGAAGAGGATGCGCCGGAGATCTCGCACCCGATTCCGCGCGTCGCCTCGGAGCAGGCAGCGGCCTCGGTCGCGGCAAAGGGCGCGCGCGTGGGGGTGATGCGCCTTCCCCAGGTTCACAACACCGTAAAACAAGGACTCATCACTTACGCGATCGAACTGGCTCGCAAGAAGGGTGTATCCGCTTATGTGGGTGAAGGAAACAACCGCTGGCCGGCAGTGCACGTCCTCGATGCAGCGCGGCTGTTCAGGCTGGCCCTGGAGAAGTTGCAAGCACGCGCGAGGTATCACGCAGTGGCGGAAGAGGGAGTGCCTATGCGCGACATTGCCGAAGCCATCGGCCGAGGCCTAAAGGTGCCGCTCATTTCCGTATCACCGGAAGAGGCTCCAACCCATTTCGGATGGCTTGCCGCGTTCGCCGGCCGAGACCTTCCAGCCTCAAGCGCGCTAACTCAGAAATGGCTGGCATGGCGCCCGACCGGGCCTGGGCTCATAGCCGATCTCGAACAAATGCGCTATCACGAAACTGAGACCGACGTCGCATCCGCGGCGCCAGCGAGAGCAGCCCGCTAATGGATAAATATTGGTTTGATAAATATTGGTCGAATTGAAATAGGAGGATTGAACGATGCAAATCAAAGATCACGTTTTCATCGTCACGGGCGCTTCGTCGGGGATCGGCCTCGCGACGGCGATCGCGCTGTCTGATCGAGGCGCGAAAGTCGCCCTGCTCGCTCGCAGCACTGATGCGCTGGAAGAATTAGCGCGGAAGCTGCCAGGCAGCCTGCCTGTCACGGTAGACATGACGCAGTTTGATCGAGTGCGGGAAGCCGTACGCGCGGTGCACCAGCATTACGGCCGCGTCGATTGCCTCGTAAACAATGCGGGGCGCAGCTATGCGGCGGCAGTAGAGGAGATCGATCCCGTAGTTTTTGACGAAATCTTCCACCTCAACGTGTTGGGGCCGATTGTCGCGATGCAGGCTGTGATTCCGCTGATGCGCGCGCAAGGGGGCGGAAGCATTGTGAACATCAATTCGGGGACTGCGTTCATGACTGTTCCGCAATACAGTGTTTACTCGTCTTCGAAGCGTGCGCTTCTTGGATTCAGCCTGACGGCACGAGCAGAGCTGGAAAAGGACCGCATCGCCGTCAGTGAAATCTACCCGTTCATCACGGCGACTAATTTTGGCCAGAACAGGATGGGAAACCCGGCCGGCGGCGGACCGTCGTCTAATTACGCCGATGGCGACAAGCCTGAATTCGTCGCCAGTCTCGTTCTGCAGGCCATCGAAGAAGGGCAGGCTCAGTATTTTGCGAATGATCGTCTTCGCAAAATGGCCGGGGTCGCAGCCTAACCTCGCGCACCGGCGGCCCGTCCGCAGGTCCGGCCTCCGCATAGGCGATGCTCAGCACGCCGGCATCCCTCTTCAGCGGGCCGAATAGGGTGTTCGTTCCTGGCCTGATCGCGGGGCTTGTATGGCTGGATTGTGCTTCCCCGGAGTCGATTATGGCGAGTTCAGCGCCAGCAAGAGCCAGGGTCGCATTGCGCAAAAAGCGGCGGCGATTATGATTGAGTTCTTCGGACATTTTGATAAGACTCATTGGTGAATCTGCTCCGTTTGATTGATTAGTTGGGGACCTGCGGCGCACAGCCCTGTCTGGAGCCTAAGCCACTGTTAGGCCAGAATCATCTCCATATAGACATCGGCCCTCGCGTATGGGGAAGGCACGATACGGCTCGGAGGCAGAGGCTTGAAGCCGATCGAATGGTAGAGGCGAATAGCCGCCGTGAGGATGTGATTCGTCTCCAGGTAGAGGCGACGCGCACCGGCGGAGCGGGCAGCCTCTACCACGGCTTGGAGCAACTTGCGGCCGATGCCGCTTCCCTGCCACATCGGAGCAACAGCCATCTTTGCAACCTCGAACTCGTCAGCGCATAAACGAACAAGGGCACAGCAGCCGATGCACTGGTCTTCGATGGTCGCCAGGAAGATCCGGCCGCCCGGAGCCAAGATGGTTGACTGGGGATCAACGAGGGCCTCCTCGTCTTTCACTTCGATCGAAAAGTACCGGGTAATCCATTCTTCGTTGAGTTTGCGAAAGCAGGTTTCATCGCCGGGCTCGAACTCACGGATGATGACGTGACGAGTGGCGGAGCGGTTTTCAGATGGAAACAATTTTCGAATCCTCCTGGTAGATGAATCGGTCGCTACTTCGACCTTCTGTCCAAATCAGACACATGGCTGCATCGGCTTCGGCAAGGAGGGTGGCCTCTGAACCGTCGATGCGTATCTCGGCGCGGGCCGCAGACAGCCGGCGACGCCGTTTCACCATCCATGCCTTCACGATCAGCTTAGTGCCAACGGAGATGGGTTTGTGGAAGCGTGTCTCGACTCGTGCGGTGACGACTGGGAACCTCTGATAGTAAAGCCACCAGCCGAGGGCTTCATCCATTAGCGCGAACGTAATACCGCCGTGCAGGATTCCGCTCCATCCCGCATGCCCAGGGAGAGCCGTGTAGCGCGCCAGACTCCCTTGTTCTCCATCCCGGATGAACTGCGCCCGCAGCCCTAGCGGGTTGTCCGGACCGCAAACATAACACATCGAATCCTTGTTCCCGTCCAGCGACATCAAGCCTCCATCCCCACGATAAGGCAGACCCGCCAATATGTCCAATATCTGAATCGTCTATATTAAGATTAATTAGATATGAATACGGGAATCGAGTTTCGGCACTTACGCTACTTCGTTGCAGTCTCCGAGACCTTGCATTTTGGGAAGGCCGCACAGAGGTTGGGGATGGCGCAGCCGCCACTCAGCCAGCAAATCAGGGATTTGGAACGTAATCTTGGGCACGCCTTGTTTGACCGCACAACGCGCGGGGTACGGCTGACAAGAGTCGGGCAATTCTTTTTGGAGCGTGTCCGAAACACGCTGGCAAAGCTAAGCGAAGACGTGGACACGGCACGCCGGCTGGGTAGCGGACAGGAAGGCGTTCTCACAATTGGCTTCAGCGGCTCCACGATGTTTACGGCGCTGCCCAGGGTCATTAGACTTTACAGGAGCATGCATCCCAACGTGGAGTTGCGATTGCGGGAACTTGTGACAGCGGAGCAGCTTCCATCTCTTCTGGATGGAACCCTCGATCTTGGATTTCTGCGCGATGGCGAGGCGCGAGAGGGGCTGACGATTGAAACGATTCTGCGCGAGCCCTTCGTCGCGGTGCTCCCAGCACGTCACAAACTGAGTGCGAAGACCGCGATTTCTCCGCTCGAGTTGAAGGACGAGGAGTTTGTTCTCTTTGCCCGTAAAATGGGTAACCTTGCTTATGACAGGACGGTAGCGTGCTGTGAGGCGGAAGGGTTTCGTCCGAATTTCGTTCAAGATGCACCACAATGGCCTACGGTGCTGCGGTTGGTTGCGGCGGGATTAGGCGTGTCTTTGGCTCCTGCCAGTGTTGCGAGTCTTACGACGCCGGGGGTGATTTTCAAAAGGGTACGATCCGAGCGTTGGACCGCGATCGATATCGGGATGAAGGCGAAGCCCGAGAACCCGGCGACTAGGGCATTCCTAGACATTGCGCGCAAGCAGTTTTCGAAGACGGGTAGGTCTCATCAGTCGAGTCGAGGCCAAACGGAATTGCGGGCATAGAATGGTCACATCAATGACGGATCTGGAGATCCTCCAGCATCCATTATCGAAGTAGGGTCACGACGAAGGCTCTTCGTTGTGACCACAGCACAAACGGCGCTCGACCTGCACAAACGCACGCCTGCTGAGAGTGGGTGAGACGATTCGGAATGGATGGCCGGCAACACGAAAATTGGACCCATGAGGAACGGGAAATCGGCTGGCATCTTGTGATCCTTGGTCCTTTAGTCACGAAAAAGGAACTCCCGACTTACGCGCACGTGGTTCGGGTGGACGCTATCCTAAACTTAAATACCGAAGGATTAAAAATGGGTCGACCTGTGGTCATTGTCATATTCTTTTGCTTACTCGCCCAAGCGACAACAACCTTCGACCTGACTGCTGATTTCTCGCTGCGGAATAATCCCAATCAGGCTTGGCAGTATGGCTACTCTGAGACGAACTCGCTCGATCCGGCGCAGTTTCGAATCGATAAGTCTACAGGCGCTCTTGGCCAGATTGGCTTCTGGCACCCCCGCGTGAGCGATCGGCCAGGCCCTGGGTATTATCCCTATGTCGCCTATAACAGTGCGAAACAGACACGTTTGGGTTCAAGCAATGGATGGGCTGCGCGAGCGGGCGAAGTCGCCATGGAAGCCAGCAACTCCGGGCAGTACAGCCTCATTCGTTTCGTGGCCCCGGCGCCAGGCACCTACCAGATAACAACTCGGTTTGAAGGCATCCACTTCGGCCTTTCTTCAACGGATGTACATGTGCTACACAATGCCACGTCACTTTTTGACGCTGAGATTGAGGGCTATGGAGGCGATCCCGCCTTCCACGCGGTGAAGGGCACAAGCCCAACCGCCGCCTATTCCGGTCAGATCGACCTGAAGGCGAACGACACCGTCACGTTTGCATGTGGGTACGGGAAAAACAAGACGAACTTCAGTGACACGACCGGCCTCTTTGCTCAAGTGATTTTGCTTTCCGAGGTGGGCACCAGGAAATAGCAGGCACCGCCGTACTCATATGCGCCGAGAGACGGCGGCCCAGCTTGTGCCTCGTTGGCTTTCGTGCCGCACAAGAATGATAGCGTCACCACTGGTGTCAGCACGAGAGCCTGGGACCAGGCTTGCTATCGGGCTTTAGTAAAGCTCTGTTGATATGTCGGCCTCAGTTGCTGCCCCCCGTAGCTTCCCGGCATCACACTACTGTCTCCGACCGCCCCGTGTTCCTTTTTCGGTGTGACCGGCGCCCCCGGTCCAGAGCTTGCTAATTACTTTCGGCGCTGCGCCTTTGTCGATCCAGCGTGGCTGCGACCTATATTCAGCCTTACATGATTTCTCGACGACGATTTGAAACCCACCGGTGTTTGTCGATCCCGAGTTGATGATGGTCACCGACTGGGCATAGCACGTGGAACCGCGATGGGGTTGCTTTCCGAAAGTACTGTCATGTCCACTCCAGCCGATGTTAGTGACTGTCAAGAATTAGTACTTCTTTCAGGTGTACGTCCCCAGCATCTGGATGCACAGGCGAGCTGCGAAATGATCTTGGAGATTAAGCCCATGCGTGCCGGCATTCCGCCGGTGGGCGGGAAGGGACGGGTGCGAATCGCAAAGGTGGTGGCGGCGCTTTACTCACGTCGAAGCTCAAACACCGTCCGCAGTATGGGACGGACGCAGCCCAACTTCCGCTTGGCTGGCAACCTCGAGCAATAGACCGAAACAAATCGGGGCCAGCAATCCGCGGTTAGAAAGCGATTTTCAAGGATAGCTGCAACTCGCGAGGCGTGCCCCGCCCGGTTGCGTAGGGACTCACCGTCGTTGTGATGACGGCGAAGTTCGAGGCCGAGACATCCGCGTTCGGGGCGCCGTATTGCGCCCGGTTCGTCGCATTGAACAGGTCGCCTCGCAGGCGGATGCTGGCTTGTTCGGTGATCGCGACGAATTTGGAAAGGCCCAAATCCAGTTGGGCGATCCCCGGCGCGCGGAATGCGTTACGGCCGAGATTTCCAAAGGTGCCATTGGCCGGAATCGCGAAGGCCGCGGCGTTGATCCAGTGATTTGGTGTCGAGCCGCCAGAGGGGGTCAATGACGCTCCCGCCACATAGTCGGGCCGCTCGGAGCCGCTGACGTCGTAAAGTCCTGGAACCGAGCTATTCGAACGGTCGATGGTGATGTTTACCGGCAAACCGGATTGAGCGGTCCCGATGGTGCTCAATTCCCAATTTCCGAGCAGGACGCGCCCGATACCCGGCGAACTCAAATATTTCTTGCCGGCGCCGAACGGAAGGGCATAAACGGTCGAGAGGTTGAACACAGAACGGACGTCGAAATCGCTGCTTGCCTTGTCGCAGGAGCGGCAGAAGGAGTTCTGCGGTGTATCGGAATCACCGCCTCCAATGCTGCCGTCGTTGATCGAATGCGACCACATGTAATTCGACGACAGCAGAAATCCGTTTTGAAAGGCACGCCTCGCATTGACTTGCAGCGCCTCGAACGTGCTGTTGCCGACGTCGCCCCGCCACGAGACAACGCCGAACGCCGGATACGGCACGATGTTCGAAGGAGGCTGCGCGAGATTCACGTACGTTGTCGTCAGGACGTTCGTGGCTTTGTTCCCTAGATAGCTTACGGTCGCGATGAACTTCAGCGGAAGAGTCTGCTGCACAGAGAGCGTCCAGGCCGATACGTAGTCGTCTTTTCGATTGCGGTCGAGATCCCGTGGCGAGATCACCCCCAGACCGCCGTATTGTGCATAGGCAAGAAACGGGTCGAGAGGATAAGAGAGTCCGGGGAACGACACGCTGTTGAACGAGTAGCGATTGACAGTGTTTGAGATCGGCAGATTTTGATCGTCCGCCTGCCCGTCGGTGTGATAAATGCCCGCGCCGATCCGGATCACGGTGTTGCGATGCGACCACGCGATGCCGATCCGCGGATCGATATCGTCGTAACGGGGATGGAAGTAGGAATCGGTACTCGGGCAGAATCCGCCGCAGGTGGCGAAATCGAACGGCACGGCCCGGTCGTTCAGAGCGTGCAAGGCGTTGAAGAAGTTATATCGGACGCCCGCGTTGATCGTCAGGTTCGGGGTGACCTTCCACTCATCCTCCGCGTACGCCCAGAATTCGTTCTTGCGCTGCCGAACCAGCGGAAGGATCGCCGTATACGATGCCTGGCCCGCCTGATTGCTTAAAAAACTTCGGATCGATGTGTAGGTAAGCGCGCCGCTGTTCGAGGTTCCTTGATTGAGAAAGAGCCGCTTAAATTCGAATCCGAATTTGAACGTATGGCCTCCCTTCGCCCACGAAAGGTCATCGATCAGGCTAATCGTCTTCGATGGATTGTCCGATGTCGTGCTGCCGGCGAGCGAGCTGAATCCGGAGACGCTGAATGTATACGGCACAGGCGACAGCGTCACGGCGTGATAGAAATCCTGGTTGATGCCGAACTTGAATTCGTTGATCAACGTCGGCCGGAAGACGTGCAGGGCCTCGAAGATGCCATTGTTGAACTTCGTATCGTAGTGCGTCTTCGCGATGAGTTGTCCGGTCGGGATCGTTTGCACGGCTTCGTCCGAGTTGAAACGGACGAACGCGGTGGTCCGGTCGGAAAGATGATAATCGAGCCGAATCATCCCCGAGTCCTCGTTATCGATCTGCCGTCCAAGGGCGACGTAGTTCCAAACATTCGGCTGGGACGTCGGCGATGTGCCCGGCCGATAAGCTTGCAAAATAGGGAGTAGGGCTGGCGACGTCTGTGCCGCTTGCGCCATGAACCCTGGGCTCGGCACCAATCCGATTTGAGTTCCGTCCAGCCGCTGGCGCAAGCCTTCGTAGGCTGCGTAGAAGAACAGCTTGTTATGCAAAATCGGCCCGCCCGCAGCCCCGCCGAATTGATTCAACAGAAAAGGATTCGGTGAAGTGCCGTTGAAAGGAGTGCGCGCTTCGATCGCTTCATTGCGGAAATAATCGAAGATGTTGCCGTGGAATGAATTCGTCCCCGAGGGCGAAACGACGGCCACTTGGGCACCGGCTGTTCCGCCTTCGACGTCCGCGCCGAAGGTCTGATCCTTCACGTCGAATTGGTCAATCGACCCGAGCGGAATGGTCAGCCGCACATACTCGCGCTGCATTTGATTGAACACCGCAGAGGCATCCACGCCGTCGAGCGTGAGGTTATTGTCGTCGAGGCCGTGACCGGCGAAACGAATCGTTCGCTGGTCGCACGCACCCGTATCGACGGCGCCCGGGACAAGCGACGTCAGCGTCGACCAGTTCCGGCCGTTAATTGGTAGTTCGTCTACCTGCTTCTGTTCGATCGGACTGCCGACCGTCGCATCCTCGCGATCCAACTGGAATTCGGCTTCCGTGACGCTGATCTGCTCTTTGTGTTCCGCGACACGCAACGCGACGTCCAGCACCCGCGGCTGCCCGACCTCCAATTTCACGCTTCGGAAGAGATCCGATGCGAACCCAGGCCTGGCGATCTCGACCGCGAACGTCCCCGGCTCCAGTTCGGGCAGCGCGTATGCTCCTTGGGAATTAGTCTCGGTTTCGTGCCTCAGACCGGTCGCAACGTTGGTCGCTTGGATTCTCGCTGCGGGGACGCGGTTGCCTTGCTCGTCAGTGACGGTTCCGTTCAGTGAAGTTCGTGCGATTTGCGCGTTCAGGCTCAGAGTCACAACTAGCGACAAGTAATAGAAGCGAATCATGTCACAGCCCGCTATCCTATCTATCAAAGTGATGCTACAAGAAAATGAAGTCTTGGCCACAATTGGATATCAGCTCACGGCCGCCCATGGCAGATCCCCTGTTTGGCAAATCATGGTAGCGTAACAATTTGCGCGGGCGATTCCGATGGCCACGCTACAGGTTCCACGCCCGGTTCTCGTTATGTCCCAGTCTCCAAACCCAGCCGCGCCGCAGGAGGTGGTGACTCTGCTTGCCTTGGCCACGGAGCTCCTCAGGGCTGGGCGACCAGCCGATGCGATCGCGCCGTTGCACGATGTAGCGCTGCTGCAGCCGTCCAATCCCCTCATCCAGCACGATCTCGGCCTCGCCTGCCTCGAGGTCGGCCGCGTACCGGATGCCATCGAGGCATTGCAGCGGGCCGTCGCCAGCAACCCGCGCTACACCGATGCATATTTCCGCCTGGGAATCGCACTGGAGAAGCTGGGCGACATCGGCGGGGCAATCGTTGCGTACGATCGCGCCACTGAGCTGCTACCATCCCTGACCGAGGCCTGGTTCCGCGCCGGCGCCTTGGTCTACACACTGGGCGATCGCGACCAGGCGATCGGCCGTTTCCGCCGCGCGGCAGCGATTGGAGGTAACACCAGCTTCGGCCATCTTGGCAAGGCGCGGGCGCTGCTGACCGAGGATCGCAATCAGGAAGCCGAAAAGGTGCTGCGGCACACGCTGGCGCTCGATCCGGGGAACGCCTTGGCGCACGATCTGCTGGGCAATCTGCTCTCTGAGTTCGGCCGTTTCGACGAGGCCCGCGAACACTTCCATCGCGCGATCGCGATCGCGCCGCTGCTGGCGGGAAGCTACTATGATCTGGTCCGGTGTCGCCCGGTCACGAACGATGACGACGGTCTGCTTCAACGGATGGAAGCTGCCCTGTCCACGCCGGGACTGGAAGCGGCGCAACGCCTGCGGCTTCACCTCGCGATCGGCAAGGCGGCGGACGATCTTGCCGATTATGCCTTGGCCATGCAGCATTTCGACGCCGCAGATGCCGTGCGCCGGGGCTGTACGCTGTTCGACTCGGCCGCGTTCTCAATCGAGATCGATCGCCTGATTGCCCGCTGCACACCCGAATTGATCGCGCGGGCGCACGAACTCGGCAGCCGCGATGCGAGGCCGGTGCTGATCATCGGCATGCCGCGGTCGGGCACAACCCTCGTCGAGCAGATCGTCTCCATGCATCCAGAGGTCGGAGCCGGCGGCGAGTTGAATTTCTGGAACGGGCGCGGAGCGGCGTGGCACCGCTCCGGCGCGGCCGGGAACGAGACGTTCCTCGCCAAGGCGGCGGCAGACTATCTCGGCGTGCTGCGCGCGATCGCGCCGAGGGCGGCGCGAGTGACCGACAAGATGCCGTTCAACTTCCTTTGGGCCGGGCTGATTCACGTGACATTCCCGAGCGCAATCATCATCCATTGCCGCCGAGCTGCAATCGACACGGCGCTCTCGATCCATCAAACTCATTTCCATCCCGCCATGGCGTTTCCGACTGGGGGCGCCGAACTGGTCGCCTATTTCCGCGGCTACCAGCGGCTGATCGACCATTGGCGGAGCGTGCTGCCGCCGGATCGCTTCATCGAGGTCGATTACGAAGACCTAACCCGCGCGCCCGAACCAGTAATCCGGCGGATCATCGCGGCCTGCGGCTTGGCGTGGCACGACGCGTGCCTGCGTCCTGAATGCAATCCGCGGGCTGTGAAGACCCCCAGCAAGTGGCAGACCCGGCAGCCGATCTATCGCACTTCCATCGCGCGCTGGCGGCGTTACGAACGCTGGCTGGGCCCCCTGCGCGCGCTGGTCGACGAAGCAGACTCTGCTTAACGTGGAGCTATGCGCGTCACAGTTACGCGAAAAAAGTCCATCCGTGTTATTGAACTGTCACGCGAATCAGCATAAGTCTGTAAAGATTGGCGAGTACCATCTGGACGGGGTAGCGTATTTTTACCCCAATCTCGCACGGTCGATCCCGGTGCGGGATGAAAAAATCCAAGAGGAGAAGCAAACATGTGCCGAAAGTTCTTCCGGTATAGCTCTCGAGAAAGCCAAAAAAAGAAGTCTAAGATCAAACGTCTCGGCCCGCTCGCCAGCTGGTTGGCGGCGGGGCTGGGTTCGATGGCGCTCGCCACTGCTCAGTCCGTGCCGTACCCGACGTACGTCACCGGTCCGCAGCCGAACGGCTCGTGGGTCGTCAGTTCCGGCCAAGTCATCACCCCGGCCGGCACGCAAGTCAACCTCGGCATCCGGGTCCGCGCGAAGGCCATCGCGCTGAACCCCAATGTCGCCACTCACACCGCGGCCGTACTCACCATGGGTACGTCGAGGTCCGACGGCAACGGAGCCGTCGAGGTGTTCGATACCAACACCGGCGCTGTTCTGCAGAACTACCTCACGCTCGGACAGGATCCGAGCGGGAGCTATAGTGGCATAGCCTATTCGGCGGACGGCAAGTACCTGGTGTTCAGCCAGGACAGCAGCCATGTCACTCTCGTCAAGGTCACCGCAAGCGGCTTGCTGGAAGACGACGCCCAGGTCAGCGTGCCGCCCAACAATTCCTTCATCACTTGCTTTCCGAACAGCCCTCCGGCCGCTTATGCTAATCCCTGCGGCTCGTTCTATAGTTCGAACACTTCTTATCCTGGCGGACTCGCGATCTCTCAGGATGGCAAGAGCGCCTACGCCCTGCTGAACCAGAACGATACACTCACCAAGATCGACTTGACCCCGACGCCGCCGGCCCAGACTGCACAGATCCGCGTCGGCAACGCGCCGCACAGCATCGTCATCGCCAGCAACGGCACGACCGCCTACGTCAGCAACGAGGGTGGCCGGGCCGCTACGCAGTCGGACTTCCAGATCAACTCCGCCGGCACTGAAATCGTCGCCGACCCGGTGGTTGGCGCCGCGGTCACCGGTACCGTTTCTGTGGTGGATCTGCCCTCGATGACGGTCACGGCTACCATTCCGACCGGTCTGCACCCGACCGGGATGGCGTTCTACGGACAGTATCTGTTGGTCGCCAATACCTATAGCGACACCATCTCGGTTATCGACACGGCCACCAACCAGGTGGCGTGGACGATCGACCTTGGGCTGCCGATCGGGGTACCCGGTGCAGGCCAAGCGGCCTATGGGGCCGCGCCGAACTCGATCGCTGTCGATGCTAAAAGCGGCGTTGCCTACGTCGCGCTTTACAATGCCAATGCGATTGCGGTGGTCGACCTCAGCGGCAAGGGCAATCGGAATCCCGTCATGGGCATGATCCCGGTGGCCTATGCGCCGAGCTCGGTGGTGCTGGACACGGCCGACAAGAACAATGACGTGCTCATCGTTGCCAACGACAAGGGCATCGGCGCGCGGAACTCGTTCGAGACCGACTACGGAGTCAGCGCCTACAATACCCACCAGGACAATGGTACCGTCAGCATCGTCCCCGTGCCGAACAACGGGCAATTGAAGAAGATGACGGCCCAGGTTTTCCAGAACAACCACTGGGATCTGACGCAAAATATCAATTCTGCCGCCGGTGGTAACCCGAATGCCACGCCGGAAGCAATCCCGGCAAATATCGGCGATCCGTCGCCGATCAAGCATGTGTTTCTGATCGTCCGCGAGAACCGTACCTATGATCAGGTCCTGGGCGATGTGGCCGCCGGCAATGGTGACGCCTCGTTGGCAGTGTTCGGCGGCCAGGACACTCCGAACGCGCACGCGCTGGTGCAGCGCTTTCCTCTCTTCGACAATTTCTACGACCCGAGCCGCCAGTCGGCTGACGGCCACCAGTGGATCACCGAGGGAATGGCGCCCTACGCCGACGACATCCAGTCGCCTGACTGGGTCCGCAGCTATCCAGGCGGGAACGCCGGCGATGCACTTGCCTACCAGAAAAAGGGCTTCCTGTTCTCGGAAGCAGCGGCGGCCGGTCTGCCGGTGAAGATCTACGGCGAATACGTCGAGAACGACACGTTCCTACAGCCGAATGGATCGACCAGGGAGCCGAGTTGGAGCCAATTTTACGCCGACTCGCAGTGCTTCGAGGGAGGGCCTGGTTGCGCACCACCTGGCGTCCCGGGCGAGAAGACGCTGTACTTTCAGAACACGGTCCAGGCACAGTCCTCGCTCCCGGCCGTGTCCAACCACCTCATCAAGAACTTCCCGCAATTCGATCTGGGCATCCCCGACCAGTTCCGCGTCGATCTGTGGGTGCAGGACTTCAACAAAGACGTCGCGGCCGGTACGGTGCCCGCGTTAAGCATCTTGTGGGTAATGTGCGACCACACCGGCGGCCCGCCGACCCCGGCCGCCGAACAGGCCGATAACGACTTGGCCGTTGGGCGAATTATCGACTACATCAGCCATAGCAACGTGTGGTCCTCGTCGGCGATCTTCATGGAGGAAGACGACGCGCAGAACGGCGTCGACCACGTCGACGGTCATCGCAGCCCAGGCTATATCGTCAGCCCATACGCCGTGCAGAACGGACCCACCGACCACACCTACTACACGCAGGTCAACATGACACGGACGATCGAGCAAATCCTCGGTCTGCCGCCCATGAACCAGTTCGACCTCGTGGCGTCGCCGATGAGGACGGCTTTCGTATCGGGCGCTCCGCCCGCGGAGAACTTCCAGCCGTGGACGCACGTGCCGAACCAGGTAGCGCTGAACCAGGGCGTTAAAGCGAGCGCAGCCGACACAACACTCAGCGGTCAGGTCAAAGCTCTGAGGACGGCTTGGCTCAAGAAAAAGACGCAGATCTTCGCCGGTAAACTGACTAAGCCCGACTCCGAAGACCCGGACACCGTCAACCATTTGAACTGGTACATGTCCACCGGGTTTGTGCGGCCCTATCCCGGCGAGAGCAAGGTTCGCCCCCCGAGCGAGTTCAAAAACTCGGCGCGCACCACCGCTGACACTGACGACAATTAAAATACGTTCCGACCGCAATGGCCCTCTTCCCGCCGACCGGGGAGAGGGCTTTTTTGTTCACGCCTCGGACGCAGAATCCGCGCCAATCTGAACCCGCCCCGCCACCGGCGTGAACGTTACTGCCCGGCTACCGTTTACCGAGAAGCAGCCCAGCGGAGAAGCGCCGAGGAGCAGGACATAAGCGGGCCGGGACGCGCTCGCCTGTTCAGGAGAAGGCGCCCCGCTAGCGATCGGACTAAGCATAAGAGACCATCCTCCTGAGCAGAACTGTCGTCTACCATGAGCGCGAAATTCCGCACTTTGCTCGATAAAAACGATTTTCGTGGCGCTCAAGTGCGCGGCCATTCCGAGTACGCTGTTTGAAAGACGATTCAGCGGCCAGCCCCAGGCACAACGATCGCCTCGGGCGCCTCACCCAGGCACAGTCTCGCGGCTGCCGCGATTGATCATGGCGGGCTTCTCAGATCAGAGTCGCCGTTGAGGGAAAGCGGATAGCCATTGGGCCTGTAGTCAAAATATTCGATGGTCATTTCGGTGGGGCCAAAGATGCGGGCGTCTGTCACCGAATGATCCGACACAGGGAACCAGAAAGGGCCGCTCTTGTCGTAGTCATGAACGAAGTGAACACTTTTTATCCAGAATGAGGGATTTTTCGCAGGCTGACCCTCGACTCGAACGATGGCGTATTCTTCAGCATCCACGAAGATTCTGCCGCGCGCGAGATACTTGTCGGGAGTCTTGGGCTCGATCGCGATCACGTAAGCTTGACGACCGCGGACGCATTCAGCGCCGGCCATTTCGAAGGTATAGTTTTCGGGCGTGATGCGGGACCTTTCGCGAAGATCCGAACGCGCGGCCTCGGTTTCGGCTTCGAGCAGCCGCGGGAAAACGTGCTTCCGTGCACCACCCCAGCCGTTCTCGGAGACAACCTCGAATTCCTTTGAGCCATCCTCCCGGCAGATCATACGCACTAGCATTTCTGCTTGCTTATGATGGTTCCAATTCTCCAGAACATAGCGTCGGATGGCCGTATAACCATGGAGGTTTGCTTGCCGTTCGTTATCATGTGCGATCATCCTGGCGACAACCTCGTCGGCAGTGCGAGGCGTAGTCGAATCAAGGGTTGCCATCACGATCGGAAGGGCCAGAATAAGAGGGGTAGGTAACATGTTAGAACTCCACAATGAATTTGCCCCGGAATGTTCGACCGACCCCGTTAAAGAGCGCTCCATAGCGATCGCTGTCGATGTCACTCTGGACGTCGCGGGGGTTGAAGCGATTCAGAAGGTTATACACACTGAATCCGATTCGAGCCTTGAGTTCTTTGTGTGGAAAAGGCAGCGCTATCGGTCTGGTGACTTGCAGGTCGAGGGAATTGAACCGTGGAAACCGCAGCGAATCGCGAGGTCCGACGAACTCGCGCGATTGGTCAAATCGAGAATAGGGAAATCCGGTGTGAACGTCTAGAACCGGCGTTGCAGTCAACTTGAAGGGCGCTTCGAATTGGCCCCAGAAAAGGAACCGATTCGGAGAATCGAATGGAAGCCGGCCTCTCGCATTTGGCTGAACCACGGCATTAGCGTTATTGCCGAAGAATTGATTGAAATCGTTGAGATCACCAAATGCCTTCGAGCGAACATAGGACGCATTTAGAGTGTTCCTCCGAATCTTGTACTGGCCGGTCAATTGGAACTCACGATAAAAACTATGGCCGCTGTTCGAAAGCGACAGTATCCCGTGGCTCAAGTCCGTCTCCGGCGTGATGACGAAATCACGAGAGGTGTTGCGCTCTTGAAATCCAGCTCGAAGAATCAAGCTGGAGGTGACTTGCCGGTCGAGTTCGATGTTCCAGCCCACGCTTCGGGGATTTCGAAGGCCTCTGGAGATCGTATTGGTGTACGAGATCGAGTCGATGGCTCCCCCGGTTGGATCGAGATTCAAGATAGTGCGGTCGGGCAGCAGTGGAAAGGAGGCGGTGTTCAGTGGCACCCGGTCGTAGAACAGGCCGATACCGCCCTTGAGCAGTGTCTTTGCATCGCCAGTCAATGCCAGGGCAAAGCCCGCTCGCGGTGCGATATTTGTGGAGTCAGTCACGGAGTCCCGGTCAAATCGCAGACCGAGATCCAGCGTCAGCCGTTGGAATAGCATCCACTTGTCCGCAAGAAACCACGCCATCTCGTTTTGGCGAATATCAAAGCGGGAAGTTGTGCCAAACGTAATGCGTTCAATCGGAAGGTTCGAAATTCCAATGATGCTGACCGGCAGAAATTGTATCCGGCCATCGTAATCGCTGTGTGCAAAATCTGTTCCAAACTTGAACTGGTGCGAGCCGAGAAAACCACGCGCTCCGACTTGGTAGGTTTCCTCCCATTCCGTACGATAAGTCTGGCGGCGCTGGCGGTCGAAGAAGCCGCCCGCGGTTGTCTCGATCAAGAGTTGATACGGATCATTGCTATTCGTGGTCACGTCGGCATCGAAGCGTTTATAACTGAACTGTGAAACGACCATCGAGTCCGGGCCGATGGCGTAGCGGTGTTGAATGGACGCCATGTAACCACGCTGGTGAAGATCAGGCGTAGACGGCTGCGGGACGAACGTATTCAATCCCAGGTAGTTGAGCTTCTGCGGATACAGGGCAAACGAGGCTGTCATCGTTTGCCGCGGCGTCAAATTTACGTCCACCTGGCTATAGGAGTTGAAGGCCTCCAGCTTCATGTCCCGCTGTAGCTGGGGGAGACTTTCCACCGGAGTGCGGACGAACCGGTATTCAAAGGACTGGGTGAACGCGACTCTGTTTTTGATGAGCGGACCGGTGAGGGTGATCCGCGGCGTCGCTGATTCGATGCCGATAAAATTGCCGTCGCGCTTCCTGGGCCGTGGGAGGACGTTCTGTACTGAGAGCCGGAAGGTGTTGAAGTTTCCGGTTATAGTGCCCACGCTCGCAACGGCGCCGGTTAGTCTGCCGTACTCCGGATCATACGGATCGGCAATCACCTTGACAGAATCGACGACATCAATTGGAAGGCTCAGTGCGATGTTGCCCGTCACCGGATCGGTTGCGTTAGCGCTGTTGACGAGATAACCTGACTGCGAGGCTCGCGCGCCCTTCATGTTGATCAGACCGTCGGGGCCGCGGACTACGCCTGGAACGAGCGGCAACAACGCATCGATCCGCTCCGCTTTGTTAGGCGCATTGAGGACCGTGGCTCTGTCTAAGACGGACTGGTCCGAAGGCTCCATTAAATCAGAGGCAACACTAGACGTCACAGTCACAGACTCGTGCACCGTTTCGGCTGACAGTTCAACGGGAATGTCCAGCACTTTGCCGGCCACCGACTGCACCCTGCTGGAGCCATGCAGCGCTGGGGACACTACCTCGAGTTGATATGTGTCTGGAGGTACTTCTGCAAACCGGTATCTGCCGCTTTCGTCGCTAATGGTCTGCTGCGAGAATAGGGCGCCGGTGAGGCTGACTTTTGCACCTGGGATAAAAGACCGGCCTCCGTCTTGGTCCGCCACAAATACAGTGCCTTGGACGGCGCCGGTATTCGGCGGCGGAGCAGGTGTTTGCGTCACGGCGATCTGAGGCACCCACCACAAGAGGCTCACTAATATAACGAACAACCTCACCGCATATCTCCCTGGCTGGAAGATCCAGAAAGTCACGATGATGTTGGAAGCCAGCCAGAAAGTTTGGCAAACAAAAGAATTCGATCTCCGCTCTTTCTTCGTGGGGCTGTAAATGACGAAGGTAAATCAGTGTCTGATACTCGCGGCTGGGAACGGAACGCGCCTGAGGCCAGTGTCTGCCGGGCTTCCCAAGCCGCTTGTGAAGTTTCGTGGTAAGCCCATTCTTGAGCACGTCATTCATAGGGCGCACCAAGCCGGGATCGAGAAGTTCGTGATTGTCGTCGGTTATCGCTCCGACTTGATTCGGCGCTGGTTTGACCGTCGATGGCTGGGCGACGTCTCAGTGACGCTGGTTGAGAATCCCGATTATCACAAGCACAATGGCATTTCTGTCTTGAAGGCTAGAGATAAAATCCGGGAGAACTTCCTGTTGTTAATGGCGGACCACGTCTTTGACCCAGAGACGGCGAGAACGCTAGTAAATCAGCCGCTGGGACCAAGCGAAGCCATTCTGGCGGTAGATCCCAACGTTGATCGCGTGTTTGACCTGGAAGATGCAACCAAGGTTCGGCGCGAGGGAGATCTTATCGTGGACATCGGTAAAGAGATCGAAAACTACGATGCACTGGATACGGGAATGTTCCTGTGCAGCCCGGTGCTGTTTGACAAGCTCGAGTCAGCAACCCGGGATGGGAACTGCTCGCTTTCCGATGGCATGCGCCAGCTAGCCCGAGAGCGAAGCCTGCGTGCCTTGGAAATCGGCGAGGCTCACTGGCAAGATGTCGATACTCCCGAGGCCCTGGCCCATGCGGAAAGCATTTTCGATGAGCAGTTTTTGCACGAGCCGCGTGTGGAGACTTTGGCCAGTGTCTAGGATCCTTGCAAGAATAAGACTGCCGCTCCGCCTGTTTTCAGGGATGTTGGGCGCCTTACTTCTGTCTTATTTGATCTGGCGAGCCGGCCCAGCCAAGCTGCTCGAAAGCATTGCGAGCATCGGGTGGGGATTCATTCTGGTCATCGCTCTCGGCGGAGTTTCTCACCTCTTGAAAACCTGGGCGTGGCGGCTCACATTACTCGATGAAAAGCACCAGGTCTCATTTATGCGCATGCTCGGACTGCGGCTCGGTTCGGAAGCGGTGGGACAGCTTGGCGCTTTCGGACAGATGTTCGGTGAAAATATGCGAGTCTCGCTTCTGAGCTCGAAAATACCGCTCGCCTCTGGGATAGCGTCGGTAACGCTGGATCGCGCGTTTTTCGTCCTTAGCGCCGCTTTAGTAAGCACAGTCGGTTTGATAGCAGTGCTGGTGGTCTGGCCGATACCCCATACGCTCTCGCTGTACGCAAGTGGGTTTGCGTCAATACTCGTCGGCATCGTCCTTGTGACAGCGCTGGCGGTGCGAAAACGTTGGCCTGTGTTTTCCGGCACTGCGCAAATTCTGGGCCGTATCCGCGTTTTCAGCGCGTGGATAGATCGCGAGCGTTCACTAATTCATTCTGTGGAACGTAAGCTGCTTGACTTCTATCACCTTACACCCGGAGCGTTTTGGGGCAGTTTCGTGCTGAATCTGGTATGTCACGGTGCGGCGATTCTTGAAGTCTACTTGATCCTATGGCTCATGGGTGTGAAGATCAGCTTCCTTGCTGCACTTGCAATCGAAGCTCTGACGAAGTTGGTCAATCTGCTGGGCATATTCAATCCGGGGAATATCGGCACGTATGAAGGCGGAAACATGCTCATCGCGAGAACGTTCGGCCTGAGTGCGTCCGCCGGGTTAACCCTAGGACTCACTCGACGAGTTCGAGCGCTCTTCTGCGCGGCGATTGGTGGCATCTGCCTGGTAATGCTGTCAAAGTCGAGAAAGCGGGGCAAGCCGAAGGAGAGTTTTCAGGTCCCCATTCAAGTTCCGAAGAATCCGACGACGAGCGCTCAGGGGCACGTCGCCGTTATTCTTGCACACAACTTGCAAAGCGACGGCAGTCTTGAGGCGCGGCTTCCCGAGGTGGGCGCTCTCCCGGTTTTGTTACGAGCAATTTTAGGATCCCAAAAAGCGGGCGCTGCGAGAATCGTCGTTGTCTTGACCGCAGAAACAAGGTGCTGGGTACTGCGCGATTTGCAGAGTACTGGGCGTCTTCCCACGTCGGTCGAGTGGCTTGAACTGGGCGCTGGGGCGACATCCGTTCCTTCTTTAATAGGGCGACTCGGTGGCGAAGCGGATGGGCATCTGGTTCTAATCGCTGGGGACAGAACATATCATCCGTCGCTGCATCGGCGTGCAGCCGAATGGAATGGAGACGGTGATGCTCTGGCTCTGACGGCTGGCAGTCAGCTGGTCGGCATCTATGCGCTCTCCCGCGATGAGGCCATGGATATTGCGACCCACTCGCCGGCAAACATCGACAGCCTCGAGGAACTGCATGGCTGGCTCACGTCAAAGCGTTCAGTCGAGTGCGAGCCAGTGCCAGAAGACAAGTGGCAACGCATTCTCACTCCACAAGACCGCGTGCTGGCCGAGCAGAAATTGGACCGCTGGCTCGTCAAACCTACGGATGGAATTTTCGCCAGAACGAATCGAAGAATCTCGATACCGATCAGCCGCCAGCTGATTAAGTTCCCGGTCACGCCCAACATGGTGAGTCTGTTTACCCTCGGTGTCAGCTACATGTCCGGCGTATTTTTCGCGTTCGGTGGTTACCAGAATATGCTAGCCGGCGCAATTCTATCGCTTTTCGCGAGTATTCTGGACGGATGTGATGGCGAGGTAGCTCGTTTGAAACTTCAGGAATCCGACTTCGGCTGTTGGTTGGAGACGATTTGCGACTATCTTTACTATTTGTTTATTTTCGCCGGCATGACGATTGGGCTGGTGAGGAGCTCAGGGACGCGAAGCTATCTGGTATGGGGCGGACTCCTTCTTTTCGGAGCCGTGATGAGCTTCTTCGTTACCGGACTACAGCGCCATCGCCTGACCGCCGGGCGTCCAGAGCAGCTTTTGACAATCTGGCAGACGCAGGCAGCCAGTCGCCGATCTAACCCGTTCTTGTACGTTGGCCGGCATACTGAGTTCATCGTCCGGCGCTGCTTCTTGCCTTATGCTCTTCTTTTTTTCGCTCTTTTCAACATCACGCAGGTAGCCTTCATACTTTCGGCGGTGGGCGCCAACGTCGTGTGGCTCATAGCCCTATACTCTCACCGTACGTTTACTCCGGTTCAAAGCTCCGCGCTGGCAAGCCCTCCGGCCTCCGTCTAAGCGAGCGGCGGAACATCTTCCTATGGACGAGGTTATTACTGGAGGATTCGCGATTGGACGCAGGCAACCGTGGTCGCGGGATTACGTTCGAGTGGTGAGTTGGAATGTCGAACGAGGCCTGCGATTTTCCGCGATTCTCGACTTCCTGCGGGCCGCGGAAGCCGACCTGATCCTTTTGCAAGAGGTGGACCTGAAGGCGCGCCGTACGCAACATCGTGATGTGGCCCGCGAGCTGGCCCGGTCACTCCAACTGAATTACATGTTCGGAACGGAATTCCAGGAACTCCGTGCAGTTTCAGGCCACTCGCCGGCACAGCATGGACAGGCGACGCTTTCCCCATGGCCGCTGTTGAATGGGCGGATCATTCGTTTCGAGCGTCAGTCAAACTTCTGGAAGCCCCGTTGGTATGTACCTCAGATCGAAATCCTCCAACGGCGGCTTGGAGGAAGGATCGCTCTGGTTACTGAGGTGGTGATTTACAACCAAAGACTCGTGACCTACAACCTGCACCTGGAAAGCAAAGGGAATGACGCCCTCCGACTACAGCAATTGAACGAGACGTTGGAGGATGCCGGGCGACACAGGGCATCTTCTGTAGTGATTGTCGGTGGGGACTTCAATCTGAATGACGGCAATGGCACACTTGCTGCGACGCTCCACGCGGCCGGATTCCATGACGCGGTTCAACTGCCTGAGCTCCCGACTACAGCGGTCAGCCTGCCATTTCGCCGCGCGCGCTGTATTGATTGGATCTACGTGTCCGATGGCGTCCGTTCGGAGGGGCTCGTACACAATGCTATTCAGGCCTCAGACCACTATCCTGTTTCGGCTACGTTGGCGATTTTTTGAGGTGGCTCAAACAACAAATCGCCTGCGAGTCTCTTTCCCTTTGAGAGGGTACTTCATCAATGCATACTTCACGATTCAAATCACATAGGGCCGTGCGCACTGCGTATGCCGTTCTCGTTTTGGGCACGGCAGCAGGCATTCGGCCGGCTCTAGCTGAAGACCCAGCGTCGAGGCTTCAAAAAGGCGTGGCGGTTCTTAACAAACTCACTGATCCCTCGGGCCACGCTATCGGGCCCGAACAGATCGCTAGTGCCGACTGCGTTGCAGTTATTCCAGGTTTCAAAAAAGGCGCCGCCGTAGTGGGTGTCAGCTATGGGCGGGGTTTCATCTCTTGCCGTAACAGTGAAAACTGGTCAGCACCAGCCGCCGTAACGCTGGAAGGTGGCAGCCTGGGCGTACAGCTCGGCGGCGAAAAGATCGACATCGTAATCTTGTCGCTCGATAAGGAGCGGCGCTCGAAGCTGCTTTCGGATCGATTTACGATCGGTACGGATGCGTCGGCTGCCTGGGGAAATGGAAAATCCGCCCACGGTGACCCCAACGCAAAGATTCTCTTTTTCGGCCGGACCAAGGGAGCATTCGCCGGCTTCGATCTAGATGGCGCAACGCTGAAACCAGACGACTCCGGCAACAAGGCGCTGTATGGCAAACCGATTAAGAACAGTGAAATCGTCGAGGGTGGCGCCACGGCACCGACAGTTGCTCAACCTCTTATATCGAAGCTTACGTCTCTTATCAGCTCCGAATCCGCAAACAGTAAATAAGAGCGCTGAGAGGGCATAGCTGTGGACAATCTTCCTGTCATTTACATCGCCAGGCACGGCGAGACTGCGTGGACCCTTACGGGTCAGCATACAGGCCTCACCGATCTACCCCTCACGCCGCAGGGTGAACGCAACGCGCGAGCCTTAGCCGACCGGCTGACCGGCCTGAAATTCGCCAAGGTGTTTACCAGTCCTTTGCAGCGCGCCAGCAAGACATGTGCCTTGGCAGGATTCGGAGCGGCGGCCGAAGTGGATCGCGATCTGGTGGAGTGGAACTACGGCGAATATGAGGGTCTCCGCTCGGCGGAGATCCGCGCAAAGCGTCCGGGCTGGCAACTATTCCGCGACGGCTGCCCGGGAGGCGAATCGCCAGCCCAGGTAATCGCACGTGCCGATAGTGTCCTGCGCCACGTGCGAGACGTTAAAGGCGACGTGCTGCTCTTTTCGAGCGGACACTTCATTCGGGTGTTAGCGGCCCGCTGGATCGGACTCGAACCATCAGTCAACAGCATGTCCTTTCTGCTCAGCACTGCGAGCCTGAGCGCCGTGGGATACGACCACGCCCTGTCGCAGCCCGTGATCCGGCTATGGAATGACACTCATCACGTCCACACGAACGGGTCGAATTAGAGACTAAACCGGCATTCAGTTCCACAGAAAGAAAACACCAATGGCAACAAGAAATGTGATGGAGCCCTCGAACAAGACAGAATCTCAAAGTATCTCGAGACTCCTTGATCAATACGGCGGCGGCCCGATTCAGATCGCCGGGTCGGACAACGGCTTGTATGAACGACATCTCCTCTTTGACAACGTCATCGCTTCGGCTGGGGCCGACGCCCGCGATCGTTTCGAGGCCTTCGCCCGCTCCGTGCGGGACATACTGTCACAGCGGTGGGCGCTTACCGAAAATACGTACGAGCGCGATAACCCAAAACGAATTTACTACATGTCGATGGAGTTTCTCATCGGCCGTTCGCTGGCCAACAATGTTACGAATCTGCTGCTCAATCCCCTGGCTAAGGAAGCGGTCCGGCAGAAGAACCTCGACTGGGCCGAACTACTCGAGCAGGAACCTGATGCCGCCTTAGGCAATGGCGGGCTCGGCCGATTGGCAGCTTGCTTCCTCGAGTCCATGGCCACGATGCAACTCCCGACCATGGGCTACGGTCTGCGATACGAGTACGGCATCTTCAAACAATCCATCGAAGACGGTTGGCAACGGGAGCATCCAGACAACTGGCTCCGCCGCCAGGACCCCTGGGAAGTGGCTCGCCCGCACGAAAAGGTGGAGGTGAAGCTGAACTGTTCGTTCGAGGTGCAGGGCGGAGGCTTGCGATCAATTCGAGGGCGGCCAACGACGTTGATCGGGATGCCGTTTGATCGACCGGTGGTGGGCTATGGAGGCAAGAACATCAATACGCTCCGGCTGTGGGCCGCAGGAGCGCCTGACTACTTTGATTTTCAGGCATTCAGCCACGGCGACTTCGTGGGCGCTGTGGCCGAGACTCTTGAAGCTGAATCTCTTACGCGCGTACTCTATCCCGACGATTCCACGAGCATGGGACAAGGCCTGCGCTTCGTGCAGGAATATTTTCTCGTTGCCTGCTCGCTGGCCGATCTGGTCCGGCGCTTCCGACGCGCCAACGCGGATTGGAGCGAGTTTCCCGAGAAAGTCGCGATTCAGCTTAACGACACTCATCCCACCATGGCAATCCCCGAGTTAATGCGGATTCTGCTGGACGATGTACATCTCGGTTGGGACGAGGCTTGGAATATCACACAGAGGACCCTGGCGTACACCAACCACACGCTGCTACCCGAGGCGCTGGAAAAATGGCCGCTCGCGTGGTTTGAGTCCATGCTGCCGCGGCATCTCGAGATCATCTTCGAAATCAACCGGCGCCTGCTCGTTTCAGTCCGGAACCGGTTTCCCGACGACGAGGGCAAGGTTCAGCGCGTGAGCCTGGTAGATGAGGGCGCGGGGCGTAAGATTCGGATGGCGAACCTGGCGATCGTCGGCTCTCACAGCACCAACGGGGTCGCTGCAATACATTCTGAACTGCTGCGCACGACGACCGTCAAGGACCTCGCAGAAATCTTTCCAGAGCGTTTCAGTAACAAGACCAACGGAGTCACACCTCGGCGCTGGTTGCTGCTATCCAATCCATCGCTATCCCGCATGATTACCGAAGCTATTGGCGATGATTGGATCACGGACCTCAGCCAGCTGCGCAGCCTCAAGCCGCTAGCTAGCGACACTAGTTTTCGGTCCGACTTCCGCAAGGCCAAGCGCGAGGCCAAACTGCAGTTTGCAGATTGGCTGAAATCGACATCTGGAATATCGGTTGATCCTGACACGATCTTCGATTCCCAAATCAAGCGCATCCATGAATACAAGAGGCAACTGCTGAACGCCTTGCGCATCGTAGTAGTCTACAACCGGCTCCGCCAAAATCCCGAGCTGGACGTAGCGCCGCGAACGTTCTTCTTCTCCGGCAAGGCCGCGCCGGCTTATCAGTTGGCGAAGCTGATCATAAAGTTGATCAACAACCTGGCTGGCACCATCGACGGGGATCCAGCGGTGCGTGGCCGTCTGAAGGTGGTCTTCCTGCCTGAATACTCCGCTTCGCTGGCGGAGCGGCTGATCCCCGCTTGTGACGTTTCCAACCAGATCTCCACTGCCGGGTATGAGGCCAGCGGCACCAGCAACATGAAGTTCATGATGAATGGAGCGTTAACAGTCGGCACGCGTGACGGCGCCACGATCGAGATGGCGGAGGAAGCCGGTGAGGAGAACTTCTTCATGTTCGGTCTCAGCGCAGAACAAGTTGCTTCCAGCCGCGCCTGGTACAACCCCCATTGGCACTATGAAAATGAGTCTGAGACTCGCGCCGCGTTGGACCTGATCTTCTCGGATCATTTCAGCCGCAATGAACCGGGTGTCTTCGCCCCATTCCGCGACACATTGCTGACGCACGGAGATTATTACATGCACCTGGCGGACCTTACGTCATACCTTCAAGCGCATCATCGTCTCGGCGAACTGTACGCCGACCAGGATGCCTGGGCCCGGAAGGCCATCTTGAATGTCGCGGGCTCTGGGAAGTTCTCCAGTGACCGCACGATCGCCGAATACGCGAGTGAAATCTGGGAGGTGAAGCCATGCCCAGTGTCGTAGAAACGCGTCTAGGCGCGAATATCTCGCCACTCGCCGGCCGGCCCGCCCCAAAGGCGATGCTGGTCGACCTGAACCGGCTGGAGCGAGAGTATTTTGAACGCCGGCCGAAAGTTGGTGATCCCAACCAGATGGTCGTCTTCGGAACCAGCGGACACAGAGGCTCGCCGTTCTCCGGCGCTTTCACCGAAGCGCATATTCTGGCCATCACCCAGGCCATTTGCGATTACCGGCTCGCTCACGGCACAGATGGCCCGCTATACATGGGCAAGGATACGCACGCGCTGTCCGTGCCGGCTCAATGTACTGCACTCGAGGTCCTAGCGGCCAACGGTGTGGATACCATCATTCAGCGAGACAACGGTGTGACGCCGACTCCGGTTATCTCACGGGCGATTCTCGTATATAACCGTGGGCGCAAGGAGCACTTCGCCGATGGCATCGTGATTACTCCGTCGCATAATCCTCCGGAAGATGGTGGCTTTAAGTACAACCCTTCGAACGGCGGCCCGGCTGATACCGACGTCACGCACTGGATCGAGAGCCGCGCGAACGAACTCCTCAGAAACAACAACGCCAGTGTGAAGCGCGTTCCGTACAATCGGGCGATCATCGCCTCGACTACTCACTCCGAAGATTTCGTTCTGCCCTACGTACGTGACCTGGGGAACGTCGTCGATATGGACGCGATTCGACGCGCGGGACTCAAGCTGGGTGTAGATCCACTTGGGGGCGCTGCCCTGCCGTACTGGGAGCCAATCAACGCCCTTTACCACTTGGACATTAGCGTGGTGAACCCAGTCATGGATTCGACTTTCTCCTTCATGACTGTGGATCACGACGGCAAAATCCGCATGGATTGCTCCAGCCCGTATGCGATGGCCCGGTTGGTGGGGCTCAAAGACAAATACCAGGTCGCATTCGCAAACGATCCGGACTCGGACCGGCACGGCATCGTGACGCCGTCTGCGGGTTTGATGAACCCGAATCAGTACCTCGCGGTCGCAATCGCCTACCTTCTCACGAACCGTCCCAGGTGGGCGGCGAATGCCTCAGTAGGCAAGACGGTGGTGAGTAGCAGCATGATCGACAGAGTGGTGGAGAACCTCGGACGAAGGCTGTCCGAGGTGCCGGTCGGATTCAAATGGTTCGCGCCTGGCCTCTTCGATGGCTCGTGCTGTTTCGGCGGTGAGGAGAGCGCGGGAGCCAGCTTCCTGCGTTTCGACGGTTCCGTCTGGACGACCGATAAGGACGGGCCGATCATGAATCTGCTCGCGGCTGAGATCACTGCCCGTACAGGTAAGGATCCGGGCGAGCACTATCGCGAACTGACGGCCAGGTTCGGGAAGCCATATTACACGCGCATTGATGCCCCGGCCACTCCTGAGCAGAAAGCGAGCCTGGAGAGGCTTAGCCCGGACGCGGTGACGGAGTCGAAGCTAGCCGGTGAGCCGATCATCGACAAACTGACACGCGCGCCAGGGAATAACTCGCCAATCGGTGGGATTAAAGTGACGGCGGCCAGCGGTTGGTTTGCAGCCCGGCCATCGGGCACGGAAAACGTCTACAAGATTTATGCAGAGAGCTTCCATAACGATGCTCATTTGAACACCATTGTGTCCGAGGCTCACGAGATCGTTAAGGACGCGCTCAAGTCCTCTAAAAGGTGGGCATGAGTTTCGACCAAAGTCCAGCCAGCGCTGCGTTGTTTCAGCCGGGATACCGCGCCGCCGGTGTGTTGCTGCATGTCACCTCGCTGCCTTCGCGGTACGGGATCGGTGATATTGGGCCGGCAGCGTACGCGTGGATCGACCGCTTGTGTGAAGCCGGCCAAAGCTGGTGGCAGGCATTACCGCTGGGGCCGACGGGATATGCCAACTCCCCTTATCAAGCACTCTCATCTTTCGCCGGGAACTGGCTACTGATCAGTCCGGACGGGCTGATCGAGGACGGACTCTTGCGGGCGAGTGATTGTGAAGAATACTCGTTTTCGAACGATTCCGTTGATTATGATGCCGTGCTCGCGTTCAAACTCCGGCTGCTCCAAACGGCTTGGCGCAATTTCAGCAGCGGTGTACGTGCCGACCTCCGGTCGGCTTATGAGGAGTTTTGTCAGTCTCAGTCACACTGGCTCGATGACTACGCACTATTTCGCGCTCTAAAGGCCAAGCACAACGGAGCCTATTATCTTGACTGGCCAGCGGAGTTGGTCAAACGACAACCCGAAGCGTTGGCCCAAGCTCGGCACGACTTGGAGACCGAGATTCAGGAGGTCCGCTTTGCCCAGTTCCTGTTGGGCCGCCAAGGCGGACATCTTCGACAATATGCCCGCGCCAAGGGTTTGCGGCTGATTGGCGATCTGCCATTCTTCGTCTCGCCCGACTCGAGCGACGTATGGGCGAACCCGGAGTTTTTCCTGTTGGACGAGGAGCACCGGCCTCGGTTTGTCGCCGGAGTGCCTCCCGACTACTTCAGCGCGCAAGGACAGCTGTGGGGCAATCCCATCTACAACTGGGACGTTCTGAGGCAGAGCGGTTATCGTTGGTGCATCGACCGGCTGCGTGCGTTGCTGACGCACGTGGATGTAATTCGTCTCGATCATTTCCGGGCGTTCGTGGCGGCCTGGCATGTACCCGCTGGCGCGCCGACCGCACAGTCCGGGAGTTGGGTGTCCGGTCCGGGCGACGATTTCTTTAAGGTGGTGGAGCAGGAATTAGGGACCCTGCCGTTTATCGCCGAGGATCTCGGGATGATCACCCCAGATGTGACAGCGTTACGCGACCGCTATCAGGTACCTGGCACGCGCGTCCTTCAGTTTGCTTTTAACGGCGACTCAGGAAACCCACACTTGCCGCACAACCACGCGCACAACACGGTTGCATATACAGGAACGCACGACAATAACACGACTCGAGGCTGGTTCGAAACATTGCCTGACGATCAAAAACAAATCTTATGGAACTATTTGGGACGATCGTCCGGCCAGAGTTGCGAAGCTGCATTAGCTTTGACGCGACTAGCGTGGTCGTCTCCTGCTGCTCTCGCGATCGCTCCTTTACAAGACTTGCTGAATCTGGGCGCGGAGGCTCGGATGAATGTACCAGGCCGCACCGAGAATAACTGGCGCTGGCGGTCCACCGAAACAATGCTGTCCGCACGAGCATTCGAACGGCTCCGAGACCTGACAACCAGTGCAAACCGGTCGAGCGCTCTTGCATACGCGCCTACAGCAGGTAAATCCTTCGCTAACGATATTGAGGTGACAACATGAAAGCGACACAACTACTCCACGATTTGGGCCAGAGTCTCTGGCTGGACAACATTACACGTGACCTGCTCAACAGCGGGACGCTCAAGCGCTATATCGATGAACTGTCGGTGACTGGGCTCACTTCGAATCCGACGATCTTCGATCACGCCATTAAGAACAGCACTGCGTATGACGCGCCGATTCAGGAGAAACTACTGAACGGGCGATCAGGAGAGGAGCTTTTCTTCGAACTGGCGCTCGAGGACATAACCCGGGCCGCCGATTTGTTTCGACCGACTTACGATCGGACGAACGGCGTCGATGGCTGGGTGTCGCTGGAAGTATCGCCACTGTTGGCACACGACACAGCCAGCACCATGGCCGCGGCCAAGGATTTGTGGGCGCGCGCGGCGCGACCTAACCTGTTCATTAAAATCCCGGGCACTCCCGAAGGTCTACCCGCCATCGAGGAAGCGATCTTCGCCGGCATTCCGGTGAATGTGACTCTGCTGTTCTCGCGCGAGCACTATCTCGCCGCCGCGGAAGCTTTCCTGCGAGGCATTGAGCGGCGTATCGATGCCGGGCTCAATCCTAACGTCGGTTCTGTCGCTTCGGTATTTATTAGCCGTTGGGACACAGCCGTGGCGGGCAAGGTGCCCGACAGCCTCAACAATCAGCTCGGCATTGCGATCGCGAAGCGTATCTATAAAGCATATCGATCACTGCTCAACTCGCAGCGGTGGCAGCGCGCCTACAATTTAGGAGCTCGCCCGCAACGTCTGCTCTGGGCTAGCACGGGAACTAAGGACCCCAAAGCCTCCGACACCCTTTACATCAAAGCTCTGGCAGCGCCGTTTACCGTGAACACCATGCCCGAAGGCACTTTGAAGGCACACGCGGACCACGGCGAAATCGGTGCCAGCCTTCGTGCAGACGGCGGTAATTGCGAAAAAGTGCTCAGGCAGTTCGCTGAGACCGGCATTGACATCGACGCCCTAGCGGCCCAGCTTCAGGACGAAGGGGCCAGATCTTTTGTCAAGTCGTGGAACGACCTGATGGGCGTGATCGCGTTCAAGAGCGCCGCGCTCAAGAAAGCCAGTTAGTCCGAGGAGCCTCATTATGAATGTCTTGGTTGTCGATGTCGGTGGCACTCACGTCAAGGTTCTCGCCAGCGGTCAAAAAGAGTCTCGCAAGTTTGACTCCGGACCGGCGCTCGTTCCCGGAAGTATGGTCCTCGGAGTCCAGAAGATTGCCAGCGACTGGCGCTATGACGTCGTATCGATCGGCTATCCCGGTCCGGTTCTCCACAATCGACCTGTTGCAGACCCGCACAACTTAGGGCGCGGTTGGCTCGGCTTCAATTTTGAGGCTGCTTTCGGACATCCTGTGAAGCTGATCAATGACGCGGCCATGCAAGCTCTAGGAAGCTACAAAGGCGGCAAGATGCTGTTTCTGGGGCTGGGCACAGGTCTGGGGTCGACGATGATCGTGGACGGCATCGTCGAGCCGATGGAACTCGGCCATTTGCCTTTCAAGAGGCACACCTATGAGTATTACGTTGGCCAGCGAGGGTTGGAGCGATTTGGGAAACACAAATGGCAGCGCCACGTCGCGGATGTCGTAGCCCATTTGATCGCCGCACTTGAGCCGGAGGACGTGGTTTTGGGTGGCGGGAATGTAAAACAGCTTGAGACTGTGCCTCCGGGTTGCCGTGCGGGCGATAACGCCAATGCTTTTATCGGAGGATTTCGGCTTTGGGAGAACGCTGGGACGGCTCGACCATCCAGCCCGGCGTCAACGCCTTCCAAGCACCTTCACAACGATACAAAAGGAGCACCGATATGGAAACAGTAGTAGAAACAATCACTGATCGCCCACTCACCGAGCGCCCTGCATGGAAGGACCTAGAGGAGCATTTTAAGAAGGTCCGCGATCTGCACCTGCGGCAGCTATTTGCCGATGACGCGGAGCGCGGCAACCGTATGATCGCTGAGGGCGCCGGCATTTACCTCGATTACTCCAAGAATCGCATCACTGAGGAGACGATCAGGCTCCTTCTCCAACTCGCGGAAGAATCCGGCTTGCGACCTCGGATCGACGCTATGTTTCGCGGCGACAAGATTAACACCACCGAAAACCGGGCGGTGCTGCATGTCGCATTGCGCGCGCCGCGCGACACATCCATCGTCGTGGACGGCCATAACGTCGTGCCGGACGTACACGAAGTGCTTGGAAAAATGGAAAACTTCTGCGACCGCGTTCGGTCTGGTGTCTGGAAGGGCCATACCGGCAAGCCCATTCGCAACATTGTCAACATCGGGATCGGTGGCTCCGACCTCGGGCCGGTCATGGCCTATGAGGCGCTGAAACACTACAGCGAGCGCCGGATAACCTTTCGCTTCGTTTCCAATATCGATGGCACTGACTTCGCCGAAGCGGTCCGCGACCTCGATCCGTCGGAAACGCTATTCATCGTTTCGTCGAAAACCTTCACGACGTTGGAGACGATGACCAATGCTCACACCGCTCGTGCCTGGTCGCTCAAAGGTCTGGGCGGCGACGAAAAGTCGGTTGCCAAACATTTCGTAGCTGTCTCGACCAATGCCGCGGAAGTGTCAAAGTTTGGCATCGACACCGCGAATATGTTTGGATTCTGGGATTGGGTCGGTGGGCGTTACTCGATGGACTCAGCGATCGGCCTCTCGACCATGCTCGCCATCGGTCCGGATAACTTCAGGGCCATGTTGGACGGCTTTCACCGGATGGACGAGCACTTCCGTGTTGCGCCGTTCGAGCGCAACCTGCCCGTACTCATGGGGCTGCTGGGCGTCTGGTACAGCAATTTCTTTGGCGCGGAGACGGTTGCGGTATTGCCTTACGAACAATATTTGAAACGATTTCCCGCTTATCTCCAACAGTTGACCATGGAGAGCAACGGCAAACATGTCACCCTGGGTGGGGTCAAAGTTGACTATCAGACCGGCCCGATTTACTGGGGCGAGCCAGGGACCAACGGCCAGCATTCCTTCTATCAACTTATCCACCAAGGGACGCGGCTGATTCCGTGCGACTTTATTGCGTTCGGTCAACCGCTGAACCCACTCGGCCGGCACCACGACATGCTGCTTGCCAACGTCTTCGCACAGGCCGAGGCCTTGGCGTTCGGCAAAACGCGCGAGCAAGTTAAGGCTGAAGGGACACCGGATCAGCTCGTGCCTCACCGGGTTTTCGAGGGCAACCGTCCGTCGAACACCGTCCTTGTCGAGCGACTCACGCCGGTAACGCTTGGAAAGCTTGTCGCCCTTTACGAGCATTCGGTTTTCACCCAGGGCGCCATCTGGGGTATCGATTCGTTCGATCAATGGGGTGTCGAGTTAGGCAAGGTTCTGGCGAAACGCATGATACCGGAGCTGGAGAGTCAGAAAGAACTCACGCTCGACCACGACAGTTCAACCAACAATCTGATTCGGCGTTATCGGAAGTATAAGGAGAACAAATGAAGACCATTGGCTTTGATAAACCTCTTTACATTCTGCCTTTCGATCATCGAGGCTCGTTCCAAGCGAAATTGTTCGGATGGACCGGCACGCTGACTATACATCAAACGGCCCAGATCGCTGCCTCGAAGCAAGTGATTTACGACGGCTTCAAAGTGGCCCTCCAGTCCGGCGTACCTGAGCAGAAGGCCGGCATTCTGGTCGACGAGCAGTTCGGCGCTGCTATCCTTCAGAACGCCAAGGGCCGTGGTTACACAACCGCCTGCCCAGCCGAAAAGAGCGGACAGGAAGAGTTTGACTTTGAGTACGGCGACGAGTTCGCCAAACATATTGAAGCTATTCAACCGACCTTCTGTAAGGTTCTGGTGCGCTACAACCCAGCGGGTGACCGCGCGCTGAACGCGCGTCAGGCGGCAAAGTTGAGACGGCTGTCTGAATACCTTCACGACAAGAGCAGCAGCTTGTTCATGTTCGAACTTCTGGTGCCGGCGGAAAAGACGCAAATCGAGCAGTTGAAGGGAGACAAGAAAACTTATGATCTCCAACTTCGTCCCCGGCTCATGGTTGAGACGATCGAGGAGCTGCAAGACGCTGGAGTTGAGCCGGACGTGTGGAAGATCGAAGGACTCGACAGTCGAAAGGATTGCGAGAGAGTCGTTACCGCGGCGCGTCGTAGCGGCCGTGACAAAGTAGGCTGCATTATCCTGGGGCGCGGCGAAGACGATCAAAAAGTACAGGAGTGGCTGGCGACCGCATCTGGCGTGCCTGGGTTCATCGGCTTCGCGGTCGGGCGTACGAGTTTTTGGGATGCGCTCGTAAACTGGCGAGCTCAGAAGATCACACGGGAAGAGGCAGTACACGATATTGCCCGCCGCTACCGCGAGTTTGTGCAGGTCTTCGAGGAGCAGGCCCGTGCCGCGTGACGAAATCTTCCCCTCGAGTGTCCTTTTGAAACGGTACGTGGCTGCGGACGAGGGCGGCGGAGGCCAGGAAACGCATAAAGAGGGGGCGAGGATTGCACCGTCGATTCTAGCCGCAGATTTTGCTCGTTTAGGTGAACAGGTGAGTGAGGCGGAGTTGGCTGGAGCCGATCGGATTCACATCGATGTGATGGACGGTCATTTTGTTCCCAACATCTCGATGGGAGCGCCGATCGTCGCTTCATTGCGGCGAGTGACGCGCCTGCCCTTGGAGACGCACCTGATGATCTCGGATCCGGATGCTTTCATCCAGGAGTTCGTCGAGGCCGGGTCGGATTCGTTTCTTGTGCATTGGGAAGGCAACCTCAACCTGCATCGCACAGTGCAATTCATCAGGAGCCTGAGAAAACGCGTCGGGGTCGTGATTAACCCTGCAACTCCGGCGGCGGTCCTGGAAGAGATACTACCCGACATCGACCAGGTGTTGGTCATGACGGTCGACCCGGGCTTTGGACATCAGCAATTTCTCGACACGACTCTGCCAAAGATCACTCGGGTCCGGCAAATGATCGATCGGCTCAATTCTGGGTGTGACCTGGAAGTGGACGGGGGCATTGATCCCGAAACCGCGCGCCTGGCGGCCGAGGCAGGAGCTAACGTTCTGGTGGCAGGGTCGGCAGTTTTTGGCGATACCGGGGGCGTGACTGCAGGAATGACGAGTTTGAAAGCAAGCCTCCGTCTGGCGGAGCGATAAGTTTCAGGAAAGGAATCGATATGCAACTTGGAATGGTTGGTCTTGGAAGAATGGGCGCCAATATGGTGCGGAGGCTTCTCAGGGGAGGTCACCAATGTGTGGTCTTCGATATGTCACGGAAAGCAGTGGAAGAAGTTGTGGAGGAAAAGGCGATAGGGGCCGCTGACCTTCGGGATCTCGTGAAGAAGCTGGAGAGGCCGCGGGCGATCTGGTTGATGGTGCCGGCGGCCGTGGTGGACAAAACCATCTCAGACCTCTTACCCTACCTCGAGCCCGGTGACACCCTCATCGACGGCGGCAATTCGTACTACGTCGACGATATCCGGCGGACGAAGGATCTGGCATCGAAGGGGATTCACTACGTGGACGTTGGCACGAGTGGTGGCGTGTGGGGCCTGGAACGCGGCTACTGCATGATGATCGGTGGAGAAGCCGAGGTAGTCCACCGTCTCGATCCAATCTTCGCGCGGTTGGCACCGGGGGCCGGCGATATTCCACGTACGCCCGGACGCGAAAAAGTCGAAGGCACCGCTGAACTTGGCTATCTTCACTGCGGTCCCAATGGAGCCGGCCACTTCGTCAAGATGGTCCACAACGGCATCGAATACGGCTTAATGGCCGCCTACGCCGAGGGACTTGGAATCTTGCGCCAGGCCAATATCGGCAAACAGAAGGATGTGATCGATGCCGAGACCACGCCGCTACGCGACCCCGAGCACTACCAGTACGAGTTGAATCTGCGCGATATAGCCGAAGTGTGGCGTCGCGGCAGTGTGGTCGCCTCCTGGTTGCTCGATTTAACGGCGGCCGCCCTCGTTGAAGATCCAGCTCTTTCGAAGTTCGCTGGACGGGTTTCGGATTCGGGCGAGGGTCGCTGGACCATAAAAGCCGCTATCGATGAGGCTGTGCCGGCGCCAGTTCTGTCCGCCGCGCTCTATCAGCGCTTCAGCTCGCGTGGTGACGCGGATTATGAGGACAAGCTGCTGTCAGCGATGCGTTATCAGTTCGGCGGGCATCTCGAGAAATCGGGCGGAAAACAGGCGGCGTAAAAGGAGACACTATGAGCGATATCCATTCTGACGCCCTGGTCTTTTTTGGAGCCACGGGCGACCTGGCGTATAAGAAAATCTTCCCGTCGCTTCAGGCCATGGTGAAGCGCGGCAGTCTCAACGTGCCGATTGTCGGTGTTGCCAAGTCCGGCTGGAACATCGATCAGTTCCGCGCGCGGGCGAAGGACAGTCTCGAGAAACACGGCGGCATCGATCGTACCGCCTTCGATAAGTTGCTCGGTTTGCTGCGCTACGTGGATGGCGATTACCAGGACCCCGCTACTTTTAGCTCCATCCGGCGGGAACTCGGCGGCTGCGGACGTCCCGCGCATTACCTGGCCATCCCGCCAGTGCTTTTTGGCCTTGTGGTGCAGCAACTGGGGAAATCCGACTGCGCTAAGGACGCGAGGGTCATTATCGAAAAGCCTTTTGGTACAGACCTCGCCTCTGCGCGTGCTCTGAATGCGATTCTACTCGGGACCTTCGAGGAGAAATCCATTTTCCGCATCGACCATTACCTTGGCAAACGGCCGGTCAATAGCATGTTTTATGCACGGTTCGCGAATTCATTCCTGGAGCCCCTCTTGAACCGCACTCATGTCGAGAGTGTTCAGATCACCATGGCCGAAGACTTCGGGATCCAGGGCCGCGGTGCTTTTTACGATCAGACCGGCGCGATCCGCGATGTAGTACAGAATCATCTACTGCAGATCCTGACCAACCTGGCCATGGAGCCGCCGGTCAGGACGGACAGTGAGTCGATCCGGGATGAGAAGGTCAAGGTCCTGAAAGCGATCCCGCCGCTGGATGAAAAGAACCTCGTTCGGGGGCAATTTCGCGGCTACAGATCGGAGAAGGGCGTGGCGCCGGATTCGAGTGTGGAGACCTTCGCGGCTCTGCGGTTCGAAATCAACTCCTGGCGCTGGCAGGGAGTTCCTTTTTACATCCGGGCCGGCAAGTGCTTGCCTGTGACATGCACCGAACTCCTGATCCGGCTTCGGCGGCCACCTAGGATTCTTCCAGCAGATGGGGTAAAGCCAAATCATTTTCGGTTCCGGATCAGTCCGGACGTGACGATAGCGCACGGCATGATGGTCAAATCGCCCGACGCCGACATGTCTGGCGAACAGGTGGAGCTGATTGCGCTGGAGGGCGCGCACGCGAATGAAATGGACGCCTACGAACGGGTACTTCGAGACGCAATGGCTGGAGACCCTACGTTATTTGCCCGCGAGGATTATGTGGAAGAAGCGTGGCGAATCGTCGATCCAGCAATGAAGGGGAACACACCAGTGTACGAGTATGATCCGGGTACCTGGGGACCTGCGGAGGTGGACAAGAAAATCGTTCCGGCGGATGGATGGAACAATCCTGTGATTGAAACGCCGGCGATGAAAACACCGCCGCTGGTTGACACGGAGGTTCATGCTGCGTGACTCAGGCAATAAACATTGAAGTGCTTGACACGGCGGAATCCGTGGCGCAAAGGGCTGCGGCGATCATCGCTGAAGATGCCAGGAAAGCTGTCGCGGCGCGAGGCCGCTTTATTGTCGCTGTCAGCGGCGGCCATACACCGTGGGTGATGTTGCGCGCCCTTGGAACCGAGGACGTGCCCTGGCAAAACGTCCATGTCGTACAGGTCGACGAGCGCGTCGCTCCCGCCGGCCATCCGGACCGGAATCTCACCCACTTGCGCCAGAGCCTGCTCGATCATGCTCCGCTCGTTCCCGAGCAGATCTATAACATGCCTGTGGAGTCGCCAGATCTTGAGGCCGCCGCCGCTGAATACGCCGCCATTCTCCGGCGGATCGCTGGCTCGCCGGCCGTACTCGATCTGGTTCATTTGGGCCTCGGGCCTGATGGCCACACTGCTTCATTGGTCCCCGGTGATCCCGTTCTTAATGTCAAAGACGCCGACGTCGCAATAACGGGGCTCTACCAGGGCAGGCGCCGGATGACACTGACGTATCCAATAATCAACCGTGCTCGACGTGTCCTGTGGGTTGTTACCGGGAGCGAGAAGGTCCAGATGTTGAACCGCCTATTTGATGGCGATGAGTCGATTCCGGCCGGAAGGGTTCGTCGCGAAGGAGCTCTGGTACTTGCCGACGACGCGGCCGCGGGACGATTGGCCGTTGAATATAAGAGGGGAGCATAAACATGCGCGTGGGAATCGCCACTGATCACGGCGGATTTGATTTGAAAGAGGAATTAGTCGCCCATCTCCGTAAAGCGGGCCACGAAATAGTTGATGTCGGAGCGCACAACCTGAATCCGGGCGACGATTATCCCGACTTCGTCATTCCGCTCGCGCACGCCGTAGTTGCCGGGAAAGTGGACCGCGGCATCGCGGTCTGCGGCAGTGGCGTTGGGGCCTCGGTCTGTGCGAATAAAGTTCCGGGCGTCCGCGCCGGGCTGATTCACGACCACTTTTCCGCCAAGCAAGGAGTGGAAGACGATCATATGAACATCATCTGTATGGGCGGCAGGACCGTGGGACCGGCGGTGGCCCGCGATCTCGTCGATACGTTCCTGGCAGCCGAATTCAGCCAAGCCGAGCGGCACCTTCGCCGGCTGGATAAGGTGGCTTCGCTCGAAGCCCAGATTGTTAACCAATAAGGCGTCAGCTAAAGAAACATACGAAGGAGATCCAGAACATGAGTGTAATGCAAATAGCCGAACCAGTTACCCAGACCGACATCGATCAACTATGTATTAATACCATCCGCACTCTTTCCATCGATGCGGTGCAACAGGCCAATTCCGGACATCCGGGCACGCCGATGGCGCTCGCGCCGTTGGTCTATACGATCTGGAACCGTGCGATGCGGTTCGATCCGCAGGATCCAATCTGGCCGAATCGCGATCGGTTTGTGCTTTCGAACGGCCACGCGTCGATGCTGCTGTGGTCTGTGCTCCACCTGACTAAAACCAAGGCAGTGAATGCGGAATATGAGAGCTTGGGCCAGCCGTCAGTGACTCTCGATGATGTGCGCCGTTTTCGGCAGCTCGACAGCAAGGCTCCCGGACACCCCGAGTACCACTGGGTCTCAGGCGTTGAAACTACCACCGGTCCGCTCGGGCAAGGTGTAGCTACGAGCGTAGGAATGGCAATCGCCCAGAAATGGCTTGCCAACCGGTACAACCAGCCTGGCTTCGATATCTTCGATTACAACATTTATGCCGTTTGCGGAGACGGCTGTTTGATGGAGGGCATTTCATCGGAAGCGGCATCGCTGGCCGCTCATCTGGGTCTGGATAACCTTTGCTGGATTTACGACAACAACCACATCACCATTGAGGGGAACACGCGCATCGCGTTCACAGAGGACGTGGCAGCCCGATTCCTCGCTTATGGCTGGAACGTTCTGCGAGTCGGCGATGCCAATGACCTGGATCGAATCGAGCACGCGCTAAGTGTCTTCAGGAAAGAAAAGAACCGACCGACCTTTATCGTTCTGGACAGTCACATCGGTTATGGATCTCCGCACAAACAGGATACGGCCGCTGCCCATGGCGAACCCTTGGGCGAGGAAGAAATTCGCTTGTGCAAGCGTAGCTACGGATGGCCTGAAGACGCAAAATTCCTAGTGCCCGAAGGTGTCTACGAACATTTGGAGGACGGGCTGGGTGCGCGCGGCGCGAAGGCTCGAGCCGAATGGACAAAACTTTTCGATGCTTATCGAACCAAGTACCCCGAACTCGCGACCGAGATTGATTTGATGCAGCGTCGTGACCTCCCAGCCGGGTGGGATCGCAATCTTCCAGTATTTCCTGCTGATCCAAAAGGCATCGCGGGGCGGGAAGCATCGGGAAAAGTGCTGAACGTGCTGGCGCAGAGCATTCCTTGGTTTCTAGGCGGCTCCGCCGATCTCGGTCCCTCCAATAAGACCACTTTGACTTTCGATGGCGCTGGAGATTTCCAGGCGGATAGTCCTGGCGGGAAGAACTTGCATTTCGGCATTCGCGAGCACGCGATGGCAGCGATCGTAAACGGAATGTCGCTATCAAAGCTCAGGGCGTTCGGCGCAACGTTTTTCATCTTCAGCGATTACGCACGGCCCGCCATTCGCCTTGCTGCTCTTATGGAATTGCCTAGCGTTTTCGTTTTCACGCACGAAGCGATGGGCGACGGAGAGGATGGCCCGACGCACCAGCCAGTAGAGCAGCTCGCATCATTACGGGCAATTCCCGGGCTGGTTACGCTCCGGCCCTCTGACGCCAATGAAGTCGTGGAAGCATATCGCTACATCATGCAACTGCGCCACAAGCCTGCCGTACTGGCGCTGTCGCGTCAGCCCTTACCTACACTGGACCGCGGAAAGTACGCGCCTGCGTCCGGTCTGGGGCACGGCGCCTATGTACTAGCGGACGCCCCTGGCGGAGATCCTGAGGTGATCCTCATTGCCTCCGGCAGTGAAGTCAGTCTCGCAGTAGCCGCGCACGAGAAATTGGCCTCCGAAGGCATCCGCTCGCGCGTAGTCTCAATGCCGTCGTGGGACATTTTCGAGCATCAGACGCAAGAGTATCGAGATAGGGTGCTACCGCCAAAAGTGACGGCACGCGTCGCCGTGGAGCAGGCCTCGACCTTCGGATGGGAGCGCTATGTCGGCCATTCCGGGCGAATCATCGGCATGAAGACCTTCGGGGCCTCGGCACCGCTCAAGGAACTCCAAAGAAAATTCGGTTTTGAGCCAGACCGTGTGGCAGCCGTTGCCAAAGAGCTCTTGGGTCGGGCGTAGAGCAGTACGTAGGTCATGAGTCCCGTCGTCGATCAAGCTGGTGTCGAGAATATGGCAGCCACGGAAAATTTTGCTGCCGCAGTGGGCCAGAGTTATCCACTAGGAGCAACGGTTTTTCCTGATGGCGTCAATTTCAGCCTTTTCTCCCGTGGGGCGTCTGCCGTGGAGTTGCTGCTTTTTGATGGAGAGGACGATCCCCGACCCCGGGTGATTCCTATCGACCCCTCGGCGAACCGCACCTACCACTACTGGCACGTCTTCGTAGCGGGGGTGCTGCCCGGGCAGATTTATGGCTTTCGCGTGCACGGGCGCTGGGATCCGGAGAACGGGATTCGTTTTGACCCCGCCAAAGTGCTACTCGATCCATATGGCCGAAGTGTAGTTGTCCCGAAGAACTACAGTCGCGACGCTATTCGTGAAAACAACGAAAACGTGACGGCCGCGATGAAGAGCGTCGTGGTGGATCCCCATTCGTACGATTGGGAGGGTGACGCACCTTTAAAGCGTCCATCCTCGCGGACCATCATTTACGAGATGCATGTGCGAGGCTTCACCCAACACCCCAGTTCTGGTGTAGCGAAGCAACTCCGCGGTACTTACGCCGGCCTAATCGAGAAAATTCCGTACCTTCAGCAGCTTGGGATCACCGCGGTCGAACTGCTTCCCATATTTCAATTCGATGCTCAGGACGCCCCGGCGGGACGAGTCAATTACTGGGGATACGCTCCGGTCTCCTTCTTTGCTCCGCACCGGGGTTACAGCTCACGTCAAGATCCACTCGGGCCGATGGACGAGTTTCGCGACATGGTCAAAGCACTACATCGGGCCGGCATCGAAGTCATTTTAGATGTTGTGTTCAATCACACGGCTGAAGGAGACCAGAGAGGCCCGACGCTGAGCTTCCGGGGACTCGATAACACCATCTACTACATCCTCGAACAAGACCACTCCCGGTACGCCAACTATAGTGGTACGGGAAACACACTCAACGCGAATCACCCAGTCGTTCGGCGCATGATCGTGGACAGCCTTCGCTATTGGGTCCAAGAGATGCACGTGGATGGTTTCCGGTTCGACCTCGCGTCGATCCTGGCGCGCGATTCCTCCGGTCAGCCTATGTCGAACCCTCCGGTGCTGTGGGATATCGAGTCGGATCCGGCGCTGGCTGGTACAAAGATGATCGCCGAGGCATGGGATGCTGCCGGCCTGTATCAAGTGGGAAGCTTTGTTGGGGACAGCTGGAAGGAGTGGAATGGGCGATTCCGCGACGACGTTCGCAGCTTCCTCCGTGGCGATGATGGTTCGGTTGCGCGAGTCGCTGACCGACTGGTCGGCAGCCCGGAGATCTACGGCTACAAAGAACGAGAGGCCGAGGAAAGCGTCAATTTCGTAACGTGCCACGACGGATTCACACTCAACGACCTGGTCTCGTATAACGTGAAGCACAACGAGGCGAACGGCGAAAGCAACCGCGACGGCGCGAATGACAACCGTAGCTGGAACTGCGGCGTGGAAGGGCCGACCGATGATCCCGCGGTGGAGAACCTGCGGAACCGGCAGATCAAGAACCTGTTGACCTGCACCTTGCTCTCACTGGGTATGCCGATGATCGCGATGGGCGACGAAGTACGCCGTACGCAACGGGGCAACAACAACGCCTACTGCCAGGACAACGAAACCAGTTGGTTCGACTGGACACTGGTCTCGAAGCATGCCGACGTGTGCCGTTTTGTGAGACTGCTCATTGAACGACGGCTGTTGCGTGATGTCCAGCCTGAATACCAGCGCGAGAGCCTGAATCAGCTTCTCCGGGAGTCGAACAAAGGCTGGCATGGCGCAAAGCTCAACCAACCCGACTGGAGCACCTGGTCGCATAGCGTGGCATTCAGCTTCGAGTTAAAGAAGGAAGAGCAACTGCTTCACCTCATTCTGAACGCATACTGGGAGCCGCTCGAGTTTGAGCTACCTTTTGTGAGCGGGGAGAGTGGCTCCGGGTGGCGCCGATGGATCGACACCGCGCTGGACTCACCCCACGACATCGTCGAATGGCAATCCGCGCCTCCGTTTACGGGCAAAACGTATCGGGCCGGTCCGCGCTCCATAGTAGTACTCTACGCACCGTTCGGAACATCTCGCTAGCCCAACTCTCCCCCAACAAGCCGTCGCAAGTGTGCCTCTTAATTGCTGAGCGAGTAATGGCGAACCGGGGAGTTCTTATTCTTTTATTCCTGTGGGCCGGTCCGAAGACTTATGCCCAGGAGGCCGAAGAAATCCGCCAGCAGTTGGAGCAGTTGAAGCAGGAATATCAAGCGAAGATAAGAGATCTGGAGGAACGCATCGCCGCCCTGGAAAATCAAACCGAACAACAGAAAGAGGTAAGGGGCAAACCAAAGGAGGGGACCGTGTCGGCGGTCGAACTGGCCGCCGAAGAAGCAGCTCACAAAGCCGTCGCCGGGGAGTCAGGCCAGGTCGGAGCGAAGTTTCAAGGCCAGGTACCTTCGGAGCCGACGTATGACTTCCTGAACGAAGCAGATCAAAAGATCGCGAAGCTGCAGGAACAGTTGAATGCCTTTGAATTCCACGGATATTTTCGCTCGGGCTACGGTCTAAACAGCGTGGGTGGCGAGCAAGTCGCATTCGAAGCCCCTGGGGCCGACGCGAAATACCGCCTGGGAAACGAAGCGGAAACCTACGCGGAGCTCATCTTTGTCAACAACTGGCTGAACCCAGACCACAATTCCGATAAGGCGTGGATGAAGACCGAGTTCATGGTAGAAGCCAACACCACGAACTCTTCCAGTTATGCGAATTTCGCTGGCGGCACCGGTAACGATCAGTTCCGCTTGCGTGAAGCATTCATTGAGGCCGGCAATGTCTTCGACAGCCAGCCGGACGCCAAGTTCTGGGCAGGCGAACGATACTATCGCCGCCAGCACGTTGATATCGACGATTTCTACCCGCTCGACATGAGCGGCTATGGCGCGGGCGTTGAGGACCTCAATGTTCGGTTCGGCAAAATGGCCGTGGCGTTCCTGGCGGGGGCGCGGCCCGACATTGTCACGCAAAACGGGTACCTCGCAAAGAACAACATCGACGTACGCTTGTACGACTTAAAGGGACCTTTTGGTCTCTGGGGCGGATGGTTCGATTTCGCCACGTCGAAGGGTGGCGAGACGCCAGCGGGCGCCAAAATTCCAACAACGGATGGATACGCTTTCGGGCTGCGGCACCAACGCCTCGAGTGGCACGGCGGCTATCAGACGTTTTCCATCCAGTACGGCACCGGAGCGGCTAGCGACTTTAGTACGTCGATCGGCGATCCAACACCGTTTCTTCGTAGCTCGGCGAGGCTGTTAGCCGTGGAACAGGTGCTCTTTCAGCCTAGCGACAGGTTCGCCATCATGCCAATCTTTATTTACCAGCAGAACAAAGATGGTAATCCGCAGCACGGCTGGAACCAATGGGTGTCGTTTGGCGCCAGACCGGAAGTCTTTTTCACCAAGCATCTCTCCCTGGCGTTCGAGGGTGGATTCGACCACACGCACCTTAGCGGTCAGTACGATGGCTGGCTGCGCAAGTTTACCATTGCGCCGCAAATCGGAGCAGGCAGAAAGTTCTTCAGCCGTCCGGTACTGCGCGCCTACCTGACCTATGCAAGTTGGTCGGATGGATTCCGCGGCTTAGTGGGCGGAGTGCCATTTATGAACAGGACGAATGGCTTGACGTACGGCGTACAGGCCGAAACGTGGTTTTAGCGGGAATGTGAGGTGAGAAATATGGCAACTCGAGAAATTTCCGTTAGTTCTGGCGCGGCGCAGAGTATCCCGCCCGTTTCGGCGGCCCCAAATTACTCACGCCCACTGATCATCGTTACCACGCTGTTCTTCATGTGGGGATTTCTGACTTGCCTGAATGACATTCTGGTTCCACACCTGAGGTCGATCTTTGACCTCAGTTACACGCGAGTCATGCTGGTCCAGTTCGCATTTTTTTCGGCCTATTTCTTGTTCTCAGTGCCATGGTCAAAGATCGTGAACACAATCGGTTATCAGAGAACCATGGTCGTCGGACTGGTAACGATGGCTTGCGGGGCATTCCTGTTCTTACCGGCTGCCTCCGCCGCCTCGTACCCTCTCTTCTTGACCGCCCTCATCATACTCGCTGCCGGGATTACCGGCCTTCAGGTGGCGGCTAATCCTTATGTGGATTTGTTAGGAAAGCCTGAAACGGCATCCAGCCGGTTAGACCTGACTCAGGCGTTCAACTCGCTCGGCACTACGATTGCTCCAAAACTCGGCGGACTACTCATCCTAAGCGCGGCGCCGCTGGTTATGGAACAGTTACGGCAACTCACTCCGCAAGCTCTGCTTTTGTACCGAGTGCAACAAGCAGCCTCGGTCAAGATGCCATACGCGGTAATCGGTGTTGCCCTATTGCTGTTGGCGATTTTGATCGGCACTTCCAAGCTACCAAAAATAGAAGCTGCCGCGTACCGCCCCGGAGAGAAGATTACTGATTCGATCTGGAAACATCGCAATCTCCTCCTCGGCGCGATTGGCATTTTCAGCTATGTGGGCGCGGAAGTATCGATTGGAAGCTTCTTGGTGAACTATTTCGGTTTGCCCGAGATTGCTGGCCTGTCCCCAAAGACCGCAGCGGGATTTGTTTCGTTCTACTGGGGTGGTGCGATGATCGGACGCTTTCTCGGCGCGCCAATACTAAGGCGGTTCAAAGCCGGATATCTGCTCGCGGGATGCGCGATCTGTGCAGCGACACTGGTCACTGCTTCCATGCTGCTCGGCGGGCATACCGCGATGTGGACCATTCTCGCCGTGGGGTTCTTCAACTCGATCATGTTTCCCACCATTTTCAGCTTGGGAGTAGCCGAACTTGGCCCTCTGACCGGAAATGCGTCAGGCGTCCTTAATATGGCCATCGTGGGCGGCGCAATCCTGCCAGTGATGCAGGGGGCGATTGCCGACCACGTTGGGCTTCACCATGCGTTCGTTCTTCCCGTGATCTGCTACATATACATCCTGTTCTATGCTCTGAGCGGATCGAGGCCGAACAGCGAACTGTACGGAAAAGCTTAGGACAGCCAAACTCAACTCTTGACGAGCGGGGTCACAGGAATCTGGACTTTTCCGTAGCGGGGAAACCGCGATAACGTCCCTAAAGTCCGCCGGAGAGCGGCCGGACGTCTTCGAGATATCCTCTGCCGAGGCGCTAGCGCGCCGGCTGCGATAAGAACCAAATTCGCAGTGACTGGCAAACACGCTTGTCTGCCCGGTACGCCGTCAACTAGCAGCCAATAGTCACGTTGCGCGAGAAACTGGGCGGTCTCATTCAATGGTCGGGCTCGTTCCAGGGCCGCACTGCTTTGCCGTTGGATCGTTGTCTCCGCCGTTTAGCGTCTCGATCGACGCAACGCTGCCAAGAGCATATGCCGCGCCCGGAAAAGCCGGGTCTTCACTGCGGGAATGCTCGATTGGAGCCATTGAGCTGTTTCTCGTATGCTGCGCTGCTCGAGGTCACAAAGGATCAGAACCTGCCGATACTTTGCAGGAAGTCCAACAACTGCGCTGCGAACCGCGTGTGTGGCCTCAGCGCGGGTAAAGGACTGCTGGGGCGATTCGCAAGGCGAAGTGAACGCATCGAGATCGCGCTGTGTCTGAGACCATCGCCAACGGTGCTCCCGGCGATAGGATTGTAATACCTCATTGACGGCCACACTAATCATCCACGTGCGAAAGCTGGATTCTGACCGAAATGTCGACAGATGGCGCCAGACTTTCAAAAAGACCTCCTGAAGGAGATCCTCCACATCGGTAGCGTTCCGCACCATCGAGCCGATACGCTTTTTTACTGCGGCGGAGTGTCGATCCATGAGGACGGCAAAAGATTCGGTTTGTCCCGCCAATGCGAGCTTGATCAGGATGCTGTCTTCAAATGCTGCGAGCGGTGAAGTCATAGTCGTCCCTAATTAGAGGAGATGCAACAGGTCACCTTGTTGTTTGACGCCATCTCAGACTTCTTGCCAACAAGAGCGATTCCTTCACGCTCCTGTTAGGTGGGAGACTTGTGGCTTTCCTTTGGCGAAGAACAAAGAAACCTGTATCGCTGGATGGTGAAATTCGGGCGGTCTGCGAACAGCGCGGAACCGAGTGCCAAGTCCAGCTCTCAGGCCGAATTACAATAGACTCCACTCCCGGGTTGCGGCTGCTCTTGCTGCGGCGTCTGGAGGCCCCAGGCTGCCAAGTCCTCACCGTCGATTTTCGCGGCGTCACGTATGTCGATACGTCAGGGCTCGCGATGTTGGTCGAGGTTCTTAAGGCCGCGCGAACCCAAGCGAAGATGTTCCATCTGAGTGGGCTTCAGGAACGGCCGCGGTATTTATTAGAAGCGACCCGGCTCTTGCAGCTGTTCCAAGAGGTGAACGTTGAAATGCCGCAGTCGAATCATTCGCGTCCCGAGGTCGCCCCATGAGTATGCCCGCTGTTGAGCGTCTTGGCAGTGCAACCCTGCGTCATCTCGAGTATGTGGGCGGTCTCGTAATTCAACTCCGGAACGCCTTGGGTGCCTTAAGACCGACTTTACCGCTGGTCGGGAATCCGAACCGGTGGCGATCAGCTGTTCGGCAGATGCTCGCTGTAGGCGTCGATGCGGTTCCAATGGTAGGAATCATGGCGGTCTGCGCGGGCTTCATTCTGGCAATGCAAGGCGCCTCAGAGCTCCGTCATTTTGGGGCGATGCAATTTGTGGTTGACCTGGTCACCATCGGTTTTACCCGGGAATTGGGGCCGCTGCTCACTGCGGTTGCAGTGAGCGGACGTTCAGGATCGGCATTTTCAGCGGAGATCGGCAGCATGGTGGTCACCGAAGAGATCGACGCCTTGCGGACGATGGCTATCGACCCGGTAGAGTTCGTACTTGCGCCGAAATTCCTAGCGGCGCTGATTGTGCTTCCGTGCTTGACAATCATCAGCAACGCTTGTGGAATTCTGGCCGGCGGCGTGTTTATGCGCCTCAGTACGAACATGGCTTTTGATGTTTACTTCCGCGACGTCGTGCACTCCATGGCACTGCGCGATGTGTTGACGGGCTTGGTGAAGAGTCTGGCCTTCGCTATGATCATCGTGCAGGTCGGCTGTCTGGAAGGTTTCCGTGTACGCGGAGGGCCAGATGCGGTTGGCCGCTCGGCGACGGCAGCGGTCGTAAAGTCCACATTCTTGGTAATCCTTGCCGACGTGGGCTTCACGGCGATCTTCTACCTGACAGGAGGAAAGTGAAGAAATGGCCGGGGCATTAGAAGCATCAGCGGCTGGGCCGGCGCTTTCCGTCCGGGACGTCGTGGTCAGTTATAACGGCCGGCGCGTCCTCGACGGAATCAATCTCGACATCATGCGCGGAGAAACGATGGTTTTGCTGGGAGGAAGCGGATCCGGCAAAAGTACGCTTTTGCGCCAAATCATCGGCCTGGAACGACCGCAGTCCGGTCAGGTACTTGTGAACGGTGTAGATCTCGCTAAATGCACACCAAGTGAGATGAAAACGGTGCGGCGTTCGATTGGAGTCGCATTTCAGGATGCGGCGCTATTCAATTCAATGTCAGTAGAAGACAATGTTGCGCTGCCTCTGCGAGAGCACACCCAACTGGCTGAATCGACCATCCGGTTGATGACCTGGATGAAGCTCGCCGTAGTCGGGCTCCAGGAATCCGGGAAACTCAGCCCGCAGGCGCTTTCCGGAGGAATGAAGAAGCGCGCCGCAGTCGCACGAGCCATTTCGCTTGACCCGGAACTTCTGGTTTTTGACGAGCCTTCGGCCGGTCTCGATCCGATTGTAGCGGCCGAACTCGATGAATTGATTTTGGGCCTCAAGCGCGCGTTCAACATGACTGTAATTGTTGTCACTCACGAGATGGCGAGCGCATTCCGCATCGCGGATCGGATGGCGATGTTGTACAAAGGATCACTGATCGCGGTGGGCACTAAGGAGGAGCTCCAGAGTAGCTCTCATCCACGGATCCGACAGTTCTTTGATCGCATCCCGGACCGAATCGCCGACGCGGCAGGAATTGATGAACATTTTAGACAGTACCTGGAAGGGAGCGGAGTGTGAATACAGAAGCCAAGGTAGGGACATTTGTAATCATCTGTTGCATCTTGCTGGGTGTGACCGTGTATTACGTGGGTAACGAGCAGTGGGCGCATCATATGACGCCGTACAAGACCTACTTGCGCTACGCGGGCGGTGTGGCACCCGGGTCGGAAGTTCTTTTCGGAGGGATTGAAGCCGGCAGGATAACGGCGGTACGAGCGTGGAACCAGGATCCCACCAAGATCGAAATTCTTCTCGAGGTGAAGGACGGCACGCCACTGAACGAGAAGTCCGTCGCGAAGCTTGGCACCGTGAGTCTGATGAGCAGCCCGGCGCTCTCGATTACGACGGGTGCCCAGGACGCTATGCGCCTGAAGGCCGGCCAGGTGATCGCTTCCGAGGAAACCGTGAGCATCGACGATATGGCTCGGAAGCTCGCAGGCATTGCGGATACCGCCGAGAACCTGATCACGCAGGTGCAAGGCGAGTTGAAGGGAATCAGCGGACAAGCCCAGACGCTTCTAGCGAACCTAAACGAAGCAACGGGACCCACCAACCGCAGACAGATGGCGGAAATTCTGCAGCGAGTTAATTCGTTGGTGGCCCAGCAGTCGCCCAAGATCGACCAGATCACGGACCGGGTTTTGCTGTTAGGTCAGGACGCGGATTCCGTTATAGCCAAGATTGGTCCGCTAGTGGATCATACGGACGCGACGGTTGCCAACGTTAATTCAACGATCGATCAACTACGCGACCCCATTCGGCAAGACCTCGCGCAATTACAATCCACCATGGATCAGGCGAAGAGCTTGATCGCCAGTTTACAGACCGTGGTGCATGCCAACGATGACAACATCCACGAGACTATAGAGAATCTACGCATTGCAACGGAGAATCTGGATCAGTTGACTGACCATGTTAAACAGCGCCCGTGGAGTCTGGTAAGAATTCGACAGCCAAAGGATCGCAAAGTCCCCCAATAAGCGGACTCACGGTTGCGGCGTACAGCCCATCAGCCTGTTTATGTACTGAAGGAAGTCGGGGTTATGAGCAAACTCGGCAGCTAATCGTATCCATTCTCTTCGAAAAACCTGGCCCGTTAGAATGTGCTTGATTTCTCGCTCCCAAAGCCGCCAAAGCTTCTTGGTAATGTATCCGGCCCTGTGAAGCTGATAAACCTCGGATATCAGTGAGAGGCAGTACAATGTGCAGTCGGTCAATTCCTGGCTGGCAGGTGGCAGGGGCTGAGAGGGAATGCGGTTCGCAAGCCACGCTTCGGTCGGAAACAGGCGCAGAAGCTCCTGGAACCGCCCCGTGACCTCGATGAACATCTGAGCATTCAACTGGCGGCGTTGGTTTATGAGGGCAACCCAAACACCCAAAGATCCAAGCACCAGTGTGCCTACCTGGCCGAGTTGTACGAGAAAGTCTGGCGGGATTTTCATCACCTAAGAGGGAGCGGCTGCAGAGCGCTAGTGTTTGAACCGGCCACATTGAACTGATTCGCTAGTGAGTATTGAGCCCAACAGCTGATCGACATGCAGTCGACACTGTACGCTGCTGGTGCCCCGATCTAACAGCGCTGCTCGTCGCGATTCACCAGTTTTTCGAAGTCTCATTAAGTATTGCGGTCGGCCTAATGTCTCGGCTTGTCGGCCCGAACACCAGCCCGGGAATCTGGATCTGAGCAGTACACGCCTTAGTTCGCCATCCCAACAAAAGCATCCTTGCAAAGCTCTTCTTAAGCAGGCGATCAAGAACGCTTTGCTATGAATTCTTCCCCTCGAGTTGCCGCTCTTTCGTGCCTAACGAGTGCCGCTGCCTTCGGGCAGTGTGTACACTCTGTCGCGAATATGTTCAAGCCTCAGGCCACGCCCGCGGACTCGGCTTACAACGTTTCGATGCTCATGCTGGCGATCTGTGCCGCGATCTTTTTGGTGGTGGGAGGTCTGCTAGCGTTCACCATCGTACGCTTCCGCCGGCGCAAGATGGACGATAGTCGCGAACCAGCTCAGGTGTACGGAAGCAACCGGATTGAAATCGCATGGATCGTGATTCCGGTTCTGATCGTCATAGTGTTGAGCATGGCGACGGCGCGCGCCGTCGTCGAGGTACAGAACAAGCGCATGCCGGCCAACGCACTAAAGGTGACCGTCGTCGGACACCAGTGGTGGTGGGAGATCCGCTATCCCGATCTCGGGATCGTCACGGCCAATGAAGTCCATGTACCGCTGAGCACTGCCGCCAAGCCGGCGACAACATCCTTGAAGCTTGAATCAGCAGATGTAGCACACAGCTTCTGGGTGCCGCAGCTTGCCGGCAAGACGGACGTCATTCCGGGGATTACCAACACCATGTGGATCGATCCACGTCAGGAAGGAATTTTCTTAGGAAACTGCGCGGAATACTGCGGAACCCAGCACGCGAACATGTTACTGCGAGTGATCGTAGAGCCGCCAGCCGATTTCGAGAGGTGGACCGCTGCGCAGAAGGTCGATGCCGCTTCGGATCCGCGCATGGAATCGGCGCGCGCGACGTTCTTGTCTATGTCGTGCGTAAACTGCCACGCAGTGAGCGGCACAACCGCAAAGGGGACGTTCGGCCCGGACCTGTCTCATCTGATGAGCCGGGCGACGTTAGGTTCCGGCGTCATTCCTAACACACCAGAGAATCTGCGCTCCTGGGTAAAGGATCCGCAGGCGATTAAGCGGGGAAACCTGATGCCTAATATGCAATTGAACTCTCGGGAGCTGGACGAGATCGTACTTTACCTCTCGTCGTTGAAATAGAGATGGCAACCACAACCTACTTTCCGGAAACTGTCGGCCAAACGGAGGCGCTACCGCTGCCTTCGAGGCTGCATGAGTGGATCGTAACCGTTGATCACAAGCGGCTGGGAATTCTGTACATTGCGACTGCTCTGTTTTTCTTCGCCGTGGCGGGAGTCCTGGCCGCATTCATACGGTGGCAGTTGGCTTTCCCCAACGGTACGGTCCTACCGCCCGATGTTTTCAATCGGTTTTTCACCATGCATGGAACCACGATGGTCTTTCTAGTGGGCATGCCGTTCTTTGCCGGGCTGGCGAACTACCTCACGCCGTTGATGATCGGCGCTCGCGATATGGCGTTTCCACGCCTGAACGCCTTTGGCTACTGGATATTTCTTTTCGGTGGAATACTGCTTTACTTCAGCTACGTGGCTGGCGAAGGACTGGCCGGCCATGGGACCGCGCCCGATGTCGGATGGTTCGCCTACGCGCCGCTGACTGAGCGCGCGTTCTCGCGCGGTACCAGCACCGACTATTGGATTCTCGCCATCATCCTCACGGGCATCGGCACTACGGCCAGCGCGATCAATGTGATCGCCACCATCATCAGCATGCGCTGCAAGGGCATGACGCTCGCGAAGATGCCTCTATTCGTGTGGTTGATGCTGGTGGTTTCCTCCATGGTGCTCTTCATTCTGCCGCCTCTCACAGCGGGGCAGGTGATGCTGCTGTTGGACCGCTATCTCGGCGCACACTTCTTCGACACGCAGGCCGGCGGATCGGCGGTCTTGTGGCAGCACTTCTTCTGGCTGTTCGGACATCCCGAGGTCTACGTTTTGATGCTGCCCGGCTTCGCATGCGCTTCGGAGATAATTCCCGTGTTCTCGCGCAAGCCGATGTTTGGACGGGCGGCCATGATAGGAGCGACTGTTGCGATCGGGATGGTGTCGTCCGGCGTGTGGGCGCATCACATGTTTTCAGTCGGGATGTCGACTTGGTCCAACGTCTTCTTCGGAGCCATATCCATGGTGGTCGGCATTCCCACCGGAATCAAGATCTTCAATTGGCTCGCGACGATGTACGGCGGAAAGATCCGGTTCGATACGGCCATGCTGTTTTGCATTGGTTTCCTGTTCCAGTTTCTGATTGCCGGTCTGACCGGAGTCATGCTCGCGGTGGTTCCGTTTGACTGGCAGGTGACAGACTCCTATTTTGTGGTGGCGCACTTCCACTACGTTCTCTTAGGCGGATTGCTCTTCACTTTGTTCGGCGCCATCTATTACTGGTTCCCGAAGGCCACCGGAAAGATGCTGAGTGAGACGCTCGGCAAATGGCACTTCTGGCTGCTGGTCATCGGATTCCATTTGACGTTCGACACATTGCATTTTGCCGGAATCCTTGGGATGCCGCGACGCATTTATACCTACGCGCCGGGCCGCGGCTGGGAAACTCTGAATCT
>Ga0210401_10000233_pt1 | contig 70216 bp, 68 predicted proteins | sample IncBWH32MmetaG_FD_150866 | JGI IMG/M metagenome (GOLD analysis project Ga0210401, IMG submission 150866) | Forest soil microbial communities from Barre Woods Harvard Forest LTER site, Petersham, Massachusetts, United States - Inc-BW-H-32-M | ecosystem: Environmental > Terrestrial > Soil >...
CTGGTACAAGATTTAGGGAAACGCTTCCCGCTGGACACGCAGATGCAGTCGCTTTGGCTGCCTGCGATTCAGGCACAATTAGCGCTGAACCGCAAGAGTCCGGCTCTGGCCGCGGACCACTTACAGCACACCCTGCCACCCATTGAGTATGGACAAATCGGATCCGTTGCCAATCTTTCCTGCCTCTACCCAACATATGTGCGCGGCGAGGCATACTTGGCACCCGGACAGGGCACTGCCGCTTCCGCCGCCGCCGAGTTTCAGAAGATCATCGATCACAGCGGCATCGTCTGGAACTGCCGGACGGGAGCGCTGGCGCATCTCGGGGTGGCTCGTGCCAACGCTCTGCAAGCGAAGACCTCGCGGGGCGTGGACGCCGATGCTGCCCGCGCCCGGGCACTCTTGGCCTACAAGGATTTCCTCGCGCTCTGGAAAGACGCCGACCCCGACATCCCCATCCTCAAGCAAGCCAAGACGGAGTACGCGAAGTTGCAGTAGCAGGCGATCCCCAGTTGACCGCGCCCCGATCCGCCCATTTCCTAACTTAACTTAGCAGGCCATAACGCTCAAAACCCCTCAGTGCCCATGTCTCACAGTTAGGCGTAGCTCTTCATCCTTCAGTGCTTGGAGACGTCTGCTACGGAATTTTGGCTTCGGTACAGGCGCTGAAACCGCAGTCGCCCGGTACAAAGTGGCCAGCGTGGAATTCTACAGATCAATTCATAGCAATTCAGCCCTGCTCCATGGACATGTTCACCGACTTGGCTCATTATCCCATCCATTGTGAGGAACCGAAAACAGGTTCTTCGCCGGACTCCTGATTTTCCACTGGGTACCTGTTGAAAGATTTTTCTTGGGAGATGAACCTTTTTGCCCGCATTTTACGCGTTATATATGCGTAGAAGTTCTTGCGGGCGGTGGACCTGTTCTGCCGGCGTTTTTCGGTTTAGTCCGTTATGCGTGACGAAACGAGAATTTTGTTCTGGTTGTAACGTTGTAACCTCCAGTTGTTGCATCCTCGGGATTCGCTGGGATATCAAGGGCGAAGCCCTTGGCTAGTTAGTAGGATGTTGCAGTTCTTTTTCGGCGTAGAAGGAGGGGTCTATGACTAGCGTTAGCGTTCAGATCGGATCGATCGTCACCGCTGCCGGGGAACATTGTGTACGTTCCGCGGCACAAGATCTTGCAGCGGTGTCTGAGCATGAGTCTTTGAACCTGCGTCAGCGGATCAAAGTACTGTTGCGCGACATCTTCGAAGGTCATGCGGAATACCTGGGCGTGACACCGGATTAGTCGTTGCCGGCAACGAACTCGTCAACACCGCACCAGATTTGGCAAACGAGATAGGCAAACCCAAGCAATCGAAACTGTTTTCGGAGGTGCCGCTGAGTTCGCCCGATCAGCTCCGACACTTGTCGATTGTCTTTGGATCACATGACGGTCTTCTCCGGTCTTTTTCGTATTGCACAGTGGATGCTGATTGCAGGGAACTCGACCACGGGAGTAACGGGGGCCCTGACCGCCAATGACGGAGCCGCCATGCGAGCTTTCCACAAACCGATTTCAGCTGGACTCTGCGCTTCCGCACTCACCTATCTGTGCTTCCTCACTTGGGTACACTCGACGGCCGCATCACGCGCAGAAGAACAAGGCACAACTGGCTTGATTGCAATAGCAGACAGCCAGGCTTATGTACTGCATTTACCTGGCTTCTGGGCGCTCGCAATTATCGCCTTTGGTGTCGGGTTCTTCCTGTTCCGTGATGGTTGAGAGTGGGTGCGCACCCCAAGTGAGTTTCGTAATAGCCATAGGCCATTTACACTCACGATCCCGGTCACTGAGTGTAACCGAGATTTGTACGAAGCCGCTGGCGCGGCGGACGCTACCTCGTGTTCGAGGATGGGCAGTTGTGGAGGGGTTGAGATAAGGTTGGGTCACGGAAAAAGGAGGTCCCCGTGACCCAACTACGGAAAAAGATGCCGGAGGAACTCCCTCTTTCCATTTGCAGATTTTGGATCTTGTTTGGAATTGAGCCGGGCGCTCGGACGTCTATTCAGGCGCATGTTCCTTCCAGCTTCTCGCATGAGGGAGCCGTCACCGCGCGGACCCCTTTTCTGCGATAATTACTCGATCCAATCCCAAATCCGGGAGAGCGAGCTTTGAAGCTAAGCCCTGGAAGGTTCTTGGGTGTTCCGGTCAAGACCCGCTTAGTTAGCGGGTTTGTCTTTACCGAATACCTTTATTGTGAACGCGCCGTTCTTCGTCGCCACTGTCACGAGCTGGCCTATTTCTCGCTAGTTCTAAGCGGTTCTTATGTGGAGCACTGTTCCCAAAAGCAAGGGCGTCACTGTGACTCTGAAAACGTCCTGTACCATCCCGCGGGGGAAGCCCACAGCGACGCGTTTGGTAATCGTGGCGGCGCAATATTCAGCATCGAACTCGAACCCAAGTGGACGTCCAGGCTGCGGGAATACGAACTGCAGGCAGAGGAATCGCTAATTCTCCCCCGCCGCCTGGTCTCCTGGTTGGCGTGGCGGGCGTACCAGGCCTTCACCGACTCGGACCACCGATCCACTTTGCTGCTGGAAGCCACAGCCATCGAGCTGCTCTATCAGCTTCCCTGGAAGCATTCGGCACAGGCCGAGTCTGGCACTCCGCGTTGGTTGAAGGACGTCCTCGAAATCTTGCACGCCGAATTCTGCCGGCCGTTCAGCTTGACTACCATCGCCCAGCGCGTCGGAGCACATCCCGTTCATTTGGCTCGCGCCTTCCAGCGTTGCCACCGCATGACGGTGGGACAATATGTGAGAAGGCTGCGGGTAAACTACGCAATGAATGCGCTGGCGGGTGAGGATTCTCTGTCAGATATCGCCGCGCACGCCGGGTTCTCCGACCAGAGCCATCTGGGGCGTGTCTTTAGAGCAGCTACCGGCATGACCCCCCGTGAGTTCAGGCTGGCGCACCAGCGCCCCAGTTAATCCCGTTCCAAAGGGTAAACCGCGTTCTATATTCCGTCGTCATTTCCATGAGACAGTCCTACGGAGGAGACGAATTGGAATGTCGGATGCAATCATTGTGAAAGGCACTGTTGACGAAAGTGCTGACTCTCCATCGTTTTGGCGCAAGATTTTCTTAGGCAGTCGAGGCATTCGCTCTGGCTGGCGTCTGACGATTTTCCTCTTAATTCTCGCGGGAAGCATTTTCGGCTTGTTTACGATTGGAATCCTGCGCATACCCGCCGCCGCTCGCATCTTCCATCAGGGTTTTCTTTCACCCGGCCTCGAATATCTGACCGAGATTCCAGCCGCGATCTGCCTGCTGGTGTGTGGCCTGGTCATGGCGCGAATCGAGAAGCGAGGCTTGGGCGACTACGGGCTGTCCCTCCGTCGGGGAGCTAGCAAGCATTTCTTGTGGGGACTGTTCTGGGGACTCTGCGTGTTCTCCGGCGTGATTGCGCTCATCGCGGCTCTGCACGGCTTTTCGTTTGGAGGTCTGGCACTTCACGGACTAGCTCTTTTGAAGTACGCAAGCTTGTGGGCGATTGGCTTTCTGCTGGTGGGATTTGTCGAAGAATTCCTTTATCGCGGCTATGTGCAGTTCACACTGGCGGAAGCCATTGGATTTTGGCCGTCTGCGATTGTCTGGTCCCTCGTCTTTGCTGCCATGCACTTGGCAAACCCCGACGAGAATCTGGCCGGAGCTTTGGAGGTTTTTCTGTTCGCGATTTTTGCCTGTCTGACTCTGCGTCGAACGGGCGCTCTATGGTTCGCCATCGGTTTTCATGCGGCCGGCGATTACGCCGAGACTTTTCTATTCTCAGTTCGCGACAGCGGATATGCGGCATCATGGACCTTTCTTAATTCGTCATTCCATGGGCCAGGGTGGTTGACCGGCGGAAAAGTAGGTCCGGAAGCCAGCGTGTTCTCGATGCTGGTGCTATGCGTCGCAATGTTCTGTTTTCACTTTTTGTATCCGCAAGCGAGTCGCCAGGAATAGCTACCACAGGGCTTGCGTGCGCCAGTGAAACTATCTCCAGGATCGCTTTACGTGAACTGGCGTGGGTGTTGAAAAAATACGTAGCCTTCCGAGAATGGCGATTCGCAGCACGGTCCTGCATTCCTCCTTTTACTTATTTCCATGCTTCCGCCCCCATCCCGATCGCTAATGACAGTGACTTTTTCAACCCCCACGAGATTTATCAACAACCGAATAGGATCAGAAGGTGCCGCAAGCGGTCACTTCGAGAGCGGTCACTTCGAGATTGGACACACGCTCTGGTTCAGAGTAGTGTTAAAGGTGAGTGAGTAGTTCCTCTCCTCTTTTCAGGTCCTCTGAACTAAGTCAGTCCATCTGAAGTATTCTCCTCTTAGTGCGGCATTCGGAGGACTCCCATGTTCGATCCCAAAGCTAACAAGCAGCCGAAGGCACCTGTTGTCGTTCCCTCGAAAAGCTCTCCTGGCAAGTTGGCAACGATGCCAGACGCCGTCCCGTCAGACAGCAAGATCAGGGAGCGGGCGTACGAGCTGTATGAAAGCCGTGGTCGTGAACCCGGCCAGGACGAGCAAGACTGGCTCCGCGCCGAGAAGGAAGTTCTCCAACAGGGGTGATAAAAGGTGCATATCCACAGCGATCCTTGGGTCTGAGGAAAGGCTAGAGGAATAGCTCAGGCTTGCTTAATTTGTGGGGATCTGGAACGAACTCTTGACTTTAGGCACAGTAAGTACTTCGAAGCCCGTTCCGGTGCGTATTATCAAGTCAGCGCGGAGCTTGCGGCATACGTCTTGCGGATTTCCTGCGGGCTGGTGCCGACCATCGTGCTGACTTCGTCCACGCTCCAGCCCTGAGCCAGTCGCTGCGTGATGAAGTAGTGCCGGAAACCGTGCGGAGTCATGTCTACCTTGGCGAGCGCGAATAGTTCTCGGAGCTCGGCAGTGTAGTTATGAACGATGGTGGTGACTTTTAGCTTCTGGCCACCTTGGCCGCGATACCAGCAGAAGTAGTCAGGATCGTTACACGGTAGTGAGCGCAGGTCGTCTGCCAACCTGGCCGGAATTCTTACCTTAAATCTCTCCTTGGTTTTGCAGCGATTGCCAGGTATGCGATTGTCGCCGTCGAGCTTATCCCGCCCCAGCGTCGCAGTGTCCCTGATAGCCATACCGGCGTTAATCATCGTTTCGATGAACTTCTGGACCCGATATTTACGCTCAGCGGTCCATCTGGTCTTGTCCAGCTCAGCAAGAATGCGATCGTTTTCGTCCGTTGTTGGCGGCACGACTTCCGGCTTCTTAAATCGAATCTTGAACTGCGGGTGAACGCGCGTGTTGGGTACTGGATTTTTAGGTACGAGTCCTATTCCGTGCGCCCGGCCGAAGAAGTTGCAGATGACGGCGCAATGGATTTTAAGGCTGCTGCTAGTCTTTGTTTTATATGGCAGCGAGTTGCGGAAGTGTATGACCTTGTCGCTGGTAAGCTGATGCAGGAACGTGACGCTGTTCGCCTTGCCCCATGTCAGCAGCTTGCCGCCCATGAGCTTCGGCTTGTCGTTGCCGAGCCCGTTGGTTTCGCGGAAGCGTAGCCAATCCTGAATAGCTGCATCGACGCTTATCGCTGGCACGGTCGTCTCACCGGAAGGCGCTTCGCGGTGCAGCTCTTTGGTCTTCAATTCGGCAGCCAGTTTGACTCCGGCGAAGCTGCGGGTATTGGCGGACTCGCGCTTGGACTTCCCATCCACCGCATGCTGTCCAGCTCTGCAGGATGGATGGTTGCCGGCGACTGCGCGTGCGGGGGACGCCTCCGCTTATAATGAGCCAGACAGGCCTGCAGGCTTCATCCATCAGAGTTGCCGGCTGTTAGCGGACGTGGCTGCTTCCAATCCAATTCGACCGGACCAGAAACCTTCCAGCCGGAAAAAGGTCATTATCCCGCTGGCAGTGGGGATCGTGCTGCTCTTTGGAGTGCTGCTTTCGCTGACCTCGTTTGACCTGCCTCTAAATCCAAATACCAACCAGCAATTGCTGTTTTTTGCTTCCCTTTCTGCACTGATCTTTCTCCTCTTCATGGCCCTGACGTTCGTCCTGGCCCGAAATCTCTTGAAGCTCTTTGCGGAGAGAAGGCTGGGTGTTCTTGGATCGAAATTCCGCACCCGTCTGGTAGTGGGGAGTCTTCTGCTTTCCTTTCTGCCCGTAATCGGCATGTTCTTCTTCGCCTACGTGCTGATGAACCGCTCGATTGATAAATGGTTCTCCAGCCCGGTGGAGGAAGTGCGGCGGGATACGGCGACGATGGCATCGCTGCTTTCCAACTACGCGGCACAAAACACGCGGGCTGAAGCCGAAACCATAGCAGCGACGCCAGAAACGCAATCTGCTTTTGCGAGTGGAAACTTTTCCGCGGTGACCAGATCGTTTCAGCGTCACGCGCCCACACTGCAAGGTGGGTTCGCTCTGGCGATTGCCGACGACGAGGCGGAGACCAGCTTTGGCGCGCCCGCTCCCTGGCCCCAACTGAAAGCCAAGCTTCCTCTGGAGCATGTCAGATCGAAGACTCCGACTCCCTTTACCTGGGAACAGACCGAGTACATTCTGGGCGCCGCGCCGGTCGGTGATCATGGTTTGATTCTGGTGGGCATACCCCTGCCCAAACAGTTTTCTGAAACCGTCAAACAGGTAGAAAGCAGCCAGCAGCGTTACCTCGACCTGGCCCGCGAACGCAGGCTGGTTCGAAGAACCTACATGGAAGTATTGCTTCTCCTTACCGTGATGGTGCTTTTCGCTACGACCTGGTTCGCATTATTTCTCTCCAAACTGGTTACGCGCCCCGTGGTCGCGCTGGCCGAAGCGACGCAGGAGATTTCTCGTGGACGGCTCGATTACCGCGTCGAAGTCCGCGCTGCCGACGAAATCGGCGATCTGGTGCACTCGTTTAACCGCATGGCTGAAGAATTGGAATCCAGCCGTCAACAGATTGAGGCTTCGAGCCGCGATCTTGGCGCTGCGAACGTTGCCCTGGAGCAAAGGCGCCGCCATATTGAAACCATCCTGGAAAGCATTCCGAACGGCGTGCTTTCGCTAAACGCAGACCGCCTCGTCACTCACGCGAATCATGGTTTGCTTCGCTTATTCCATCCCTCAGGCGCGGAATCTGGGCTGCCGAGCGTGCTGATCGGCGCCCCCTTGCGCGAAGTATTTGCTCCCGAGGTCCTGGAAGATCTTGAACCCCTGCTGCGCCGTGCCGACCGCATGGGTACGACCACTACGCAGATGGAAATGGTTGTACAGAGGGCCACCCTGAACGTCGCAGTGACCGTGGCTACCCTGAAGCACGACGGGCAGGGGTTGGGATATGTTCTCGTGTTCGAAGACCTCTCTGAACTGCTCAAGGCGCAGAAGCAGGCGGCCTGGCGCGAAGTGGCCAGGCGCGTTGCCCATGAAATCAAGAATCCGCTGACCCCGATTGCGCTCTCCGCGGAGCGCATCCGCCGGCACCTTGAGCGCGGCACACCTCGCGATCCAGCTTCGCTGCAAGTGCTCCATAGCTGTGCTGAAACCATAGCCGGAGCCGTGGAGACGGTTCGCACCCTGGTCGATGAGTTTTCGACGCTGGCGCGGTTCCCCACCGCGCGGCCACAATCGGCCAATATCAACTCCATCGTGGAGAGCACTCTGGCGATGTTCAACGGCCGCTTGGACAACATCCGAGTGCGTACCTCTCTGGCACCGGAGTTACCGAACGTGATGGCCGACGCCGAAGCCATCAAACGAGCACTGGCCAATCTGTTGGACAACGCGGCTGAAGCCATGCAGGACGCACTCTTTCGCGAGATTCAGATTTCCACCGCGCTGGTGGCGAGTCGTGACGTGGTGGAGATTACCGTCGCCGACACGGGCCACGGCGTTACACGGGAGTTGAAGGAACGGCTGTTTCTCCCATACTTCTCCACCAAGAAGCGCGGCACCGGTCTTGGGCTGGCCATCGTAAACCGTATTGTTGAAGATCACCACGGGTCCATTCGCGTGGAAGAGAATCAGCCCGTCGGCGCCCGCTTCGTGGTCGAACTGCCAATCGTAACGGACGCTGTCGCCGAACCCTTCGTCAACCAGCATGCATAACATTCTCATCGTTGACGACGAACCCACGATCCGCCAGTCGCTCAAGGGCGTGCTGGAAGATGAAGGCTTCAAAGCGTCGACGGCCGAGAGCGGCGAGGCCAGCCTGGAGATCATCAGCAAGCACGCATTCGATGTAGTCTTGCTGGATGTCTGGCTGCCCGGAATCGACGGCTTGGAAACCCTGGAAAAGATTCGCGAAAAGGAAAACGCTCCCGAGGTCATCATGATTTCAGGGCATGGCACGATTGAAACTGCGGTTCGTGCCACCAAACTGGGTGCTTACGATTTTCTGGAAAAGCCGCTCTCGATTGATAAGACTCTCATCCTGATCAAGAACGCGATTGATGCCAAGCGATTGCGCGAGGAGAACCGCGAACTCAAGAAGCAGCTCATTCCGAAAAGCGTGATCGTGGGCGATAGCATCCCAATGAAGGCATTGCGCCAGCAAATTCAGATAATGGCGCCTACCAATGGCCGGGTTCTCATCTACGGAGAGTCGGGAACCGGCAAAGAATTAGTGGCCCACGCCATTCACGCCCAGGGTCTGCGCAAGGACGAAATGTTCGTCGAGGTGAACTGCGCCGCGATTCCGGAGGACCTGATCGAGAGCGAACTCTTTGGTCACCGTAAAGGTTCGTTCCCCGGAGCCACTGGAGACAAGGAAGGAACATTTCAGAAGGCCCACGGCGGCACGCTTTTTCTCGACGAGATCGGCGATATGAGCCTGAAGACACAATCGAAGGTATTGCGGACCCTCGATGAGCAGCGCTTTGTCCCCGTCGGCAGCGATGAACCGATTACGGTGGATGCCCGCGTGATCGCGTCGACGAACAAGGATTTGGAAGAGGAAATTTCCCGAGGAAACTTTCGCGAGGATTTATTTTACCGGCTCAACGTCATCCCTTTTTCGGTGCCAGCGCTACGGGAGCGCAAGGAGGACGTCCCGCAGCTGGCGCGTCACTTTCTAAAGGAGTTTTCCGCCACGTATGGCCGCCGCCTTCGCGAGATTACCGACGATGCGATCGATACGCTCATGCGCTATTCCTGGCCCGGCAATGTGCGGGAGCTGCGCAACGTAATCGAGCGCATCGTCATCATGAATCCAACTACGATCCGATTCGAACGCAAGCACCTGCCGCCGCTGGTTCATCGCGATGGCACGCGCCGCGCTGCGGGCAGCGACTTCTCTACCCTGCACCAGGCACGCGCCGCTTACGAGCGCGACTATATTTTAAAAAAAATGGACGAGAATCACGGCAACGTTACCCGCACGGCGGAAGTGCTTGGCTTGGAACGCAGCCATCTTTACCGCAAGATGAGAACGCTGGGTATAGCTGCCAAGGAGTAGAGTTCTCTAGGCTTTTACCGCTTGATCATGTGGATCTCGGTGCCGTTTTTCAGGAACTTCACCTCGTCCATAAGCTGAGTAATCAGGTAAACGCCCCGACCATGGCCGGAAAAGAGGTTCTCCCCAACCACCGGGCTGGGGATTCTTGCGGGGTCGAAACCGTCCCCCGGATCGCGTACCACGATGAGCAGGCTGCGGTTTGCATCGCAAGCCACATCGCATTCGACGATTTTCGAAGCATCAGACTTGGCTCCATGCACGACGGCATTGGCGAGGGCCTCTGAAAGGGCCAGTTCGATGGCCGGTTCTTTTCCGCCAGCACAATCCTTTTCGCGAATGGAATCCATGATTCGCTGCACCACGGCGTCCACTGCAGCTTGATCGGCAGCCAGCGTGACCTGGAGCTTGAAAAGTAACTTGTCAGCCAGGAAGTCAAAGGTTGGTTCGGAGTTGGTGGGCATTTAATGAAGTTTGGTCTAATGGCCAATCGCGGCCTTTTCTTCTGCGATTCTACAGACGAAATGCCAGTCCGGCAATGTCAAAAACACTGGAAAACAACGGGTGTCCACCTATTTCAGGACTTTTCGGCATGGGTTAGCAACTCCAATTGGCGTCGCCAGTCTAATTCTTCGATAAAGGAGCGCGACTCTCGCCAGTCCGGACTTACTTTCACGAAAAGCTCCAGAAATACACGAGTACCGACCATCTTTTCGATCTGCAACCGTGCGGCAGTACCAATTTTCTTGAGCATCTGAGCCTGCTTGCCGATCAGTATCCGCTTCTGCCCTTCCCGCTCACAGTAGATTGCCGCGGCAATTCGCGTGAGTTTCGCACCTTCCTCGAACTGTTCGACCAGCACCGTGGTTGCATATGGAACCTCTTCACTGGTTTCCATTAAGACCTGCTCACGGACGATCTCGGCCACCATGAAGCGCGTCGGTTGATCGGTCACTTGATCTTCGGGGAAGTACCGCGGGCCCTCTGGCAACACATCAATCACCTTTTTCAGCAGCAGGTCTAACCCTTCGGGCTTCCGGGCAGAGAGCGGAATGATCTCCTTGAAAGCGTAAAGCTTGCTGTATTCATCGATGATGGGCAGCAGCTTATCTTTCTGATTCCGTAACAGATCAATCTTGTTCAAAAGGAGAAAAACTGGCGTTCCCGATTTCTTGGCCATTTCGAGCACCGACTCATCGGCATGACCGAACTTGCGGGTTACATCCGCAATCAGCAGGAGCAAGTCGCATCCTTCCAACGCTTCCCGCACCTCAGACATCATCTTGCGGCCCAGTGAGCTGTCTGGCTTGTGTACACCGGGAGTGTCGATGAGCACAATCTGCCCGCCCGCATTCTTCTTTTGCTTCGGAATCTGCACAATCCCCAGGATGCGATTGCGCGTGGTCTGCGGCTTGGGACTGACAATAGCCAGCCTTTCACCCACGAGCGCGTTCAGCAAGGTGGACTTGCCGGCATTGGGACGGCCAAGAATGCAAACGAATCCGGAATGAAAGGCCATAGATGATTGAGAGATTTAGTCGATTATGCACGTTCCAACGAGAATTTTGTTCTCGTTGTAGCGTCAAGTTGCTGCATCCGTTGGAATTCAACGGCATATCAAGGGCGCGGCCCCCTGGCTAGTTAGTAATTTGATAATTACCCAATGGCAAAATTACCCGATTACTCAATTCCTATATCAGCCGCATCTGTTTGGGTTCGACTGCCGAGATCCGAACTCGTTGCACTCGCCGCTCCGTTGACTCTAGCACTTCAAAGCGCAGGCCGTCCTCTTCTATCACCTCGCCCTTCTGCGGAATACGGCCCGCCAGTTCACTCACCAATCCCGCCACCGTGGCCGACTCTTTCCCCTCTGGACGTGTTCCCAAGAGCTCATCTAACCGGTCGACATCCATGTTTCCGGGCACAATATAGGAGCGATCGCTCTCACGCACGACTTCGGCTTTTTCGTGCTCGTCATCGATCTCACCAACAATTTCTTCGACCAGGTCCTCAATTGTGACCAGACCCGCCACGCCGCCGTACTCGTCAACGACGATGGCCATGCGGATATTGTTCTTCCGCATCTCGCGCAGAAGCTCGCTTCCCAGCTTGCTTTCGGGCACGAAATACACATCTTTGCGCATCAGCGTGTCCACAGTCCGGGTGTGAGCCTCGGTGTCCGGCACCTGTAACACATCCTGCGCATAAACGATTCCTTTAATGTTGTGAATGGTGCCTCCAAAAACCGGGACACGCGAGAACGGCTTCGTCCGCAACAACTCAATGAACTGCTCGACCGTGGTATTGGTCGGGACGGCGACGATTTCCGGACGCGGCTTCATCGCCTCTCGCACTGTCTTCTCGCCAAATTCCACGACCGACTGGATCATGGCGCGGTTGCTTTCATCCAGAATGCCTTCTTCCTGGCCTGCTTCGATCAGCGCGTCCACGGCTTCCGCCTGGGTTTCCGGCTGTTCATCCGAATGGCCTTTGGTAAGAGCGGCGACCGATTGCAGGAATCCCAACACCAGGGTTACGGGCAAAACCAGATAGATAAGGATTCGCAAGAAAGGCGTCCAGCGGATCAGCCACTGCCCTTTGGTCCGGGAGAAGAAAACGAAGGGCAGGAACTGGTTACAAACGATCACGATCAGAATCAGGGTCAGCGTCGCCTGCAGAATTTCGTAGATGCTCCAGGCCCGGTCACGGAACACAGTGAAGCCCACCAGCATGGCAATCGCTGCCGTAGTCATTTGCGTGAGCACAGCCATTGACAGCGCCGCGCGAGCCCGACTCACATGCAGCCTCGGCTCCACGTTGTGTTCGAAGGCGTCGATATTGTCCTGGAACTCTCGGGAAAGGAATTTCCCAATCTCGGTGTAGAGACGTTCTACGTAGGAGACGAGAGTCAGCAGCCCGAGCAGCATCAGCAACACAATAGCGATGACGAAGTTCATCTCGATGCTCGTGTGGCGCGAGAGCCTGATCCGGTACGTTTGACCGCCGGTCCTCGAGACCACGCACCACGAGGCGGGCTCTGACTCTTTGCCGTCAAGACTTTCCCCCGGTCTGGCCGTTCTCTTCTCTCAATCAATCCCATCGGCAATCCGAGCGACTTCCGCAAGTGCGCTTCCTTGCGCTCCATTTCGCCGTTATCCTGTTCGTGATCGTATCCGGCGAGGTGCAGCACCGCGTGCAACGTGAGAATTCTGATTTCCTCAGCTGCCGTGTGACCCAACTGACGGGCGTTACGGGCCGCCATTTCCGCGGAAATGGCAACATCCCCAGCGAATCCGCGCATCAGTCCTGGTATGGCGGGAAACGATAGCACATCCGTCGGCTTGTTCTTTCCGCGGAAACGATGATTCAATCCCTGTAACTCCCGGCTACTAGTCACCAGCACACTGACGGCTCCGCGAAGCCCGATGGCCCGCCGCGCACGCATAACAAACTGCGCCAGCGCTGCCTCAGTCAATCCTGCCACTCTTTCTTGTAGGATTACCAAACCGTCTCCGTGAGCAACTCGCGCAAATAAACAGGAGGGCCAAAACCGCAGCCCTCCCAGCCAGTCATGCTCGTTTTATTCTTTTGCGTCCGCTTCCGCCGGCATTGCAATATTCTTCGGTAGAGCTACATTTTCGACTCCATTGGTTTTGCCGTTCGGACCCTTGGGTTCGAGCAACGACAATTGCTGTTCCGCCAGTTTCGTCTTGTGCTCATCGTAAGCCCGAATGATGCGCTGCACCAGGTGATGCCGCACCACGTCGCCTTCATCAAAGTAAACGAACGTCAATCCTTCGACGCGTTTCAGGATATCTACCGCTTCCAGCAGTCCGCTGCGGCGGGCGTTGGGCAGGTCGATCTGCGTCACGTCGCCCGTGATCACCGCCTTGGAGTTGAACCCCAGACGGGTGACGAACATCTTCATCTGCTCCGAGGTTGTGTTCTGGGCTTCATCCAGAATCACGAATGAGTCGTTCAGCGTGCGTCCTCGCATGAATGCAATCGGCGCAATTTCGATGACATTCTTCTCCAGGTAGCGATCGACCTTTTCGGGGTCAAGCATGTCGTAAAGCGCGTCGTAAAGCGGACGCAGGTATGGGTCGATCTTGTCCTGCAACGTCCCCGGAAGAAATCCCAGGCGCTCGCCCGCTTCAACCGCCGGACGCGCCAGGATGATCCGGTTCACTCGTTTTGCCAGCAGCGCCGAGATTGCCATGGCCACAGCCAGATACGTCTTGCCCGTACCGGCAGGGCCGATCCCGAATACCATGTCGTGGTTTTCGATGGCCTCGACGTATCGTTTCTGATTCAGGCTCTTGGGCTGTACCGTGCGCCGACCGAAGGAACGCTGCCGTCCAGCTTCGGCAAGTCCGCGCAAGGTAGCTTTTGGGTCCGCGATCAGGACGCGCAGCATGCTGTTCAGGTCGCCATTGTTGAAGGCGTGTCCGGAGCGCTGCAGATGGTCGTAGTCGGAAAAGACTTGTTCGGCTCGGGCAACATCGCGCGCCGCCCCTTCCAGTTCAATGGAGTCGGATCGAAGGTCAATGTTAATGTTCAGGCCGTCTTCCAACACATGCAAGTTTTCATCCCTGGTACCGAACAGGGTTTCAATGTGAGGAGTAGTCTCGATGCTCTTCTTCATTCAGTTTTCGCGCATCCCTCCGTCCTGCGGCTGCGCGTTGCGTTCCGCGCGCCGGTGCTTAGATGGCGTCGCGGCGACACAGGCACACGCGTACCGGTCTCAGCGACAACAAAATTCTTCTTCTGCAGCTGGAACCAACCGGAATGCTCGCTCCCGAGGTGCAAGCAACCACCATTGAGGTAAGGGTACGCCGGGGGTCGGATGGGAGTCAATGGTGGAGGCAGGTACTGTGGAGGCAGGTACGAGGCGAAATGCCGATCTACGCACCCTCGCCTTTGGCATCTGCAACCGAAGCCGGAACCGCACGCGCGCGTGCCCAATTTCTAAGTTCCTGGATCTCCTCAGCCCGGGTCGCCGAAAGCGGGACGGTCATCGCCAACGCATCAATCAGCGAACCGGTTGCCAGCGGTTGCTTGCTGGAGAACGAGGCGTAGAGCGCTGCCTGCACCGCGGCCTGAATCTCCGCTCCGGAGTACCCTCGCGCAGCTGCAGCAACTCGATCCAGATCGAACTCCGCCGGACGCCGATTCCGCCGCGCCAACTCCAGCGCGAAGATCTGCTTTCGCTCCGCCTGGTTCGGCAGGTCGACAAAGAACAATTCATCGAACCTGCCTTTGCGAATCAGTTCGGGAGGAAGTGCGGAGACGTTATTGCACGTGGCCGCAACGAAAACCGGAGCTTTGCGCTCCTGCATCCAGGAAAGAAATGCAGCCAGAAGACGTGAAGAGACGCCGGCATCCGCGGAGGCCGAATCCGGCCCACTTCCGGCGAAAACCTTTTCCAACTCATCGATCCAAAGCACACATGGCGATAGCTCTTCGGCCACCTGGAACACCTTCTGAATTCGCTTCTCGGTCTCGCCGATATATTTGTCGAAGATCGCAGCGCTATCGAATTTGACTAGCGGCAACTTCCATTCACCGGCGATCGCTTGCGCGCACATGCTCTTCCCGCAGCCCTGAACGCCCAGAATGACCACCCCCCGCGGTGGTTCCAGGCCGAACGCTCGCGCTTTCTCTTCCCAGGTTCCGCGCCGCAGTTCCAACCAATGCTTTAGATTTGCGAGGCCTCCGACGCCGGCCATGGTGTCGGAGACATCAACGAAATCCAGCATCGCCGCACGCCGTAGCATTTCCTTCTTGGCTTGCAAGACATCGGTCACAATCTCGGCAGTCAGCCCGTACCTAGTCACAATCGCTTGCGACACTGCCCGCTCCGCCTGCTCTTCCGTCAATCCGCGCAGATTGTCAGCCATCACATCCAATCCGGCCGTGTCCAACGATCGGCGCAAGGATCGGGTTTTTCCCACGCGCACGATCATTTCGTCGATGATCTGGCGCAGGCGCAGCTTGTCTGGAAGAGGCAACTCCAGATACTCCACCAGGCTGGCCAACTCCGGTGGCATCTTGATCGAAGGAGCGACAATTACGACCGTGCGGCGATTCTTGGAAAATTTCTGGCCCACATCGCGCAGCCGCCGCACTACGACCGGGTCTTCCATATGGCGATGGAAATCTTTGAGAATGAATGCCGCTTCGACCGAGATGCCCTCCAAGACCCCCAGCACTTGCGCGGGTTCCCGAGTGTTGTAAATCGCCTGCGCTGCAAGATCCGTGGCCTCCTGGCCGGTACCGCCAGCGGGAAATCTGCCCTCCACCACGACTTCGTTGCCTTCGTTCCCACAACGAGCCAAGCCGCTGGCTATGCTCCATTCGAAGGTGGCGAGATTGAGCGACGCGCACGCCACGCGCACCAGCCGCACGGCGCGTACCTCTTCCACCGTCTCCATCACTACAATTGGCGCGGAGGAATCGATCAGGACTTTCAACGTGCCGAGTGGATCCGCCAATGGTTTGACCAGTCGCAAGTTCCTGCCGTAGAATAGTTTATTCGGCAGCGGCAGCACGTCTCCACCTAAGAGAATCTCAATAGAAACGAAGGTAACGAGATTAAATGGCAAATCATTTTTCGGCGCTGAAGCGCGCCCGTCAGACTGAGAAACGCACGGCTCGCAACCGCGCCAACACTTCCCGCCTGCGCAGTGCGTTACGCGACTTGCGCGAGTCGCTCGCCAAAGGCGACAAGCAGGGGGGCGAGCAGATTTTTCGGCAAACTGTCTCCGCCCTCGACAAAGCCGTCCAGAAGGGCGTGCTTCACGAGAACACCGCGTCGCGCTACAAGTCGCGTTTGAACGCGCGCTGGAACGCGGTCGCGAAGAAGTAACAATTCTCCCGCTCGGCGGTCAGAACACAATCTTGAGGTATTGCTTCAGCGCTGCGGAGCGCTCCTCATCCGACGCGAGCAGCTGTTCCTCTCGGGTCCCATTGCGGGTAAGGATCAGCCTTCGGTCTGCGACCGTAATCCTCCCATCCGGTGTAGTCTGGGAACACACCATCTTCCGCGTGAACGGCGACTCGGGCGAGGTTTGATGGTAGTGGCACATGGCCGCGAAGTCGTTGAGGCTCCGCGGCGTCAGCGTGAAGGAATACTGCCGCTTCCAGATGCCGTCGCGTTCCGCTCTCTCCATGCGCAACGAGTGCCCGCCATCCACCACCCGATACCTTCGGCCGTCATGCGACCCCTCGATACCAGACCTCAGCCCAAGCGGCTCCAAGAAAGAGTCTCCGAATCCCACGTCTGCAAGCCACGGTTCCTCCAAGTCGATCCTCAACGCAAGATGATCGAACTCGGGACCATCGCTGTCATCTTCACGTGGCACGCGGGCCGAGAGCAAAGTAACCTGAAACCCGATTGCACGCAGTAGGGCTGCAAACGCTCCGTTGAGTTCGTAGCAGAAGCCGCCACGACGCCGCTCCACGATCTTGTCGATGAAGGCATGCTCCTCGCACACGATCTTTCGGCCCGCAGCGATATCGAGGTTCTCAAAGGGGACACTGAGCAAGTGAGCTCGATGCAGATGGCGCAGCACTTCAAACGTGGGGGCAAGCGATCCGGTGTACGCGATTCGGTCGAGATAGGCCGGGACGTTGAGCATGGCAGGCTGCCGAGCTGCGCTCGGCCAGACAGCCGGGGGGCGGCTGTCTCCACGTGGGCATTAATTAAACCGGCAGCTCTTCCTGCATCCAACCGGCTTCCGGCCTCGGCTCCGAGGTCAGGTCCATCACCAGTTTCTCCAGCACGATTCGTTTGCTCGGAGGATTGGAACGCAATGCGAGATCAGTCTTGGCAACCAGCCGGATAGCGCGTGTAAGCTCTCGCTTCGATTTGTAGCGTCGAGCTTGCTTGATGATGTCATCAGCGGCAAACGGAGGCACACGGAAGCCCTGCCACAGCGCCGCCCATAACATGCGTTGGTCGCGCACGTTTCGCTCGAGAATCACGAGCATCTGGCGAAAAGTCTTGGCCAGCATGTAGAGATGTCCGATCGCAGCCTCGTCCCCTTCACCCGTGGTGAGAATCGAATCGAGCATGTCTAACGCCCGCACCCGGTCTTTCGAGGAAATCGCGTCGGTCAGCTCGTATAAAGATCTTTGCTTCGCGGCCAGCACCATGGTCTCGACATCGCCCAGCGTGATGCGCTTCTTTTCCCCCAGGTAGAGAATCAGCTTCTCCAGTTCGTTCGAAACCATCATCATGTCGCCGCCAAGAGCGTCGACCAGTTCGCGGGCGGCATCGGCATCGATCTTGACGTCCCGCGTGGCACCGTATTCGCCAATCCACCGAACGGCCTCACTTTCTTCCACTCGCGCCAGTTCGACAATGGCGCAGTATTGCCCGAGCGTCTCGCGAATTCGCTCGTAGCGTTCTTTGTCCGTTAAGTCCATGCGGCGAGGGTCCGCGGGAATGCTGATGTGGTCGGCAACGAAGATCAATACCGCAGCGGGATTGGGATCTTTGCAGTACGCTTCGATGGCTGCGAGTTTCTCATTGTTGGACCCGCGTCCGAACAGGTTCTTGACGCCTCGAACAAAGAACACTTGAAAAGGCGCCATCAGCGAAGGCGTGCGCGCTCGATCCAGCACTTCTACCAGATCAGTCTCCGCCAGATCGAACTCGAAAAGGCTGAAGTCGCGCAAATCGGGTGTGACCAGATGTTCCAGAATCGCTTCGCGGCAACGTTTACGAAAAAACACTTCGGCTCCCACGAACACGTATGCCGGACGCAGGTTGCGGGCTTGTACCTCGGAGACGAAACGATCTGCCTGGGCGAAGGCTCGCATCAGAAACCCTCCAGAATGTTCGACACCAGGGCCTGCGCAAAGTCGCGCGACAGGCGTTGAAATGCGGGTGTGTCTTCCTCGAAAAAACTGTTCAGGTCGCGCGGGACCTCGTACTGCTCGCGAAACAGATACGAGGGATTCTGGTAAAGGACCGTCCCCTTGGTATCGACCAATGACACTTTCATGGAGACCACAACCATCACGCTCGCGGCGCGTCCAGTCTGCGAATCATAGGTAAGTGGATTGCTATAGGTGGCGAGGACGGTCCCGTGTAGCACCGCGTCCGCATCGTCATTGACCAGGTTGACGACGTGGTAATGGGTTCGCGTGACGAACTCTCTTGCCACAGCAGCGGTCAGCATCTGCTCGATCTTGAAGGTTTGAGTTTGGTTCACGAAGGCCGGGATTGCAATGGTCCGGACGTTATCAGGAATGGTTACGGTGTGGCCGGCGGTGTGATAGCCGCATCCTGTGCAGAAAACACCCAGGAGCACAGCCAACACCACGCCGCGACTCATTCTCATTGGATTTTGCCTCGAGGCCGGGTTGCTGCCATGGTTTCCGCGCACTCGACCGCAGTTGCGGCGGCGATGCGGAGGTTATCGGACGCGGCCCACAGCCAAAATCCATTCGGCTGACTTGCATCCGCGGCGATCGACACCTGAATATCGATCTGTCCCGCGGCATTCACATTGCTGGGAGCGTCTTCGGCTCCAAGCGTGAGTTTCACATGCTCGCCGGCCAGTGCTCGCGAAATGCTTTCGATATCCGCGACCTGCCCGAGTTCGACGTGGATGGCAAAGGCGTGTCCGTGAAAGATGGGAGCCTGCACCAACAACAGCGATGGCAGCACAGCGTCCTTGCCAACAATCTTCTTAAAATGCTTTAGAACCCGACTCTCTACGGTGGCCAGCGACGGCACCGAATGTTCACCGTAGCGGGCTACCATGTTGAAAGCCACTTGCGTATCGAAGATGTTCTTCGGCAGTTGCTGGAACGCAAGCAGATTCACTGTCTGCTCGTGCAGTTCGTCCATGCCCTTCTGACCGTGTTCCGAGGCTGGCTCGAATACCGTGGCCACCGCCCGCTTCACAGGTGCAGCTTTCCGTGCGCGCAGCAAGAGTAGCGCCAGCACGACCGCTGCGGGATGCGCCGCCACCGCCGGCCCAGGCTGCAACTGAGGAGTCAAAGGCTGGCCCAGTTGTCGTTCGATCCACGGCGAACGCACGGTGGCGTCCGGTTCATCTTCGAGAGCGGAAGAAAGGTCAATGATCGCGCTGCCCGCGTCCCGCACCGTCTTCCAGTTCTTACGCGTGGACTCCGGGTCTGAAGCAAAAAAAGTAAAGTCGATATTGTGGAACTGTTCGGTGCGGACATTCTGAATAAACGTGACCTCTTCTCCGACCGTTTCAAGCTTGCCCAGCGCCTCTTCGTCATCCAGTAACTTGACATCAATCGAAGGGAAATTGCGATCGTTGAGTACTTCTGCGACTTCCTTACCCTTGAGCGAGCCGGCACCGACGATGGCGAGGCGGTAAAAGTTGCCTCCGCGCACCGGTTCGGTGTGCGACGCCGGAGCGGGCTTGAAATTCGAATTCATGAAGTCTGCGAGGCCTCTTTGTACTGCGGAGGAGGCGGGTTCCGCTTGCGCCGGAAAATCCATTGCAGGCGCCAGAACACGCCAGAAAACATGTAGGTTAGCGCGATGACGAACAGCACCCACTGGGAGAAAACCCAGATCGCCGCGAACAGCAATCCCAACAAGATCACCAATTGGAACGGCTGCCGGGAGCGGAAATCGATGTCTTTGAAACTGTAGAAACGCCACGTGCTGACCATGAGATATCCCGCTGCCACAATGATGAGCATCCAGGTAATGCAACTCCAGAGCGAAGAAATCGGGTCGCCTGCGGAGAAGTGCACCACAGCGGCGATCACGCCAGCTCCCGCTGGAATGGGCATGCCCACAAAATACTTTTTTCCTGGCCGGCCCGGGTTCGATGGTTGCGGATTCGACGCTATGTTGAACCGCGCCAGGCGGCTGGCGCCAGCCATCAAGAACAGGAAGCTTGAGATGGAGCCCAGTTGAATCATTTTGCCGGTTAATTCGCTGGACCCCAAAAATACCGGCAACTGGCGGAAACCCCACATCCATGCCAGGAGCGCGGGAGCGACGCCAAATGTGATGACATCGGCCAACGAATCCAACTCCCGCCCAAAGTCACTGCTCGTGTGAGTTATGCGGGCGATGCGTCCGTCTAAACCGTCAAACAAAACAGCGAACCCAATCGCCTTGGCCGCAAAATCAAAATGCCAGGGTTCCGCAGCCGTGGCATGTGTGACCTGTAAGATGGCGTAGTAACCCAGCGCAATATTTGCGGCAGTGAAAAGGGAAGGCAAAATATACATGCCCTTGCGCAACCGTCCCGAGGGTCGGTCTTCTTTGCGACGCTTTGGAATCACTGGAACTTCTGGATCCATTACAGTGCTCCTCGCTGAGCCTGTCCGGCGCTTCCCGCCGTGAGTGGTCGCTCGGTGTTCAGGTAGGCCAGCACGCTCGATCCGCCTTTCACCTGATCGCCAACCTTCACTTCGATGACTGCGGAGGCATCCACCAAAACATCCACCCGCGAGCCGAACTTGATCAGGCCAACCCGCTCCCCACGCCCCACCCGATCGCCAACCTTTTTGCTAAAGACGATCCTGCGTGCCAGAAGGCCTGCAATCTGCTTGAAAATTACGGTCTGGCCATCGCCTTCGACGGTGACCACGTTCTGTTCGTTCTGTTCGGCCGAGGCCGCATTCATGGCATTTAAGAACTTTCCCCTTTGATACCGCACTTCGCGAATGACGCCGCTGATGGGCGAGCGGTTCACGTGCACATTAAAGACATTCAGGAAGATGCTGATCCGAAGGCGCTCGGCGCCATTCAGAATCGACGGGGAGACGTCCGTTACCTTCCCATCCGCCGGTGACACGAGCGCACCTGCCTCACTCGGGATCACCCGATCGGGATCACGAAAAAACCATAGAAAGAATGCGGCCAGCAGCAACGCCGGCAACGCCCAAAGCGGGCTGGCGAGCCAACCCATCAGTGCGGCTGCAGCCAGAAGCGGAAAAGCGTAGTAGTAAGCGTCCCGAACCATTGGGGAGATAAGAGAATTATAGAGCAGGCTGAGGGTGCATCTCCGTCTTTCATGTTAAACGCAAATAAAAAAGGCGCTTACGAGCACCCTGCGTAGAGACGGATAACCCCTCCGGCGGCTGAGCCGCACAAGGTTGGAGCTTAATTAAGCGACCTGGTTTTGCTGCGGCTGTTGCCGGAACTGCCGCTGAATACTCTCCATCTGATCTTTAAGACGGAGTTTCAGTTTCTTCAGTCGCACTTCTTCCAATTTTTCGTCATCGGTGAGATAGCGTTTTTCGGTGAGTGAATCAAGACGTTTTTCGTAGAGCGTATGCTCCGTCGCCAGTTTTCGAAATTCATCGTGACTGGCGAAGAGCTGGTCCCTAGAAGTTAGCATCCAGCAGACCTCCTAACCGGGTTTTCAGATTCCAACTTACCACACGATCTATGCCCGCTTCAACGCGAATTTCCGTCGGAGGATCTCGTGAGTTCTCAGCGATTTCCGACTGATTGCACCAGCCCTGATGCATTCTCAGACAAGCCCCAGCCGATAGACCATCGCATCCTCTTCCGGCTCGCGATAGTAACCCTTGCGTCGACCAGTCTCCACAAAAGCCCACTTCTCATAGAGCCGGCGCGCCGCAAGGTTCGATATGCGGACTTCAAGGAAGACGGCCCCCGCACCTCGGTCTCGAGCCAAATCAAGAAATTCTCCCAGCAGACGTGTGCCCAGCCCCCGACGCCGTGCCGGCCCCGCGACGGCGATGTTCTCAATTTCCCACTCCTCGCCCGCCTTGCCAGCGATAAATCCCAGCACAGCAGCTTCTTCCTCAAGGACCAGTACCACACGGGATGGGACTGCGCTGGAAAATGCGGCTTCATATTGCTCCTTAGACCAGTGCGCCGCCGTAGCAGCGTGCCTCTCCAGCGCCATCAGGGTTGGAATGTCGGCAGGATTGGCAAGACGAATCCGCATTTGTGGCGTCCGCATCTCGACAGCTTTACCGTGATCGCTTAACTGCCTTTGACGAAAAGTTCCGCCTCCGAGCGCCCGATGTAATTCGCTTCAAGCGCCTCCGGGGAAACGGTCTCTCCAGAGACAATCTTTCTCCATCCTAGCTGCACGATCACATCGCTCCGCGGCCGCTCCACTTCTACTACGTACAATCCCTTGACCTGTGCTGCTTCGGCAATAGCGTGGTCGGCCGTGACGATTAATTGCTCGCTGGCTGATGCCAACCATTCGTCTCGGGTCAACAGGCGTTCACGAATCAGCTGCGTTCCTTTGCTACCGACCTCGTACTCACCGAGGAAAACCTCGCTTCGTCCGGCATCGAGCGCAGACACAACTCTTCCTGGCTGACCCTTACTTGCCAATGCTTCCAACAGCGATACTGCGGCAATCGGTTTCCCCAGTACGTCCGCAAGCGCTTTAACGACTGCCAAACCGATGCGGAGCCCAGTGAAGGATCCCGGCCCGGAGACCACCGCCAAGGCGCCAATGTCCGCCTTACTGAATCCGTGTTTCTCGAGCAAGGTCGCAATTTGTGGAACCAGTTCGGCGGAGAATGTCCCTCTCGCGAGCGGGGAGACCTCGATGACTTCGCAAGAAACATCAGGCGCGCATCGCGCGATTGCGATGCTGCCTTGCTTACCGGAAGTGTCGACTGCGAGAACAAGCATGATTAACAATTGCGGGCGACGCAGTTCCGTGGCAACGCGCGAAAATCCGTGGCTGCTTTGAATCAGTGCCCGGCTTCCACCAACTCCAGCAGCACCCCTCCTGCGCTCGAAGGATGTACGAACACGTATCGATGCCCGCCTGCGCCAATCTTGATTTCGTTCGACACCAGCCTCACGCCGTCTTTCTGCAGGCGTTCGACGACCGCAGTCAAATCAGGCACTCGTAGGCAAACGTGATGCAGACCCTCACCGCGCTTGGCGATAAATTTCGCAACCGTCGAGGCGTCCGACGTGGCTTCCATCAACTCCAGACGGCTCTCTCCCACCGGCAACATCGCCACCCGCACCTGCTCACCCTCGACCACCTCTTCCGCCGACGCGACCAGCCCCAACTTCTCGTAGATCCCCTTCGCCACCGCCAGCGACTTCACCGCAATACCGAGATGGTCAATAGTGAACATCAATCCTGTCTCCACAGCGAGGCGCCCCGATAGTCACTCAATAGACTCACGCCGTCATCAAACTCACACCGTTATCCTGAGCGAAGCGAAGGATCTATGCATTCCGCCCGCAGCACCAAAACCGCAGGCGTCGCGTGGCATGACCGCGCGGACGTAAGCCCCGGGTGCCGGCACAACCCTAGCCCTTCCCCATCCTGCCCACAATCTCCTCCACCAGCGTGTAAGGATCGCGCTTGTGCTCGGCGACTTCCGCCGCGTAGCGTGCGACATTGCCATCTTCCATTTGGGCACGCGCTTTTTCCAGCATTGCATCGCGCAGCATCTCGATCAACCGCTCCTGCCAGTTTTCAATGTTGTGCTGCAAGACCAGGTTTTCCTTCTGCAGATACGTCTCGTAATCCGCAATCGCCGCGACCAGTTCATCGATTCCGGTCCCGTCGCTGGCCACGGCCTTCACAATCGGCGGAGTCCAATGATCAGTGCGAATCGCCAGCGATTGCAAGGCCCGAATCTCACGCTCGACCTGTTCGGCGCCCTCGCGATCGCTCTTGTTGATCACAAAAATATCCGCAATCTCCATAATGCCGGCCTTGATGCTCTGCACGTCGTCGCCCATCCCCGGCACCAGAATCACAACCGTGACGTCGGCCAGGCGCACGATGTCAACCTCGTCCTGCCCGACGCCAACGGTTTCGATCATGATCAAGTCGCGCCCCGAAGCATCCATCACCGTAGCCACATCCGCCGTGGTTCGCGCCAACCCACCCAACGAGCCCCGCGTCGCCATGCTGCGAATGTAAATCCCAGGATCAGAAAAATGATCCTGCATGCGAATGCGATCCCCCAAGATTGCCCCGCCCGTATAAGGGCTGGTCGGATCGACCGCGATGATCCCGACCGTACGATTCTCTTTGCGATAGTGCCTGGCCAATTGATCGACCAGCGTACTCTTGCCGGCACCAGGCGCGCCAGTAAGACCAAGAATCCGCGCATGGCCAGTTTGCGGGAACAACGCTTTCAGCAGCTCCGCCCACCCCGGCGAGCGGTTCTCGACCATGCTGATAGCCCGCGCCAACGTCCGCGGGTCGCCAGAACGCAGTTGCTTAACTAATGGTTGGAAGTCGTGGCTCAACCTGTCAGTGTAAAGCAGAGGCATAAAGCCAGGAAATCTTTAGTAGCCGCGGCTCAGAAAGACAGCTTCGGTATCCGTAACAATCCGCGTTGATCCGTGGCGAATTGAGGTTTAGTCTTTCAGCAACTGCCGAGCAATCACCAACCGCTGCACTTCACTCGTCCCTTCGCCGATCGTGCACAGCTTCACATCACGATAAAATTTCTCCGCGGGATAATCCTTGATGAACCCATATCCGCCGTGAATCTGCACACCTTCGTTGGCGCAACGCACGGCCACTTCGCTGGCATAAAGCTTTGCCATCGACGACTCCAGCGTACTCTTCGACCCGGCATCTTTCAGGGAGGCCGCGCGGAACGTCAGCAGCTTCGCCGCTTCGATCTCCGTCGCCATATCCGCCAGCTTCCACTGGATGGCCTGAAATTCGCTGATCGCTTTGCCAAACTGCTTGCGCTGCTTGGAATACTTCAGCGCGGCCTCGTACGCTCCCTCAGCCATGCCCAGAGACAACGCCGCAATCGAGATGCGTCCGCCATCCAGCACACGCATGGCATCGATGAATCCGTCGCCCTCTTTCCCGAGAAGATTTTCCGCGGGAATGACGCAGTCTTCAAAGATCAGCTCGGCGGTATCGCTCGCCCGTAGCCCCAGCTTGTTTTCTTTCTTCCCCGGACGGAATCCATTGGAACCCTTCTCCACAATGAACGCCGAGAGCCCGTGAGTGTGGGCCGCGCGGTCAGTCACCGCGATCACTACCAGCGTATCGGCGTAGTGTCCATTGGTGCAGAACGTCTTGGTACCATTGAGCACCCAAGTGTTTCCCTTTCGCACGGCCGTCATCCGCGCGCTGCCCGCGTCCGATCCGGAAGACGGTTCCGTAAGTCCCCAGGCCCCGATGTGCTCGCCGGTTGCCAGCTTGCTGACGTATTTCTTCTTCTGCTCTTCGGTGCCGGCAATAAAAATGTGATTTGAACACAGCGAAGTGTGAGCCGCCACAATGATGCCCACCGACCCATCCACGCGAGAAAGTTCCTCAATGGCGGTGACGTATTCGACGTATCCCATCCCGGCGCCACCGTATTCAGTAGGAAAGACGGTCCCGAGCAGGCCGAGCTTGCCGAGTTCCTTGATCGTGGCCAGGGGAAACTCGCCAGCCTCGTCCCATTTCGTGACGTTCGGCGCAATCTCCCTCTCGGCAAACTCGCGCACACTTTTCTTCAGGTGAAGTTGCTCTTCGTTCAATAAGAAATCCAAGGTTCCTCCGGTCAAGCTTCGTCCGCTCAAGGACGGGCAGCCGCAGCGAGGATTCAATCCTCGCTCGGCAAATGCAAAACATTTGATTAGAGCATAGTGCGCGGAAGGAGTGAAAGCGAGCTTTGGGAGGAAGCAGGTACGCCCATCTCGACCCTCCTACGGTATGCGCGCACTCAACACCGGAACCATCCAAACTGCGTATCCCTGTGGGTCGCGAATATTGGCGATCATTTGATCGAAGTATGCCACCGCGGACGCGCGCGAAATCGGCGTCAGCTCGCCGATCGGCTCGGCATACCCGTCGCGCCAAGCGGTGAGAATCGTGGCGAACGTCTCCCGCGGCACGCGCACCGTGTCCACGATCACGTAGTCCACCGTGATCGCGTCGAGTTTCATGGCGGCGAGGATGCTGAATGTGTTCCGTCCAATAAACAAGTCCGTGCCTGTCTTGGACTCAAAACTCGGTGGAACCACGTACCAGAAGTCCCGAGGATCGAGAGCGCCGCGTTGGAAATGCAGCATTCCGTAATCCTCCGGAATGAGGTGCAAGAATCCGCCGCGACGTGTGACCCGCGCTAACTCCGCCAGCACGCGGTCGGGGTGAGGAATCGAATGCATGACGTGACGGCAAACCGTAAGATCAAAACTATGGTTTGGAAAGCCGAGCTCGAATATACTCCGCCGCTCCAACCGCAATCGCCCCGCGAGGTTGGCGTAGCGCGACCGCGCGAGTTCCAGGTGTTCGTCAATAATGTCCACTCCGAGCACCTGTGCTTGCGGAAAAAGCTCAGCCAATCGCGAGGACCCGTCACCCGTTCCGCAACCGGCGTCGAGAATTCTCGCGTCTGCCGGTATCGCATAGCGACGAATGAAGTGAACTTCCTGCGGCCAAATTGCCCGCGCCTGCGCATCCAACCCTCTCACCATGGACTCGTCAGCCATCTGCTTAGCCTGCGGGTTGAGCTCGGTCACGGGCCCTCTCCTGAATGTCTGGCCAGGATGTCTGGCTAAATGGTTATGCTGGTTTGAGGGTCGGATTTCGTCGATCAAAAGCGGCGCGGACGCGATTATACGCCGCTGCCCAACTCTTCATCAGACGGGAACGTCGCCAGTTTTGACGGCGATGAAGCGTTCAAACACTTCGTTGGAAAGAAGTCGGCCCTTCGCCGTTAGACGAACCGTATCTCCCTGTTTCTCCATCAATCCCATTTGTCTTAAGTCGGCGATGGACTCGCCCAAGCCTACGACGGGTCCTTCTCCAAACTCCGCTACGACCTCGCTTAAATCCAAGCCGCGAGTTAGCCGCAGGCCGAGAAAGAATGTCTCCTCGAGCGCCGCGGCCGGTGAAACCGCGGTGCGATTCAACGGACCTTCGGCAACATAGGCTTCCAGTGAATCCGGGAACGAAAATCGCACCGCTTCGCCGTCCAAACCTGGCAGCATCGAGTGCGCGTCCACGCCAAATCCCAGATATGGCTGCCGGGTCCAATACTTCAGATTGTGCCGCGACTCGTATCCCTCCCGCGCGAAGTTAGAGATCTCATACTGCCGCACTCCGGCCGCCTGCAACCGCTCACACGCCATCGTGTAAAGGTCCGCGGTGAGGTCCTCAGCGGGCACAAAATGAGCGTGGTATCTTGTACCGCTAGCGATCAACTCGCGCCCGAGACGGGAATCTTCGTCCACTTCGAGCATGTAGACGCTGGCGTGAGACGCTTGGCTCGCAATTGTCTGCTCCACGGAAAACGTCCAACTGTCGACAGTCTGATGCGGTAAGCCCGCGATCAGGTCGAGGTTGATGTTTGTAATCCCAGCGGCTCGCAAATTGGCAACGTCATCGAGAACCGTCTTCCGAGCATGCTGCCGCCCCACCGAGGCTGCTTCTTGATCGACGAACGATTGCACGCCCAGGCTCACACGATTCACGCCGCATTGCTGGAGGGCTTCAACAACAGCCGGACTTAGCGTCCCCGGCGCGCATTCTACCGTAACCTCCGCACCCGCCTGAACCTCAAAATTTCGCGCAATCGCGACAAAAAGCTGCTGCAACTGCGAGATATCCAGTACAGTAGGAGTTCCGCCTCCCATGTAGATGGACTCGATAATCCGGTCGGTGCGCCCGCCCATCTGTGCTACAGTCGGGTTGTCATGGTTCATGTCAGCGCACACCCGGTCCACGTAACGCTGAAAGACGGAGCGGGAGAAGACATCGGAAGCGAAGTTGCAGTAGCTGCACTTGGTACGACAGAAGGGCACGGAAATGTACAGGCCAAGAGGCATTCCGACGATTATCGCACTTTTGGCAGGACGCCCTAGCCGCAGGCTGCTTCTGAAAAGAGCTCTTGGTGGCATCTTGGAACTTATCGGTGATAGACGGGTTTACATTCTAAGCAAGTCGGAGTAAGAACTACAAACTAATGACGCTTCCGCGCGTGGTTATCACTGGTATGGGCGTGGTCAGCCCCAACGGCATCGGCAAGGAAGCCTTCTGCCTCGCCATTCTCGCGGGAAAATCCGGCGTGAAGCGAATTACACGCTTTGATCCCTCCGAATTGCCCGTACACATCGCCGGCGAAATTCCCGAGTTCGACGAACTCGCCTGGGTGGACGCTCGTGAGCGCAAACACGTCTCCCGTGTCGTGCCCCTGGCAGTAGCCGCATCAAGCGAAGCCATCCGCGACGCCGGGCTGGACCCGGCCGCAATGTCCATGGACGAAAAACGCCAGATCGGCGTGATCCTCGGCACCGGCGGTGGCGCTCAAGAGTTCTCCGAAGAACAATACCGGCTCTGGCATTCCGGACACATCAAGCAGGTCAGCCTGTTCTGCATTCCGAGCGGAACCATGGGCACGATTCCGAGCGAAATCAGCATGCGTTTCGGCTTTCGCGGCTACAGTCACGTGGTTACGGCAGGTTGTACTTCCTCCACGGATGCTCTCGGTTATGCCTATCAGCACATTCAAGCCGGCGTGCAGCCCATGTTTCTGGTCGGCGGCGTAGACTCGCCAATCACTCCGGGCATCATCAAGGGCTACACTCTGCTGCGCGCGCTCACTCAGTCCTGGAACGACGCCCCGGAGCGTGCCTCTCGCCCGTTTTCCGGCGACCGCGACGGGTTTGTAATTGCCGAAGGTTCGTGGATGTTTATCCTCGAGGACTATGTGCATGCCCGCGCGCGCGGCGCCCACATCTACGCCGAAATCACCGGGTACGCTTCCACCTGTGAGGCGTTCCATCGGGTCCGAATGAGCGACTCGCCGGAAGAGCCCGCCCGCGCCATCAATTTGGCTCTCGAAGAAGCAGGCATCGCCCCAGAGAACGTTCAGTACGTCAACCTTCATGGCACCTCCACGGAGATGAACGATCGCGTCGAAACCCGCGCCGTGAAACTGGCTTTGGGGAAGCACGCGAGCCGTATTCCAATGTCCGGACTCAAGTCGCAGATTGGACATGCCCAGGGCGCCTGCGGCTCGGCTAGTCTGGCCGCAACCCTGATCGCGATGGAACACGGAAAGATTCCGCCAACCATTAACCTCGACGTTTCCGACCCGGAATGTGATCTGGATTATGTGCCCGAGGCAGGCCGCAAGGCTCAAATCGAACACGCAATTTGCAACTGCGTGGGATTCGGATCGAAGAACTCGGCCCTGGTGCTGAGAAAAATCGCGTAGAAGCCCGACCCACTCTTTGTCGCCACATTTCTGTCATTCCGAGCGAAGGTCCGTCCTCCGCCGCAGCGGAGGATGGAACGTAGTCGAGGAACCTGCTGTTTGCCGACGCAATCAGAAAAGCAGTTTTTCTCGACTCCACAGGATCATCCGCAGTTGCGGATGATCCACTACGCTCGAAATCACAGCGGAAAAGTGAATGTCGTCACACCGCACGCTCCAGAAACCTTTTCCATCCTCGCCTGCTTCTTTCCCATCTATCTAGGGTATCTTTGAGGTTAGCCCAGACACTAGCCGCCCATGGCCTCCGAAGAAGAAGTATTAGGTAAAGCGTATGACAGCCGGTTGATGAAACGGCTGCTCACCTACCTGCGTCCCTACAAGTGGCAGGTCACGGTTGCTCTGGCTTCGATTTTGATCAAAGCCGGCGCCGATGTCCTCGGCCCCTATCTCACGAAAGTCGTGGTGGACCGCTATCTGGCGCCGGTGCGCGGTCTGCATACGCCCCTGGATCGATTCTTAAGCAACAAGCCTCTGGTTGGGATCGCACAGATTGCGGCCCTTTACGTTGGGCTTCTGGTATTCAGTTTCCTGTTGGAATACCTCCAGACTTATTACATGCAGTGGGCGGGGCAGAAGACGATGTTCGATATGCGTGCCCAGATCTTCCGCCACTTGCAGCGCATGCACATCGGTTTCTACGACAAGAATCCCGTCGGCCGCCTAGTCACCCGCGTCACCACCGACGTGGACGCGGTGAATGAAATGTTCACCTCGGGGGTCGTCTCAATTTTCGAAGACGTCTTCGTGCTGGCCGGCATTATCGCCATCATGCTGCGCATGAACTGGAAGCTGGCTCTGATTACGTTTGCCGTGATGCCGCTGATCGGCATCGCCACCAAGCTTTTCCGTGACCGAGTTCGCGATTCCTATCGGCGGATTCGCGTGGCCATCGCCCGAATCAACGCATACCTGCAAGAGCACGTGAGCGGCATGGTTGTGCTGCAGCTGTTCAATCGCGAAGAACGCGCCTTCGACAAGTTTTCCGAAGTGAATGCCGTCCACATGGACGCGTTCAAAGACGCGATCCTGGCGCACGCCGTTTACTATCCGGTGGTCGAAATCCTCTCGGCGATCGCAATCGCTTGTGTCATCTGGTTCGGCGGCAACGACGTCATCCGCGGCACGACCACGCTGGGCGTTCTGGTTGCGTTTATCCAGTATGCCCAGCGCTTCTTCCGGCCCATCCAGGATCTCAGCGAAAAGTACAACATCTTGCAGTCGGCCATGGCTTCCAGTGAGCGGATTTTCAAGCTCCTCGATACACCGGCTGAGATCACATCCCCCGCCGTCCCCAAGACACCGGAAGGACCCGGCCGCATTGAGTTCGATCACGTGTGGTTCGCCTATCGCTCGATAGCAGCCACTGATCGTGTGGGGAATGACCACGTGGGGACGGTCGCCCCCGGCCGTCCGGTCGAGCAAAGCTCGACTACTTCCGGCCCCGATTGGGTTCTCCGTGACGTCAGCTTTGCCATCGAACCCGGGGAAACCGTCGCCTTTGTCGGCGCGACCGGAGCGGGCAAAACCACGATCATCTCGCTGCTCATGCGCTTCTACGACGTGCGGAAGGGGGCGATCAGAATCGACGGAGTCGACGTCAAAGAAATGGACCTCGCGGATCTTCGCCGCCGCTTCGGTGTTGTGTTGCAGGACCCGTTCCTGTTCAGCGGAACAGTTGCCAGCAACATTCGCCTGGGCACGAAGGGAATCGACGAAGAAGACGTGGAAAAAGCTGCCGAAGATGTGAACCTTGCCGACTTCATCCGCACTCTCCCGAATGGATTCAAGGAAGAAGTCCGCGAGCGCGGCAGCACGCTTTCGACCGGACAAAAGCAGCTTATCTCGTTCGCCCGCGCGCTGGCGCACGATCCCAAGATTCTGATCCTCGACGAAGCCACGTCCAGCGTAGACACGGAAACTGAATTCCGCGTCCGCGACGCGTTGAGCCGAATGGTCGAAGGCCGCACCTCAGTGATCATTGCGCACCGACTCTCGACCATTCAGCGCGCCGACAAAATTGTCGTGATGCACAAAGGCCAGGTTCGTGAGATGGGTTCTCACCAGCAACTCCTAGCTCAGCACGGTATTTACTTCAAGCTCTACCAACTGCAATACAAAGATCAGGAAGTTGCCGATGGCTCCCAAGTAACAGCCAACGCGGACGACTAGCCGGCCACCACGACACTCGTGTGGGGACGGGCGCCTCGACTGCCCAGGCGGAGCAAAGCTCCGCAGGCCTTGGGTGGAGAAGCCCCACTCACCCGAACCAGGCAAACTCTTGCAGATTGACAAGCCATGGCCAAGGCGGGGATTGCCTGCCTGGGACGGTTGCGGCTATGACTCTTCGTGTCCCTCGCCGCCGGCGATTCTTCATGTTCTGCGCTTGCCTCGCAGTTCTTGTGTTTGCCAACCAGCACGAGCGAGGACGCTCGCGCCTACACGCAATCGGCGGGCTTCCCTTTACAATGCTCCCGTGCTTATCCTCATTTCCGCTGGCGAAGCTTCTGGTGAAATGTATGGGGCTCAGCTCATCGAGGCTTTGCGGCGGCGCGATCCATCTTTGGAATTCTTTGGGGTGGGTGGGGATCGCATGCGGGCTGCCGGGTGCGAGACTGTCGTGGACGCGAAGGACCTCGCGGTCGTTGGCATTTCCGAGATCGTCAGCCATCTTCCCAAGATCTACGGTTTGTTTCGTAAGTTGATCGCCGAGGCCGATCGGCGTCGTCCCGGGCTGGCTATCGTCATTGATTCGCCCGCTTTTAACTGGCGGATGGCTCGGCAAATGCGGAAGCGCGAGATTCCCGTTGTGTACTACGTTTGCCCGCAATTCTGGGCTTGGCGGCAAGGGCGGGTTCGGTTGCTGCGCAACTACGTCGACAAGGCGCTGGTAATTTTTCCCTTCGAAGAGAAGTTTTACCGCGATCGCGGCGTGGATGCTACTTTCGTAGGGCACCCGCTTGCCGATCTTTCTCCGCCGGCAATTGATCGCGCCGCCTATGCTTCGATGCACAAGCTCGACCTCGCGAAACAATGGCTCACCCTGATGCCGGGCAGCCGGATGAAAGAAGTACGGATGAATTTGCCCACGATTTTGGAATCGGCCGTGAAGCTGGGATCGAGATACGAATTCCTGCTTCCGGTAGCGCCCACGCTGGATCGCGCCTTTCTCGAATCTTTGATTGGAAGCGGCCATGCAGTCCGCCTGGTCGCCGATGCCTTGCCCGCGCTGGCACATTCCCGCGCTGGCATCATTGCCAGCGGCACGGCTACGGTGGAGGCGGCAATGATGGGTACACCCTTCGTGATGGTTTATCGCGTGTCGCCGCTGACTTATTTTCTGGGGCGGTCACGGGTTAAGGTTCCCCACTTCGCCATGGTGAATTTGATCGCTGGAAGAGAGATTGTCCCGGAACTGGTGCAGCACGACTTTACTGCCGAGAAGGTGGTCGCGCGGCTTGGGGAGATTCTCTCGGACGGCCCCAAACGCGACCAGATGATTGCAGGCTTGGCCGAGGTAAAGGGGTTGCTTCGCGGTCCGCAGGCAGACCGGCGGCATCCCGCCGAGCGGGCGGCGGAGGCAATTTTGAGGTTGCTGCACAGACCGCTGCCGCAAACGTGACGTGGCAGGGATGCTGTCGTCCGGGCAAGACGAGGGTCTGAGTTTTTGGCGGGGCCGGGGCTAGCAGATTCCTCGTCGCTTCGCTCCGCAGAATGACAATGGGTGGGACCAACCGGAATGACGACGCGGGGCAAAAAACAGCTAAGCCTTGTCCTAGCAGCATCTTTTGCGTCACAATCTTCATCAGACTGATTAGAGACCTGCGGGATTTCCCGGGAGACGTTCCTGAATGTTCTTTGAACCTCGGCGCCAGCGTCGGGCCCTTACACACCTTCTTGCCTTGTTGATGCTTTTGGGTTCGCTGCCCGCGTGGGCGGCGGAAAAGACGCGGCTGCGGGTGGACGACTATCAGATCGACGCCGAACTGACGCCCCACACCCATAAAATCTCGGCCCGCGCGAAGGTGAAGTTTACCGCGCTGGAAGACATCAGCTCCACGACCTTTGAGTTGCATAACGGCCTGCGCGTGACCAAGGTGACCGATGACGCGGGCAAGACGCTATCCGCCGAGCGCATCGCTCAGGATTTCACGGTGCGAGTGCAGTTGTCGAAGCCCCTCAGCAAAAACAGTTCGACAACGCTCACGTTTGAATACGATGGCACGCTCGATACGGCCGATGACAGCCCCGTGCAGGGACTCAAGCTGGCCTCGATCAACGATGAAACCAGTTATCTGCTTTATGCCGGGCGCTGGTTTCCCGTGAACGCCTACGGCATCAACCGGTTCACGGCTACGATGAATATCACCGTGCCCGCCCACATGGTCGTGATCGGCAGCGGGAGGGAGACGGCCGGCGGCACTTCTGCCTCGAAGAAAACGAGCGCGAGCTCGTTGCCGACCAAGACGTTCACCTTCGTCTGGGACAAGCCGAGTTTCCCTGGGACGATCGTTGCCGGAACGTTTCAGGAATTCAAGAGCGATGAAGCCGGGGTCGACCTGCACGTATTTTTCAAGCCGGTTCACCAGAATCTGGGCGCGATGTACGCGGAAACCGCGATCAAGGAATTTACTTACTACGTGACCCTCTACGGAGCAGCGCCCTCCACCAGCCTCAAAGTTGTGGAGATTCCGGATGACACTGTGCCCTCCGCGTGGGCTCCCGAAATGGCGGCGGTCGCAAGCCGCGCCGTGACCGAGAAAGTGAATTACCGGTTGCTGGCCAACACTATCGCGCACCAGTGGTGGGGAGTTTCGGTGAGTCCCGCGACCATCGACGATTGGTGGATGTGCGATGGCTTCGCGCGCTACTCCGAGGCTCGCTATGTGGAAAACGCCGCGGGAAGCAACGGCCTCGAAGAAGTGGTGAAAGACATGTCGGTGGGAGCGCTGGCTTACGACTCCGTGCCGCTTGCGACTATTGGCAAGCTGGATATGTTCTCGCCGGAATTCCAGTCGCTAGCGACGGACAAGGGTGCAATGATTTTGCACATGCTGCGCTGGGTGGAAGGAGATCAGAAGTACGACCAGACGATGCGCACCTTCGCCGCGAAATACGCCGGCAAGTCGGCTTCGCTGGATGATTTCACAGCCATTGCGGAACAGACTTACGGAGATAAGCTCACCTGGTTTTTCACTCAATGGCTCGATTCCACGGGAGCTCCCGAGTTCAAGACCAAGTACACGGTTTACCGGCTGGGTAACAACAAGGGCTTTCGCGTGGTGGGAGAGATTACCCAGGATCTCGATCTCTTCCGGATGCCGGTGGAGCTGAAAATTGACACGGACGGCAAGACGGAGGAAAAACGCATTGAGGTGGTGGGAACGGATTCGGCGTTCGCGATAGAAACTTTCGGCAAACCGCGCCGGATTTCGATTGATCCGGACAATCGCGTGTTGAGAAACTCCCCTGACGTTAAGCTGCGCGCGGACATTCAGCGGGGACAGGCCTTGGTGCAACAAGGCGATTTCGCCGCCGCGCTCAATGAATTCAACAAGGCCCTCGAGGTCAATAAGAACAGTTCGCTGGCGCATTACCGCATTGCCGAGGTCTTCTTCCTGCAAAAGAATTACCAGGCGTCCGCCAATGCTTACCGCGACGCGCTTAACGGCGACGGCGATCCGCGGTGGACCGAGGTTTGGAGCCATATCCAGTTAGGCAAGATTTTTGACGTGACCGGCCAGCGCGAACGCGCCACCAACGAGTATCGCCAGGCGCTGCAGACGAACGACAACACGCAGGGTGCGCTGGAAGAAGCGCGGAAGTATCTGCAGAAACCGTTCGAGCAGCAAAAGAGCAGCGCCGGCGCGAATGGCAAGTAGAAGCCTCCTAAGCCAATCTCACGTTTGCCGAATTCCATTTCGAAGTGTCATCCCGCGCGCCCGCGAGGGATCTAGGTTCTTGGTTCTACCGCGGTATGGTGGCGCAGACAAGTACCCAGATCCCTCGCTCCGCTTGGGATGACATGTGTTCTAATCCAGGCTATCTGAAAATAGACTCAGTACGCCCAATACAAAAGCGTCGCACCCACGGTGAATCCTGCTCCCACGGATGCCAGCAACACCAGGTCACCCTTGTTGAGCTTGCCTTCGTGGCGCGCCGTGTCCATGGCGAGTGGAATCGTGGCGGCGGTAGTATTTCCGTAACGGTCGATGTTGACGATTACGTGTTCCGGCTTCATGGCTAAACGGTCGGCGGTTGCCATGATGATGCGCTGGTTGGCCTGATGGGGAATGAAGGCATCGACGTCGGTGCCCTTCAATCCGTTGCGCTCCAGGATTCTCTCGCAGACTTCGGCCATTTTGCGGACGGCGTACTTGAACACGGCGCCGCCGTCCTGGTGGACGTAATGCATCCGCTGATCGACGGTTTCGTGGCTCGAGGGATGCAGGCTGCCGCCTCCGGGCATGTACAGAGAACAACCTCCGAAACCGTCGACCTCGTGGATGAAGTCGATCAGTCCGAGCCCATCACTCTCCACTGGTTCGAGGATGACCGCGCCGGCCCCGTCGCCAAAAATAATGCAGGTCGCGCGATCGGTGTAGTCGATGATCGAAGACATGGTATCGGCTCCGATGACCATCACCTTTTTGTGAGCCCCAGTCGCGATGAACTGCGCTCCTGTTTGCAGCGCATACACGAACGCCGAGCAGGCAGCGGAAACATCGAAGCCCCAAACGTTCTTGGCTCCGAGTTTGTGCTGCACCAGGCAGGCGGTCGACGGGAAAAACATGTCCGGTGTGACCGTGCCGACGATGATCGCATCCACATCGGAGGGCGCGAGGCCCCCCGCAGCAAGGGCCTGCTTCGCGGCTTCCACCGCCAGATCGCTGGTGGCAACGCCCTTATCGACGATGTGCCGCTCGCGGATTCCGGTGCGTTCGATGATCCATTGATCGGTGGTTTCGACCATCTTCTCGAGATCGGCGTTGGTTAAAAGGCGGGGCGGGACGTAGGTCCCAAGAGCGCTGATTTTTACTCGGGCAATGCCGGCGCGCACAGGTTGGCTCACTCTATGAGTTCTCCAGTTGGGATATAAACTTGCTATTCTGACGCACGGGACGGGCAATGTCCAACTTATTGAGGCTGAATGCGGGCAGCAATGAGTTCAACTGCTCCGCCGGTCACTGAACGGATTTCCGCGAAACGAAAAAGCCAGACACCGGCGACCCACTGCACACGCAAGAGCTCGTTACCGTTGCTTCCTTCCGGACCTGGCGGGGTTGGCGAGAGTGCGTCGCGCGGGACCGATGCCTGACCTGTTCGATTCTAACATCCCGATCGTACTCTTCCTTTTCCGGGCGGAATCGCCAACAATAGACGGGACGCAGTCCATAGAACTGATCATGACCCCTGCTGGCAGCTTGCAATTAAAGATCGCTCCACTGCCCACGGCGGTGCAACGCTACTTTGAAGTTGCACTGTATTTGCTTGTGCTGTGCGGGTTCGTAACCCTGGTCTCGACCGGAGCCTTGGACCTGCCTACGATTCTGCTGGTGAGCGCGGCGATCGCGTTTCGGGGATACCTGCTGACCAAGCGTCAAACTTTGCTGATTCCCGAGAGCTGGACGACCGCGCTCACCCTTGGCTATGTGGCCTTTTATCTCGCGGATTACTTCGTGTTTTCGGGTTTGTTCGTGACGGCAACCGTGCATCTGGTACTTTTCGTCATGCTGGTTCGCCTGTTCTCTACCAAACGGGATCGCGATTATTACTTCCTTGCGGTCATCTCCTTCCTCATGGTGCTGGCCGCCGCCGTGCTCACCGTAAACAGCATTTTTCTGCTGGCATTTGCCGCATTCATGCTAATGGCGGTCGTGACCTGCATCCTGATGGAGATGCGGCGGGCGTCGGCCCAGGCCACGGTTCGGGCCAAGTCCTCGAGCGATGACTCGGCGTACCGGCAGATGGCGTTCTCTCTGGCTGGGGCAGCACCCATGCTCGCGTTTTTGATCATGCTCGGGGCAGGGGCAATATTCTTTGTGCTGCCCCGCATATCGACTGGATACCTCAGCGCCTTCGCGCGCAGCCGTGAGATCAGCACTGGGTTCAGCGACCGCGTACAGCTCGGCCAGATCGGCGAGATACAACAGTCCAGTTCACTGGTGATGCACGTTCAGATCGACGGCGATCCGCATGGCTCCTACGACTTGAAGTGGCGCGGCGTAACCCTGAACGTGTTCGACGGCAAGACCTGGTTCAACCCGCATGCACAGCACGTGGTGACCAGCATGGGCGAGGGTCGTTTTCTCCTGCTTCAAACCGGCTCACGCTGGAAGAAATTTCAGCCTTCCGAGCCTGCGCAGACTATTCACTATCGGGTTTTGACCGAGCCCATGGCCAGCAACGTTTTCTTCCTTGCGCCCACTGCCAGGCTTCTGCAGGGTAACTATCGTTTGCTCTCAATGGATAACGGTGATGCCGTCTTTGATCTCGACCCCGAGCATCCGGTTGGCCGCTACGAGGCCACGTCTGATATTGCTCAACCCAGTCCCGGCGAATTGCGTGCGGCCTCGACCGATTATCCGCCTGAGATTCTGTTGAACTATCTCCAGTTGCCACCGCTGGATGGTCGCGTCGTATCTCTGGCCCAGCAGATCGCGGCTTCCGCGGACAACACTTACGATAAGACGACTGCCGTGGAACGCTATCTGCGCACACACTTTGGATACACGCTGCAACTTCCGCGCACGGTTCCGCGTGATCCCGTGGCCCATTTCCTCTTCGAGCGCAAGCAGGGACACTGCGAGTACTTCGCTTCGTCGATGGCCATCATGCTGCGCGTGGTGGGCATTCCCTCGCGGGTGGTGAATGGTTTCCGCACCGGGGAATTTAACGACCTTACTTCCCAGTACCTGGTTCGGGCCAGCAATGCGCACTCCTGGGTGGAGGTGTATTTTGCGGGCTTTGGATGGATCAGTTTTGATCCCACTCCGGCGGCGCCCGTGCAGACGCGAATTGGTTGGAGCAGGGGAGCGTTGTACCTGGACGCATTGGCTTCATTCTGGCGGGAGTGGGTCATCAACTACGACGCGGGCCATCAGTACAATCTGGGCCGCGAGGTCTGGCGCAACAGCCTGGAGTGGTTCCAATGGACACGAATCTGGATGCGCCGGCATCATGAGGCGCTGCTCGATGCAGCTCGTCGAACTTCGCGGACGATTTCTGATTCGCCCGTGAAGTGGAGTCTCGGGGGAGCGGTTGTCGCACTCGCAATTGTTTTGGCGGCTAGCGCTAGGCGGCTGTGGCGAGGCTTTCGCAGCCGCCGGCTGGCGGCTCGTCCGGAGAAATCTCCGAGCCTGGCCGCAACCATCTGGTACGAGCGCATGACGCGAATTCTCGTGAAGAAGGGCTGGCGCAAGTCCCCAGCCCACACTCCGGAAGAATTCCTGATGTTGATTCAAGATGAGTCTATGCGAGCGCCGTTGGCAAGGTTCACCCAGCATTACGAGTCCGCCCGCTTCGGGGGTTCGGCAGAGGATGCGCAGCGCCTGCCTGAACTCTACGAGGAAGTCTCGACAGCGGCTCGCCGCTACACTGGATTCCGTCCAAGTTAACGAGTCAGTTTGAGTTTGTCGCCAGCCACCAACGGCGCACCGCAACGACGGACCAAACCGCCTCGACCACTCCGAAAGGCCAAGCGCCCAGGAGGAATCCATAGGCCGAACCCAACAGGCACGCGCCGGCGAATGCCAGGATGAACCATGGGTTTCGGTCTTCGAAGGCGTAGCACACCAGCATCGCGGTGACGGCGAACAAACCGAACCACGTCAGTCGATTCAAGTCGGCACTCCCATGGCTTTATTTTCTATTGTTTCAACGATCCTTCGAAGCTCCATCTGGCGTGAGGCTGCGTCTCGCGAGAACGAGACTCTCATCGGAGTAGCCACTTGGTCCCGAATGTTAGAATAGAGGGATTCCATGCCTAATCAGAAGCCTACTGTAGCCAACGAAAATGTGCTTGAAAACCACGGCCCGACGCTCGGGTCCCGGCCCAAGGTCGGCTTTGTCAGCCTGGGCTGCCCCAAGAATCTTGTCGACAGCGAAGTCATGATGGGCATGCTAGCGCAAGGCGGCGCCGAGTTGGTATGCCGCGCCGAGGACGCCGATGTCATCGTGGTTAATACGTGTTCATTCATCGCCAGTGCTCAGCAGGAATCGGTAAACACCATTCTCGAAATGGTCGGTCACAAGACTGATGGTCGCGCGCAGAAACTGGTTGTTGCCGGATGCCTGGTCGAACGTTTTCGCGACGACATCCGCAAGAATATTCCACAAGTGGATGCAGTGGTGGGCACGGGTGAACTCGAGAAGATTCTTGCGGCGGCGGGGATTGCGGCTCGACCAGCGAATCCTTCTCCGTTTAACATTTTGACTTCGCGTCCCGAAGGCGACGCTCGCGAGGCGCAAGGCCGGTTTTCACGCGAGTCGTGGGATGGGGCCATCGCCGATCTGCCCAACTACCTGTACGACGAAGCAACGCCTCGCGTCCTGGCCACGCCGAAATACACGGCCTATATCAAGATCGCCGAGGGCTGCGACCATCCCTGTAGCTTTTGCATCATTCCGCAACTACGCGGTAAGTTTCGCTCCCGTCGATTCGAATCCGTGGTCGCCGAGGCCGAACGCCTGGCTCGCTCTGGCGTGCGGGAGATCACCCTCATCGGACAAGATACGACCTGCTACGGCGAAGATTTTGGCCTCAAGGACGGGCTCGCGCTCCTGCTCGAAAAACTAGCTGGCATTCAAGACTTACGCTGGATCCGTTTCCTTTACGCGTATCCCAACAAGATTACGGGCCGCCTGCTTGAAACCATTGCTGCACACGAAAAGATTTGCGCCTATGTCGATGTGCCTCTGCAGCACGCATCTGCGACGGTTCTGAAGCGCATGAAGCGTGGTGGAGGCGCCGATGTGTTTTTGCGTTCGATTGAGAAAATGCGGCGCACGATTCCAGAGGTAACCCTGAGAACATCCTTCATCGTCGGCTTTCCCGGCGAAACCGAGAGCGAATTTGAGCAACTCTGCGAATTCGTCTGCCAGGCTGAATTCGACTGGATGGGCGCATTCGGCTACTCCGACCAGGAAGGCGCACACGCCTTTGCCCTGGACGAGAAGCTTCCTGGCCGTGAGATCGAACGCCGACGCAAACACCTCATGCAGATTCAGCGCCGCATCAGCAAGAAGAGAAAGAAGGCGCTGGTCGGCCGAGAGCTCGACCTTCTGCTTGAAGGAGTGTCCGAAGAGAGCGACCTGCTGCTCGAAGGACGCACTCCGAGACACGCTCCTGAAATCGACGGCAAAGTCTTTGTGAACGACGTTCCCGAAGGACTCCAACCGCAACCGGGCGAGTTCTACCGCTGCCAGATTACCGAGGCCCACGACTATGATCTGGTGGCTAGAATCGTATAGGGATCTATGGCTCGCAAGCGCACTTTGAACCTGCGGTGCCCCATCTGCAAGAAGCCAGTGAAGAGTGGGGATGCGGAATTTCCATTCTGCAGCGAGCGTTGCCGCTTGATCGATTTGGGCAAATGGGCGAGCGGCGCGTACGTGATCTCATCGCCGGTGCAGGACACATCGGACCGCATTTCAGGTGCTCTGCCGGACAATTCCGATGAAGACTGAGTCGGATCGAAAACCCGACTCCAATACCTTCCTGCCTGCGTCTTACCGCCGCCGCGCACCGCTCTGGGCAAAGCTGGTGGCTACTTTCTTTGGCACGGGGCTGCTCCATCCTGGGCCCGGAAGCTGGGGTTCGGCGGCTACGGTCTTACTGTGGTGGCTGCTAAGCACGTGGATCAACCCGCATTGGAGGGCCGCAGCCACGGTGTTGCTGGCGGCTGTGGCGATACTGGTCGGCATTCCCGCAGCTACTCAAATGGCTCGTGCGACTGGCTTGAAAGACCCTCAGTTCGTAGTGATCGATGAAGTTGCCGGTCAGCTCATCACTTTGATTGCCGTACCGGTCTCGTGGAAATCTCTGTTGCTGGGCTTTATACTTTTCCGAGGGTTCGATATCGTCAAGCCTCCGCCGGTTCGTCAACTCGAGCACCTTCCGGAGGGAATCGGCATCGTATTAGATGACGTCGCGGCTGGGCTTTACGCGTTAGTCATTATGCAACTGGCGCTGCATTTCAGCCTTTTGCCGCGATAGCTTTTCGGCGGACGCATAACCAAGGAAGTTGGAGTCGATGGGAATTTCTGACCGCTTGCTGGGGAAGACGAACGTCAACGGGAAGCCGCACATCGAAGGCGTGTTTCCGGCCGCTGCCATGCCCGGTGGCGAAGTGCGAATTACCGGCCACGGTTTGCGTCCCCAGGACTTGCGACGACCTCGGGTGCGCTTTGGTGAAATCGAGGGCGCGGTGGTCATCAGTTCTGACGAGTTCCTAGTGGCTCGTGTACCGCAAGGCGCGTCCTCGGGGCCCATCGTAGTTTCGACCAATGGGCACTCCAGCAATCCTCACCAGATCAAAGTTGCTGTCCCCATTGCGGAGAACCTGCACCCGGTGACGAATCCCGCGCTCGACGCTGAAGGCAACATCTACGTCAGTTTTTCCGGGAGCCGAGGGCAAAAGGTTCCCGTCGCCATCTACAAGATCGACACTAACTACAACGTCAAACCATTTCTTGCGGACCTGATGAACGCCACGTCCATCACCTTTGACCGCAGTGGTCAAATGTATGTTTCGTCGCGCTTCGATGGGACCGTGTACCGCGTCGCTCCGAACGGGAGCATGTCCTCCTACGCTGAGGGCATGGGCATCGCTACAGGAATTGCCTTCGATCGCGCTCAGAATCTTTATGTCGGCGACCGCAGTGGCACAATTTTTAAGATCGGCTCCGACCGTCAGATCTTCGTTTTCGCAACTCTCGAGCCCAGCATTTCCGCTTACCATTTGGCTTTTGGTCCCCATGGAGACCTGTTCGTGACCGGGCCGACCACGTCCAGTTTTGATTGCGTCTACAAGATCACTCCCCAAGGCAATGTGTCCACTTTTTTCCGTGGCTTGGGACGTCCTCAAGGCATTGCCTTCGATGCGGAAGGCAATCTTTACGTGGCCGCTTCGCTCTCAGGCAAACGCGGCATTGTGAAAATCACTCCCGCTGGGGAAGCATCGTTGGCGGTTGCTGGCGCCGGCCTCGTCGGTCTTGCCTTCGCGCCGGGCCGTTCGATCGTTCTAGCAACCAACAGCGCCGTGCATCATCTTGCCTGGAACATCGAAGGATTAGCGTTAACCGACCTCCCTGCCTAAGTCAAGCATTCAGCACTCGGCGTTCAGCGTAAAGAATTATCAGCGGAAATCAGGGCAAATCCTTGGCCGATCTTGTTTTGTCTCTTTTCGTTTACACTTTTATTCGTGAATGCCGAGATCGTCGCCGTTGGCTCAGAGCTGCTGACTCCTTTCCGTCAGGACACGAACTCGCTCTATCTGACCGAGAAGCTCAACCAGCTTGGGGTTGAAGTGATTTTTAAGACCATCGTTGGCGATAACCGTGAACATCTCACGGGAGCGGCAAGTCTTGCGGTATCGCGGGCTGAGATCGTTATCTTCATGGGCGGACTTGGCCCGACCGAGGACGACCTCACCCGCGAAGCGGTAGGCGACGCGCTTGGACTTGAACTTCACCGCGACCCGGTGATTATCACCAGTCTCGAACAGCGCTTCGCCGCGCGCGGCTGGAAAATGGCGCCGAACAACATCAAGCAAGCCGACGTAATCACAGGCGCAACCGTCTTGCCCAACGCCAACGGAAGCGCTCCCGGACAGTGGATGAGCGGTAAGTATGAGGGCCGCGAAAGAATCATCATGTTACTTCCCGGGCCGCCGCACGAGTTGAAGGCGCTCTTCGAGGAACAGTGTCTGCCTCGCCTGCGGGCCAAGCTGCCGGCGCAATTCATTGCCACTCGCGAACTGAAAATTACCGGCTTGGGCGAGTCGCTGTGCGACGCGCGGGTAGCGCCCATTTACCAGCTCTATAGGGATGTGCAAACGACCATCCTGGCTGGAGCCGGTGAAATCCAACTGCATTTGAAGTCGCGCGCCGCTTCTCTCGAAGCCGCTCAGTCGCGAGTCGATGAATTGGTCGGGAAGATTGAAGAAGAACTCGGAGATTGCGTCTTCTCCGACAATGGCGATTCGATGGAACAGATCGTTGGCTACTATTTGCAGATGCGCAACGCAACCCTCGCGGTCGCGGAATCCTGCACCGGCGGCTTATTGGCCGAGCGCATCACTTCTGTCAGTGGAAGCTCCCGTTACTTTGTGGGAGGCGCCGTTGTTTATTCGAATCAATTGAAGACCGGGTTCGCCGACGTTCCACCTGAAGTCATCGACAAATGCGGCGCAGTGAGCCGTGAAGTAGCCGCTGCTCTGGCGGAGGGAATTCGCCGGCGAACTGGCGCAACTATAGGCTTGGGGATTACGGGCGTCGCCGGACCGACCGGCGGGACTGATGCGAAACCAGTTGGATTGGTTTTCCATGCTCTGGCTACCGACGGCGGAACCGAAGTCGTGGAACGAACATTTCCCGGAGATCGCAAACACATCCGCCGGTTCGCCAGTCAGCAGGCGCTGGATATGGTGAGAAGAAAGCTGATGTAGATCGGTCTTTGGCCGTTGGTCGACAGTCGGAATGGTCTCGACCAACGACCAACGACCAACGACCCGATGCGAATCTTCATTGCCCTCGACATCGACGACGCCATCCGCCAGCGCATTCAGCGCTTCATGGAAGGGGTGAGCGGGTTCGCGCCGGATGCGCGCTGGGCCCGTCCTGAGTCGCTGCACGTCACCTTGAAATTCATTGGCGAGAAGCCGATGGAATCCGCGGAAGAAATCAAGCGCGCCCTTTCCGGCATCCGCCCTGACTCCTTCGAGCTTACGTTCCGCGGGTACGGATTCTTCCCCACCGCAAAAGCTGCACGCGTCTTCTGGGTCGGCATTGAATCCGGGCCGCAACTCGCATCTCTCGCGAACGCCGTCGATGCCGCCACTTCCGCTCTCGGAATCCCGAAAGAAGATCATCCCTTCGCACCCCACCTCACGCTGGCGCGCGGTGGCGGACGCTCCGGCGCTGCCCGCTGGCGCAAGGGTGACGCTACCAATAAGAACTTCCAACACCTGCAGGAGAAATTGGCGGCTCTGCCCGTCCCTGACTTTGGTACCATGGCGGCCCACGAGTTTTTTCTGTACCAGAGTCAGCTTTCAACAGGGGGTTCGCGTTACACAAAGATCGCAAGCTTCGCCCTAACGTAGCACCGGCATCCTGCCGGCTGTCGCGAGGGCATCTTGCCCTCGCCGCTGAGGTAAGCAAGGCGCTTGTACAAATGCCCACGTTCGTTCTCACTGCCGCGTATAGCTACCTCCTAGGCTCGATCCCTTTCGGCTATCTCCTGGTGCGCGCGTTTTGCGGACAGGATGTTCGCCAGACGGGCAGCGGCAACATTGGCGCGACCAACGTTTCCCGCACTTCGAAAGGTCTGGGCGCCCTGACGCTAGTTCTCGATGCGCTGAAAGGACTCACCGCCGTTGTCATTACACGCATGAATTTCCCCGGCAACCAGACACTGCTCGGCGCTGCGGCACTCTTCGCAATTGTGGGTCATATGTTCCCGGTGTGGCTGCGTTTTCGGGGCGGCAAAGGGGTAGCAACGGGACTGGGTTCCTTTATCGTGCTCACGCCTAAAACCATTCTGGTGATGCTTGCTATCTTCGTCGTGATTTTTCTGGTGTTCCGGTACGTGTCCCTCGCCTCGATCCTCACCGTGGCTCTGTTCCCGCTTCTGGCGTGGATTCTCGAGCCTGAGCGTGCTACTCCCCGGGTGCTTCCCTTCATTGCGGCCGCTTCCTTTCTCATCATCGCGAAGCACCATGAAAACATTCGCCGTCTACTCGACCATACCGAAACCCGCTTCCAGTGGAGGCGCAGGTGAGCGAGATTGCTGTGGTCGGTGCGGGCGCCTGGGGTACGAGCCTTTCCATCGTCCTGGGGCGGAAGGGCACACATCGCGTTCGCCTGTGGGCCCACGAAAAAGAAGTGCGCGATTCCATTTCGTCGCGCCGGGTTAACGAACTCTTTCTTCCGGAGCACACCATCCCCGACTGTGTTTCGGTTACAGGCAGTTTTGAGGAAGCTATTCACGATGCGGAAATCGTTGTAGGCGTCATGCCTTCGCAACACTGCCGTGGGCTTTTTCAGAAAATGCGTCCATTTCTCAAGCCGGGCATGCTGTTTGTGAGCGCCACCAAGGGTCTGGAAGAGGGAACGCTGCTGCGCATGACGGAAGTGATCGCGGTCGTTGTGGGATCAGACGGAGGCTTCCAGCCCCGCATCGGCGCGCTGAGTGGGCCAACCTTCGCCAAAGAAGTGGCTCGCGGCGATCCCACCGCTATCACCATCGCTTCGCGCGACACCGGACTGGCCGAAACCATTCAGCGTGAGTTCGGTGATCCGCGTTTCCGCGTTTATACCAACGCGGATGTCGCGGGCGTAGAGCTAGGCGGCGCGCTGAAGAACATCATCGCCATCGCTGCTGGCGTTTGCGATGGCCTGGGACTCGGACACAACTCCATCGCTGCCCTCATCACGCGCGGTCTGGCGGAGATTACGCGATTGGTCGTAGCGTGCGGCGGCCGCCAGGATACGATGGCCGGACTCGCAGGACTGGGCGACCTGGTCCTCACCTGCACCGGCGGCCTTTCTCGCAACCGAAGTGTGGGAGTTGAGTTGGGACGCGGACGCAAACTTCCGCAAATCATCGCCGCCATGCATGGCATGGTGGCGGAAGGCGTGTTCACTACTCATGCGGCCGTCGAACTCGCGCGTGCGCGCGGAGTGGAAATGCCTATCACCGCGCAGATGGATGCTATCCTGCACCAAGGCAAGTCGCCTCGCGATGCCATCCACGACCTGATGACTCGGAGTTCCAAGAGTGAAAGTGGGCTCGATCGGGGCAAGCCCCAGGCTTGAGCGCACGCCTTACTCGCTCCGGACTCTCACAAACTTACCTATCTCGCGTTCGCTTTCTGTCAAGTCCTCGCATTGCTGATTGAGAGCCGTGTACTTGGCAAAATGCCGCTTCCGAAATTTGTCGTAGGCCTGTTGCGACCTCCAGAAATCCAAGGTTACATAGGTCCGCTCGCCGTTCAGACTGCGGACTAAATGGGTTCCGAAATACGATTCATCCTGAGTGAAAAGTCAAGCCCAGTGGCCGTCCGATCCGTAGACTCTCTCGAAGCCTTTCTCCATACCCGCCCGGACGTGAAACTCCCAGATTCTCCCAGATAATCAGGTATCCCCACTCCCCGCGCCTCCGCTTGGAGGACCGGTCTTTAGCCTTTCGCGGCCTGACTTGCGACCGCGAAGTGAAGTCATATCATCATTCCATCAACCAGTTAGCCCGAAAACAAATTACCTCAAGAGGCCATTTCCAGGCCTCGCAAATCCTGTCAAACCGCCGAAGGGCACCGCTTTTCGGGGTACCTTCGTAACAATTGGCGACCGCGATATCACGCTACACTTAACGTATCGCGGAAGGCTTAGTTGAGTAGAAAACGCCGCGTGCAGGGGTCACTTGTCGCTGAATCTGCCAACGCCATCTCGCCTGCCCATTCTGTACGTCATTCTAAGTGTGCTCGTACTGATCAGCGTGGTTCCCATGTATTTTTACTCGGCCCAGGTGGAGTCGATCAACCGGGATCGCCTGATCACCAACGAAAGGCTCCTGCAGAATACGGTCACGCGCTCCCTGGCAGACGACATTTCACAGCACCAGGAATCTCTCCGCATGATGCAGGCGAATCTGGCCTCTGCACTGCAGGTCGCCAGTGGCGGGGACATCACTTCCGAACACGTGGAAGCGCCCGAGTTGCGTGCTTTGCTGGAGAATTTTGTTTCTTCTTCCGACGACCTGGCCTATGCCACGCTGTTGAATGCCGATGCCAAGGGAATTTCCGCCGGCCGAATCGCTCCCGACGCATTTTTGCAGCGCGAATTGGAGCGCGCTTATGCCGCCGCCCGCGAAGCTCGAGTCTATAACGGTCAAGCACTTGTAGTGGGAACTGGCAAGTCGGCCCGCACCGTGATGCTGGTCAGCACCCCGGTTATGTACGGTGGGAGCTTCCTGGGCATGATCGGTTCCGTCGTGGACCTGCAATTCCTTATACGCCGCCTGCAAGAGGTCAACCGAGGCGGCCTCACGCCATACGTCGTGGATAGCCAGGGGCGACTGGTCGCCGGTGCCACTTCTGACTATGCGACCGGTCAGGACATGTCGAACCTCGAAATCGTGCGGAATTTTGTCGAGGCGGGCACCAAGGTGCAAATGGTGGCCGCGACCAGAGAATTCAACGTCCGCGATGGCAACGCCAATATAAGAATGCTCGGCACGTACAGTCCGGTGACCAACCTGGACTGGGCCGTAGTGGTGCAAAAACCGCGCGCCGAGGCCTACCGCGGCGTGTATGAGATGCAGCGCAACGCTCGCAATCTGGCAATCATGGCCATTGCCCTGAGCATCGGCATCAGTATTTTCGCCGCCCGCCGGATTACGAATCCGCTGCAAGTCCTTACCCATTTCAGCCGGGCCATCGCAGGTGGAGATTTTTCACAGCGCGTTCACGTCAAGAGCCGCACCGAGATCGGCGAACTAGCCGACACCTTCAATGTCATGTCCGAAGAGCTCGAGCATTTCGTGCTCGACCTCAAACGAGCCGCAACCGAGAACCGTGACTTGTTCATGGGCTCGATTCAGATGCTCGCCGGGGCGGTCGACGAAAAAGATCCTTACACTCGCGGTCACTCCGACCGCGTCACTCGCTATTCCATGATGATCGCCAACGAAATGGGCGTGTCGGAAGATTTCATAGAAACCGTGCGCATCTCCGCCCAGCTGCACGATGTGGGCAAAATTGGAATTGAAGACCGCATCCTCAAGAAGCCGGGCGCACTCACCCCGGAAGAATTCGACATTATGAAAACGCATACCACTAAGGGCGCCAATATTCTGCGCCCAGTGGCGCAACTGAAGGACATGATTCCCGGCATCGAGTTGCATCACGAATCGCTCGACGGCCGCGGTTACCCTCATGGCTTGAAGGGAGACGAAATCCCTCTCCTGCCTCGCATCATCGCCGTCGCTGACACTTTCGATGCGCTCACTACAAACCGTCCGTACCAACACGCCCACTCCCCTTTGGACGCCTTAAAGATTATTCACAATCTATCGGGCAAGCGCCTCGACCCGACCGCGGTTGCGGCCATCACGGCCATCTACGGTCGCGGCGAGATTCGTATCCCACGCCAAACCGTCCCCGCGACGCCTATCCCGGTCACGCCTCCTGTGTCGGCTCCGACGACGCATCCGGCCGCAGCTCCGGTCGTTTCCGAAGCTCCTGCTTAGTCAGGAGTTGCCCTGCTCCCGGTCGCAATCTCCACCTGCCGCTATAATTAATATTTAGCGCACGATTCCCAAACGTCTATGATTCAGACCCTGTTTGGCAGCCTGGACGAGCAACAGAAGCCGGGCCTCTTCGACCGAATGAAAGAGGCGGTGACGCGTACCCGCGAAAACCTGAGCCAGCGCATCGAAGAAGTTGTTTCCATCGGCAAGGAAATTGACCGCGCCACGCTGGACGACCTCGAAGCCACCCTGATCGGCGCAGACCTTGGCCACACGACCACCCGTGAAGTCCTCGACAAGCTTCGTGAAAGAGCCGACCGCAAACAGATCAAAAATGCCGACGAACTCAAACGCCTGCTGAAAGAAGAGCTGCTCAACATCTTGAATGCCGCCAACATTCGTCCGGTTCAGAAAGTCGACGGCACATCGGAGGTCATCCTCGTGGTCGGCGTCAATGGCACGGGAAAGACGACGACCATTGGCAAGCTGTCGCAAGTGTTTCGTTCGCAGGGCAAAACTGTGTTGCTGTGCGCAGCCGACACTTTTCGCGCCGCCGCCATCGAGCAATTGGAAATCTGGGGACAACGTACCGGGACCGAAGTCATCCGAACGAAAGCCGGCGGCGATCCGGCAGCCGTGCTCTTCGACGCTCTGCAAGCCGCTTCTGCGCGCCATACCGATTACGTGATCGTCGACACCGCCGGGCGTCTTCACACCAAAACTAACCTCATGGCGGAACTGGACAAGATGCGGCGCACGGCGCAGCGAATCATTCCCGGCGCACCGCACGAAACTTTGCTGGTGATGGATGCCACCACCGGGCAGAACGGTTTGCAACAGGCGCGCCAGTTCACGGATGCGGCCGGGGTAACCGGAATCGTCCTTACTAAGCTCGACGGCACCGCTAAGGGCGGCGTAGTGGTTGCAATTTCCCGAGAACTAGGTCTGCCGGTCCGCTACGTCGGCGTCGGCGAAAAGGCTGGGGATCTGCTGCCCTTCAACGCCAAAGATTTTGTGGATTCATTGTTTGCTTGATTGCTTACCTTCCTCGACATTTCGCTAACAATCCGCCCCTTGCGCCATAGAATCATACGTTTTTGGACTCGAAGCACAATGCCGTCTCACCCGAGGACTATATGCGTTGTCTAGGACAAAAGGTTCTGCTTGGGTTATTCACGGTCGGATTTGTTTTGAGCCTTGCGTCGAGCAAGATGAGCGGCCAAAGCTATACCGACCTCCACGATTTCAACTACACAAACGAGGGATGTAACCCGACGTACCCGGCCCTTCTTGCCCAAGGAAGAGACGGCAATATCTAGGGCACCACGGATTCCGGCGGAATCTACGGGGACGGTACGGTGTTCAAACTCAGTCTTTCGGGAACGATAACAACGCTCTACAACTTCGATGGAACGCCCGGACCAGTTCTCCAGGGCGGTCTTGTTCTGGGACCGGACGGTAACTTCTACGGCACGACCGAGTTCAGCACGAACGCTGCCGGTACGGTCTTCAAGATCACGCCCACGGGCACGCGAACTACGCTTCATACTTTCGCCGGTGGCACCACCGATGGAGCGTGGCCGCTCACTCCGCCTGTGCTAGGGAATGACGGGATGTTCTATGGTGTAACAGGTGTGAATCAGGGGCCATGGACGGGGGTTGGGTACCGCATCAGTTCGGCGGGAAACTACCAGATCCTAGCGACTTCGCTACCAGGCGGAGCATTTTGGGCCCCCGCTAATGCAGGCGAGTAACGGGAATTTCTATTCCACGAGCTATAACGGCGGCACGGATGATGCAGGGACGGTTTATAGTATGTCGCCCTCTGCAGTTGTAACGATCGTTTATCACTTCGACTCTACCCATGGCGGATGGGGATATGCACCGTTAGTACAGGACGCCAAGGGCTATCTTTACGGGACTGAGGCCCAGGGAGGAACCTTGGGCGGCGGTGTTGTTTTCAAGATAACCAATTGCGGCAAGCTAACAGTGCTCCACAATTTTCTTCATCAGGATTTCAACGATGGCTGGCTATCTGCCGCCGGACTTGTATTAGCGACGGATGGGAACCTGTACAGCTCTACGTTCCGGGGCAACCCAACGAATAATGGTGCATCGTTCAAAATCACAAGAGCCGGGTCCTACACTCAGGTCCACGTGTTTGATGGGACTGATGGTACACAAACCGAGGCCGGCGATGCAGCACACGAACGGAAAGATTTATGGTCTGACGTCGTTAGGAGGAGTTTACGATGGTGGAGTCTTGTACACTCTTAATGTCGGCGTAAAGCCTTTCGTCAGTCTGGTTTTCAATGCCGGCAAGGTCGGCAGATCCATCGGAATTCTCGGTCAGGGATTTAAAGGAACCACAACTGTTTCCTTCAACGGAACTCCCGCGACCCTTCAATGTAGTGTCCAGCACTTATCTAGTCGCGAAGACTCCAACCGGGGCGACCACCGAACCTGTAACCGTAACGACAACCAAGCGCATGCTGAAGAGCAACAAGGAATTCCGGGTTAGGCATTGATGCGCGTTGCTGGCACATCAAAGCCTAAAATCGATTTTGCGTGACCCACTACCCAGACACTGACGAACGCCTCCTCCGCCAAGCGCTAGACTTGGCCGCACAAGGCATCGGTTTGACGTCGCCAAATCCATGCGTAGGTGCCGTTATTGTGGACGCGAAGGGCGCAATCGTCGGCAGTGGCAGCCACACGTACGATGGCCTGAAGCATGCGGAAATCCTTGCCCTCGAGCAAGCCGGAGAAAAAGCTCGCGGCGCAACCCTCTATATCAACTTAGAACCGTGTTCCCACCGGGGCCGAACTGGACCTTGCGCCGATGCGCTGATCGCCGCCGGAATCGCCGGAGTGGTTGCCTGCATGCGGGACCCGAATCCGGTGGTCAGAGGCCAGGGCTTTGCCAAACTTCGCAGCGCCGGGATCAACGTCTCCTCCGGCCTAGTGGAAGAAGAAGCCAAAGCGCTCAACGAGTCCTTTGCCAAATACATTCGCCGGCACATTCCGCTGGTCACGCTAAAGGCCGCGATGACGCTCGACGGTAAAATCGCGCCGCCTCCAAATCAATCGCCGAATCTTGCGGCCGGGAACACGACTCGCACCGCCTGGATCACGGGTGAATCGGCACGCGCTCACGTGCAGGAGCTTCGCCATCAGAGCGACGCGATTCTCGTTGGTGTTGGCACCGTAATTGCCGACGATCCGTTGCTCACTGACCGCAGCGGCCGTCCTCGCCGCCGCCCGCTGCTTCGGGTGGTGCTTGATTCGCGTCTGCGATTGCCCCTCGAGTCGCGAGTGGCCAAGACCGCCCAGAACGATGTTCTCGTGCTCTGCTCTTTCGCCGAAGAGAAAAGGAAAAAGCAACTACTGAAGCTCGGCATTCGCGTGGAACAGCTGCCCGCGGCAAACTCGGAGGGCCATCCCGACATGGCTGCCGTCGTCCGTTTCCTTGGCGAAATGGAGATCACGAGCCTGATGATTGAAGGGGGCTCCATGGTCAACGCAGCCGCGTTTTCCGCCGGCATTGTCGACAAAGTCTTTCTGTACTACGCTCCGAGAATTCTAGGAGGCACAGCTTCCGTACCGTTCGCCGGAGGCGCAGGATTCGCCGGCAACAACGACGCGACCTACGTAAAGTCCATACGCCTACACCGTTTTGGCGAAGATTTTGCAGTTGAAGGATACTTGAAAGATCCATATGCGGATTGAGGCCTCGGCGTCAGGCGTCAGGCTTCAGGCGTCAGGCTTCAGGCGTCAGGCTTCAGGCGTCAGGCCTCCGGGTAAAATAGTCGACCTGACGCCTGAAATCTGAAGCCTTATCACGGAGATTCCATGTTCACCGGCATCATCGAAGAAGTCGGACGCGTCACAAATATCGGCCACGAAAACGACAATCGCCGCCTTAGGGTTTCTGCCTCGAATCTCGTCAAGGAGTTGAAGAAGGGCGACAGCATCGCGGTCAGCGGCGTCTGCCTCACCGCAGTGGAGATCACGCCCAACTCCTTCGGCGCCGATCTGGCCGAGGAAACCTGGAATCGCACGTCGTTCTCCCGAATCAAACCGGGCGCTCTGGTTAATCTCGAACTCCCCATGCGCGCCGATGGACGCTTCGGCGGACACATCGTCCAGGGCCACGTCGATGGCACCGGCAAATTCGTCGCACTCGAAGAAGTCCCAGGTGCTGATAACTATTGGCTGCGCATCGAGATCCCGCCAGAGCTGACGCGCTACGTTATTTTCAAAGGCTCTCTCTCGATTGAAGGCATCAGCCTCACGGTCGCAAAAGTAGAAGAAACCGAAGCAACGGTTGCCATAATCCCGCACACCACCGAAATGACGAATCTGAAATCCCTCAGGCACGGCGATCCGGTAAACCTCGAAGTGGATATGATCGCAAAATACGTGGAAAGGATGATGCGAGGCGATTCAGCCAAGCGCTCCATCACGATCGAACGATTGCTGCGAGAAGGATTTTAGGGTCGATCGGGATACCGAATCACGCTCGCCTGAAGCCCGAAGCCGGAAGCCTTCCTACGCTTCCAAGCTCAGCCTATCGAGGTCCAGGAACTCCTGCACGATCGGCTCCTGACATTTTTCCATGTCTGAATAGGTTCCAAAGAAGAGCACCTTGGCTTCGTGGAGAAACACAATCCGGTTCGCCAGCTTTTCGGCAAGGCGCATGTCGTGGGTTACAACCACGCTGGTCAGGTGCAATTGTGTCTTAAGCCGCTTGATCAAATCGCCGAGCAACTGCGCCATCAGCGGATCGACCATGGTCGTGGGTTCATCGTAAAGAACGCACTCCGGCTGCGCCGCCAAGGCTCGCGCGATCGCCACCGACCGCTTCATTCCCGTGGACAAATCCGAGGGAAGCAAATCCCGCATTTCTTTCACTCCCACCATTTCCAGCAGGCCATCGACGATCTGGAAAATCTGATCTTCCTTGAGATCGCGCCGCTCACGCAGGGGAAATGCCACATTCTCACCGACGGTCAGCGAATCAAACAGCGCGCCGTTCTGGAACACCATGGTGACTTTCTTGCGGATGCGCTGCAGGTTTGCCTCATCGTAGTCGGTAATGTCTTCCCTGGCCACAATCACCCTGCCTGAATCCGGTTTGAGAAAGCCCATAATGTTTTGCAGCGTAACCGATTTGCCCACGCCGCTGCGTCCCAAAATGCAAACCGTCTCTCCCGCCATCACGTCGAAGCTCACGTGGTCGAGAACGCAGTTCTCACCGAAGGCCTTCGAGACGTCCTTGAATTCGATATACGGCGCCAATTCTCCGTTGCTGGCCATGTCGCGGTCTGTCAGTTCTCCCTAGGTGTTATTTCCGATCATGTTTCCCATCTTAGATGATGGTATCAATTGAATCACGGGGGACGGGCGCCCTAGCCCGTCCGGCCAACCAAGGCGCGGCAGAAGAATCCCTCACCCCCCCATCCCAAAGCGCACTTCTTTCGCTTTCTCCAACTCCTCGGGAGTGTTCAGATTCCGAAACATCTCCCCCGACCAACCCAGCCGCACCAACTCACTCTCCTCAATCACGCAAGTTTCAACCCTTGCGAACAGCGAATCAATCTTGTTTTTTGCTTCCAGCAGAGACCGTTCTGCCACCTCCACAAACCCGCGGCGATAGACTGCACAAAGCGGTTGGAATCCTGAGCCCGTGCGCGGAACCGTGACCATTGCACCCGATTCCAGCGCCCGCGAAAGCAGATATTGAAGCAACTTCTGCGTCACGAAGGGCAGATCGACCGCGAGCATCAAATTTACCTCGGTCGTCGAACCTGAGAGTGCCGCATGAATTCCTCCCAGCGGTCCCCGCTCACGATACACATCTTCAACCACCCGGCCAAAGGTCCCAAATTTCTTAGCGTCGCCTACAATCCAAACCTCTTCTGCGACAGCACTCGCCAACTTCAATGCTTGCGAGAGAAGAGTCTCGTCCCCTAATCGAAGGAAGGCCTTATCGCTTCCCATGCGAGAGCTCTTGCCGCCCGCCAAAACAAACGCCGTGGCACCGAGTTTAATCCCTTCATTCACGCGTCGATCATACAGGTCACCGCAACCTTCGACGATCCAAACACGAGTTCAGAGCAGCACGAGCGTGATTCCCTTGTTGCCGCGCCCCACATCCCTGTCTAAAACCAGTTCCGGAACTTTCTTAAAGAGTAGTTTGCTACGCTCGTCGAAGCTGGACCAACTCTCTCCGTTGACGAATGCTGCAATCTCACCTTTGTCTTTTCGCTGACGCAAGAAGCCACGGATGGCAAACCGCAGCACTCCGCCCACACCGGTCGAGCCATAACCGTGAATTACTTTCAACGCCAGGATGCCATCTTTTCGCGCACGGGCCAGTGCAGCTTCGAGCTTCTGGTAAGCCTGATCGCGAGTTGGGAACCCCTCTTCGAGATTGATGACCCGAACCGCTGTGGACATAACGCTTTCCGTGGCACAGGCGTTTCGTACCACTTTACCTCCTTACCTCGCCAAGAGCGAAAAACGAGGAGCGTTCACGACAGGATGAACCGCCTGCAGAATCAGCGCGACGCGAATTGCACGAAAGTAACCTACTTCAGCCTAACGGCTGAAACCGTAGTGATTGCAGACAGCTTGCAAACCTAAACGGGCGAAGCGGGGGCGAAATGCGTCGCGTTTTGTGCCCAACTTGCGCCCAAGTTCAGCAGCGTGGTGTTCGCCGCATCACCACTGTGGAGCAATGTGACCGCAACCAAACAGCAAATTGAAATTCGCAGACGGGGGCAATCATCGTCGCGTTATGGCCTCGGCGCGATTCATAGTTGGTGAAACCAGGACATTTCGCTCACGACGAGTTGTCGCTGCGCTATCGATTCTTGGGAAGTACTACCCGAAGCAACTCCATGAGGATAACGGTTGTGAGGAAAACAGAGCCAGGCACCATTAAGAAAAAATAAGCCCAAATGCTACGGGGCAAGCCAGCGAGGACCGGGAACGACTAAACGTAACCCAAAGCCCCACCGTCTTGGTTGCGAACAGCAATGTGAAGAGCAGGGCGTGCTAGGGCGTCCGTTGAATAGTCACGAGTCCAATTGTAGCGCGGGTAAAGTAATTCTAAGAGCAGCGGGTTTCGCAGATTGTTGACGAAATCAGGCCATTTGCGCTCAAAACTCCTCTAACTTCCTAGTGCCATGCTTGCGCTGCCCAGACGGTCTGCAGTAGTTCCAATCCTGCGGATGGGAGGCCGTCGCCATGGGTAAGCAGAGAATCAAGCCGAATTACCGTCGCCGAGTGCTTCCGGCCGGAAAATGAGAAAAAGTTGGACCTAGACTTGCATGCGAGTCGCCCTAACGCATCCCGTCCAGCCCTCGTGACGAGCCAGGAAACTTTTCCTGCAACTCCGGGTTCTAACCGTTCAAATGCCTTGCCAGCCGCTGCCTCCAGCGCAGTGTGCTCCAGCACGGTGAAATTCGGGAGAGAGCGGAGGCCGAGGTTCAGGAGGTGGCTTGTGATTTGGGTTCGGGTAGAGACCACCCAGGAAGAGATCGCCCTCATAACCCAGGCAGCCCGGAAACTGGGCCTCACTCCGTCCCAATTCGTCACACGCGCAGCTGCGAGGCTGCGCAGCAAGCAGAAGTCGCAGAGGGCCGCAGATCGCGGCCACTCATTGCTCGGAAAGACGAAGCTGCCACTTCGGAAACGGAAGTCTTGATAGATATAAGACTGTCGTATCGGCTACAATCGAAAATCGTGATTGTCGAGATACATTCCCACCCCGTTTACCACAGCGCAAATCGTTCTATAATCCACGCGGCAAACCAGCGCAGGAGCTGGAAATGAAGAGACCCAAGCGCAACATGTCTCCTGGTGTTTCACGAGCCCGGCGACCCAAGACAGGAAACAACAAGGGAATGTTAATTCTGCTCAACGAAGTGGAAAAGATGAGCATTGAGAAGGCAGCTGCAAAGGAAGGTGTCAGCATGAGCCGTTTTATCGTTGAGCGCGCTTTGAATGCCGCCAAGCGGGTCCTCTCCTAAACCGATGTCGGTTGTTGTTGCGTGCCCGGTTGCGACTCTCCCTTAACTACCGATTGCGATTGTCCGATTCCCATTGAACTAGAGCAAATCAGGGTAACGCGTGACACCCCAACCCTCCTGGTCGTCAGCCAATATGTCTCCTGACCCGCTGCCGGCCATCCCCAGCGCCAAAACTGCACGGTAACAATTGTAGATATATATGTACAACCAATTCAAATTTGGGGTAGTAATATATCTAAATGGCAGTTGGCCATGATTGATTGCTGAGGCGACACAGCCTTTCTGGAGGTCTGGGTATGCGAGAAAATCCCCACCCGACTGCCACTGACACGGAAATGGAAATAGCGAAGTAGCTGGGATGCCGCATCAACCTGTACCCGGCGATCTCCAGTACCTCGGACACGAACCTCCGTCCGGGTTGCCGTTCGACGTGAACCAGCAGGTTGAGGGAGTCAGCAATGTTGCTCTGATCAGGGAGGAGGTGCGTGCTATGGAAGGCGCAAGGGTCCCGAAGTTCCGTCCCTATTGGATTCGTTACATCGTCGCGTTCTGGGCAGGAGAAAAGCTCAGATGGGTAAGAGACAACGTGCTTATCGCTTGCGCGTGCTCCCTTGTGCCTGGCCTGATTGCCGCCGGCATTAGTGCTGCCCTCAGCGACCGCAAGTGGCGCGCAGCGGCGTATGCAACTCTCCTCACCTACGGCGGATTGTTTGCCCTGTTCTTGATTTGGAGGCTGATTGCCACGCCGTTGGAACTTGATCGCGAGAGACAACGATCTATCGATTGGTTGAGCAGCAGCCTCGCGGATACCAGGTCCAGGTCAGCTGCACTGCGAGCCCAACCGCCAAGCATCGATGTCGAAATATCAGAGCTTCATGTTCAAGGGACAGGGGCCGATCTCGCTCCCCGCGCTTCCGAGGTTACAGTCGATTGGGACATCTTCCTACTAGTGAAACTAACCCTCACCGGAACGCTGCCGATTGCGGTGTTGGCATACGAATTAAGTCGTATTTTGCATGGCAATTCCCATCGCACTGATGCTGTGGACGACGTTCAGGACTGGGGATTAGTCACCCAAAAAAAGCCGGTTGGAGTAGGAACGACATTTCACTACACCGTGACCCGGTTAATGCAGATTGCCCACAAAATAGAACAAAGAGGAGTACCCGTGGAGGGATGGCTCCATTTCTCTGTCAACGGCGTACATGAGAAGGAAATTGGAGCGACCGTCTACCGACTTCTTGTCTTGACTTCGAACGGCGCAATCAGCAGAGACATAACGGGCACCAAGAACCTGGCCGGGCAGACAGGCACCCAGTTTCTTTTCTCCCCTGCGCCCAAAGAACTTGGGCTTTGCTATCAAATTCGGCCGCGGTGCAGCTAGGTAGACGTGGCGGGAACGGAACCGCCAGGAAAGTCACGAGGGAACAGCGCAGGGAGAGTACCCCGAAGGCAGCTCAGGCGCACTGGGCGAAAGAGGGGAAAAGCTCAAGATGACTGACCACGACAGTTCGCACAGTGTGAAGACGAGCCTAGCCTTCGAGCCAGATTTCTCCGAACTGGTGGATTTAACGCAAGTCATGAGCTCGGAAGTGGACTTTCAAGCGGCCATGCTGTTGGCGCATCAGGTAGATCCGTTTTCGCGGGAGGCGAGACGCGCTTTCGTTGCACCCAGGGCCGCAACCTTCCGGACAATACGCATGTACCAGATGGCAGGTGGTGACGACAGCAGTATCGCTGTTTTTCGTACCATGGCCGAGGCCAAGCATCAGCGCATTCGCTAAGCCAAACGCAAACTCGCGAGCGACCCGCGCGCCTCGCCGCCATTCTTGTCAGGCAAAATCTTTAGTTCAAGCATGGTCACATCGAAGATTTCCACGGTGTAGTCCTCAGTCTCCCGTACTGTCCCAGGCGGGCTGAAATTCCATTGCTGGCGAACAATTTCTCGAAACGAATGTCCGTGGTCCGGAGACCATCGCAAGACGAACTCCTGTGTGCGCTGGATTTCGGTTTCCTCGAAGACCAACCAGATGCGTTTCAACTTTTGAGGGTGGCGAACAGAAGGCGGATAGTCTGAGGTCCCGGCTCGGCGGCACGCCAGCCCCGTCCCTCGCCGAGTTGCAGCGCACATTCGATAGGATAGGTTTCATCTTCCGATGTAATCTCGACCATCCCCAAGCTGGCCAGATCGAGTCCGCCTTCATCAAAACTCACACGTTCGCGCGGATTCGCAGAAATCAGGCGTTTGCGCATGCTAACAACCGGATCCTTCCTTGTGCTCGCTTTCTTCTCTTTTTCGCGTCGGAGGTTTGCACTTCAAATCGCTATCAGCTCACCCAGCGGTTCTGCGCTTATTTTCTTCGATCTCACGTCGCAGGACCTTGAGTGTCTGGACCGCATCACGGATCTCCCGCTCCTCTTTACTGGCTTGGATGTTCTCTTGGATTAACTCGCGCATCCGTTCGTCTATCGCTTGCTGAGCGGCAGTTACACGCTGTTCGAAATCCGGTAGGTTGGTTTTAAGTTGCGCGGCCTGGAACAACTCACGCCAATTACTCACGGCGCACCTCGCCAACGAACAGCACCTCACTTAGCCCCAAACGTAACACCTTGGTTGGTTGCCCTAACGGACAGAGCACCAGACTCGCGCTGCGCGAAGCTAACGGTAATTCAATTCTATTCTCCGGGCAGCCTGTCCTCCAACGTCTGACTCAACGACTCGATCGAGGTGTTTTGACTAAGCTCCCGAATATCCTTATCTGCCACGATGCTTTGAAGCCCCATGTGTCCACAAATCGCACGAACCATCTGCAACAGCGTTGTGATTTCTTTCTCCGCCAGCAGGTCAACTTGCAAATTCAGGTGGTCCCGACGCTCCCCACGTCGCATCATCCGGTTCTGGCGCATGAGTATAAAACTGGAGAGAATCACCGCCTCTATCGCGACAATCACTCCAAGCAACGAGAACGGCCAAGGATCGAACGGTCTTACCCCAGAGATCTGGCCGCTATTCACCAGCAGCCACGCAATCACGAGCCCTAAGTGAAGCACCACGAACGGAAGGCTTCCTGCGAAGACTCCCACACTATCGGCGAGACGTTCTGAGTTAGACCTTCTTTCCAGCGCTTCTTCCTCTTGCCTCACAATCGAATCGATGTGCGCCTCGGCATGCCTCGAATGTTCTCTCATGGATCAAGCCTCTTGCGATAGGATACGCTGCTTCCCGAGATTACTTTTTTCCTGAGGTCGGCCAGAATATCGGGCTGCAAGAATCAAGCGTTCGCAGCGTGGGACGGATCGTAAGACGTTGCCGCTTCGAAGGGGTCGGACCCGAAGAAATTCGATCCTCACGCACTGCACCGTTGCTTCGCGGCTCTCTGTCACGATAACGGAATTCCCATCAAAGTGGTATTTCAAGTTGCTCGGACACTCGAACCGGTCAACGACGGTAATCTACACGCAGGTTTCACGGCTCGCATGGTACAAAGCTACAACGCAGCAGCGCATCCGCGCGCGCGCAGCTAAAGGTTGCGAACAGGAATCAATCGAGGATGGTCTAACATCCCTGTTAATATTGATTGCGCTGGCAGGGTACATGCTATGGCTTCACCCGCTTCCGTCCCTCAGTGGTCAACGAACATCAAATCCCTTAGATCTAGCCTGAAACTCTCTCAATCCGAACTGGGAAAGAAACTCAACTGCTCAGCGATGACCGTGTCGCGGTGGGAGCAGGGCAAACAGCCGCCTTCCACCACTTGTTATGTGGCGATGGGCAGAATTGCGGGCCCCTCGTTCGGGTGGGTGTTTTGGAATCTCGCTGGAATTACGGAGGATGATGTTCAACGGATGCCCACTCAAAAGGCGAGGACCAAGAAGGGGCAGCGTCACTTGTCAACGGCGATCACTGTTCTGGAGATCGAAGTTGCTCGGAGTGAAGCGCGGGCCGCGAGGCGGGACGCGCTGTTCCAAGATCTCCCGACCCAAGCGCTACGGCGAGAGTACAAAATTATCGCCCGGGCAGAGGCTACGTTCGCCCGCCTCATCGCAAGCCACATTCAAATGTTGAAGACCTTCGTATAGACCTCAGGTCGGGAGAGGGGTTTTGTCGACGATTATTCTCTTTCGCCGCGATGACAGGCCGAATACAACGCATGTTGGTCCCAGTCGACTAGCCGTCCTGCTGGCTTGTGCAGTCCTACTCCAGCCAGTTGTACTGCCCGCGGCACCGGTGGCCGTGCGTCACCCGGAAGGGTTGGTCCACGGCTTTCTCGTGCTCCGCACGTTGGAGGGTGACACCCTCGCCGACGGTGATCTGATCCAGGTCGCTCATGGCGATCGTGTGACCTGCCGACTGGTGTTCCATTTCAAGGATGGCTCGATTCACGACGAAACCGCCGTCTTTTCACAGCGCCGCAACTTCCGACTCCTGAGCAACCACCTCGTACAGAAAGGCCCGGCGTTCCAGCACCCGATAGAAGTCTTAATCGACGGTTCCACGGGCCAGGTCACCGTCCATGACACCAACGACAATGGCAAGCAGAAGGTCGCGACGGATCACTTCGACCTCCCGCCGGACGTCGCCAACGGCTTAGTTCTCACGCTATTGAAGAACATTCGCTCGGATGGACCGCAGACCAAAGTGTCGATGGTCGTGTTCACACCAAAGCCGCACCTTGTGAGGCTCGCGATCTTCCGCAAAGGAGGAGCCGCACGGGATCTGGTGCGGGGGAAGCGCTGGTTGCTTTTGAGCAGTTGGCTCAACTTGGATCGTGGCAAGCGGCGTCAGTTGAACGCACTGTTTGCTTTGAACCGGCGCATTCTCAAAGCCTATCTGCTGAAGGAGAGCCTCTCGCATTTGTGGGATTACCGCTACGAAGGAGCCATGTTGCGTTACCTGCAGAAATGGATCGATCCGTTGCGCTGGCAGCGGCTGAAACCCATGGAGAAACTAGCCGGCACTTTGCTGGCTCATCTCGAGGGCATTTTGAACTACTGCCGGACAAAGGTACCAATGGGTGTGGTGGAAGCCGTCAACGGCAACATCAAAGCTCTGCTCCGCCGCGGCCGCGGTTATCGAGACATGGACTATCTGCTGCTGAAGGCGCAGCGCTTGGCCGCCACTAAGACCGAATTCGGCGCTTTCCTGAAAGCCGCGTAGAATGCGCACTCTTACAGATTGTTGTGCAGAACCGATTTCCGAAGCTGCGTTCGGCGCAATTAAGGAAAAGTGAACGGCGTACGCCTTCAATCCGGGTCGGGAGTGCCTTTCAAAACCTGGGCGGCAGGGTCGCTAGGGCGTAGGTTTTCCGGGATACTCTCCACTGCAAGGCGTTTGCCTTCTGCCGTAACACGGGCGTGTTCTTGTTCCAAAGAGCGCAGACCGCGTAATGCATCTTCGATTGCCTGACGCTCCGCTGGATGGGGTTCGGGAAGGGTACTGAGCTTTTCCATCCGAGCGACGATTGCTTCGCAAGCGGCTTTGATGCGCTCCGACATCTTTGCTTCGTCAAGCTCGATGAGGGCGGATTGGTAAAGCGAAACCCACCCTTCCTGTTGGTAGTCTTCCATCGCTGCCTTTTATACACGTTTAGCCCTGTTGACGCCATTGTCCTCTCCACTTTTTGGAACGTTCGACATCGAACAGACAATCCGCGCCGTTTGGAGGTGCTACGGGGAAACTTGAGGGCAAATACGGGAAATGGACTAGCGAAAACGGTGAATTACCTGTGTTAGTGTTCGGAAAGTGTGCGATGCCCATGTCCTCTGAAGGTGTTCGCAGTGGCAGAAAGTCCAAAGTCCGAGTTGGCGCGGCTCCGCAAGCGACAACGACAGGCTCGACAAGACGAGGTGTATGGGGGCTTTTCCAAATCTGAACGTGCTGAATACGACAGCAGAGCAGAGCGCATCAACGAACTGGATGCGCAACTTCAGACCCTCGCATCCGCTGACAAGGCTGCGGCAGAGCAGAGAGGCGAGTGGAACAAGAAGTCGGAAACGGATAGGCCGCAAAGCGAAGGTCGCCAACCCTACCGCACCCGAGAACAAGATTCAACGGATGCTTTTACCGATTTCTCGAAAACGGACCGAACCAAGAAAAAGTCCAATCCAGAATGAAACCGTGAATAGCTAGCTAGGGTTGCTGCCACCTTCCCTGTTTTGCATTCCCAATGCAATAATCAAGCTGTGAGCGACAAGTGTACTTGCAGCGCATCGTTCTGCCGCCATCCCCTGAGTGGATGTCCCAACCCGCCCGTTGTCGAACTGACCGTATCAGCGATGAGGGGTCCGCAGCCAGAAGGGTCACCGAGAAGAAATAAGGTGTGCGATCCGTGTTGGGCCACTCTGCAAATCAACCTGCCCAATGTCTTCGGCGTTCAAGTAGGGACGAAAATCGGTCCGAACTGAGTCTCAACGTTTCAATTCAAAAAGGGACAGCGTGTCGCCCTTGCGTCACGAAAGTCGCCGTACGCAAATTCGCAATCTGAAAGTCGGAATTTGATTTGGTCGGACTCACCGTCTCCCTTTCCAACGACGAGATGCGGAGTAACTCCATCCACGACGGATATGTGAATAGTTCCGGTTACTCTGGCGACTGACACTGAGGGAGTTACAAAAACAGCAAGTACGGGCGTGCGTTCTTCTACACTTCTACATACTTGCCGAATAAGGACCATGCGTCCTCCAGTGTGACTTTCATGGCTTATGGAGTCGTCTGGATTCCCAGCGGGGCTGACTATGCAGCCTTTTTCTGTTGAGCTTTTATTTTCGCCCACCTTGCCCGTTGAAATGCTGCGATCTTCTTACGGGCTGCCGTTGACATAGTCTGCTTCACAGGAGTCGAAGCCGTTGCTTTCGCTGTCTCCGCTCGTTGTGATTCTTTACGAGCCTTTGCCCATCTTGCCCTTTGCGCCTGCGCCATCTTGCGCCGTGAAGCCTGCGATATTATTCGGGTCGGTTGGTTTGCCTGACGGACAGTTCCCGAACCGTATAATGACTCGATTACTGAAATCGCTTGGTCTATGCTTTCCACACGTTCCTGCGCCTGCTTGCGCTCAGCCCGAAGCTCCTGAAGCGCACTGGATAGGTTTCCCATTGTTCCCCCTGAAGATTGACAACGGAGCTATTGTATAAGATGGGAGCGACTTACCGTTGAGTCAGTCAGTTCGTGAAGAGACTAAGTAGGCTCTGTAGACGGATCTAGGGCTGGAAGTTCGCAGTTGAACAACCTCAGTTCAGTTTGGGCGTCGTCGTAGACAACGTCGTCGGAGGTACGTCCACACCTGACGCAAAACCATTCCTGAAGGTCGGGATTCCATCGGACTTCGGGATGTCTCGTTTGCAAATGGATTCCGCGAGAATCATTTAGCCCAACAGTGCCATACGAGTAAAGAGTGTTGCTCGCATTTCGTAAAAGAGCAAGGATTAACTAGCGCCATGGGCGAAAACGCGCATAGCATGTTGACCGGCGACTGATTCAGGCTTGAGGCGTGTCATGGCGTTTTCTAGGCAGCGGGGCTCATACCAGAGGAAAACAAGCACAGGAAACGTGTGCCATGGACCCATGGATGTCCTTGGGAATCTTTTTGCTCGGTACCGGGGCCGGAGCGCTAACCACCGTAGCGCTGTACGTTAAGCAGATTCGGCAACTCAAAAACCAGCTTGGAAGCGGCGCACAAACCCAGACCCTGGTGGTGGTCGCGTTGCTGGCCAGTTTTGTGCCCGCATGGCGGGCGGCGAAGGTCGATCCCATGGTGGCGCTGCGCTACGAATGAAACCGAAAGTGCTACCAGCTCTTCCTTTGCGCCACTCCTCAGGATGGCGCTGTGCGTCAGGTTGCCTCACACACGAACCATAGTCCGCCTTGCCCCGTGCGCGCGACGAAAAAGGACAGCGACTCTCCACGACGCTTGGAAGTGTTATTGATTCTTCAGCTGCTGCCGAGCGTTCCAGAAACAAGTGTTTCTCGAAAGCCTCGGACCGCGGTTTCCGTCCGCTTAGAAACAATCACCTGCACGCCGTCATTTTAAGGGGATTTTGGAACGTCTAACGCATACGACCATGCGATGGCTCGCGGTTCAGCAAGCGATTCGTGAGTATAGTTGCCCCGAAAATCACACCGTGAGTGAACTGGCTTGTGACTGTTGAAAAACTCGAGATTTTAGACGGTCCGGATTCTCAGTCTTTGTGCTTTGGGACCTTGCTGTCGAGCAGCGAAACCAGGGACTGGCCTCCAGGTGTGGCCTTCATGCTGTTAGCGAGCACGATGTCGCGCGCGCTGACCGCTTTCCCGTAGAGGCGCTGGTTGGCGTCACTGTCTGGAGCTAGCGAGGCGCCGCTCAGTGACATGCCAGCGAAGAGCCCCTTGGCACGGCCGTAGGTCAAAATGTCGGCCCCGCCGACCGAACCGGCGGAGGTGGCACCGCTGGGACCCGCCGCTGCGGTCATGTCGCTTCCAACCTTGGTCTTGCCTGCTAGTAGCTTATCCACCGCCGCTGGCGCCATGATCAGGAGGACGAAATCGGTGGACGATCCGCCGATCTGAAAACCAGCGCTGGCGCCGCCAATGCTAAACATCGCGGGCGCTGACCAGCGGCCGCTGAAGTTTTTCCCTCCGCGGCAAGTCATTGGGCCGCGGCCGCCGGTTCCGCCAACGCCGAACGCGAACTTCTTCACGCTGGGCAGAACGATGACGCAATCAGCCTTTGCCAGTACCTCGGCTGGAACGTCCTTGCTCGCGAGCATTGCCTGTAATACCGTGGTGGCATTGCCGAGAGTCTCTTCATCGCTTCCCTTGTCGGCAGCCCACACGGGCAAAGTGGAGAAAATCAGAAGTAGGGATGTGAGCAAACAAAGCATAGCCGTCTTGGTGTGTCGCATAGCGATTCAACCACCTTTCTCGCGTACAGCATAACAGGCCGCAGACGATTTACGGGACACACGAGAGGAGACAATCCATGAGACTTTCGAGGCCGGCACTTGTGGTTGTAGCGGGGTCGATTGCGCTTGGCATTCCCGCGACAATTGCCGTCGGACAGGTCACGACATCGCAGTACGACAACATGCGAACCGGAGCCACGCTGAACGAGAAGACCTCCACAGAACGTGAACGCCGGGCAGTCGGAAAACTGGGAGCGCTCAAAGTCGACGGTGCAGTGTACGCGCAGCCATTGTTCGTGTCGGTCGGTCGAGATTCCGGGAAAAGGGAAACGTGATGTGCTCTTCGTCGCCACGGAGCGCGACAGCGTCTATGCGTTCGACGCGGATCGGCCCAATGATGCGCCGCTGGCCGTCGGGTCAGTGACCTGCGTCAATCAAGGGGTTGAGCCCTGGGTTTTGCAACGGGTTTTAGTTAGGGCGCATTTACATGTAAACTTGGTCCATCGAGCCTGACTTCCTGAAACTGAAAGCGCCGCTCTGGGTGACAGAGCCAACTTCCGGGGGACAATTTGAAACTCGTCGCTGCGATTCTCACACTGCTGGTTTCACTAAGTACAACCCTTGCGTACGCCCAAGCCCCACGAGATCACCACGGCGTTCAGAACGTGGTTGTAATCTTTCAGGAAAATCGCACGCCCGACAACCTGTTCGGGAGCAACCCATACTTCTTGCCGGGTGTGGACATCGCCACCAGCGGAGTAAATTCGCAGGGTCAGCAGATTCCCTTGACGGCGGTACCGCTGGCGAACAACTACGATTTGAGCCACGCACATGCGGCGTTCGTGGCGATGTACGCCAGGGGGAAAATGAACGGGGCCAACAAGATCCCGGTGTCCTGCGAGAAGGGTGCTACGGGTTGTCCGCCCGCCAATCCCCAGTTCAAATATGTCGACAATTCGACCGGGCTCCTGGATCCTTACTTCCAACTAGCTGAACAATACACTTTCGGCGATCGCATGTTCCAGACTAATCAGGGCCCCAGCTTCCCGGCCCATCAATTCATTATTTCCGGAACTTCAGCGCCAAACCCAGACAGCGATTTGTTCGCCGCGGAGAATCCGGCAGGGGTCACGAACGCTCTTAACAACACTGGCTGTACCGCTCCCGCAGCCGAATTCGTTAGAATGATAGACCCCAGTGGGAGCCAGTCGATGAAGATGTATCCTTGCTTCGAGCATCGAACGCTAGTTGATAATCTCGACTTCCAGGGGATCAGTTGGAAGTACTACACTCCATCGGCGGGCTCGATCTGGACTGGGCCGAATGCGATTTATCATTTGCGTTTCGGCTCGGATTGGGCCAACGACGTTATCCTTAAACCCGCGCAGGTGTTGACCGATATCAGGAAGGGTCAACTCCCCAATGTTAGCTGGGTGATTCCGACCGGGCAGGAATCGGACCATGCAGGCTTGAACCAGGGTTTGGGGCCGTCCTGGGTCGCGTCGGTCGTCAACGCCATCGGCAACAGTCAGTACTGGGACAACACCGTCATCATCATTACGTGGGATGACTGGGGAGGATGGTATGACCACGTTGCCCCATCAGTCATCAACTCTTATGAATACGGTTTTCGCGTACCGCTGATCATCGTGTCCCCTTTTGCGAAGCAGGGCTATGTCTCCCATGTGACCCATGATTTCGGCAGTATTCTGAAGTTCATCGAAGAGGTTTATGGTTTGCCTTCGCTCGGATATGCGGATGCTTTGGCCGATGACCTGTCCGATTGTTTCGACTTTCACCGGCACAATCGCTTTAAGACCATTCGAGCACCGCACGACGCGAAATACTTCTTGAACGACAAGAGCGCACCCGAAGACCCAGACAATGATTGAAATGATTGGCGGAGGCTGATAAGGGTGGACCAATCCGTCGCCGACTTGGTTGCGAGGCGCACGAAGGCATATCTGGCCTGTCAGGATTACCTCGTGCTTCCGCTGCTCGATGTGCGGCGTCTTACTATCGAATTCCCAACCCAGGGTTCCGCGTCCGCACTGTACCTGCTTGCAGTTCATGACCTCAATGCAGCAGCCTATGACGTGAACGGCTCGGTCTATGTCAACAGCGAGGACGGCAACCTGTACGTCCTCAATCCGCATGGGAAGATGGAGCGGAGGATTTTCCTGAATCGCGCCACCGACGCCGCTTACACACCCGTCTCCCTGGGGCCAGATGGAAGAATTTACGCCCTAAACGACGGCGTCCTGTTCATGCTCGGCAAGTGAGGATCACCAACGGTCGGACTTAAGTCCTTTTTTATGAGAGCGGGAGAGGAAGCAAGGTTGGCCGGTTCCCACCGTACCGGGCCAGCATCTCCTGCAGACGCCGTACCGCCGCCGGGGCTAAACTACTTGGCAAACTGCCTGCGAGACTCAATTCTCCTTTCAATGGATTTTGAGTTCAATGGATTTTGAGTCTTAACCAGGTGTCTCATTTTTACCCAACCGCAACCGAAAAATCTGCATCTGAATGCAGCATCCGCGAGTGGAAGGGACGGAATCGGGGTTTATAAGGACGTACGCGGCAACTGCCATCGGTATGAACAAGGTCGCGCTTCGGTCCGGGATGTTTCTGTTCTGGAGTCTGCTCGTCTGCAGCGCTGTCTTACTGTCAAGCCTGAGCAGCTGCGGAGGAGGAAGTTCTTCGACCAACTTGCCACCTCCGGCCCCGGGAAAAATTCAGCATGTGGTCGTGATTTTCCAGGAAAATCGGACTCCAGATAACTTGTTTCAGGATCAAACCCTGGTTTCAAGGGGTGCAGACATCCAGAACTACGGAGTGAATTCGTTGGGCCAGAAAATCGTGCTGACAGCCACCGCTCTGGGTACGGACTACGATCTGAGCCATCAGCACAAGGCGTTTCTTGACATGTATGACGGTGGCAAGATGGACGGCGCCGACAAAATTCCTGTGTATTGCGATACCAACGCTCCCCCCCCTTGCCCTCCGCCAAATCCCTGGTTCCAGTATGTCAATCCGAGTGAAGTAGCACCCTACTTCCAACTCGCCGAAACCTACACCTTTGGGGATCGCATGTTTCAGACTAACCAGGGACCGAGCTTCCCAGCACATCAGTACATTATTGCGGGAACCTCCGTGCCCAGCGTGGGCAGCAGTTTGTTAGTAGCGGAGAATCCGGTCGGTGGAAGTAGTAACCCCTTTCTTCACACGGGCTGCATAGCCCCTCCCGAGGAAAGAGTATCCTTGATAGATCCCAGCGGTTCAGAGGCCCAAACGATTTACCCGTGTTTCGAACATCCCACGCTGACGGACAGCCTCAACGCCGCCAAGATCAGTTGGCGATATTACTCTCCGTCCGCTGGCATCATCTGGAACGCTCCCAATGCGATCCAGCATATGTGCGTACCCAATGCAACTCCTCCCAATGCAACCATATGCACGGGCTCGGATTGGACCAACAACGTGGTGTTGCAGCAGACACAAGTATTAACGGACATCCAGAACGGCACCCTTGCCGCGGTCAGCTGGGTGATTCCCAACGGACAGGCATCCGATCATGCGGGGGGAAATGCGGGTTCTGGACCCTCGTGGGTGGCGTCGGTGGTGAACGCTATCGGGAACAGCCAGTATTGGTCTGATACAGCGATCTTCATTACGTGGGATGACTGGGGAGGCTGGTACGACCATGTTGCCCCGCCGATCAAGAATTCTTATGAGTACGGCTTTCGTGTGCCGCTGATCGTCGTATCGCCTTACGCGAAGGCCGCTTACGTATCTCACGTGACCCATCATTTCGGCAGTATTCTGAAATATGTCGAGGAGACTTTCAGTCTTAGTTCGCTCGGATACGCGGACGCAGATGCCGATGACTTCTCGGATTGCTTTGACTACAACCAAACGCCGCTAACTTTTCACACCATTGCAGCCCCAATGGACGCTCAGCATTTTCTGGAAGACACAACGCCGCCTACCGCTCCTGACAACGATTAGCTGCCGGGATCGACCGTTCTAGGTGATGGCATTTGGGAACCCATTTCTTGGAGCCCTATCTGCCCTGAGCAGCGACAGCGACTTCTCTGTGGAACGGGCAACTTGGTGCTGGTATGGACTGACGTAGGTCAATTGGTGATCGCGGTAGGGATACCAGTCT